>Ga0207674_10005902_pt1 | contig 14499 bp, 10 predicted proteins | sample KBSCornC72_FD_184303 | JGI IMG/M metagenome (GOLD analysis project Ga0207674, IMG submission 184303) | Corn rhizosphere microbial communities from Kellogg Biological Station, Michigan, USA - KBS Corn C7-2 (SPAdes) (version 2) | ecosystem: Host-associated > Plants > Roots > Rhizosphere > Soil ... | reverse complement strand
CTACGTCTGGTCGCCGCGGGGCAACTACCTCGCTTTCAGCATGCGGGCCCTCGACAACGAGTTGTCGGTCTACATCTGGAGTGCTGGCGACGGCAAAGTGCGGCGGGTCACCGGGCAGCCCTTTGCCGAATACAACCCCGCGTGGGACCCCAAGGGAGACTATCTGTATTTCCTGAGCGATCGCGAATACCAGCCCCTCCTCTCCAACGTCGAATTCAATTTCGCCGCGAATCGGACCACAGGAATCTTCGCGCTCGCCCTGCGAAAGGACGTGAAGGATCCGTTCCCGCCGCAGAGCGACGAGGTGAAACCGGATTCCGTCGTCGCCGACAGCGCGTCCAAGGCCCCCGCCAAAGAGAAGGAAAAGAAGCCCAAAGCGGCAAAGGACAGTACCGCCGCCAAGACCGACAGCCTCAAGATCGACTTCGACGGCATCGAGACCAGAGTCGCCCGGGTTCCGCTCGAAGCCGACAATATCGGCGGCCTCACCGCCACGAAGGATTACCTGCTGTACCTGGTGTTCGGCGGCTTCTACTACGGACGAGACAACGACAGGAAGACCGCGCTCAAGGTCTATACCCTGGCGGAGCGCAAGGACACCACCATCGCCACCGACGTCAACGGCTACGAGCTTTCCCAGGATGGCAAGAAGGTCCTGCTATCCAGCGCCAAGATCTACCAACTGCTCGATGCGACGCCGACCGGTGGCGGTTCCAAGAAAACGGTCTCGACGGCCGGCCTCGCTGTAGACCGGGTTCCGGCCCAGGAATGGGCCCAGATCTTCGACGAAGTGTGGCGCCGGTATCGGGATTACTTCTATGTGAAGAACATGCACGGGTACGACTGGGAAGGCCTTCGCAACCGGTATCGCCCGCTGCTGCAGTATGTGGCCCACCGTTCGGACCTTAATTACGTCATCGCCGAGATGATCGCGGAACTGAGCGTCCAGCATGCCTACATCTCGGGTGGAGACTGGGAGCGGCCGCCGCGCCCCAAGGTGGCGCTTCCGGGTGCCCGTTTCGCGGTGGACTCGGCGACCGGGCTCTATCGCATCGCGAAAATCTTCGGCGGTCAGAACGAGGAAACAAATTACCGGTCCCCGCTCACCGAGATCGGCGTCAACGCCGCCGTCGGGGATTACCTGCTCAAGATCGACGGACAGCCACTCACGGCGCAGACCGATCCCTATCAGCTTCTCCGCAACAAGGCGGATCGCCCGGTTACCCTGACGCTGAGCCGAGCCGCCAAGGGCGATTCGGGTCGCCAGGTAACCTTCGAGCCGGTCAGCGACGAGTCGGACCTCATGTATCTCGAGATGGTCCAGCAGAACCGGAAGCGGGTCGACGACGCGACCGGCGGGCGCGTCGCCTACATCCATGTTCCCGACATGGGCGAGGACGGGATCCGCGAATTCATCAAGTGGTACTACCCGCAGATCCATCGTCAGGGATTGATCATCGATGATCGTGACAATGGCGGCGGCAACGTGTCCCAGATGTTGATCGAGCGCCTGCGGCGTACGCTGCTCTCCCTGGATTTCTCTCGCACCGACGACGCGGCGAGCACCTACCCCGACGGTGTCTTCGTCGGGCCCAAGGTGGGCCTCGTGAACGAGAACTCGGCATCGGACGGGGACATCTTCGCGGCGATGTTTAAACAAGCCAAGATCGGACCGTTGATCGGCAAGCGTTCATGGGGAGGGGTAGTGGGAATCTCCGGGCACGGACCACTGATCGACGGCGGAACAGTGTTCGTGCCTGAATTCGCCACCGCCAGCACGACCGGCGAGTGGATCATCGAGGGCTATGGCGTTGATCCGAACATCGAAGTGGAGAACGATCCCGCCTCGATCTTGGCGGGTCGGGATCCGCAGCTGGAGCGGGCCATTGCCGAAGTCAAGAAGGCGCTGGAGGCCAATCCGGGCACCCTGCCGGGCAAGCCGGCGGACCGGGTCAAGACGAAGTAGGACTACTCACGCGACGCTGAGCGAGGCACGACAATGCGAAGGTCCGGGAGGAGACTCCCGGACCTTGTCATTCCGCCCGTGCCCGGCCCCCACTGGGCTACTCGACGTCGGGCTCCTCCTTCGGGGAGTTGCAGCGGATCGGCCCGTAAGGGATGAGGTGGAGTCTGCCTGCCTCAGCTGCTGCCGGTGCGCTTCGCTGCTTCGCCGAGGCCGAGTTGCTCCATGACCCGCTGGAACCGAACGGATCCGCGGATAGGATCGAACATCGGATCGCTCAGTAGGTAGAAGCGCGAGCCTTTGTCATCGGGGATCTGCTCCAGCCAGTCGAGCGCCCGAGCGGTGTCGCCGAGTCCGAGGTGTACGGCGACGAGATCCATCGGCCGGGCAGACGAGGCGGTCGCCCGTACTTCGTATTGCGTGGCGAGGGCGGTCGCCTCATGGGTCCGACCCGAGATCCCCAACGCATAGGCGAGCAACGCCGGCGCCTCGAACCCTTCCGAGGACTGCAGGCCGGCGTGGCGGAACTCGCGGATGGCGTCGTCGTAGCGCCCCACCGCGAGGTAGGCCCTGCCCAGCACCATGGGCATCTTCTGCGACCAGATCGTGTCCGCCACTAGCGCGCGCTCGAGCACCGCGATGGCTTCATCATAGTGCCGGTTCCAGTAGAGATGGAGGCCGACCTCCGTCGCGGTGATACTGGAGACGGGATCGACTGCTGTGGCCCGCCGAACGATGGCAAGGCCTTCCTCAATGCGGCCGGTGGCGGCGAGGTAGGCAGCGTACTGGTGATAGGTCGGGACGTCGCTCGAGTCGAGTGCCAGCGCCTGGCTGAAATGCCGCTCCGCCGCGGCCCAGTCGCGGTCCTGCCACATGGCGATCCATCCCGCCATCCGCTGGGCAAGCGCAAGCGTACTGTCAAGCTCGAGCGCCTTCGCTACCAGCGGTTTCACCCGGTCCCACCGGTTGGCCGGCGCCCCGGTCCAGCTCCACATATAGAGTTCGGCAAGCCGGGCATACGCCAACGCGAATCCCGAATCCCGCGCGATGGCCTTGCCGAAGAGTCCTACCGCATCGTCTTGGCTGGCCGCGTGCTGGCCTCGCAGATAGAGGTCGTAGGCCACCGGGTCGGTCGTCGCGCCGCGCCACACCATGGCGGAGTCCGCCTCTCCGAACCCGAGGGCCCCGGCCACCGAAAGGCGGATCTCCTCCGGGATCGCTCCAACCTCTTCAACGCGGCGCTCATAGGCGTGCGACAAGAGAACTCGGCCGTCCGCTGCTCGAACTAGCCGTGCGTCCACGTTGATGAGACTGTCTTTTCGGCGGAGGTTCCACTCGAGGACCGCGGCGACGCCAAGGCGCTGCCCCATGGTCCTCACGTCGGCGCCTGCCTCATACACGATCCTGACCGACGGCCGCCATGTGACCCGGATACCCGGTGTGGCCGAGAGGCCCCTGATGAGCTCGTCGCGGAAGCTGCCGACGTTGGGAGCATCGAGATCGTCCGTTCCCTCCAGCGACTCGTCCGATCGATCTTCGGTGGGGGAAAAAATGGCGATGGCACCAGGACGGGGTGGCAAGGGAAGAACGGTGCTGAGCTGTGCCAGAGGCTCGGTGGGCCTGTGACGCTGCGGGGCGCCGACCAGGACGGCCGCGGCAGCCACTGCCACCCCCGCAGTAGCCAACCCGACGCGCCGCCACCGGCCGACGGGTTCGGAACCGTGGGACGACGGCAAGGGGGCGCGAAGCGCGGAGAGCAGGGCATCGGCCGATTGGTAGCGCCGTTCAGGGTCTTTCTCGAGACAGCGATCCACCACTTGGGCGACAGCCGGGGCTACGCCAGGCTGCCGTGCCGTCATCGCCTCCGGCGCATCGTGCCGGATCCCATAGACCAGCGCCTCGCCGCCTTCAGCCTGGAATGGCCGGACGCCGGTGAGCATCTCGTACAGCACAACGCCAAGCGACCACAGATCCGAGCGGTGATCTACGCCGGCGCCGCGGGTCTGTTCCGGGCTCATGTACGCGGCGGTGCCGAGTGCCGCACCGGTGCGGGTGAGTGTGTGGCCCAGAACCTTGGCGATCCCGAAATCCACAATGCACGCACCACGAGGCGTCAGCAGGATGTTCTCCGGCTTAATGTCCCGGTGGACGATACCCCTGGTATGGGCGGCGGACAGGCCGTCGGCGATCTCTGCCGCGATGCGTAACGCCTCCTCGACCGGGAGCGCACCCCGCACGAGGCGGTCGCGCAGGGTCTCGCCCTGGTGGTACGCCATCGCGATGAAGAAGCGCCCGTCCTCCGCGCGGCCGAACTCGTAGACGGTAACGATGTGGCGGTGGTCGAGGGCCGACGCGGCACGGGCCTCCTCGGCGAAGCGACGGGTGGCGGTCGGGTCGGCGCTCAGCGATGCTGAGAGCAGCTTGAGCGCGACGTCGCGATCGAGAGCGGGATCGCGCGCCAGGTAGACGATGCCGGTCGCGCCGCGTCCTAGTCGGCGGATGATCTCGTAGTGCCCGACCGTCCCCGGGTCGGCGGCGTCCGCGGTGTCGAACAGGGCTGTGGCGCGTTCGAGGTCGAGGGCATCGAGGAACCGTCCGTCCTGATCGCCGGCACTGGATAGCGCGTCGTGCCGGGCCAGAAGGCGCCGCACTTCGACCCGCACCGTTTCGTCGAGATCGTGGGAATCGAGGAGCGCATCCCGGTGCTCGGGAGGCGTCTCGAGCGCGGTGGCGAAGAGGCGCTCGACCGCTGACCAGTTCACTGCGGAGGCTCCCGCAGCGCGTCGTACAACCACGCCCGCGCGAGGGCCCAGTCGGACTTGACCGTGCGCGGCGAGACGCCCAGCGCCGCCGCAGTGTCGTCCACGCTCATCCCGCCGAAAAAGCGGCAGTCGACGGTCCGAGCGTGGCGGGGATGCCGGCGCTCGAGCTCACGAAGGGCCGTGTCGAGCGCGATCAGTTCATCGCCGTACGCTTCCACGCCGCTGCCCTCCTCCAGGCTCAGCCCTGCGGTGCCCGACTTGCGCTTGAGGGCGCCCCGCCGTCGTGCCGCATCCACCAGTACCTGTCGCATCGCTCGCGCCGCGGCGGCATAGAAGTAGGCGCGTCCACGCCGGGTCACGGCGGCGTCACCGGCCAGGCGGAGATAGGCCTCGTGCACCAGGTCGGTGGTCTGCAGCGTGTGACGCTCATGCTCGCGCCCCAGCTGCCGCCGCGCCATCGCGCGCAACTCGTTGTAGATCAGGGGAACCAGCTGGTCCAGCGGGAAGAGAGTATCAGGGTCGGCGCACGCCGAGCGCGCGGCAGTCGACAAACCTGTCACGACAGGTCGCTGCTCGTCGGGACGTTCCTTCATGAACAGCTCGCGCACAGGTCATTCTAACTTGCTGCCGGCTCTATGGGCGCGCAAGCGAAAGCGGCCGGGCAGTTCGCCCGGCCGCTCAGGTCACCTGTGAGCAGCTGCCCACGGGGCCAGGTCATTACTAAGGTGTCACGAATCCTTCCCAGGACTGGGCAGTCTCCTGCGAAGGAAACCAGCTGGCATCGAGCTTGTTCCCGACGTAGGCTGAGTAGGCGGCGATCGCGAAGCTGGTCCGATTGCCCAGCCAGCCGGAAGCTTCGGTGATGCTCTCCAGCGGCGCACCGGGTGTCACCGTTGGCGGCAGCCTGAGTTGGAGGATCGTATCCATCCACTCCACCAGTAGTGATTGGGCCGCGAGCGAGGGCGGCTGATGTATAGCCCCGGGCTCGACGGCGAAGGTCCACAGCGCCCCCTCGGCCCGGTTGTCTACAAAGAATTCGGTCAGCTTCCCGTTGTTCACCTCTGTATCGAATTCGGCGAGGAGGACATAGCCCGGAACCCGCTGGGCAGCCCCTGACCTGACGGTCGACGGAGTGCTACCAGTGATCACCATGAACCCGATGACGCGGTCGGATCGTCGCAGCGTGAAGCCGTAGCTCTGCGGGGCTCCTGACGAGATCCCAAAGATTAACAGGGGGGCCTGCGCCAATTCTGGACGATCGCTCGAGATGGCGATCGAGTTAAGGGCCCCGATCAGGACGTCGTCGGTCGTGGTCTGGTCCCTGGACAGTGCTCCCGAACCCATGATGGCGAGCCCGTGCGTGGCGGCGAGGGCCAGGTACTGCAGCCGCAGCTGTTGGTGTGCGGCGCAGATCGCGGGATCAGGAGCGGTGCACACGCCGGTGGCAACCCCTCGCGTGTCCTCCCCTCCAAGATGCAAGATCACGCCTCGTACCGTGGAGACGTCAGGTGGCACGTACACCGCAACCCCAGGCAGCTCAAACAGGGATTGCCTGGTCATAGGTATGTCATGGGTGTTGCTACCCTGCTGAACAGCGATGTCCTCGGTATACGCGACAAACCCGAGCCGTTGGGAGCGCATCGTCACCGCTGGGCCTACGGGAACGCCCGCCAGGTCATAGCGTCCGTTCGCGTCGGTAGTCGTCTGGATGCTTCCGGCGCTCACCGTCGCGCCCTCCAGCGGCTGGTCGGTGCTCACGTTCAGCACGGTGCCTGCGATGCTTCCGGTCGGTCCGGATGGCCCTGTGCCGCCACTTCCGCACGCCGCGAGAGCGCATGCCGACACCGCAGCATGCAGCATTGATCTCAGGTATGGCATAGCAACTCCGCTTTCCTCAGTGATTGCCGGTCCGCCCGGCGCGCCGCCCACCAGTCCTGACGCGCTATCGGAATGATCGAGGGTTGCCTTCCGTGACCGGTCCCCTGATCTACTATTCCTGCGCGAAACCGACCGGAATGGGGCAATCGTCGGCGATGGCAAGCCGTCTGCCGTCCCCGTCAGCCATCAGCAATCGACCGTCGAGGGAGCTGGGCGGAGGTGGAAAGCGACGCTGAGCGACCAAGACAGCCTCGGCTTCGAGCGCCCAGGGTCCGTCTTCCGCGGTGGTGACCTCTAAGCCGGCCCGCTTGAAGATTCGCTTCATGAGCCGAAGCCGGAGTGGGTCGTTGGCACCAGTTAGGGAGCCGAGTAGATGTTTGTTGCGATCTGACAGGAGAATGACGGCGCTACGGCGTTCGGGCGACACTACGCGATAATCGCCGTGACACCAATCACTCCGATCTCCTCGCCTTCGGGTTACCGTACCTCCGTAGCAAAACTCTCATTCACATGTTTTTGGAGGTGAAGGACAATGCACGATTTCGATGCTGGCTGGGATGAAGAGGATGCCTGGTGGAAGGCAAACTACGCCTCCCGGCCTTACGCCAAGGGTCGCCCGTATGACGAACTGCGACCGGCATATTTCTACGGATATGTCTCAACTCACCGCCACAGGGGCCGCAGCTGGGATGAGGCGAAGGACGACCTGAGGACCGGTTGGGATAAGTTCGAGGCCAAGGGTCCAGGCGGCGCCGCGTGGGAGAACGTCAAGGATGCCGTTCAGGACGCGTGGAACCGGCTGACTGGAAAGAACCGCCTCGACGTAGACAAGATGAGCAGAGCAGGCAGCTGATCTTCGTGCTGCCCTGCTGAGAGTCCCGGAAGTTTGCTTCCGGGACTCTCTTCTTTCTATGGGCCGCTGGACTTGATCAAGAGCCAATTCGGCTTCCGGTCCGAGGTCCGCATCCGCACCAGGGTCCAACGTCCCTTGAGCCTTCGCCCTCGTAACCGGAACTCCAGTTTCCCTCGCTTGAGGCCCTGCACTGGATCCGTTTCGGGTTCCCAGGTGCCGTGGTCCCACCTGCTGACGGTGCCAGCGCCGTACTCGCCCTCAGGAATTTCGCCTTCGAATCCGGCATAATCGAGCGGATGGTCTTCGACTTCTACCGCCAGCCTTCTTTCGCCGGCCTTGGTGCTGGGTCCCTTGGGCACCGCCCAGCTCTTGAGCACGCCGTCCAGCTCGAGGCGGAAATCGTAGTGATCGTGCGAGGCGAGATGATGCTGGACGACGAACACGCGCTTGACTCCAGGCCGCTTGGCCGGCTTGCCCGCGGGTTCACGGGTTACGCTGAAGTCCCGCTTGCGACGATACTCGCGGAGGCTCATGGCTAGGCGCTCCTGCGGTGCGACGCGCGGGCCCGCGGCCGTCGAGAGCCACCGGTCTTCGTGTGAGACGCCTTCTTCTCCTGTGCCAGGCTCTTCTTCAGCGCGGCCATCAGGTCAATCACCTTGGTCTCCTCCTTTTCCCGAGGTTCTGGAGTCTCCACCGGACTCTTCCGTCCTCCTGATCTGGCCCGGCGCTGAATCAGCTTGAGCAGGTCCTTCCGATAGGTGTCGGTAAACTCCGCGGGATCCCACTCCGTCGCCATGCTTTCGATCAATTGCTCGCCCATCTGGAGCTCGCGACTGGGGACCGACCGTCGGCCGGACGATTCCGCCTTCCCAGTCCCTCGCGCTTCTTCTTTCAACTCATCTTCGTATCGCAGCAACTGCACCACGATGTTCGCGCTGTACGGGTAGATGGCAGCAACGTACTGCCGGGTGTGGATCACCAGACGGGCGAGGCCAATCTTCCCGCTGCGTTGCAAGACCTCGCGGAATAGAGCGAAGGCTCGTTCGCTGCCTTTGAGAGGTGTCACGTAGTAGGGTTTGTCGAAGAAGATTGGAGGAATCTCCGCCGCATCGACGAAGCCCACGATGTCGATCGATCGAGTCGCCTCCGGATTTGCCGCCTTGAGATCCGAATCGGCGAGCTCGACGTAGCGGTTCTTGCCGACGGCGTATCCCCGGATGATATCCTTCTGCTCAACGACCTTGCCGGTGGACTTGTTGATCTTCTGGTAGCCGATCCGGGCGTGATCCCGCCGGTCGAGGAGATCCAGGTCCAGTTGATCCGGCTTCTCCCCGCTGTGCAGCTCGACCCCGATGCTGACCAGCCCGAAGCCGAGGGTTCCTTTCCAGATGGCGCGTGCCATGCTGGTTCCTCCGTATAAGCACAAAGGGCGCGGTCGAGGCCGAAGCCTCCCGCGCCCGCAACTGACGAGTCTTTCCCGCCCGAACGGACCTCGAAGCCGGTGCACTACCGGCCCCCATATGGCTCATTTTATGTCCGCCGGTGTACTCCACGCAATGGCGGCTCGGCCAGAGAAAATGTGGTGCAACTTCGCTATTTTTCAGGCGTCAGTTTGTACGGGTTCTGGTCTCTTAGCGTTCGCCTTTCTCGGCGCTTCGGCGCTTGATCATGATGCTCGGTTTTCGTACCAATGGATCTCAGGCAGGTTTCCTCCTCCTGGCCCTCATTTGCGCCCCGGCACTCTCGGCGCAAGCCCGTCCCGATGGCGAGTGGCGCTTGGACATGGCCAAGGCGGGACTCGACTCGGGGACTGCTCAGGCCGACAGCCAAGTCCCAATTCGGCCCTCCTGGGGTGAGCCCTCCACAGGAACGGCCGGGGGGGAGCCCCGGCAGCCGACGCCTGGCTACGGCGGCCGGCGGCCCGAGTTCAGTGACAAGGCCAGGGCGCGCATGCGCGAGACCATGGTGCTTTCGAAGCGGGTGCCGACGCGAATCCGCATCGATGCGCAGGCTTCGACGTTCACCGTGGTCGAGGACTCCGGCACCGTAAAGACCCTCCACATCGATGGGAAGAAGCTCGAGGAGCCCGTGGAGGGCGGCGGAACCGTGGAAACCACTGTCCGCTGGGATCACGATGCCATCGTGGTTGAGCGGAAGGTCGACGGCGGCGGCAAGGTGAAAACGAGGTACGAGCTCGGTCTGGGTGGCACCCGGCTCATTGCGTTCGTGGATCTGGACGGGATGGTGCAGGGCCGCTCGTTCACCCTGCATTACCTGAAGGTACCGCCCGACTCGACCAGCAACACCGGAGCGAGTTCGGCTCCCTGAATCAGTTTTCGGGCCGCTCAGTTGGTTCGAGGCGGCGCTGTGTCGGCCAGTTCTGCCCTGAACTTCACAGCCTTTTCCGGCTGGCCCATCGAGTCGTAGGCTGCGATTAAATCCTTCCGGGCGGCACGGAGGAAACTCACCGCTGGATCGGTCTGGGTGATCAGGATCTGGTATCCTGCCAGGCTCTCGCGGCTGGCCTCGGCGAAATGACCCTGCCGCAGCAGACTCCTTCCCAGTTTGATCTTCCCGATACCCACATTGATGTTGGTCGGTTCGAGCGTGGTCTGGTAGATGTTTAGCGCCTCCCGATAAAGCTTCTCCGCTCTGGGATATTCCTTCCGATCCATGTACACGCCGGCGAGGTTCGCCATCGCGATCCCGATCCGGAAGTGGTGGTCGTGATAGACCTTCCGGTAGATGTCCACCATTCTCGTGTAATACTCCTCGGCTTGGTCCAGGCTATCCGCCGCGTAGGCGATGTTCCCCAGCTCGTTGAGGGTTGACGCGACACTGGGGTGCACTGGTCCGTAAACTCGCTCCCTGATGGCGAGAGCTTCCTTCAGCATCACCGTTGCCTCGGAATCGCGCTTCTCGAAGACCAGCGCCCGGCCCAGCATCGTGAGATCCGCCGCGGTCTTGTAGTGGTTCATGCCGTAGGTCGCCTGGGTGATCGCGAGGGCCTGGCGGTAGTACTTCTCCGCTTCGGCGTAATGGCCGAGGTCGAATTGCGACGCGCCGAGGTTGATCAGCGCGTCGGCGATGACCGGGTGATGGTCGCCGTAGAGCTCGCGATAGATCGCCATGACCCGCCGGTTCAGTGAGTCGGATTCCGCGTAGTGTCCGGCATAGAAGTGCGCGTTGGCCAGTTCATAGAGGGCGGAGGCCATGTCCGCCGAATTGGGTCCAGCCGGAGCCCTGAGCTGGACGAGTTGTCCCAGGACCTGGATCGCCTGCTCATTGTCACCCTTCTCGGTCAGGACCTGACCCAGCGCCTCGGTCGCCCGGGCCACGTCGGGATGTCCGGCTGGGAGGTCCCTGGTGCTCATCGCCAGCCCCTCGCGGATCAACAACTCCGCTTCTTCATATTCCGCCTGGTCCACCCGGAGCGAGCCCAGCGCTACCAGGCTCCTCGCGACCTCGGGATGGTCCGGACCGAAGATCGCCTTGCGGCGCTCGAGTGCGAATCGGAGGAGTGAATCGGCGTGGGCGAAGTTGCCCAGCTTCTGGTAGATGCTCCCGAGAGTCTGGTACAGCTCGGCCTGCACCGCGGGTTCGGCGTCGAGACTCCTCGCCTCCTCTAAGCCGCGATCGATGATCGTGAGCACTCGCAGGCTGTCGGTGGGACCGACTTCTTCATCGCCCCCTTCGAAGAGCTTCATCATGAAGCCCTGAATCCGCTGGGTTCGTGCCGCTTCGGCGACGGCAGTGTTGCGCGCCCTGGTCAACCGGACAGTGTAGAAGATCACCAGTGCGAGAACGGCGGCGAACGCCAGGCTCGTGGCCGCGACCGCGCGCCAGTTTCGTCTCATGAACTTCCCGACCCGGTATCCCAGCGTGTCCGCTCGCGCCTCGAGCGGCTGCGCATCGCGGTAGTGATCGACATCCCGGATCAGCGCCTCGACCGTGCGATACCGACGCTGAGGATCCTTATGCATCGCCGTGAGGCAGAGCACATCGAGATCGGCAGCCGCGGACCTGCTACCCGGCCAGGCGGGAGCCTTTCCCCCGACGGCGGCCATCCGCCGAGCGGCGACCGAGGGCTTCTCCGGCTCCCGTTCGGTGACGATCGCCTCGATTTCTCCGGGGGTCTTGTCGGTCAGATCGAACGGCAGTCGCCCCACGAGCAACTCGTACAGCACCACGCCGAGGCTGTAGACATCGGTGTGGATGCCGATCCTTCCCGCCCGGATCTGCTCCGGAGCCGCGTAGGCGGGGGTCATGAGCCGCAGGCCGGTTCGAGTCTGCTCGATCGGTGCTTCGAGGCCTTCCAGCTGCTTGGCGATACCGAAGTCGAGCAGCTTCACCGTGCGGTCGGCGGTGACGAGGATGTTGGAGGGCTTCAGATCGCGATGTACCACCAGATGGCGGTGAGCGTGCTGAACCGCCTCGCACACAGCGCGGAATAACTCGAGCCTCTCTCCAATACTCGATCCGTGAGCGGCGCAATAGTGGGTAAGCGGAACCCCCTCGACGTACTCCATGACGAACCATGGCGTTCCGTCGGCGAGGGTATCCGCGTCGTACAGGCGGGCGATGGACGGGTGATTCAGGTGAGCCAGGGTACGCTGCTCGCTGGCGAACCGCTCGCGACGCGCGGGAGAAAGCCAGGCATCCCGCAGCAGCTTCACCGCGGCCAGGGTACCCAGATCCTCGCGTTCCGCCAGGTACACCACCCCCATCCCGCCCTCGCCCAGCATCTTGAGAACGTGGTAGGGGCCGAATCGCTGGGTCGGGAGCACGGCCGAATCATCCAATATCTGGCGCGCGACGCGGCTGAGGTCCCGGTCGAGGAGTGAACCTCCGTGGGCGTCCTCCTCGAGGAGGGCAAGCACCTCGCTCAGGAGCGGCGCATCATCGCCGCACTCCCGTTTCAGGAAGGCCTCCCGCTCGGTTGGGTCAAGCTCCGCCGCAGCATGGAAAAGCTCCTGCACCCGTCCCCACCGCGCCTGATCTATGAGGACCTCCGGAGTTCACGGGCCAGCCAGGCCCTTGCCGCCCGCCAGTCGCGGAGGATCGTGGCCTCGGAGACTTGGAGCAGCTGGGCAGTCTCGCTGACGTCGAGGCCCCCGAAGAACCGGCTTTCTACCATCTCCGCCTGTCGGGGTTCGAGTCGGGCCAACTGCTCGAGGGCCTCGTCCAAGGCGAGCAGTTCATCATCGCAGGTGGTGGACTCCTGCAGGCCATCGTCGAAGGTGATCGCGAGCGCTCCTCCGCCACGCTTGTCCGCCTTGCGGCGGCGGGCGGCCTCGATCAGGACCTGGCGCATCGCCCGGGCCGCAATGCGCTTGAAGTGGAGGCGGGAAGCGGGCTGAACGCTCGGGGAGTTGGCCAGCTTCAGCCAAGCCTCATTGACGAGCGCGGTAGGGCTCAGGGTCACGCCGGGATCATCCCGCCGCACGCTGGCGGCCAGCCGGCGTAACTCCTCGTACGCGACACTGAACATCTCGTCCAGTGTTTCTCTCTGCAGCCCTGGATGCGACATGACGGTTTTCCCTCGGATTCCGCGCAATGCGGGGGAGCTTGCACTCCCGGAAGGGCCGCACGGGGCCCCCCCAAGGGAGATCATAGGCCCAGGTCCAAACTCCGCAAGCCGGGCCGGCCCACCTGCCACCGGAGGCACCCATGAATCTCGCTTGCCCGAAGTGCACCTCGACCGAAGTTCGGAAACTGTCGCTGATCTACAACGAGGGCCTGTCCACCATCAATACCGTCAGCCACGGCAGCGGCGCCGCGTTTGGATCGGGTGGAGGCATGGCCTTCGGCAGCACCAGCACGAGCACCTCCGGGCAGCAGCAGACCGCCCTCTCCAGGCAGGCGGCGCCCCCCGGCAAGAAGCACTGGATTCTCTGGAGCACGGCGGCGTTTTTCTGCGGCTTCTACGCTCTGGGCAGCATCGTCCATCCGGGCTTTGGAACCCTGGTGGCGGCGGGTCTGACAGTCATGGCGGTACGGTTCGCGATTTCAGGAAGGCTGTACAACAACGACGTGCATCCTGGCCTGATGCAGAAGTGGGAGCAGTCGTTCATGTGCAACCGCTGCGGCGCCCACTTTGTCGCTGCGTGAGAAGAGTGCCCGGTGCCCTGAGTGAGCGAGCACCGGGCTCTGACTCACCATTAATACCCTGCCGCTTGTCCGTCTTTTCGGTGATCCGATCCGGCCACCCACCCCTTATCCAACCGAATGATGATCTGTGCGCCGCCGGCTGATCCCGGTGCCAGGTTGACCACCTGGTGCCCCATGGCTTGGAGCTTCGCGCGCACCTGATCGGCGAGAGGAGCTTCGAGCGCCACCTTGAGCCCGCCCAGATGCCGGAAACGCGGTGCGTCAATCGCGTCCTGCACATTCATGCCGAAGACCAGGAGATTGAGCAGCACCTGGACGTGACCCTGGGGCTGCATCGAGCCGCCCATCACCCCGAAACTCATCCAGGCCTCTTCGCCCTGAGGCGTAGAGCGGGTCACGAATCCCGGAATCAGAGTGTGGAAGGGTAGCTTGTTGGGGCCAACGGTGTTGGGAAGTCCCGGCTCGAGTGTGAAGCCTGATCCCCGATTCTGGAGCGCGAACCCGGTCCCCGGCACCACAACACCCGAGCCAAAGGCGTCGTAGAGGCTATTGATGAAGGAGACCATGTTCCCCTGCGCATCTGCCACGGTGAGATAGATCGTCTCGCTGTGCGTCATGGCTGCGCCCGGCTCGGGGCGTTCGACAGCGCGGTTCGGATTCAGCTTGGACCGGCGTTGAGCGATGAACTTGTCGGAGTAGAGCAGGGAAACCGGGGTCTTCATCGCCGCGGGATCCCCCACGTACCGGTCGAGATCCGCGAAGGCGAGCTTTTTGGCCTCGATCAGCCGGTGGAGATACGGCGCCGAATTGTGTCCTAACGCGGCGAGGTCGTAGGGCTCGAGAATCCGCAACATCTCCAGAACAGCGACGCCCTGGTTGTTGGGCGGCAGCTCCCATATGCGGTAACTCTTGAACGGCACCGAGATCGGCTC
>Ga0207674_10005901_pt1 | contig 14501 bp, 9 predicted proteins | sample KBSCornC72_FD_184303 | JGI IMG/M metagenome (GOLD analysis project Ga0207674, IMG submission 184303) | Corn rhizosphere microbial communities from Kellogg Biological Station, Michigan, USA - KBS Corn C7-2 (SPAdes) (version 2) | ecosystem: Host-associated > Plants > Roots > Rhizosphere > Soil ... | reverse complement strand
CTCCAGACGGAGCGGCGGCTGGAGCGGGTGAAGGGAATCGAACCCTCGTCATAAGCTTGGAAGGCTTCTGCTCTACCATTGAGCTACACCCGCTTTGGGCCTTGCAGCGGACGCGCCAAATGGCCGTTCCGCCCGCCACCGTCAACCAACGGCTGGCTTGACCTCCTCCGATTCCCTCGCATACCAAGGTGGCGATGACGCACCTGAACGCCATCGCCGCTGCTTCGACCGCCCGCTTCTGGTGGCGCGGCCATGCATATGCGGCGCGATGGCGCGACTGATCGATTAGCTTCCGATCATCGACTGCCCGCCCGCCAACCGGCGGGCTTTTTTGTTTCAGGTGACTTCAAATGAACCAGCTTCTGACTTTCCCGACCCGGCCGGCGACTCCGCTGGCGGGCGATTCCCGCCCGGCCGAGCGGGCGGTCGAGCGCCTGCTCGGCGGGCACGACCTCAGCCGCGCTGAATCGCGCGCATTGTTCCAGACCATCGTCGAGGGCCGGCTGGCCGACCCGCTGATGGCCGCGACCTTCGTCGCCCTGCGCATGCGCGGCGAGACCACGGCCGAGCTGGTCGGAGCGGCCGAGGCGCTGCGCTCCGCCGCGCGCGCCTTCCCCGCGCCCGACTATGCCTTCGCCGACAGCTGCGGGACTGGCGGAGATTATTCCGGATCGATCAACGTCTCGACCGCGGCCGGGCTGGTCGTTGCCGCGTCCGGACTGCCGGTGGTCAAGCACGGCAACCGCTCGTTCACGTCGCAATGCGGCTCGGCCGACGTGCTCGAGGCGCTCGGCGCCCGACTCGACTTGAGCCCGCTGGAGTCGCGCGAGATCCTCGACCGGACCGGCTTCTGCTTCCTCCTCGCGCCGCTCTACCATCCGGGAATCGCGCATGCCGGACCGGTCCGCAAGGCGTTGAAGGTGCGGACGATCATGAACCTGCTCGGCCCGTGCCTGAATCCGGCCCGGCCGAAGGTCCAGCTGCTCGGCGTGGCCGATCCCAAGCTGCTGCGGCCGATCGCCGAGACGCTGCGGGCGCTCGGAGTCGAGCAAGCGCTGGTGGTCCACGGTTCGGGCCTCGACGAGGTCGCGCTCCACGGCTTCACCCAGGCGGTCCGGCTCGACCGCGGCCGGATGGAAGAGCTCGAGCTCACCCCGGAGCAGGCCGGCCTCGAGCGCACGCCCGTCGAGCAGGTCGCGGGCGGCTCGCCGAGCGAAAATGCGCGGCGGCTGGTGGCGCTGCTGAGCGGCGATGGGCGGGCTGCCGACCGGTCGATCGTGGCGCTCAACGCGGCCGCGTTGCTGATGACCGCCGGGCGCGCCGTCGATCTCCGCGCCGGGATGGCGATGGCGCTCGACGCGATCGTCTCCGGCCGCGCGAAGCGCCTGCTCGGCGACTTTGTCGAGGCGAGCCGTGGCTGACCCCGCCGGCGTGCTCGGCGAGATCGCGCGAGCCAAGCGGGCGGAGCTGGCGCAACGGTTCGACGGCGTCGCGCTCGATGCCCTGCGCGCCCGGGCGGAGCCGACCCGGCGCGGCCTCGCGGCGGCGCTCGCCGGGCCCGGCGCTCGCTTCATCCTTGAGATCAAGAAGGCGTCGCCGTCGGCGGGCGCGATTCGACCCTGCGGCGACGCCGCGGTCCTGGCGCGCGGCTATGCCGGCGTGGCCGATGCGCTGAGCGTGCTCACCGAGCGCATCCGCTTCGGCGGTTCGCTCGCGGACCTCGCCGCGGCCCGGGCGGAGTTCGGCGGCCCGATCCTCGCCAAGGACTTCGTCCTCGACGTGCGGCAGATCGCCGAGGCGCGCATCGCTGGGGCCGACGCCATCCTGGTCATGCTGTCGCTGCTCGACGATGCCGAGGCCCGAGCGATGATCGCCGAGGCCCGGCGGTTCGGAATGGACTCGCTGATCGAGGTCCATGACGAGGCCGAGCTACGCCGCGCGATCGCGCTCGGCGCGCCGCTGATCGGGATCAACAACCGCGACCTGCGCGACCTGTCGATCGACCTCGCCACCACCGAGCGCCTCGCCCGCCTCGCCCCCGGGCGCACCGTCGTGTCCGAATCCGGGATCGCAACGCGCGCCGACGTCGACCGCCTCGCCCCCATCGTCGATGCGTTCCTGGTCGGCTCCGCGCTGATGCGCGCGCCCGACCCGGCGCAGGCCGCGCGCGAGCTGATGTTCGGCCGGGTCAAGCTATGCGGGCTGAACCGGCCCGAGGATTTCGCCCATGCCCGCGCCGCATCCCATGTCGGCCTGGTCTTCGTGCCCGACAGCCCGCGCGCCGTCTCGCTGGCGGATGCGCTGCGCCTCGCGCGCCTTCATCCGAGCGTCGTGGGCGTGTTTCGCGACGCGGAAATCGGCGACGTCGGCACAGTCGCGACCATGCTCGGCCTGGCGGCGGTTCAGCTGCACGGCGCGGAGGATGCGGCCTACGCTCGAGCGCTGGCGCGCCGGGTCCCGCGCGGCTGCGAAATCTGGAAGGCGGTCGGCGTCAACAGTCGCACGCCCGGCCCGTTCGACGCTGGCGACCGCATCGTCTTCGACCATGGCCGCGGCGGCAGCGGACGGACGTTCGACTGGTCGCTGGTCAAGGATCATCCCGACCTTCGCCGGGCGGTCGTCGCCGGCGGAATCGGCGCGCACAACGCCCGTCACGCGCAGCGGCTCGGTGGCTATGCGATCGATGTCGGCTCGTCGCTCGATGATGCGCCGGGCCGCAAGTCTCCGCAAAAGATCGCCGCGCTGTTCGATGCACTCCGGCCGCAGTGCCGGCAGAGGCTGCGCGCGTGCGCCTGAGCGGACGGTTCGGGCGCTTCGGGGGCTGCTACGTTCCGGAAATCCTGGTTCCGGCGCTCGAGCAGCTCGAATCCGCCTTCCTCGACGCCCAGGACGATCCCGCCTTCGCGGCCGAGCTCGAGGACCTGCTGGCGAACTATGCCGGGCGCCCGACTCCGCTGACCCGCTGCCGCAACCTGCCCGGCACCATCTATCTGAAGCGCGAGGACCTGCTCCACGGCGGCGCGCACAAGACCAACCAGGTGCTCGGCCAGGCCCTGCTCGCGAGGCGCATGGGCAAGCGCCGCCTGATCGCCGAGACCGGCGCCGGGCAGCACGGCGTCGCGACCGCCATCGCCGGCGCGCTGCTCGGCTTCGAGACCGTCGTCTACATGGGCGCCGAGGACGTCGAGCGGCAGCAGCTCAACGTGTTCCGGATGGAGCTGATGGGCGCGACAGTGGTGCGCGTCGAAGGCGGCGGGCGGACCCTGAAGGACGCCATCAACGAGGCGCTGCGCGACTGGTCGGCGAGTTTCGAGACCACGCATTACTTGCTCGGCACGGCCGCCGGGCCGCACCCCTTCCCGACCATGGTCCGCGAGTTCCAGCGGGTGATCGGCCGCGAGGCGCGGGCGCAGATCCTCGCCCAGCTCGGGCGGCTGCCCGACGCGGTGGTCGCCTGCGTCGGGGGCGGGTCGAACGCCATCGGCCTGTTCGCCGACTTCCTCGACGACGATGTCCGGCTGGTCGGGGTGGAGGCGGCGGGCAAGGGACTCGACGGCGGCCGGCACGGGGCGACCCTGATGCGCGGCACGCCGGGCATCCTCCACGGCGCCGAGACCTATGTGCTGCAGGATGCGGACGGGCAGGTCGCCGACAGCTGGTCGGTCTCGGCCGGGCTCGATTATCCCGCGGTCGGGCCCGAGCACGCGCATCTGAAGGACAGCGGCCGTGCCGAATATGTCGGCGCCACCGATGCCGAGGCGCTCGCCGCCTTCCAGGCGCTGGCGCAGAGCGAAGGCATCCTCTGCGCATTCGAATCCGCCCACGCGCTCGCGCACGCGCTGAAGCTCGCCGAGGCCGAGCCGGACCGCGCGATCCTGGTCGGGCTGTCGGGCCGCGGCGACAAGGATGTCGCCCAGGCGCAGGCCTTGCTGGCATGAGCCGCTACGCCGCCATGTTCGAGCGGCTGCGGGGCCGCGGCGAGGGGGCGTTCGGCGCGTTCGCGATGCTCGGCGACCCCGACCTCGGCGCCAGCGCGGCGCTGCTCGATGCGCTGGTCGCAGGCGGCGCCGACATGATCGAGGTCGGGATCCCCTTCTCCGACCCGGTCGCCGACGGGCCGGTGATCCAGGCCGCGGCGCAGCGCGCGCTCGACGCCGGAGTCCGAGTCGCGCATTGCTTCGACCTCATCGCCGCGTTGCGCGCGCGCCACAGCGCCGTGCCGATCGGAATCTTGACCTACGCCAATATCGTCGTCGCGCGCGGCGGCTTCATGCGCGACGCCGCCGAGGCCGGGGCCGACAGCCTGCTGATCGCCGACGTCCCCGCGCTCGAGGCCGGGCCGTTCACGCGCGACATGGACGAGGCGGGCATCGAGCCGGTCCTCATCGCCGCCCCGAACACCCCCGACGCTGCCTTGGCGCGGATCGCAACCCTTTCGAAAGCTTATACTTATTGCGTCAGCCGGACGGGCATCACCGGCACGCACGCCGGCGGGACGTTCGATCGGTCGCTGATCGAGCGCCTTGCGGCAGCGGGCGCCCCGCCGCCGATCTTCGGCTTCGGCATCTCGCGCCCGGAGCACGTCCGAGCGGCGCTCGAATCGGGCGCGGCGGGGGTCGTCTGCGGGTCGGCGATCGTCGACCTCGCGTCCCGCGGCGAGAGCGTCGTTAACCTCGTCCACTTGCTAAAAATGGCAACTATCAGAGACAAAGGGAGGAACGACTCGGGGGCGCAATGAATTGATTCGCCCCGTGAAGGAGATTGCGTGATGGCTGCGCGGCCGATCTGGCGGGGACAGATCCGACTGGCTCTGGTGTCGATTCCCGTCGAGCTTTTTCCGGCGACCCGAAGCGGCGCCCAGATCCAGTTCCACCAGGTGCACGAGCCGACGGGCAAGCGCATCAAATATGAGAAGGTCGTGCCCGGCATCGGCCCGGTCGACCGCGACGAGATCGTCAAGGGCTATGAGGTCGAGAAGGGCCGTTACGTCCTGCTCGACCCCGAGGAGATCGAAAGCGTCAAGCTCGAGAGCCGCAAGACGCTCGACCTCGTCCAGTTCGTCGACGACGACGGCATCGACGCCATGTATTTCGAGAAGCCTTATTATGTCGTCCCGGCGGACGACCTTGCCGAGGAAGCCTATGTCGTCCTCCGCGACGCCTTGCGCGACGCCAAGAAGATCGGCGTCGGCCAGCTCGCGATGCGCGGCCAGGAATATGTCGTGGCGCTGAAGCCGTGCGGCCGCGGCCTGCTGCTCGAGACGTTGCGCTACGCCGACGAGGTCCACAAATCCTCCGGCTTCTTCCGCGAGATCGGCGACCACAAGCCCGATCCGGACCTGCTCGACATGGCCTCGATGCTGATCGAGCGCAAAGCCGGCGAGTTCGACCCGAAGGACTTCCACAACCGCTACGTCGACGCGCTCCACGAGCTGATCGAGAAGAAGCAGAAGGCCAAGGGCGAGAAGATCATCGAGCAGCCCGACGAGGCGCCGCCCAAGGGCTCGAACGTGATCGACCTGATGGCCGCGCTCAAGAAGAGCCTCGGCGACGAGAAAGGGGCCAAGGCGAAGAAGGCCCCGCCCAAGAGGACCGCCGCGAAAAAGGAACCGGCACGCAAGCGCGCTTAGGGAGTTTCGTCAGGCGTGCCTGACCGCAAGCTCGATATCGAAACCTACAACCGCAAGCGCGACTTTTCGAAGACCAAGGAGCCGCGCGGGCGCAAGCTCAAGGGCAAGGGCGACAGCTTCGTCGTCCAGAAGCATGCGGCGTCGCGGCTGCACTGGGACTTCCGGCTCGAGCTGGACGGCGTGCTCAAGAGCTGGGCGGTGCCCAAGGGGCCGAGCCTCGATCCGGGCGAAAAGCGCCTCGCCATGCGGACTGAGGACCATCCGCTCGACTATGGCGGGTTCGAGGGCGCCATCCCCAAGGGCGAATATGGCGGCGGGACGGTGATGCTGTGGGACCGCGGCCGGTGGATCCCGGACCCGCGCAAGGACCCCAGCAAGACGATCGAGGAGGGCCATTTGCACTTCACGCTCGAGGGCGAGCGGATGAAGGGCGAATGGGTGCTGTTCCGCTTGAACCCGCGCCCCGGCGAGAAGGGCCAGCCGTGGATGCTGAAGAAGGTCACCGACGATTTCGCCGATGCCGGGGACGGCGACGCCTTGGTCGACAATTGCGTGACCAGCGTGACGACCGGCCGGACCATGGCCGAGATCGCCTCGGGCGAGGACGTCTGGCATTCGGATAAGGCGGCTGGGCACAAGACAGGCCGGAGCAAGAAAGCCGCGGGCAAGGCACCGCCGCCCTTCATGGCCCCGCAGCTTGCGACCCTGGTCGACGACGTTCCGCCCGGCGCCGCCTGGATCCACGAACTCAAATATGACGGCTACCGGCTGCTGATCGGCGTCGGCGACGGGGTCGCAACCGCCTGGACCCGCAAGGGCCTCGACTGGAGCGACAAGTTCGCGGCCCTGGTCAGGGCTGCGTCTCGCCTGCCGGCCGGCTGCCTCGTCGACGGCGAGGCCGTCGCCCTCGACGACGACGGCAAGCCGAGCTTCCAGCTGCTCCAGTCGACCCTCAAGGAGCAACGCGGCGCAAACCTCGCTTATTATGCCTTCGACCTGCTGGTCGACCGCGGCAGGGACATTCGCAAGCTGCCCAACATCGAGCGAAAGGAACGGCTCGCTGCCTTGCTTGAGGGGGTCCATCCGCCGATCCTCTACGGCGACCACGTCATCGGGCGCGGCGACGAGCTGTTGCGCGAAATCTGCAAGGCCGGCGGCGAGGGGATCGTTTCGAAGAAGGCCAGCGCGCCCTACAGCGGCACGCGCAGCCGCAACTGGCTCAAGGTCAAGTGCATCCAGCGGCAGGAGTTCGTGATCGTCGGCTGGTCCACCAGCGACAAACGCCGTGGCTTCAAGTCGCTGCTGCTCGCTGCCCGGGATGGGCGCAAACTGACCTACGTCGGCAAGGTCGGGACCGGCTTCAACGCCGATCTGATCGAGGATCTGATGGAGCGGATGGAACCGCTCGCGGTTGACAGGGCGCCGGTCGAGGTCCCGCGCCTCGAGCGCAAGGGGGCGCACTGGATCGAGCCGAAGCTGGTCGCCGAGATCGCCTTCGCGCAATTCACCGATGACGGGATCCTGCGCCACCCGAGCTTCATCGGGCTGCGCGAGGACAAGCCGGCGAAGGACGTGGTGCGCGAAGTGCCCAAACATATGGAGGACGTCACGAAACAGGCGAAGCCCAGGCGCAGCACTGCGAGAGCCAGGAAGGCCGCAGCTCCGAGCGCCGCGGATTTCGGGATCGAGATCAGCAGCCCCGACCGCGTGATCTTCCCCGAGCTCGGACTGACCAAGAAGGATCTCGCCGATTATTATGCGACGATCGAGCCGCTGATCATGGTCGATGCCGCCGACCGGCCGATGACCCTGATCCGCTTTCCCTCCGGCCGCACCGGCGAGAGCTTCTTCCAGAAGCACGACAAGGGCACCTTCGGCCCGAACGTGAAACAGATCCCGATCGAAGAGAAAGACGGGCACTTCGAGGACTATCTCTACTTCGACGACATCCGCGGACTGCTCGCCTGCGTGCAAATGGGAACGATCGAGTTCCACGGCTGGGGCAGCAAGGTCGACAAGGTCGAATATCCCGACCGGCTGGTGTTCGACCTCGATCCCGACGTCGGGCTCGATTTCGGCAACGTGAAGGAAGCGGCCCTGCTGCTGCGCGAGCTGCTCAAGGGCCTCGGGCTCGACAGCTGGCCGCTGCTGTCGGGCGGCAAGGGGCTGCACGTCGTGGTCCCGCTCGATGCGACGGCCGACTGGCCGACGGTCAAGAGCTTCGCCGAGCGCTTCAGCCGGGCCATCTCCGAGGCCGAGCCGACGATGTTCACCGCCAACATCCGCAAGGAGCAGCGCAAGGGCCGCATCTTCCTCGACTGGCTGCGCAACCAGCGCGGCGCGACCGCGGTCCTGCCTTACTCCGCCCGCGGCCGCGAAGGCGCACCGGTGTCCGCGCCGGTCGCGTGGAGCGAGCTCGACCAATATGACAGCGGCCACCACTTCAGCATCCGCGACGCCGACGCGCTGCTGAAACGGGCGAAGTCGAAGCTGCTTGCAGGGTGGGGGAAAGCCAAGCAAGCATTGCCGGATGCATAAGTACCCGGCCGCCGCGTTCCTTCCGTTCCTCCTCCTGCTCACCGCGGCTGCTCCGCCTGACCTGGCGCGATGGAAGGCCGAAGCGGCGCGCGTGACCATCACCCGCGACGACTGGGGCATCGCCCACGTCCATGGCCCGACCGACGCCGACGCGGTGTTCGGGATGATCTACGCCCAGGCCGAGGACGATTTCCCGCGGATCGAGGCCAATTATCTGACCGCGCTAGGCCGCGCCGCAGAGGCCGACGGCGAGCCCGCGATCTGGCAGGACCTTCGTGCCCGGCTCTACGTCAGCGAGGCGGAGCTCAAGGCCGATTACGAGCGCAGCCCGGTCCGGATGCAGAAGTTGATGGACGCCTGGGCCGACGGCCTAAACTATTTCCTCGCCACTCACCCTGAGGTGAAGCCGCGGGTCCTCAACCGGTTCGAGCCGTGGATGGCGCTGTCCTTCACCGAGGGCAGCATCGGCGGCGACATCGAGCGCATCGATCTCGACCAGCTGCAGGCTTTTTATTCAGCGAAGCCGCTTGCAGTCGCGCCCTCTCCGCAGATCGAACGTCAGGGCTCCAACGGCATTGCCATCGCCCCGGCGCTGACCCGCGACCACAAGGCGCTGCTGCTGATCAACCCGCACACCAGCTGGTACTTCCGATCCGAGCTGCAGGTGACGAGCGGCGAAGGGCTCAACGTGTACGGGGCGGCGACCTGGGGCCAGTTCTTCATCTACCAGGGCTTCAACAGCCATGCCGGCTGGATGCACACGTCGAGCGGGGTCGATAATGTCGACGAATTCGCCGAGACCATCGAGCATCACGGCAAGACGTCCTGCTATCGCTACGGCAGCGAGTGCCGGGCTCTGGCGATCCGGCCGATCACGATCCGCTACCGTCTCGCGAACGGGGCGCTCGGCTCGCGAACCTTCACCACCTATCGCACCCACCACGGCCCCATCGTCAGAAGGGAAGGCGACGATTTCATTGGAACTGCGCACGGCCCGATCATATCTCCAAATGCCGGAGGCCGCTGGATCGCATTTGCGATGATGAACCGGCCGGTCGAAGCGCTGCAGCAGAGCTTTCTCCGCACCAAGGCGAGCGATTTCGCCTCCTACATCCAGGTTGCCGAACTCCGGGCCAATAGCTCCAACAACACGATCTTCGCCGACGACAAGGGCGAGATCGCCTACCTCCACCCGCAGTTCGTTCCGAGCCGCGATGACCGCTTCGACTACACAAAGCCGGTCGACGGCAGCAACGTGCTGACCGACTGGGGCGCGCTGCACCGCGTGAGTTCGCTCCCCAACAGCGTCAATCCGCCGAACGGCTGGGTGCAGAACACCAACACCTGGCCCTACAAAGCGGCCGGAGCCTTCAGCCCGAACCCGGCTTACTTCCCCAAATATATGGACATGGACGGCGAGAATTATCGGGGGCTCCACGCGATCAAATTGCTGACTGGCAGCCGCGACTGGACATTGGAAAAGCTGCAGGCGGCCGCGTTCGACAGCTACCAGCCGGGCTTTGCGGCACTGATCCCCTCCCTGCTCCAGGCCTATGACGCTTTGCCCAAGTCGGACGAACGCCGGACCGGGCTGGCGGAGCCGATCGCCGTGCTGCGCTCTTGGGATTATCGCTGGAGCGCGGATTCGGTCGCCCAGTCGCTGGCGATGGTCTGGGGCCTGATGCTCAAGAACGAGCTTCATGCGCCGGCCGCAGAGCCCAGCAACATCACCTTCATGCGTCTCGCTCGCGACACGAGCGGAGAGCTGAAGCTTACAGTCTTCGGAAATGCGATCGCCGCACTCTACGGAACCTTCGGCCGCTGGCAGGTGCCGTGGGGCGAGATCAATCGCTTCCAGCGCATTTCACCCACGATCGCCAATCCGGACTACAGCGATACCGCCCCGAGCATCGCCGTGCCTTTCGCCGAGGGGGCATTTGGCTCGCTCGCCTCGATCCGCGCCAAGCCCAAGCCGGGCACCCGCCGCTGGTACGGCGATTATGGCAACAGCTTTGTTGCAGTGGTCGAGTTCGGCCCGCGCGTGCGCGCCCGCGCCGTCACCGCAGGCGGCGAAAGCGGGCATCCGGATTCGCCGCACTTCAACGATCAGGCCGCGCGCTACGCCTCGGGGAATCTGCGCGACGTCTATTTCTATCCCGACCAGCTGAAGGCGCACACCGAGCGGGTGTACCATCCCGGCGAAAGCGGGAGTTCAGCGCCTTCGCCGGAGCGAGGTTGAGCCTCTAAAACTTCACTCCGAGCTCAACGCCGAATATCCGCGGCTCGTTGACCATCGCCGTCAGGTTGTTGAAGTCGATCGCCGATTCCGCGCTTTCGTCGTTGGTGACGTTCCGGACGAACCCGGCGATGTCGTAGCGGTTGGTCTTGAAGCCGAGTCTGACGCCACCATTGATCTCACGATCATCGCTGAACTCGACTGCGCGATAGAGGAAGAAGTTGATCTTCGAGCGATAGAACCAGTCGGTATAAACGTAGATTTTACCCGGCCCCACCGGAGCCTCGTAGCCCGCGGTCCAGTTGAGCGTCCACTTGGGCGCCTGCGGAAGAGAGTTGCCGTTGATGTTGACGATGGCCGATGAGAATGGCGCTTCGGGCGTCACGATCGGGTCCAGGATCGTGCAAATGGAGAAGGGGGGACCAATGTCGACCCGCGTTGCGCCGCATGCCGCGACGGTCAGGTCGCTGTCGTGAATCTTTGTGTGGTTGTAGCTCAAGCCCGCAGTCAGGCTCAGCCCCTCGATCGGCCGGGCCTCGAGCTCGGCCTCGAAGCCATGCCCCTTCACCGCATCGGCATTCAGCAGCAGGTTGGCGTTGGTATTTCCGCCGACGGCTGACAACTGAAGGTTCTTGGTCTTGTAGTAATAAGCGGCGAGATTGAACCGCAGGCGATGGTCGAACAGGACCGTCTTGATGCCGGCCTCGTAGGACATGGTGGTTTCGCTGTCGGCGGTCGTCACGTCGCGCGTGAAGAGGATGCGGCCCTGAATCGCCGGCGCCCGATAGCCCCGCGCCACTCGAGCATAGATGTTGACGTCGGGGGTGACCTCTTGGAGCGCGCTGACGTCCCAGGTCAGCTTGCTGTCCTTGACCTTGGTAGTCGTCTCTGGGACTGGCCCGCCGCCAATGAAGCCCGGGCGGATGTCGAACAGGCGGTCGGCGACCAATGTCTTCTTGTCATGGTTCCAGCGCGCTCCGGCCTGGAGCGTGGTGCCGCCGAACTTGTAATTGACCGAGCCGAACACGCCGATCGATTTCGCATCCTGGTGCTGGTTCACGATCGCCGAAGGGTCCGGCGACGTGGGCGTGTCGGGGAAGCCGAAATCCAGGCTCAGGATCTTGAGCGATTCGTCGAAATAGAAGATTCCGCCCTGGTAGCCGAAACCGGGGCCGGTGTGGTTCGACGCAACGCGAACCTCTTGCGTGAACTGGTTGAGCTTCGGAACGCTGTCCTGGCTCTCGGCGAAGAACGGGATGAACCCCGGGCCGGGCGGTGAAGCGCAGACCTCGGTGCAGCCACCGTCGATATCGCCGCGGCTCCGAACTTTGCCGTGCCAGTAGCTGGTGACCGAATAGAGCGTCGCCGGACCGAAATCATAGGAGATGTGGCCGGCGAGGTTCTGGGTTTTCAGGTGCTGAAAATTGGTCCCGTCCGCCCGGACTTCGTCGCGTTCGAAGTCGCCGCCGTCGGCCCCGACGAGATGGTTGGAGCCGCGGACGAAGGAATTCGCGCGGAAGATGCGCGCATTGCCGTCGAGATCGCGCAACTGGCCGACGAGGCGAACGGTGAGCGCGTTGTTCGGCTTGAACTGCAGCTGGGCGCGAAGTGCGAGATCGTCATACCCTTCGAGGTCGTGCTTGCCCGGATCGTCGAGATTGTCGATCCAGTCGCCGCGGTGCTGCCACAATCCGGACATGCGGAAGGAGAGCCCGTTCTCGAGCTCGGCGCCGGCCCCGCCTTCGGCATTGATCGTCGAATAGCTGCCATAGCTGACCCGTGCGTAATTTCGCCCGCGGCCCGGCCGGACCGGGTCGAACTTTACGATTCCGGCCGGCGTGTTGCGGCCGAACAGGGTGCCCTGCGGCCCACGCAGGACTTCGACGTCGTCGACATCGAACGCGGGAAAGCCCTTGAGGATCGGGTTCTCGAGGACGACGTCGTCATAAACGAGGCTGACCGGCTGCGAGGCGTTGAGGTCGAAGTCGGTGTTGCCCAGCCCGCGGATGTAGAAGCGCGGAAAGGTTCGGCCGAACGAGCTTTCGATGTTGAGGCTCGGTACCCGGCCGGAAAGGCCGCGGATATCGGCGCCGCCGGTGTTGATCGCGGCGAGCTGCTGCTTGTCGACGATGCCGACCGAGACCGGAACGTCCTGGATGTTCTCCGAGCGCCGCTGCGCGGTCACGATGATCTCGCCCGCATCGGTCGCCTGGTCGGGTGCTGCCGCTGGTGTTGCTGCAGGCGCGGGAGTCGCTTGGGTAGCGGATGATTCGGCGAATGCCGGCGTGACGAAGGTGAAGCTGCTCGCGAGCGCAAGCAAAGAAGTCGTCGATGCGAGATAACGCATTTTTTTGCCCCCCGGTTTGTCGGTCGGAGAGCGGCCGCGCGGCGCTCCATTACTGGACCGTTACAGCGATCCTGTATTCAGCCGTTCGAGAGAACAAGCAACAGCTAAAGATTCACAATCCCGCGAAGCGGTCGGTGGCTCGGATCAGGCCGTCGAGGACTCCGGGCTCGCTGAACAAATGGCCGCCGTCGGGGATCAGGTTGAGCTCAACTTCGGGCCACGCCTGCTTGAGCTTCCACGCCGCGATCGGCGGGGTGCAGGTGTCGTGCCGGCCCTGGACGATCACGCCCGGGACCCCGCGCAGCTTCGCGGCGTCGCGCAGCAGCTGGCCTTCCTCGAGCCAGCCGTGGTTGCCCATGTAGTGATTCTCGATCCGGGCGACCGCCACTGCCACCTCGGGCGAGGTGAAATGCTCGACCGTCGACGGGCTCGGGAGCAGCGTGACGATGTCGCCCTCCCACTTGCTCCACGCCTTGGCGGCGGTCAACTGAACGTCGGGGTCGGTGCTGGTCAGCCGCTTGCGATAGGCCTCGACCAGGTCGCCGCGCTCGGCCTGCGGGATCGGCGCGAGGAACTCCTCGAACTTGTCGGGATAGACCTGGGAGGCGCCGCCCTCCTTGTACATCCAGTCGATCTCATATTGGTCGAACAGGAAGATCCCGCGCAGCACCAGCTCGGTGACCCGCTCGGGGTGGGCCTGGCCATAGGCGAGCGATAGGGTCGAGCCCCAGCTGCCGCCGAACACCTGCCATTTGTCGACCTTGGCGACCCCGGTGCGGAGCTTCTCGATGTCCTCGACCAGGTGCCAGGTCGTGTTCGCCTCGAGGCTCGCATAGGGCGTCGACTTGCCGCACCCGCGCTGGTCGAACACCAGAATCTTATATTTGTCGGGATGGAACTGGCGGCGATGGTCGGGGCTCGACCCGCCGCCCGGACCGCCGTGCAGGAACACCACCGGCTTGCCGTTGGGATTGCCGCTGAGCTCCCAGTAGAGGCGGTGGCCGTCGCCGACGTCGAGCATTCCGCTCTCATAGGGCTCGATCTCCGGATAGAGCGTCCGGCGGCTGGAAGTCTGCATGTCCATCAGAAGCTGAATTCCTCGTAGATGCGCGACAGGTCGCCGTCCCACTCGTTGTGATATTTGTCGAGCAGGCGGTCGGCGGGTGTCATGCCGCTCAAAACCACATCGCGCAATGGATCGAGGAACCCGCCTTCATTGTCGCCGGCGCTGTTGAGCCTGGCGCGGCGGGTCAGGCCGCCCGCGGAAATGTCGAGCACCCGGCCGGCGAACTCGCGCATCGACTCGCCGTCGGGCGTGACCGCGTCGAGCGCCAGCCGCGGCACGTCGTGGCGTAACGCCTCGCGCTCGCCGATCGTCCAGTGCTTGACCAGCTCCCACGCCGCGTCGAGCGCCTCCTCGTCATAGAGCAGGCCGACCCACAAAGCGGGCAGGCCGCAGATCCGGCTCCACCGGCCGCCGTCGGCGCCGCGCATCTCGAGGAAGCTCTTGAGGCGGACCTCGGGAAAGGCGGTGGAAAGATGGTCGGTCCAGTCGGCCAGCCGCGGCTTCTCGCCGAACAGCTCGGGCAGCTTGCCGTCGAGGAAGTCGCGGAAGCTGCGGCCGGCGACGTCGATGTACCGGCCGTCGCGGTAGACGAAGTACATCGGCACATCGAGCGCATAGTCGCAGTAGCGCTCGTAGCCGAACCCGTCCTCGAACACGAACGGCAGCATGCCGGTGCGGTCGGGGT
>Ga0207674_10005896_pt1 | contig 14523 bp, 14 predicted proteins | sample KBSCornC72_FD_184303 | JGI IMG/M metagenome (GOLD analysis project Ga0207674, IMG submission 184303) | Corn rhizosphere microbial communities from Kellogg Biological Station, Michigan, USA - KBS Corn C7-2 (SPAdes) (version 2) | ecosystem: Host-associated > Plants > Roots > Rhizosphere > Soil ... | reverse complement strand
GCTTCTCGCGCTTCTCCCGCTTATCGCCTTTCTTCCCTTTCGTGTCTTTCGAACCTTTCGTGCCTCTCGCCACGGAACTCCACCTCCTCGCGCATTTCGCGTTCCGGCTGGCGGAACGACGGCTCAATCGGACCTTCGAGCTTGGGCTCGTTGCCGACGGCCTGCTCGTCGACGACGATCATGTGACGCAGCACCTGCTCATCGATGCGCAGATTGCGTCCCAGCTCGTCAACGATGGTGTTGGGGCCGCGGAACTTGTAGAAGAAGTAGGTCCCCTCGGCCTGCTTCATGATCTCGAACGAGAGACGGCGTTTGCCCCACGTCTCGACGCGCGTGATCTCCCCGCCGGAGCGGGCAATGATATCAACGTATTTGACCGTGCTTGTCTTCAGACCGTCTTCACCGACGGCCGGATGAAACACCACGGCGCACTCATAACTCCTCATGGATACCTCCCTGTGGACCAAAGACCCAACGGCAGCGGCGTAGCCGGCAGATGGGTAGAGAAGTCTCGGCGTGATTTAAGTATGGGAACTAACCGGGGGAGACTATAGGCGATACACGGCCGGAGGTCAAGCGGGCCTGAAACGCCGCCAGGGGCCAGGGTACCGGCCTCAGGACCGTAACGGTCCGGATATCAATCCTCAGGAGGAGCTTTCTTCGCGTTGAATTTCGACATCGCCTTGCCGATGCCGTCGAAAGCCCAGGATTCGCAGCACGCGACGGACTCTGTGATCATCGCATCCACAGTGGCCTCTTCTTCAGGAAGAAATTCCGCGAGCACGAACTCGGCCGCGTCGACGCGCGGGGGCACGGGGCCGCAGCCCATGCGCAGGCGCGGGAAATCGAGCGTGTTCAAACGCTCGATGATGGATTTCAAACCATTGTGGCCGCCGTCTGTGCCGGAGGCGCGCAGGCGGATCTGGCCGAGTGGAAGCGCGATGTCATCGCAGACGATGAGCATCCGTGAAGGTGGAAGCGATTCTTCGAACAGGATCGGTGCGAGCGCATCGGCGGAAAGATTCATGTACGTGAGCGGCTCGACCAGAAGCCCGTGTCCACCGCCCAGGCGGACTTTCGCGGTGCGCGCTTTGCGCGCGGGCTCGCTCCAGCGGCCGCGCCGTGCAGCCGCGAGTGCTTCCACCACGCGAAAGCCGAGATTGTGCCGCGTGCGATCGTAACGCGGGCCGGGATTACCGAGACCGGCGATTATGAACTCGAGTGGCATATGAAGCGATGGTGGCTACAAGAAAAAGCCTCGCGGGGATATCGCACCACCGCGAGGCTCTTCACATAGCGCCAGGTCGGTGGCGCTACTACTTCTTGTCTTCTTTCTTCTTGTCGTCCTTGCCGCCGGCAGCGCCCTTGGCGCCTTCTTCTCCTTCGGCTTCCGCACCCGGCTTGCGAATGAGCTCGGGCTCCGCCGTCGTGGCGCCCTCGGCGCCGACTCCCGGCACTGCGGCAAGCTCCACGTTGGGCGGGATCACGCCGGCCAGCATGGTGTCCTCGTCGTCCAGGAACTCCACCTGCGGGTACGAGGCCGCGATGTCCTTGATCTTGATCGAGTGGTGGATGAGCAGCGGGGTCGCATCCACTTCGATGGCGGCCGGGATCTCCGTCGGAAGACACAGCACGTTCACGACGCGCGTCCCGTGTTCGAGAATGCCGCCGTGTTCCTTGACGCCGACCGGATTGCCGCTCACGTGGACGTGAATCTCAACGCGCAGCTTCTCGTCGAGGCGGATGCGCTGCAGGTCGATATGCACAAGCTTGCCGCTCGCAGGATGGCGCTGCACATCGCGCACAATGGCGTTGATGGTGGTGCCGCCGGCGATGGAAAGGTCGACGATGGCGCTTTCGGGGTGTTTGCGCAGGATGCCCTTCATCTCCACTTCGGAGAGCGAGAGACCCACGGGCTTGTCCGCGCGCCCGTACAGGACGGCCGGAAGCCGGCCCTTCATGCGCAGCTGGCGCGCCACACCTTTGCCCGCGCCTTCGCGCGGTTCTGATTGAAGCTGGAAGCGTTCCATGATGGTTGTTTCTTTCTGGTATCAACCCCGCGTTCGCGGGATCGGCACCGGGTTTGAGAACCGGCTCCGCGCCGGAATCACGAGCGCCACGCGTGTGGCGCTTACTACACGAACAGAGTACTGACCGACTCGTTGTAATGAATTCTCTTGATCGCTTCCGCGATCAGGCCCGACACGTCGAGCATCTTCACCTTCGGGCACTCGCCGAAGCGGTCGAACGGAACCGTGTTGGTCACCACCACTTCGCGAATGGGCGACTCCATGATGAGACGGCACGCGTCGCCCGCGAAAACCGCATGCGTCGCGCACGCCACCACCGAATTGGCGCCCTTCTCCTGCACCGCGCGCGCCGCCTTCACCAGCGTGCCGCCGGTGGTGATCATGTCGTCGAGAATGATCACGTCGCGACCGCGCACGTCGCCGATCACGTTCATGACCTCGACGTTGTCCTTCTCGCTGCGACGCTTGTCGACGATGGCGAGATCCACATCGAGGCGCTTGGCAAACGCGCGACCCACCTTGGTCGAACCGATGTCGGGCGACACGATCATCAGGTTGCGATGATCCATGTGCTTGATGTAGTCCAGGATCACGGGCGCGGCAAACAGGTTGTCGGCCTGAATGTCAAAGAAGCCCTGTATCTGCGTCGAATGCAGATCCATGGTGAGGATGCGGTTGGTACCCGCGACCTCGAGCAGCTTTGCCACCAGCTTGGCCGTGATGGGCACGCGCGGCTGGTCCTTGCGGTCCTGGCGCGCGTAGCCGTAATACGGCGTTACCACCGTGATGCGCTCGGCCGAAGCCAGGAAGCACGCGTCGAGCAGGATCAACAGCTCGAACAGGTTCTCCGCCGGCGGCTGCGTGGACTGGATGATGAAAATGTCCACGCCACGGACGTTTTCATTGATCTTGCACTCGATCTCGCCGTCGGCAAAACGACCGAGAGTCACGTCGCACAGGGGAACTCCGAGTTGCTCGCCGACTTTTTCCGCGAGCGCCCGGTTGGAGTTCCCGGTCATCAATTTAAGTCCGTCCATTATGGCTCCGTTGAGCTAATCGTCGAAGGGCGCACCCGTGGTTGGGGCGGGAGGATTCGAACCCCCGATGCTGGGACCAAAGCCCAGTGACTTGCCGCTTGTCGACGCCCCAGGAAAAAATCGTGGAGGAAAAATCAGCGGTCGGAGAAATGTGACGACGAATCCGACGTCACCTTCGCGCGCTCTCGCTCTTTCCGATATTCATCCAGGATGATGCGTTCCATCTCGGCGCGGGCCTCATTGTTGATCGGGTGGGCGATGTCCTGATACTCGCCATCCTTGCGGCGGCGACTCGGCATGGCCACGAACGTTCCCGTCTTTCCCTCGATGATCTTGAGGCCCCGGATGACAAAGCAGTCCGCGAGCGTGATGCTCGCGAAAGCCTTGAGTTTTGCGTCCTCTCGAAGAGACACTCGTACTTCAGTGATGTCGATCTTCATCGTCACCCTTCTCCGCAGGCGCATCCGGGCGGAAACTGGTTCGGGAACCGCTACCGGATTTCGATGGCCTGTCTCGTTGGTTTCGCGACGGAGGCAAACAGGCCTCTCTGCGCGAAACGTCGGGCAACTTCAACGGCGCGATCTTCGTGTGTAAAGATCGCGTAAACCGCAGATCCGCTCCCCGTCATGGACGCAAAACAAGGTTGTTCGGAGAGCAGCTCTTCCAACAAACGCGCGACCGCCGGAAATGCCGGAACGACCGCAGCTTCCAACGCATTCCGAAAGGGCAATGCGCTCCGAGGAAACCTTGCCAAGACGGAATTAGCAGCCCTCAGGTTAAGTCTGGGTCTATGGGATGTCAACCCAAAAGTCGGTTGTGCATAGGCCCACGGCGTGGGGATGCTTACTTCAGGCTTAACAACCACAAAGACGCCCTGCTTGAGAGGTTCCATCGGGGTCAAAAGTTCCCCTCGCCCCCTCCCCAACATGGTCCCGCCGTGCAGAAAAAACGGAACATCGCTGCCCAGCGTCGCGCCGATGCGAGCGAGCTTCTCGGGAGCCACATCCAGGCGCAAACCGCGGCACACGGCGAGCAGAATTCCGGCCGCATTCCCGCTTCCGCCGCCCAGGCCGGCGCCGCTCGGTATGCGCTTTTCGATGCGCATGCGCGCGCCGAGACTCGGCCCCGCCACGGGGCGCATGGCGACGATGGCGCGGTGACAGAGATTGCGCTCATCGGTGGGAATACTCGCATCGGTGCACTCGATCTCAATACGAGCGTCCGATGTGAGCTCGATTTCAATCGCATCCGCGAGGTCGATCGACTGAAAGATCGTTTCAATCTCGTGATAGCCGTCTTCGCGACGGCGAATGATCTCGAGCGAAAGATTGACCTTCGCGCACGTGGTGACGTGAAGGGGCGCGGGAGTGTGCGGAGATTTCGCGGCCGCTGTCGCCGCCGCGTCACGTACGCGATGAACGCGAGGACCGGGGCGCGGACTCACCGCTTCGCGTATTCGCGGAACAGGCTTCCCCATTCCGTGCGCGAGAACTCGCGGATGCGGCTCTTCCCCACCGTCGGATACCACATCCAGTCGTGATACACGTTGGATGCGAACGGCGCCCACACCACCAGCGGCGAGTGCAGCAGCAGGCGTTCCGCAAAGCGCAACGGTCCGAGGCGGATCAGCTGATCGCCCCAGATGACGAGACTCTTCTTCGTCTGGAAACCGAAGTTCACATCGTCGATGGCGTCGCCCACGAGCTCGATGTGCTTGATGCGCGCTTCGCCCAGGCCCATTTCCGTGGCCATGCGCAGATACGGAATCTCCATGGGCTCGAAGCCCATGAGCTTCGCGGCGACCGCGTCGATCGCCACCGAGTCCGAGGAAGCCAGGAGCACGTTCTTGACGCGCGGAATCATGGTGCGCGGTCCCGCGCCGTCGCCCGCCACGGTGCCGTCCATCACGGCGAACACGTGCGGGTGCAGCTCGCGCTGCATCATCAGCAGATCGACGAGCACTTCATGGATGTGCTTGTGCGCGTAGTGGCGCACTTCTTTCAGGAGGCCGCCGAATGCGTTCTTCACCGCGCCGGTCGTGATCGAGTGTCCGTGCGTTTTCACCGTGGGCAGGTGCAGAATGTCACGGCCCGGATAGATCGATGGAATCTCGATGCCTTCCGGGAAAATGTGGTTGAGCTTCAGGAGCGGCGACTTGAAACGGTAGACCTTCCACTCCACCTGGGTGAGCGGCTGGAACTTGAGACCGTACTGATCGAGCACGGGCTGCCACGCGTTGGCGCGCGCGCCCTGGATGGGATTGGTGACAACCGTCTTGTTCTCGATCGGAATCAGCCGGGAGGCCGGATAGCCGCCGTCGAGCAGCGTCTTGACGACGCCCTCCACCTGCCAGGGCTGGCTCGAACACGACGGGAAATACTTGGTCCAGCTCAGGTTCAGTTTGAGCAGGAGGTCCCTGTCGCCACGCAGGTGCTCGTTCCATGACGCGAGCTCCATGACGCGACGGTAATCGTCGATGACGTCCTTGGGACGCGTGAAGATGACTGCAACTTTGGATGCCATGTGTTTTGTACTCCGCGTCGCGAGGGATCGAAGCCGATATCTGAGTTCGCGCGACTTTGCCGCGCGAGAAACTCAATTATATTAAAAGCCGCCCAGGATCGCAATCACGAGCACGATCCAGGCCATAACATCCACGAGCAGAAACCGTTCCTGCAGGAGGAGGTCCGACGGCGAGCCGCCTTTCTGCTTGTTGTAGACCAGATACAGGTAACGCATGACCCCGATGAGGACCAGCGGCACCGTGTACACCAGATTCGTGGTGCCGAATTTTTCCACCGTCTCGGGCCAGATGGTGTAGATCGCGTACGCAATCACCGAGCCGCCCGCCGTCATGCTCACCAGCTGGTCGAGCAGGATGGGAGAATATTCCTGCAGTGACTCGCGGTGCCCCGTTGCATTTTCCAGATTGATGAGCTCATATCGGCGTTTGCAGAAGGCAAGAAACAACGACAGGAACAGTGTGCAAATCAGGAGCCAGGGTGAGATGGCGATCGAGGGTTCCACATCGCGCAGCGCTTCCACGCCCGCAATCGCGCGCAGAACGAACGAGAGCGAAATGCTCACCACATCGAGCAGCACCAGGCGCTTGAGCAGGAACGAATAGAGCAGATTGAGCGCAAGGAACACGCTCGCCACGGTGAGAAATCCGCCGCCCAACCGCCACGACAGAAATATCCCGAGCGCCGCACACACCATGGCCGCGGTGAACGCGACCGGCACGGGCAGCCTTCCCGACGGCAGCGGCCGGTTCTTCTTGGTCGGATGCAGGCGGTCCTTCTCGAGGTCCGCGATGTCATTGATGATATAGATGACACCGGACAGCAGGCAGAAAACGATGAACGCTTCCACGCTGCGCAGGAGCAGCGCCTGCTGATGAAAATTGCGCGAGAAGATCAGCCCTGCGAACACCACCAGGTTCTTGGTCCACTGGTGGGGACGCATGGATGTGAAGATGTGGTAGAGCTGCTTCATGCGGTGCGGTCGGGCTCCGCACCCGAGAACGCGCGATGGCGCAGAAGACTCTCCACCGCGCGCACCCATTCGTCGCGCTCGGCCGCGCCGGGATCGAGCGTTCCCGACATCACGCCGTGGCGAAACGGATCCGCGGCCGGAAACAGCGGACTCAGCACGCGGCGGCCGCCGTCCACGCCGCATTCATCGAGATGCTCGGGCGGAAACACCACCGTGCTCGCGGCGGCCGCTCCGCGCCGCGATCCAGCGTGGGCCGCGCCGTCGGCCTGCCACGCGAGCGCGGCCTCGCGCGCCGCTGCCAGACCGAACTCCGAGCGCGGCGCCGGCACGTAGATGCCGCGAAATGCGCCCGCTGCAATTTCGATCACCAGATTCGCCGCTTCGTTCTCGAGCAGATCGTAACCCACGCGCGACGTCGTGGCCTGCGCGCTTGCGATCTGCGTCGCGGTGAGAACCCTCGGCAGACGCACGACCGCCGCCGGCTCCGCGCCGGCGCGATTCAACACCACCGCTTCCATCAGCGCCGCCATGTGCGACGCCGCTTCCGCCGCGCGCACGTGTCCCCAGTGCGCGGCGATGACGAGACGGCAGCCCGGCCGCTTCCACACCGCCTGGGCGAGAACCGCCGTCTCGCGCACCAGGTGCTCCCATGCAAAGGAGCGGTCGTTGAGACCGCCCAGCGGCTCCACCGTGACGGCGTGCAGAACCACGTCGGGCATGGTGGTTTCGATCAGTGCGTCCGCATCCGAAAGCAATGAGCCCGTGCACGTTCCCACACTGTGAAGACTCGCCAGCGCGCGCTCGCGCGCGCCGTCGAAATGCATCACCGGGATCGCGCCCAAAAGGCGCAGCGACGTGAGCAGCGAAGCGCCGATGCGCTCGCCGCCGTGCGTCACCAGGACGCGCCGGCCGCGCAACGTCGTCTGCGCGCGTGACGAGGGCGACAGCTCGGGCCGCTCCAGTCCGCGCACCACGCGGTCGAGCATGATGGCCTGCGGCTCTTCGATCACATCGGCTCCGCCCGGAGCGCGCTCCAGCGGCACGCCCGCTTCGTGGGCGCGCGCCACCCATGCCGCCGCGATCGATTCATCGCGATCCGGCAGCGCGTAAACCAGCGCGTGCAGACGGTGCCGTCTGGCAATATCGACCAGGCGCGAGCCCGGACCCTCGATGGGAACGCCGTGCACCATCAGTCCCACACGGCGCGCGTCATCGTCGATGAAACACCCCACCGCGGACGACGGTCCGCCGGCGCGAAGCTCGCGCAATGCGCGCTCGCCCGCGTCGCCCGCGCCGATGATGCCGTAACGGCGCACTGCATTTCCCTGGGGCTCGCGGCCAAACTCGTGAAAGAGCCGCGTCGAGAAGCGCGCCCCCAGCACGAACAAGATGAGCAGGAAGTACTCAATGACGAACAGTGTGCGCGGGAAAGCGATGAAGCGGTACAAGAGCACCACCGACGCCAGGATCAGCGCGGACCCCGCCGTCACCGCCTTGATGGCCCGGATCACGTCGGACACACCTGTGTAGCGCCACATGCTCCGGTAGAGTCCATACTTGAAAAAGCACGCACTGCGTACCACGAGCACGATGGGAAGCGCGCGCAGGACCGCCTTCCCTTCCGGCTCGGTGAAATGAAAATTCATGCGCAGGAAATACGCGCCCAGGTAGGCGGCCACGATGGCCACGGTGTCGGCCGTGATCAGGAGCATGGTGCGCCGTTCCCAGAACATGCGGTCGCCGCGCTCGAGTGCGCCGATCTTCAGAATGGCGAGCGTGAACAGGGTGAGCCACGCGGCCAGCACGAAGGGCGCGAACAGTCCGCCCGCGCGCATATAAAGGACGGCGCTCACGCCCAGGAGCGCCATGATCAGGTACTCGACGAGCGTCACCTGCTTGTGGTTGAAGCCGAGCTGCAGGAGGCGCTGGTAGTAGTGCGTGCGATGCGGTTGAAACACCTCCTCGCCGCGCGAGAGCCGGCGCACGATGGTGAGCGCAGCGTCGACATACAGCGACGAGAGCAGGATGAGCGGAATGAAAATCGGAATACCGGGCTCGAGGCGCGCGCCGGAGATGGCGAGCCCCGCGAAGATGTACCCGAAGAACGTGCTGCCCCCGTCGCCCATGAAAAGACGCGAGGGAGGAAAATTGTACTGCAGGAAACCGAGCGCGCTCGCCGAGGCAATCGCGCTCACCAGAGCCAGCGCCGGCTGCTGCACCATCAGCGCAATGGCGGCGAAGAACCCGCCCGCGATGAACGCCCCGCCGGCGGCAAGACCGTCGATGCCGTCGACGAAATTGTAGAAATTGATGCTGGCGATGAAAACGAACAGCGTCAGCGGATACGCGAACCAGCCGAAGTGAATCGTGTGCGCGCCGGGAAACGTCACATGGTCGAGCAGTGTGCCGGTCGCCATGGCAACCGCAGCGGCCGCGCACTGCACGGCCAGACGAGCGCTGACGGTGAGTCCCTTCCAGTCATCCGCGATGCCGGCCGCAAACAGAATGATGGCGCCGGCCGCGAGCGGGATGAAGGTGCGCGCCGCCGGCTCGAACACGCACACCGCCGCAAAGGTGGCCACGAACGCGCTCACGATGGCGATGCCGCCGAAGCGCGGCTTGGGACGGTCGTGGGAGCTGCGGGCGTTGGGAATATCTGCGAAAGCCCCCGGCGCGGCGTGGCGCAGGAGGAGTCTCGTACCGAGGTACGAGAGGCCGAAGGCGGCCGCAAATGCCAGTACAATCATCATGAAGCAACGAACAAAAGTGGTTGCAAGAGAATAGGCTGCAGTTCCCGAACCCGGCAAGCCGATTTATCGGGCCGCCACCATGGCAGGAAGTGCATCCTCGAGGGTGAGCTCTGGCACCACGCCGAGATCCGAGCGCATGTCCCCGGGCTCGTACCACGCCGAGCCGAAGAGCTTGCGGTACGCATCGCTGTCGAAGGGCGCGCGGCGATGCGTGAGGGCGCCCAGCCTATCACCGGCCCGGGCCAGTGCGCGCCAGAGCGCAAGCGGCATGGACCATGTCGGCGCCGGACGGTCGAGCGCGTGGTTCATGGCGTCGTAGATGTCACGCGTCGAGTACTCCACACCGTCGCCGACCACAATGCGCTTGCCGACCGCGTTGGCGCTTTCGCCGGCAGCGAGCATGGCGCGCACCACATCATCGACGTGCACCATCGCGCGACGGTTCGGGAGCGGGGGCGGAGGCGGAAAACGATACGAGCGGATCGCGCGCAACATTCCACCCAGGTTTCCTTCCACGCCGGGTCCGTACACGAGTGACAGGCGCAGCACCACCGCGTCGATGCCGCTGTTCAGCACAATCTCTTCCGCGTCACGCTTGGATTGTCCATAAGGTGAAACAGTTTCGTCGTCATCGTCTTCGCGAATCGCCTTGACACTGCTGGCGAAGACAAGGCGGGGGACACCCGATACACGCGCGACTTCAACCACGCGACGCGTTCCCTCCACATTGACGCGTGTATACTCGTCGACATCGCTTCTTCGCTCCGCGACAGCATGCGCACGTCCGGCCAGATGAAACACAACGTCCGCGCCGCTGAACGCGCCCGCCGGAATCTCATCGCGCGCGAGGTCGACAGTGACCACTTCATCCCACGGCCCTTCTTGATTTGGGTCGCGCAGCACGGCAACAACGGGGCCGTGTATCTTCAGCGCTTCGCACAATCTCCGGCCAATGAAACCGGACGCGCCCGTCACGACAAAGCGCCTGCTCACGGCGCCGCCCCGGCGCTGCACAGGTCGCGATACAGCTCGAGCGTTTCGCGCACCACAATCGATTCCGCGTATTCCTTGACGACGATGTCACGCCCTGCCGCACCCAGACGCGCGCGCAGCGGCGCGTCCAGCGCGAGCTTTTCGATCGCGGCAGCGAGAGCCCCATGGTTGCGCGGCGGCACCAGGAGCGCGTTGATCCCGTGGCGCGCGATCTCACGGCAGCCGGGCACATCGGTGGCGATCATAGGCCGCGCGCACGCCGCCGCTTCCAGCAGCGCCTTCGGCAACCCTTCGCGATAACTCGGGAGCACCGCGATGTTCGCGCTGCGCCATACCGACGCCATGTCATCGCTCCACGGCACATGCGTCACCAGCCCGTCGGCCACCCATGCGCGCAGTGTCGAAGCCGGAATCGATTCCGGGTTCTCCGGGTCGGGGCTTCCGGCGAGGATTACTTCGACCGGAACCTGGCGAAACTTGAGTGAACGCGCCGCATCCACCAGCTCGCGCACGCCCTTCGACCAGAGCAGACGGCCTGCGAAGATGACACGCACGGGCAGCGAAGACGGCTCCGGCGTGGGCGCAAAGAGCGCTACGTCGACGCCTGAGCCGCGAATCATGCGAATGTGCGAGGCCGGAAGCAGACCGGTACGCGCAAGGGCTTCCACATCGTCCGGGTTCTGCACGATGACATGCACGCGCGGTCCGTTCCATGCGAAGCGCAGCACGGCGTTGAACACGCCGCGCAGCAACCGCGCGCGCAGTTGTTGCGACGTTTCCACGTAACCCATACCGGCAATGGCGTTGACCTGGGAACGCGCGGCTGAAAGGCGCGCTGCGATTCCGCCGTACACCACCGGCTTCACTGCCACATGGTGCACAATATCCGGTCTCTCCCGACGGTACAGTGCTGTGATTTCGAACAGCGCCCGTGCCTCGTTCCACGGATTGTGCGAACGCCTTCGCCACGGCAGGGCCTTGAGCTCGAAGCCTTCCTTCTCGATCGCTGCACGGAGTTTCTCGACGCGGGTGGCAATGATGACGCGCGCACCCGCGTCGCGCGCGGCGCGCGCAATCGGCAGACGGTGCGACCAGAAATACCAGTCCTCGGTCACCAGCAGGAGAATGGTTCGCCCGCGCAGGTCGCTCATCGCTGTTTCCACGGCAAGGGCGTGCGCCCGTCTCCGGCCGCCCATTCCAAAGCGTCTACAAATCGGGGCCCCCATACCCGCAGGCTGTAGCCTTCCTCCACGGTGACGCGTGCGCGCGCCCCCATTTCAGCGCGGAGGCTCGCCGAACGCGCGAGCCGGTCGATACGATCGCGCCATTCGTTCACGTCGCGCGCCATCCATGCGTTCTCCCCGTCGCGCACGAACTCGGGCGCGCTGGCCGCCGGGGAGGTCACCGACGCCACCCCCGCGCTCATGTACTGGAGCAGCTTGAGCGCGCACTTCCCCTTCGACCATTCGTCATCGGCAAGCGGCATGAGGCCGATGTCCATCGCGCGCAAATCGCTCGCTTCGGCGGCCTCCGACCAGGCTTTCGATGTCGCTCTGATTCCATGTGTCGGTGGAACGGGGGCACCGACCACGAGCAGTGAAAGCGGAGTGCCCGACGCCGCATTCTCCACCGCCGGCAGGATCGCCGTGAGGTATTTCACTGTCTCCGGCGTCCCCATCCAGCCGACCACGACGTCTTTTCTGTCCGCGCTATCGCGCGGATATATCCTGTCGGTATCCACGACGGTGGGAAAGAACACGACGTTCTCGTTGTAGCGGCGCGCGTAATCCTCGAGATAGCGATTCCCTGCCAGCACCAGACACGCGTGCGACAGCACGCGTGGTATCTTGCGCCGCATCAGACCGCTCCGATACATGAGATGGATAGCGTCATCGAGATCGACCACGTAGCGCACACCGGCGCGAGACAGGAACCATTCCGGCACGTCAATCAGATGTGGGAACATTTCCTTCTGAATGAAAACCAGATCGTAATTCGATGCACCTGCGAGCACCGAAAGGCGCGATGCCACACGTCGCGCCAGATACAACGGCGATGTCTTCGCACCCGCGTAGCGCGACGCGAGATAGTTGTCATCGTGGAGCGCGTGAACGGTGAATTGAATTCCGCGCTTCTCGAGGAAAGGGAGAAATTGCAGAACGCGGTAGCGGCTGCTCGGTCCGAGCGCGGTGTACTTGTTGAGGAACAGGACGCGCACGACGTCCCCGCGCGGGTTACCGCCCGCCCGGCGTGGCGAAGGCGGCTTCGATCAGATCGCAGAGCACGTGCACGACGGCAAGGTGAGCTTCCTGGATGAGCGGCGTGTCGGTATCGGGAACGCGAATGGCGATATCGCATGCGCCCGCGATGCGCCCTCCGCTCTGGCCGGTCAGTGCCACCACCGTCACGCCGTTTTCCCGCGCCGCGGCCGAAGCGCGCAGCACGTTCTCGGAATTGCCGCTGGTGGTGAAGGCGAGGAGGACGTCGCCGCGCCGGGCCATGCCACGGAGCTGGCGCGCGAACACGTCGGCGAACTCGTAGTCGTTGGAAACCGAGGTGACGGTCGCGATGTTGTCGCACAGGCACACGGCGCGCAGGGCGTTGCGCTCGCGCTTGTAGCGGCCCACCAGCTCGGCGGCGAAGTGCTGCGCTTCCGCGGCGCTCCCGCCGTTGCCGCACGTCCACACCGTGCCGCCCGCGCGCAATGCCGCGATGCACACCGCCGCCGCCTGCTCCACGGCGGGCGCCATCTCGGCCACGCGCGTGAACAGGTCCGCGCGCTCGCGCAGCATCTGTTTCACATCGATTGTCGGGTGCTTCGTCATAGCACCGTGATCTCGCTGTTGTCTCCCACCATGAGCCGGTAGGCGCGCGGCGGCCGCGTGCCGCGCCGCACGATGACGTTGCGCCCGATCAGGCTGTCGCTCATGCGGCTGCCGATGTTCTCGATGCGGCAGTTCTCCAGCAGAATGCTGTTTTCGATCTCGCTGTTCTCCACGTGCGAGCCGGCGCCGATCGACGTGAACGGGCCGATGTAGGCGTCGATGATCTTCGAGCCCTTGCCGATGATGCACGGTCCGCGCAGCACGCTGCGCTTGACCTCGACGTCGTCATCCAGGTGCACGTGGCCGTGAAATTCGGAATCCTCGAGCTGGCGCGACTCCACGCGCGTCGCCATGCCGGTCAGCACCATGCGGTTGGCGTCGAGCATGTCCTCGAGCTTGCCGGTGTCCTTCCACCAGCCTTCGACGATGTGCGACTGCACGTGATACTTGTGCTCGATCAGGTACTGGATGGCGTCGGTGATCTCGAGCTCGCCGCGCTTGCTGGGCTTGATCTTGTCGGTGGCTTCGAAGATGCGCGGAGTGAACATGTACACGCCCACCAGCGCATAGTCGCTCTTGGGCTGTTTGGGTTTCTCCTCCAGGCCGATCACGCGGTCGCCGTTCAACTCGGCGACGCCGAACTCCCACGGGTTCTTGACCCGTGTGAGCAGGATCTGAGCATCGAACTTCCCCTTCGAGAACTCGTCGACAAAGTTGCGGATGCCGCCGGAGAGCAGGTTGTCGCCCAGGTACATGACGAACGGATCCGACCCCATGTAGTCCCGCGAGATCTTGACCGCGTGGGCCAGGCCCAGCGGCGCATCCTGCTTGATGTACGTGATGCGCGCGTCGAACTTGCTGCCATCGCCCACCGCCGCCTTCACTTCGTCGGCGGTGTCGCCCACGATGATGGCAATGTCCTGGATGCCCGCGGCGCGGATGGCCTCGATACCGTAGAAGAGAATGGGCTTGTTGGCGACCGGCACCAGTTGCTTGGCACTGGTGTGCGTGATGGGTCGCAGCCGTGTGCCGCGTCCGCCGGATAGAATGAGCGCTTTGATGGCGTGCCTTCCTTTCGTCGCGCGGCGTCAGTCGTTCTGCTGTATCACCGCGTACACGGACAGGAACAGACTGGTCAGGCTTACGAAGCCGAGAAACAGATTGCCCAGGATCACACCGGTGCGCCGCTTGACGAGCACGGTTTCGCCGCGGTACACCGGGGTGTCACGATTGCCGTCACGACGGTGGCCGTGGTCATCATAGATCTCCAGCTTGTCCATGCTGCCCGTCTCGGTGGGGCCGCCCGCCATCGCGATGTAGCGCCCGGCCGGGAGACCGCTCTGAAAGTCCTTGGGACCCGGCATCACCACTTCCCCGGCCACGAACACCTGAT
>Ga0207674_10005894_pt1 | contig 14529 bp, 13 predicted proteins | sample KBSCornC72_FD_184303 | JGI IMG/M metagenome (GOLD analysis project Ga0207674, IMG submission 184303) | Corn rhizosphere microbial communities from Kellogg Biological Station, Michigan, USA - KBS Corn C7-2 (SPAdes) (version 2) | ecosystem: Host-associated > Plants > Roots > Rhizosphere > Soil ... | reverse complement strand
GACGTCGTCCAATGAGCCGCCGCGGATCTGGTGCGATTCGATCTCCTCGCCGATCCGGCGCGCTTCCTCGGGCCCGTCCCAGATGCCGATCACCTGCACCTTCTCGCCATCGCCGGCGTCGGTCCACAGAGTCTTGCCGAGGCGCCCGGCATTGTGGGCGATAAGGCCATCGGCCGCGGCGAGGATGTGCGAGGTCGAGCGGTAGTTCTGCTCGAGCCTGACAATCTTTGCCCCCGGGAAATCCTTTTCGAAGCGCAGGATGTTGGCGACCTCCGCGCCGCGCCAGCTGTAGATCGACTGGTCGTCGTCGCCGACGCAGCACAGGTTGCGGCGCGGCTCGGCGAGCAGCTTCAGCCATTCATACTGGGCCTGGTTGGTGTCCTGATATTCGTCGACCAGGATGTAGCGGAAGCGGTCGCGGTAGCCGCCGAGCACGTCGGCATGCTTGCGGAAGATCACCAGCATGTGGAGCAGCAGGTCGCCGAAGTCGCAGACGTTGAGCGTGCGGAGGCGCTCCTGATATTGGGCGTAAAGTTCGGCGCCGCGGCCGGCGGCGAAGGCCTCGGATTCGCCGGCGTCGACTTGGGCGGGAGTCCAGCCGCGGTTCTTCCAGCGGTCGATCAGGCCCGCAAGCTGGCGCGCCGGCCAGCGCTTTTCGTCGAGGCCCGAGGCGGCGATCAGCTGCTTGAGCACGCGCAGCTGATCGTCGGTGTCGAGAATATTGAAGTTGGAATGGAGCCCGACCAGCTCGGCATGGCTGCGCAGCATGCGCGCCGCGACCGAATGGAAGGTGCCGAGCCACGGCATGCCCTCGATCGCGCCGCCCGAGATGGCGGACACCCGCGCCTTCATCTCGCGCGCGGCCTTGTTGGTGAAGGTGACGGCGAGGATCTGACTCGGCCGGGCGAGCCGGCTGGCGATCACATGGGCGAGCCGCGCGGTCAGCGCAGCGGTCTTGCCGGTGCCCGCGCCGGCGAGGACCAGCACCGGGCCCTCGGTCGTCAGCACCGCCTCGCGCTGCGGCGGATTGAGGCCGGCGAGGTAGGCTGGCTCGGGGCTGAGGGCTGGCGATTCAGGCACTTGGTCGAAGTAAGCGGAGGGGAACGGAACGGCAACCGCGGCTGAGCCCTCCGAGTCGCGAATCGCGGATTGTGACAAAGCTCCTACGCTTGTTACCGATATCCCCGTTATCCACAGGCTTCTCACCTTATTTTTCGCTTTTGCGACTCGGGCGGCATGTGCAAGGTGACCAAGTGATCGGGACGGCGGTCCCGGCCTCTCCAAGAGCCGGCAACGGCAGGCGGAAGCGGCAGGTGACCAAAGGTCCGATCTCCGCCGGCAGGCGATGTGGAGGCTCTTCGGAGCGGAAGCGCTGTCAGTCGGTATGAGGCGCCGGAAGAGTCGATCTTCTCCAGCGCGACGCGGTTCGAAGCATTTCGGTGCGGAGGACAAAGCGGGACGCGGGAGAGGTTGACCCAAGAAGGGCCGCAGAACATCGGACGGTTTTGGCCGGGAGCTTCGGTTTCCATCGCCAGGCCGGACGGGTCGAAAGAGACGGTGATCCTCCGGGTCGTCGCTTCGGTAGGCTAGTCGGGCTCCTCGCAAGAGGGAGTTGTTCGATCGGAAGCGACGCCTGAGCTGGTGAGCCAGGATCGAGAGCGGGTCTGGGCCTTAGGGTTTTTGACCAGGTTACGAACACCGGCAGATCCTTCGCTCGGCGCAGTGGGGGCTGGCAGCAATGCCGGCCCCCATTTCCGTTTTGGGGATGCCGCGGTCGCGGATCCGGTGGCCGTGCCCGGGAGCTAGCGCTGACGGGCGAGCTTCCAAAGAGCCACGCTGGACGGCGCAAGCGCCAAGAAGAATCCGGCAATCACCAGAATCTGGGCCACGCGCTCGCACGAAGGCCGACCGGGCTGATTGCCTGGACTGAATTGCGCGAGAAGATCGGGGAGCAGCTCGGCAACGAGGAAGTGGCGCCGGCTGGCGATTGAAAGATTGATCGCGCGGCGCTGAGCCAATTTCGATTTCGCGCGTTGGGCGGGTCAGGTGGCGGCGGCAATCGGGCCGCTGGGAGCGGCGGGCGCGAAGGAGATGGAGCGTGCTCCGCTGGTTGATCCCCCTGACATTGATGACAGCCCCCGTGGCAGTGGCCGCGGCCACTCCGACGTTGTCGGTCGGCGACTGGTGGGAAAAGGTCACCGTCAAGATGACCGGGGACGGCACCGCCCAGACCTGCCGCTATGAGACCAACCTGCCGTCGGGCGGCGGGGCCAAGGACTGCAAGGTGGTCGGGGCCAGCGCCGCGGCGGCCAGCCAGACCGGCGCCAGCAGCAAGGAAGAATATTCGACCATCACCTTCGAGCGCCGGTTCAGCGTCGGCGGCTCGGCCCCGGCCGAACGGACCATGCAGACCGGCGACAAATTGCTCGGCCGGGATGTGATGGCGCTGGCGATCGACGGCGCCGGCAAGGTCAGCGGGTGCAAGGTGGTCCTGTCGCAGGGCGAGACCGGGCTCGACTATGGCTGCAGCGAAGCCTCGGCTGAGCGCTTCGAGGCGACCGCGGCCCGCGGGGCCGAGGCTCAGCGGCAGGGCTTCCTGACCGTGCTGGTCTACGGCCACAACGAACATATGGTGTAAAAGGCGGGGTAGGCCCCTAAACGGGGCCCCTCCATCCGCCTTCGCCAGGGCTACGGCGGACAAGCCGCGCCGTCTCGGCCCGGCCCCACCACCATCCTGCGGATGGTCGCCCTCCCCGAGGCAAGTTCGGGGAGGATTAGTTGACGAGAATCTGGTCGGTCATTCCGAAGCTGCTGTGGAGGAAGTGACTGCAGTGCACTTCGTAGGTTCCCGCGCTCGGCACCAAGGTGATGCTCTTGGTCTCGCCGCCGCGCAGCGCGACCTTGCCGCCGGGGGCGGCGCCCGCCGCGATGCGCGAACCGGCGAAGAAGGCCTTGGCGGTGAAGTCGTGGCCGCTGCCCGAGCGGTTGACGAATGTCAGGGTGACCGGCTGGCCCGCGGCGAGGCGGATCGGGTTGGGCGAGAAACTGAAATTGGCGAGGTCGATGGTCCGGCTGGCGGGCTGGGCGCCGGCGGCGCTGCCGAGCGCCAGCGCGAGCGCGGCGACGGCCGCGAGGCGAAATGCGAACATGATGGAAACTCCTTTGGGTCGATCGATGAGGGGGCTGCACTTTAGACCTCTCCGACCGCGCTTTGGTTCAGTCGTTGGTATTACAAATATGTAATCTCAAACGACACAAAAAAACCAAATAGGTAAAAATATCTTGACATCGTCACGCTGATTCGGTACACACCAGGCACAGTCGAAAATTGCGAGTCGAGGGACAACGGCCCTCACGCGGCCGCTTCGCGGCCCAGCCCTCTTCCGCAAGCGGAGAGGAAATTGATCCAGGAGCGAGCATGGGGTGGTGGTTCGGGCGCAAGAGCGCGCCGGCGGACGCGAGGCCGTTTGTGCCTGCGTGGCTGTGTTCTTCTGACGCAGCGGAGGTGTTCAGTTATTCGGTCTCGTTCGCGGTGGCGCTGTCGTCGCGCCCGCTGCTCGAGGTCCGGCGCATTTGGGCGGACGGAAAGCTGCTTCGCGGCGAGAATGGCGACTTTAAGGTCAGCACGGAGTTCCGCTTCTACGACGGGAGCGAGGCGCAGGGCCTCGACCCGCTAATCGCGTCGCTCGAGGGCGCCGATCAAACGCCCGCCCATCGCGGCCTCGCGCTCGCGGTGTTCGAGGACCTGGAGCTCGCGGACTATGGCAACCGCATTCCGTTCCTGACCTTCGAGGTCGTGGCCGACGCCCCGCCATTGCAACTGGACGCGGTGCTCGGGGATGCGAGCGCGGGATTGATCGACTGCGACGCCGCGACGGCGATCGGCGGCTATGCGGCGACGGGCTCGACGATCCGCGAGGCGATCACCCCGCTGGTCGAGAGCTTCGCGGTCGACCTTGTCGAAAACGGTGCGAAGCTGCGCTCGCCAACCGCCGACGCGCCGGTCGCCGTCGCCGAGGATGAGCTTGGCTGCAACTGCGAAGGCCGGGCGGCCGCTCGCGTGGAGCGGGAGCAGGCACCGGCCCGCTCGTTGCCGGCATCGCTCATGCTGACCTATTACGACCCGCAACGCGACTACCAGACCGGGCAGGCGCGGAGCGAAACGATCGGAGAAGCGCCGACCGAGGCGAGGATCGAGCTTCCGGCCGTCCTCGGCGCGCCCGACGCCCGGTCGCTGGCCGAGCAGGCGATGGCGCGGCGCTGGGCGCGGAAGGACAGGCTGACCGTCCGCCTGCCGCCGCGCTTCGCGACCCTCGAGCCGGGGGCGCTGGTCGAGCTCTCGATGTCCCCCGCGCGGTGGCAGGTGGAGCGCTCCACGATCGACGGGATGGTCATCGTCGCGGAGCTACGGCCAGCGTGGAGCGCGCTGAGCGCGCTTGCCGCCGATGCCGGACGCTTTCTCCCGCCAAGCGATGTCCTCATTGGCGACCTTGCTCTGACGCTGGTCGAATTGCCTGACCTTACCGGCCACGCCGGCTTGGGCCCGACACTGCATCTGGCGGCCTCAACAAATGCACCGACATGGAAGCGCCTGCCCGTCGAGGTGAGCAGCAATCAGTTCCTCGTCGGCGTCCACACAGCCCGTCGCAAAACCGTCATGGGCTCCGCCGTAACCGTGCTGGGCGACGGCGAGGTCGAGGGGATCGACACCCTCAATTCGGTCGAGGTCGAGCTCATCGATCCCACCCAGTGGCTCACCAGTTGTGAGGACGATGCGTTGCCGGGCGGCGCGAACCTTGCGCTCCTCGGCGACGAGCTGCTCCAGTTCGCCGACGCCGCGGTCCTCGGTCCCGGCCGCTTCCTGCTGACGAGGCTCTTGCGGGGACGATATGCGACGGACTGGGCGATGGACACGCACGCCAGCAGTGACGTGTTCCTGCTGATCGACCCGGCGTCACTGCAATCGATACCGCTTCCGATTTCGGTCCGGGGCGCGGTCGTCACCGCCTCGTGTCGCCTGGCTGACAGCACGGTCAGCACCCAGCGGTTGGTCGACGGGCGGTCGCTCCGCACCGGTCTTTTCATCGATGGCGAACAGGTCGTCGGACGGAGGGCCGCAGCCATTGCCGCGCCGTCCGGAGGGGCGACCATAGACACGGAGGCGAGAGCGGCCGTTTCGCAAATTCTTGAAGGCCTGCGACAGCACGGACTTATCGGCTCCTAAAAAACTCAACTGTGTCAAATGGTTCTGTTTCTGCTCAATTTCGATTGAGGCTTTTGCGCAACAGTCCAAAGCCATTCCCCCGCTTGCGCCGCAACCGGTGCTCTCATAATGTGTTCGAGCGGTTCAATCTTAGAACGCATGTGAAAGGGGACAATTATGCGCAAGCTGGCCATTGCGATGGCGCTCGCATCGACCGGTCTGGCGACGCCCGCTGTCGCTCGCGACCACTCGCCGTATGTGGGGGTCGAGGGCGGCATCATGTGGGTCGAAGATGCCGACGTGGACGTTGACGATGGCGTTACCAGACTCAACAGCGCCGTCACGATTACCCATAAGTCCGGCTTCGATGTCGACCTGATCGCCGGCTACGATTTCGGCATGCTTCGCCTCGAGGGCGAGCTCGCCTACAAGCGCGCGAGCGTCAATCAGGTCCGCGTCGACCCCCGGATTTCGGGCGGTGGGCCTGGCGACAATTTTGACGCAGACGGTCGCGGCCGAGCGCTTTCGGGAATGGTCAACCTGCTGCTCGACTTCGGTGACGATGACGGGCTCAGCGGCTATGCCGGCGCCGGTGTCGGCTTGGCGAGCGTGAAATACAACGTCTCAGCGGATACGCCGCTGACGCTGATCGATGTCTCCGACACGGACAGCGGCATCGCCTGGCAGGGCATCCTCGGCCTGCGCTACGCCGTCAGCTCGAACATCGACGTTGGCCTGAAGTATCGCTTCTTCAATGTGCCGAACCTGAAGTTCAACGCCTCGGACGAACAGGGCGCCCCGCTGACGCTCGACAGCCGCTGGCGTTCGCACAGCATCATGGCGAGCCTGATTTACAACTTCGCGGCACCGCCGCCTCCGCCGCCTCCGCCGCCGCCTCCGCCTCCGCCTCCGCCGCCGCCTCCGGCGACGCAGACCTGCCCGGACGGCTCGGTGATCCTGGCGACGGACACCTGTCCGGCTCCGCCGCCTCCGCCTCCGCCGCCGCCTCCGGCGCCAGAGCGCGGCTAACCGGCGCGACCAAAAGAAAGACCGGTCCGGGCATCCGCCCGGGCCGGTTTTTCTTTGCCTGGCGCAAGCGCGATGAGGGCCGGGAAGTCCCCGGCTCAAATGCAATTCGATCGATGAGGAAGCTGGAGCTGCCTAGCGGCCGCTTGCCTGGACCGTGCGGCCGGTCGGATCGAGTCGATAGGGATCCGAGAAATAGGCGACCTTGCCGTCGCGAACCTGGGCCGTCGTGTAGGTGAGATAGATCGGCACGCCGCGCGGCAGCTGAACCTGAATCTCCGCGTCAGTCCCCGGCGGGCTCGGCTCGGCGCCGAGAAGCCAGCGCCCGAAACGGCGCGCATCCTCGAGCCGGACGCAGCCATTCGACAGATTGCGATTGGCCTTCGCGAAATATTCTTTGTGCGGCGTGTCGTGCAGGAAGATGTCGAGCTTGTTCGGGAACGGGAATTTCAAGTCCCCCATGCTGTTGTCGTCCTGCGGCTTCTGCCGGATGCGGATCTGCTGCTTGCCCGCCGCGACAGCTTTCCAATCGATCTGATCGCTCGGCACGACGGCGGAGCCCGAAGACCAGTCCGCCATCACCTGGTAGCCACGCGTCTTCAGGTACTTATCGCCCATGCTGAGGTAGTTCTGAGCGATCTTGCGGACCAAATGGTCGGGCGCGTTCCAGTAGGGATTGTAGACGATGTAGTACATGACGCTGGCGATCATCGGCGTCGGATATTCGGTCTTGCCAACGACGATCTTCATCGAGTCCGCCGGACGACCATTTTCATACATGGTCATCACCTGGGTGCCCGAATCGACGACGATGAACTTCCCGCCAGCGGGGATCGAGCGAATACGGTCGAGGTTGGCGATGAGGCGCGGATCGGGCGTGAGGTTGCCGGACGCCTGCGCTTCCGCCCAGGCGGCGTCCCGCATCTGCGCATAAAGGGAATTGACGTTGGCAGTGGCGACGAGGTGCGCTTCGAGCGAAGGGGCCGCCGCCGCCGTCAACAGGATCTGATCGGCCCGCGCGCCCTGCGGCTCCAGCACTGGGAATACGTAGGTCATGCCCGGCGTGGGCCGCTTCAGCGCCTGCACAAATTGGACCCAGGCGGTCGAAAGCAGGCGCTCGGCCGAAGCGCGGTCGGCGGCCGTGCCGCTCTTCGCCTGTGCGGCCGCGGCCTGAACCTGGGCGGCCAGTTGCGGGCCCTCGGCAAATCCGTCGAACGGAGCGCGCTGCAAGATCGTGACGAGCTGCGCGACCGCGGGATTTTCGACCCCGCCGCGGAACCAGATCGGCTGGGTTTGCCATTGATCATAGAAAGCGGCGACGCTGCTTGCCGCCGGCAGGGTCGTGGCCTGGGGCGCCGCGGGGGTGACGGTCGCCGACTGGGCAAATGCCGGCAGGGTCGACAACAGCGCCGAACCCGCCAGACCCAATGCCACAATCTTCAGCTTGCTACCCATGTCCGGTCGTCCCCCAGATACCATACTCTAGAATTGAGCGTGGCTTATCCCCGATTCAACCTAGATTCGCGATGAACATGCGGTTGTCCAACGCCTTGGGCCCGATTTGCGACAGGCCGTTCGCTGCGCGCCGTGCCTTGTGTTCGCCGCCGTTCGCGGGAATAGCCGGCGCCGACTCTCACTCGGCTTAAGGGGCGGCAATGAACATTGATGGGGTGGCTGCGGTCGTGACCGGGGCGGCATCGGGCCTGGGCGAAGCGACCGCGCGCGAGCTCGCCCGGCGCGGCGCCAAGGTCGCGATTTTCGACCGCGACGCCGAACGCGGCGAGCAGGTCGCGGCGGAAATCGGCGGAATCTTCTGCGCGGTCGACGTCACCAGCGACGAGAAAGTCGCGGCGGCGTTCGCCAGGGCGCGAGAGGCGCACGGGCAGGAGCGGGTACTGGTCAATTGCGCCGGAGTCGCCAACGCCGCCAAGACCGTCGGGCGCGACAAGGAAACCAAGGCGGCGAAGGCCTATCCGATGCAGCAGTTCGAGCTGGCCATCCAGATCAACCTCATCGGCAGCTTCCGCTGCATCGCCAATTCGGCGTTCGGAATGGTCGACCTCGAGCCGCTCGGCGACGGCGAGCGGGGGGTGATCATCAATACCGCGTCGGTCGCGGCCGAGGACGGGCAGATCGGCCAGGCGGCCTATTCGGCGTCCAAGGGCGGGGTGCTGGCGATGGCGCTGCCGATCGCCCGCGACCTGATGAACGACGGCGTGCGCGTCAACACCATCCTGCCCGGCGTGTTCAAGACGCCGATGGTGGCGATGATGCCGCCCAACGTCCAGGACGCGCTCGGCGCGCAGGTGCCGTTCCCGAAGCGCCTCGGGCAAGCCGAGGAATATGCCCGGCTGGCCTGTTTCATGGTCGAGAACCCGTATCTGAACGCGGCCGCCGTGCGGCTCGACGGCGGCATTCGGATGGCCCCGCGCTGAGCGACGAGCGCCTTCTCGACCAGTTGGCCGACGCCGCGCGCGAGGCGGGCGAGGCGATCCTGACCATCGTTCGCCGCGGCTTCGACGTCGAAGCCAAGCGCGACCGGTCGCCGGTCACCGAGGCCGACCGCGCAGCCGAGCTGATCATCCTCGCCGCGCTGGCGCGAGCGGCGCCGGGAGTGCCGGTGATCGCGGAGGAGGAGGTTGCGGCCGGCCGGATCCCGGCCCACGACCGCACCTTCTTCCTCGTCGACCCGCTCGACGGGACCAAGGAATTCGTGCGCGGGGGCGACGATTATACGGTCAATATCGCGCTCGTCGCGGATCTCGCTCCGCGGCTCGGGGCGGTGTTCGCGCCGGCGACCGGCCGCCTGCACCTGGGGCTGGTCGGCGCGGGCGCATGGGCCGAGGATGGCGGCGGTCGGCGCGCGATCCGCACGCGCGCGCGCGCCGAGCCGGTGACGGCAGTCGCCTCCAAGTCGCATTTCACGCAGGACACGTCGGACTATCTCGAAGCGGCGGTCGGCGCGTGCGGCCATGTCAGCATCGGCTCGAGCCTCAAATTCTGCATCGTCGCGGAGGGTGAGGCGGACATCTATCCGCGGCTGTCGCCGACCAGCGAATGGGACACCGCCGCCGGCCACGCCGTGCTGCTTGCCGCCGGCGGCCGGGTCGACGCGCCCGACGGCAGCCCGCTGCGCTACGGCAAGACGGCGTTCCTCAATCGCGCCTTCGTCGCGACCGGCGGATGGGCGGCGCCCCCCGCGGCGCCGTTTCTCGAGCCGTTCGCGGGCGGAGGCGATCTGCCCGCGGGGGTGTGAGCTAGGCCTGGGGAACCGCCGGCAGGACAACCTCGCCCAACATTCCGTCGAGCCATTTCGGATCAATTTCCTGCCGAATGTCCGCCCAATCGCTGAGCCGCAGCGATTCCACCCGTCGAGCGCCGCCTCGAGCCGGGCGTAGAGGGCGCGGGCCTCCTCGCAATCGCCTTCGAGGACGCCGAGTCGCCAGGCCAGCCGTTGCGCCTGCACGATGGCGCCGGCGAGCTCGTCGAGCCACCGGACGCGGTCCCTGGCGGCGGCCTGATTTCGGGCGGCACGGTGCAAATCCTCACTCCCCAGGCGCGTGCCACTATGCATGGCCGCTTACCGGCGCGTTGCAATTGCCTCCGTTTTGAACGCGAAAATGGTCTGACTTTTCTCCGCAATGCGCGTTATCACCGGCCCGCTCGGTCGTATTGTCGCGGGACACGCACCGATGGACATGTACCTGAGCAGCAACCAAAACCGCGCAAACAGTTTCGATCCGCCCCCAGTCCTCGTCGTCGCGGACACGGAATCGGCCCGAGTGCGGGCCCGCCAAACCGTGACGATGGCCGGACTCCGGGTTGCCGAGGCGGGCGACATCGCAGCCGCCCGCGCACGGATCCGTGAGCAGGCGGCTGCGTCGGCGCTCTGGATCGAGCTGGACGGGGGGGCGCCACCGTCGCTCGAAGCGCTCCTGGATGAGGTTGCGGCGGAGGCGTCGCACGCGCGTTTCCCGGCGATCGTCGCGGCGCCGTCCGGCCTGCTCGATGAACTCGCCCTCCACGCCTTCAGCTCGGACATCGAACTGCTGATCGACGCGTCCGACCAGCAGCGCGCGTCCGCACTGGCCCTGGCGGTCGCGGGCGCATTCGCTCCGGCCAACGTCGCGGAGGCCAGCGACAAGAATGCAGCGCGGCTCCGCCAGCTGAGCGACGAGGTCAGCCGCATCGCTGCGACCCTCGCCCGGCTCTCGACCGGCCCGGCGACGGGCACCCGGCCCCCCGAACCGCTCGTTTCCGGCGACGCGCCAGATGTCTCGGTCGAGACGCTGCGAACGATCATCCGCGCCCGGCGGCTGCGCAGCCGCTATTTTGCCGACGAGCTGTTCGCCGACCCGGCCTGGGACATGATGCTCGACCTGCTCCAGGCGGAGATCTCCAAGCTTCGGGTTCCTGTCTCCAGCCTGTGCATCGCCGCCGCGGTGCCGGCCACGACCGCGCTGCGCTGGCTCAAGAGCATGGTCCACGAAGGTCTGTTCATCCGCCGCGCCGACCCGCACGACGGCCGCCGGGTGTTCGTCGAGCTCGCCCCCGAGACCAGCCAGGCGATGCGCCGCTACTTCGCCGAGATCGGGCAGGTGGCGGTGGTCTGACTCGTCGCGGGCCATGGCCGTCATGTTAGAATTATCGGACATCAACGCAAGACCGTAATGTCAGATTACTCTGAATTGGAGTAAGTTGTTTCGGACGCGATACTCCGGCTCGTGACGGCGACAGCTGATTCTCAAATCTACCGCGACCTGATGCGGATGAAGCCGGACGAGCTCAGCCCCAACGCCTGGGCGGTCAAGGCCGGGGTCAGCCGGACGGTGTGGTCCGACATGCGGCGCCACGGCAATCCGTCGCGGCGAACGCTGGAGAAGCTGCTCGGCGCGGCCGGGTCGTCGCTGGCCGAGTTCGAAGCCTTGCGGGTTGGGCCCGAGCTGGGCCGCTCCGCCGGAAGTGGCGGGCTGGCCGACCGCCGGCCGGGCTGGGGGCCGGCGAGCCTGCCCCCGCTGCCCCTGGTCGCGTCCGAGCTGGCCGGCGAATGGGGCGAGGCCGGAAGCCGGATCGAGCTGACCGAAATCCGTCCGGGCGAGCTGCTCGAGTCGGTGCCGCGGCCGGCCAGCCTGGCCGCCGACGCGGACGCCTTTGCCGTGACCATGGTCGGCGATTCGATGTGGCCGCGGTTCCGGCCGGGGAGCCGGATCGCGGTGTCGCCGCGCGCCCCGGTGGCGATCGGCGACGACGTGCTCGTGCGCCTGACATCCGGTCCTGCCGGCGCGGAGCGGGTGCTGATCAAGCAGCTGGTGAAGCGCAGCGGCACCAGCGTCGAGCTGCGCCAGTTCAACCCGGCCCTGACCTTCGCGGTCGACGCCGCGGACGTGGCGGCGATCCTCAAGGTCCCGGGCGAACTGATCTAGGGGCGCTTGCCCAAAGCGCGCACGCGTGGCACGCGAGCCGCTCGGGCGGTTAGCTCAGCTGGTAGAGCATCTCGTTTACACCGAGAGGGTCGGCGGTTCGAGCCCGTCACCGCCCACCAGGCGCCCCGGCGCCGCGCGCCTACAGGCCGCGCACCAGCCTGACCGCGACGCCGAGCCATGGCGGGTTGGCGATGACCTGTTGGCGGCCGCCGGCTTCGAGCGGGAGGATCTGGAGCTTCTCCTCGTCGCGGTTGATCAGGCGGCCGAACAGGAAGCGGCCGGCGGGGCGGGGGACGAGCACGTCGCGGTTGAGCGCGCGGGCATAATCGTCGGGTCCCAGCGCCTCGCACCAGATTTCGTCGCCGGAGCGATAGTCGCCGACCCCGGCCGAGACGATGATCGCGACCTGGCCGTCGTCGATCCGCGGCGGGACGACGATGGCCGAGCGTTTCGGGGCGTGCGCGCCGCCCGGGCCGAGCACAGCAGCAACCTTGATCTCGGCCGCCTCGCCGCGCTCGACCAGGTCCTGGGCGTCGACCCCGAGCGCCTTGGCGATGCGGTTGAGCCAGCCGACCGAGACGGTGCGGGTGCCGGTCTCGAGCCGGCCGATGGTCTGGGGAGTCGTCGGCGGGTCGCACGCCCGGGCGACGTCGTCGAGGGTCATGCCGCGCGCCCGGCGGACCTCACGAATACGGGTGATCATCGCTTGCTCCCCCGAAATAATAACCAAGGCGGTTTTTCTCCTGTCCTACAGTTTCGCCGCTGTGGCAAGCCAGGGGCCGATTCGAATGGAGGAAGCGATGGGCGAAGGGCGGTCCAAGAGAATGCTCCGCGAGCAGGCGATCGGCGCCGAGCGAGAGGGGCGCGGCGGGCATGCACGACCGGTCCGGTCGGTCACCGTCAATGCGGTCGAATCCCCCTTGGGCTGGCTGCTGGCGCGCGGCCTGCTGACGCAGCGTCAGTTCGATGCCGGAGAACGGCTGCGCGGCGACTGGGAGCGGGCGCAGTTCCAGCCGCGGGTGACCATGGCGTGGAGCGCAGCCCCGGTCGCCGCGAGGCGAGGCGGCGCGGGGCCCGAGCCCGACCTCGGCGGCGCGCAGCTCGACGCTCGCCGGCGGTTCGACGCCGCCATCGCCGGCGCCGGGCCGGGCCTCGCCGACATCCTGTGGCGCGTGGTCTGCGCCGGGGAGGGGATGCGCGACGCCGAGACGGCGCTGGGCTGGCCGGCGCGGGCCGGCAAGCTGGTGCTGACCCTCGCCCTTGACCGGGTTGCCGATTACTACCGGCTTCCTTGACGGAGGCTGGCCCATGATTCTGTACGGTTCGTCGCTTTCGCCGTTCGTGCGCAAGGTGCTCGCTTATGCCGCCGAGAAGGGGATCGCCCTCGACCTCGAGCCGGTCCAGTTGCGCAGCCACTCGCCCCAGTTCCTCGAGGCCAGCCCGTTCCGGAAGATGCCGGCGCTGCTTGACGGCGACTTCACGCTCGCCGATTCGAGCGCGATCATCCACTATCTCGAAGCGCGCTTCCCCGAGCCGGCGATGATCCCCGCCGACCCCGAGCTCCGGGGCAGGACCATCTGGTTCGACGAGTTCGCCGACACGATCCTCGTCGACTGCGGGCGGAAGATGTTCTTCAACCGGATCGTCGCCCCGCGCTTCCTCGGCCGCGCCGGCGATCTCGAAGCGGCCGAAGTCGCGGAAAAACAGGAATTGCCGCCCATCCTCGACTATCTCGAGCGGACGGTGCCCGAGCCGGGCTGCTATCTCGTCGGCGAAACCATCACGCTCGCCGACATCGCGGTCGCGAGTCCGTTCGCGAACCTGGCCCACGTCTGCTGCGAGATTTGCCCCGAGCGCCACGGGCGCGTGCGCGGCTATGTGGAATCGATCCTGTCGCGACCAAGCTTCGCGCCGTGGATCGAACGCGAAACGGCGTTCCTCGCGATGCAGGACGCATGAAAAAGGCGCCGCACGCCCGAGGGAGTGCGGCGCCTTTATCAGGCGGAAGCGTCAGATGCCGCTGCCGCCGGAGGTGCTTCCGGACGGGCCGTTGTCGTCTTCGTTGGCGTCCTCCTCGTCGAGTGCGCCGCGGCCTTCCTTGGCGAAGTCCTGACCGCCAGTCGCTCCGGATCCGGACTGCGAGCCGATGAAGCCCTCGTCCGAAGACTTGTCAGTCGATTGGCCGGTCGAGCGTTGATCGTCGTCGCGATCGCTGGTCAGCGTGTCGCTGTCCCGGCGGGTGTCGCCGCTCGCGCTCTGGCCGCCGAAGCTGCCTTCGCCGCCCTGATCGGACGGTTTCTGGCCGCTCATCGTCTGCTCCGAGCCGAGGCCGCCGGCCTGCTCGCCCTGCCGCTGCCCGAACTCACCCTGCTGACCTTGCTGACCGATCGTCTGCCGGCCCTGCTGACCGGTGGGCTGCTGGCCGCTCTTGCCCTCGTTGTCGAATTGATCCTCGTCCCGTTCTTCAGCCATGGCGAAATACTCCTCACTCGGCCCCGCGATGCTCTGATCGGCTAAACAAGGAGGGCGGCGGCAGCGTTCCGCCCGGCCAACGAGCTTTGCGACGAACCGCTTGGCGCAAAACGAAAAAGGCCGCCGGTCCGGTGGGACCAGCGGCCTCTGTCGTCGTGTCGCGAGCGGGAAGGTCAGCCCTCGGGCTGCTCGTCCTCCCCGGCGGCCGCCGGTTCGGCTTCCGCCGTCTCCGGAGTCGCGCTTGCGGCCTCTTCCGTTTCGGTCGCCGGAGCAAGCTCTTCGGCAGCCAGCGGAGCCGCGTCCTCCTCGAACATCTGCTGGAGGACGTCGATGCCCTGGGCCTGGAGGTCGGCCTCCTCGGGCGAGCGGGCGACGTTGACCTTCACCGTCACCGCGACCTCCGGG
>Ga0207674_10005892_pt1 | contig 14531 bp, 14 predicted proteins | sample KBSCornC72_FD_184303 | JGI IMG/M metagenome (GOLD analysis project Ga0207674, IMG submission 184303) | Corn rhizosphere microbial communities from Kellogg Biological Station, Michigan, USA - KBS Corn C7-2 (SPAdes) (version 2) | ecosystem: Host-associated > Plants > Roots > Rhizosphere > Soil ... | reverse complement strand
CCCCGGGCGGCCGCCGGGCCACCGCCGAGGTCGACCCCAAATTGTCAGACTTGCGTGACACTGTGTCGTCATGCCGAAGAAGTCCGATTACGATGCGGAGCGCCTGCGACACGTATTGCAGGCGCAGCATCAGGTCGTCACCCGCGTTCAGGCCCTGGCGTGCGGCATGCCGCAGAGCACGCTGGACCGCTACATAGCTCCCGGCGGCCGGTGGCAGCGCCTGCTGCCGGGGGTGTACCTGGCCGTCACCGGCGCCGCGACACAGGACCAGCGCGAGCTGGCGGCGCTGCTGTACGCGGGCCGGCGCAGCCTGCTCACCGGATCGGCCGCGATGCGCCGCCATCGGCTACGCCCGGCTGGGCCGGACGTCGTGGATGTACTGATCCCGTGGCAACGCAGGCGGCAGAGCACAGGGTTCGTCCGGGTACACCGGACCAGGCGGATGCCGGTACGGCTGTATGTCATGGGCGGTATCCGCTTTGCCAAGGCCCCACGCGCGGTGGCGGACGCGGCGCGCGGCCTGACCCGCTTCGACGACGTGCGCCACGTCGTCTGCGAGGCGGTCCAGCGCCGGGCCTGCACGGTGGCCGAGCTCATCGAAGAACTCGAGGCGGGCGCGCCGCGAAGCTCCGCTCTCTTCCGCGAGGCCCTGGCCGAGGTCGGCGACGGCGTCCGGTCCGTCGCCGAAGCCGACTTCAGGATCCTGATCCAGCGTTCCGGCCTGCCCAGGCCGGTGTTCAACGCGCGGCTGTTCGACGCCGACGGCATCTTTATCGCCACCGTTGACGCCTGGTGGCCGGAGGCCGGGGTGGCGGCCGAGATCGATTCCCGGGCCTACCACCTGGCGGCCGCGGACCAGGACCGGACCACCGAACGGCACGACAGGCTGGCCGCCCACGGGATCCTCACCCTGCATTTCCCGCCCAGACGGGTCAAGATCGACGCGCCCGGCATCGTCAGCGAGCTCCAGTCGGCGATCGACAAGGGCCTGGCCCGGCCGCGGCTCCCGATCACGGCGGTTCCGCAGGCCGCGTAGGCCAGGTCACGAACATTGAGTACCGAACGGTCCTGGCTCTTCGCCCTCACGCCGCGCAGGAGCCTGCGAACAGCGAGAGCGTCACGCGTTGCACGCGTGCCTGGCCGCCGACTCGCACCTCGAGCGGAACGCACCCCCGGATCTGTCCGTTCGTGAAGGCAAAACCCTGAGCGAAGAACCCAGTCACGTTCGTGCAGGGACGGTAGGTGGCGGCGGTCACGCCGTGCCGCGCGTAGGGGTTGTCGATCACGACGTGCCCGCGCGCCGGGGGGTCGATCGTGACCGTCACCGTCGATCCTCTGGGCACGAAGAACGGGATCTTGTAACTGCCGTGCTGTCCCCAGCCCGCGGGATCCGCGTTGGTCACCTTGTTACCGTCGATGATCACCAGCGGCCCGACGGCCAGGTCACCCGGGCCCGGCATCTTCGGCATCGGGCCAGGGAGGAAGGATTCCTCGCTGCAGGAAAAGACCTGCGGATTGCCCGGGCTCCCGGCCGGCCCCGAGGGCCTCGTGACCGGCTTCGCGGCTGGCCCCGCATGGCGGGCCGCGTCCGGGGCCGCGCCGCCGGTGCACCCGGCCAGGGTCAGGCAGGCCAGCGCGGCCAGCATCGGCGCCATGACGAGCAGACGGCGGCCCATAGACGCATTCTGCTCTTTCCCGCGTGATTGGTCACCCCGCTCGCCACGGGCCCGGCCGCCGGACCGCGAGCGCGGCGCCCGCGGTCACCATGGCCAGCAGCCCCGTGGCCAGGCCGAGCGCGGGTGCGGTCCCCGCGTGCAGGACGAGCAGCGCCCCGCCGACCGCCCCGGCGAACATCGCCGCCACCGCGAGCACTCGCCGGCCGAGCCAGGCACGCCCGTGGTCCGCGGCGCGCACGTCGGCCGCGATGCCGGTGAGGGTCATGGTGAGCACAGTGGTGGTGAGGTCCGGAACGGCCAGGCGACGGGCCACCGCGTTCTGGATTCCCATGGCCAGGGCGAGCAGCGCGGCGATGCCGTCGCGGGCCGCCGCGCCCGGCAGCGCGGCCGTCAGCGCCAGCGCGCCCGCCACCAGGACCAGTTCGGCCGCGGCCCCGGCGCGCAGCAGCAGGCCGCGGTCCTGGCCCAGCCGCCCGGTCAGCGCGCCGCCGCCTAGGGCTCCCACCAGGAACCCGGCCAGCGCGGCGAGCGAGGCGCTGAGCGAGAACCCCGGCGCCCCGACCAGCGCGAACGCGCTGAACACGACGTTCCCGGTCATGTTGGCCACGAACACGCGGCCCAGCCGCAAGATGCTGACCGCGTCCACCACGCCGGTCACCAAGGTCAGCACGAGCAGCAGTGACGGGAGAGGCCCCTGGGGCTTCGCGCCGGTCCCGATTCCAGCTGTCTGGCTCGTCATCCCCCTAGCATCTGCCTGCCCCGCCACACCGGCGGCCCCAGCCGCCACACCGGCGGCCGCCGGGCGCCGGAACTGGGTCGATGTGCCGTTGGTACTGCTCCAACCTGCCCGACGGCACATCGACCCAGTCGTCTAGCACGTGAGCGAGCCGTGAGAGGGTTGACTCTGACACCGTGTGAGGCTGTAGACCGGACACGTCATGTTCAGCATCGGGGAGTTCGCACGGCACGGCCGCGTGTCGGTCAGGATGCTCCGGCACTACGACGCGATCGGGCTGATCCGGCCTGCCTGCGTCGACGAGGCTACCGGGTACCGCCTTTACGAGGCGAGCCAGCTCGACGAGCTGAACCGCGTCATCGCGCTCAAGGACCTCGGCTTCACCCTGCAGCAGGTGCAGGTGATCCTCGAGGAGAAGGTGAGCGCGGCGGAACTGCGCGGCATGCTCAGGCTGCGCCGGGCGGAGATCCAGGCCAGCATCGAGGCGGAGACGACCCGGCTCGCCCGGGTTGAGGCGCGGCTGCTGACGATCGAGGACGAAGCCCGGGTGCCGGCCGACGGGGTCGTCGTCAAGCGCCTCGCGCCGGTCCGGGTGGCCGAACTGACCGGCGTGGCCGCGGGCTACGAACCGGAGGCCATCACACCGGTCATCCAGCCGCTCTACCACGACGTGTGGTGCCGCCTGGCCAGCGCCGACATCCCGGCGGCCGGGCCGGCCGTCGCGTACTACGAGGACGAGGCCCAGGGCGGCATCGTCGTGCACGCCGCCGTGCCGGTGGCCGCCGCGTCGGCCGACGGCGTCACGATCGTGGACCTGCCCGAGGTGGACAGCGCGGCGGCCATCATCCACCACGGCTCCATGGACGACGTACTGGCGACCGGCCAGGCGCTGGCGCGGTGGATCGACGCCAGCGGATACCGTTCCGCGGGCTACGCCCGCGAGGTCACGCTGCACTGGTGCCCCGATCCCGAGCAGTGGGTGACCGAACTGCAGCAGCCAATCGACACAACGGGAGAATGAGGAAATGTCGTCAGCACCGGAATCAGCACCGGAAATCGAGACCCGCGCCGAGCAGCCGTACGTGGCGGTCAGGGCCAAGGTGACCATGGGTGAGATCGCCGCGTTCGCACGCCGCTTCGGCGAGGTGTTCGGCTGGCTGGACGGCCACGGCCTGGTGCCCGCGGGACCGCCGTTCTTCAAGTACAACGTCATCGACATGGCCCGCGAGCTCGAGATGGAGGCGGGCGTGCCGGTCGCGACGGCCACCGACGGCGACGACCAGATAGTGGCCGGGGTGCTCCCGGCCGGGCGTTACGCCACGCTCACCCACGTGGGCCACCCCAGCGAGCTCATGGCGGCCACCAAGGCCCTGCTGGACTGGGCGGCCGAGCAGGGCCTGACCTGGGACGTAACCCCAAGCGAAGACGGCGACCGGTGGGCGTGCCGGCTGGAGAACTACCTGACCGACCCCGAGCAGGAGCCCGACATGAGCAAGTGGGTGACCCAGCTGGCGTTCAAGCTGGCCGGCTAGCGTCAGCCGCCGTTATTAAGGACCACAAATCCGGCCGGGGTAATTTGTGCTAGCCAACTATTAGTGCGGGTTTTCGCGGCGCGGGTTGTCGCCGCTCACAACGGGCCAGCGTAAAGCTTGTGGCGGCCGTCGTTGAATCGGCGGCCGCCGACGCTCAGCATATGCATCATGGGATGCGAATACCGGTTGCAATTCATTTGCAGTCGGCGCGTAAATAGCCGCCGCGCGCAATTTACCCGGGCTTGGACGGTCTGTTGACCGCGAGGCCGCCCATTCCCGCGCATCCGCGCCTGGGGACCCGCCTGGCCTACCGCCTGCAGCGGGTCCTGCGGCCCCGCCCCGGCTTGCGCTGGATCAGCGCCAGGATCGAGGCGTCCGGCCTGGCCCGCCCGCTGTTCACGGCGACCGAACGGCTCACCAAGGACACCTTGTTCGGCTGCCGCATGTGCGGTCAGTGCGCGCTGCCCGTCACCGGTTACGTGTGCCCGATGGGCTGCCCGAAGGAACTCCGCAACGGCCCCTGCGGTGGCGTCGGCGCGGACGGCGGGTGCGAGGTGTACCCGGAGCGGCGCTGCGTCTGGGTCGAGGCCTTCGAGCGCGCGGCCAGCCAGGGCCGGACCGCCGACCTGCAGCTGCTGCACCTGCCCATCGACCACCGCCGCTGGGGCGAGAGCTCGTGGCTGAACTACTGGCAGGGCCGGGACGAGGACCTGTGGACACACCCCGCCGGCGATACTGGCGATGACCGCCACGTTCCTCACCACCAGCCCGCCCTGGGGGGTTCATGAGCCTGCGCGACCGCCTGACGGCCGGCAGCTTCGCGGTAACGGCGGAGATCAGCCCGCCGCGCGGAGCCAGCACGGACCCGGTCACCGCCACGGCCGCCCTGCTGCGGGACTGGGTCGACGCGGTCAACGTCACCGACAACCAGGGCTCCAACGTCCGGCTGGCCAGCTGGGCCGGCAGCCTGGCCGCGCTGCAAGCCGGGCTGGAGCCGGTCATGCAGATGACCTGCCGGGACCGTAACCGCATCGCGCTGCAGTCCGACCTGTTGGGTGCGTCGGCTCTCGGCATCAGGAACATCCTGGTCATGACCGGCGACCACCCCAAGTTCGGCGACCACCCGGAGGCCAAGCCGGTCTTCGACCTGGACAGCGTGCAGCTGCTCTGGACGCTGCGGCACATGCGGGACCAGGGCGCCGTGCTGACCGGCCGGGCGCTGAAGCCGCCCCCGGACTGCTTCCTCGGCGCGGTGGAGAACCCCTCCGCCCCGCCGGCCGAGTTCCGGGCCGAACGGCTCGGCAAGAAGATCGCCGCGGGCGCGCAGTTCGTGCAGACCCAGTTCGTCTTCGACGTCGCCGCGTTCGCCCGGTGGATGACGCAGGTCCGTGACCTCGGCCTGCACGAGCAGTGCTACATCCTGCCCGGCGTCGGCGCGGTCAGGTCCCGCAACGCGCTCGACTACATGCGGGACAAGGTGCCCGGGGTGTACGTGCCCGACGATGTGTACCGCAGGCTGCGCGCGGTGCCGGCGGACCAGACCGCCGCCGAGGGCGCGCGGCTCGCGGCCGAGACCATCCAGCAGCTGAGCGCGATCGAGGGCGTGGCCGGGGTCCACCTGCTGGTGGCCGGGAACGAGCAGGCCGTGCCCGGCATCCTGGACAGTGCCGGAATCTGGGCCGGGGTCCGGGCGGAGCGCCATGGACGTTGACCTGAGGCCGGTCAGGAAGCTGCGGGAGTCCGCGGCGGCCCGCTCCGCGCTGGGCCCGATCATGGAGGCGGTCTGCGCCTCGCCCGCCGACCTGGGCCGGGCGCGCGTGGTCTGCGACTGGATCCAGTACAAGCAGAACTTCCGCGAGGCCGTGGTCAGCAGGCCGGTCGCGGACCCGGCGGACACCGCGGACACCGAGGTGGAGATCGCCTTCGACCTGCGCCGATGCGCGGACATTGACCCGGAGAACCTCACCGCGCACGTCAAGCAGGCGCTGGCGGACCGGCAGCCGGGGCTGCCCCTGGAGCCGTGGGTGCCCGGCCGGGACAGCTGCATCTGGCGGTTCAACCAGCTCTACTGGCAGGCGCTGACGCACTGGGAGGTGGCCACCGGCCGGGAGTACGAGCAGTCCCTGCCCGGCGGCGAGAGCGACGCGCGGAACATTGAGGCCGCGCGGGAGCTCATCCTGGAGCTGTTCCGGATCTGGGACGAGCTCGACGCCCGCCGCGCGCTGCCCGAGGAGCTGTACGTGCTCGAGCTCGGCGTGGGCAACGGCAACCAGGCCCGCACCTGGCTGGACGAGTTCCTCCAGCTCGACCGCAGGCACGGGCGCGAGTACTACCACCGGCTCCGCTACCTGATGGGCGACTACTCCCCGCACGTCCTCGACCGCGCCAGGCAGGCCGTGGCCCACCACGCCGAACGGGTCAGCGCGCTGGTGGTGGAGGCCACCCGGCCGTCGGTCACCCTCGGCTTCCTGGCCGGCAAGGCCTTCCTCGTCTACATCTCCAACGTCTACGACAACCTCCCCACCGACGAGCTGGCCTGCATTCACGGGCGCACCTACCAGGTCGAGACGCAGGCCTTCCTGACCGAAGACGACGCCGGCCAGATCGCGGAGCGGTTCGGCACCAGCCGGGACGAGCTGGCGAAACTCATCGACCGGCTGCTGCGCATCGGTCCCGAACTGCTCAGCGAGTCCTCGCCCGGCGAGTTCCCCGACCCGGGCCAGGCGGTCGCGTTCTGGCGCGCCGCCTGGGAGGCGCTCAGGCTGCGCGAACGCTACGTCCCGCTGGAGGGCCTGGACAGGTACCAGATCACCCCCTCGCTGACCGGCGAGATCATCAGGCCGCTGATCGAAGGGCAGGGTGACGTCCGGATGCACGTCAGCAACGGGGCGCTCGGCAGCTTCACCGGGACGCTGCCGCTGCTGCACCCGTTCGGCCGGATCCAGTGCCACGACCTGTTCCTGACCGGCAGCCAGCAGTACCGGACCGGGTTCTACGGCCCGGGCAAATACGACGGGTCCGTGGTCAACTGGGTGAACGGCCCGCTGCTCCAGCTGATCGCGAGCCGCCGCGGGTTCGGGGTCGAGTTCACGCCGTTCCGGCAGCGACCAGGCTCCAACATCACCACGCTGACCGCCCAGGCCAGGGACTAAGGGACTGAGGGCCATGGAGCCGACGAACACCGTGCTGCTGCCGACGACCGTGGTGGGCTCCTACTCCGTGCCGGAGTGGCTGGAGCGGCTGAAGACCGAGTACTACCAGCGCCGGATCAGCGCGCAGCACATGGCCGAGATCAACGAGGTGGCCATCAAGGCGGCGGTCAAGGACCAGGAGCTGGCCGGCATCGACATCGTGTCCGACGGCGAGCTGCGCCGGGACAACGACGTGGACTACTTCCTGGCCCGGATCCCCGGGGTGAACATCCCGCAGCGGGCCAAGGCCGACTACTTCGACTACTACGACGCCGAAGTTACCCGCCCGCTGCCCGAGCTCCCCGACGAACCAGGCGCCGGCTCTACGGGACTGGCCCTGGCCGACGACTTCCGCTTCACCCGGCAGCTGACCCGCAAGCCGATCAAGTTCTCCTTCACCGGACCGTTCTCGCTGTCCCGCCGGATCCGCGACGACGCCTACTCCGAGCCGGGCGACCTGGTCCGCGCGCTGGCCCGCCGGCTCAACGCCGAAGCCCGCGAGCTGGCCAAGGCCGGGGCCGAACTCCTCCAGATCGACGAGCCGTTCCTGGCCGGCTACCCGGATCAGGTCGAGCTGGCGATCGAGGCGGTGAACATCGTCACCGACGGTGTACCCGCCACCTGGGCGCTGCACGTGTGCTACGGCAACCGCTACGCGCGGCCGTCCTGGGAGGGGCACTACGACTTCCTGTTCCCGGCGGTCAAGGCCGCCCGGGTGGACCAGGTCGTCCTGGAGTTCGCCCGCAAGGGCCTGGACGACCTGCGGCTGATCCGGCAGCACGGCTGGGACAAATGGCTCGGCCTGGGGGTCATCGACGTCAAGAACCCCGAGGTCGAGGCGGCCGAGCTGGTCGCGTCCCGGATCAGGCGCGCGCTGGAGTACGTACCGGCCGAACGCCTGATGATCAACCCAGACTGCGGGCTGCGCCACCTCGCGCCCGACGTGGCCCGGCAGAAGCTGCGCGCCATGGTGGCTGGCGTCGCCCTGGTCCGAGCCGAGCTACCCGGAGGACAGACATCATGAGCACCGAGGACGGGTTCCTTTTCACCTCCGAATCCGTGACCGAAGGTCATCCGGACAAGGTGGCCGACCAGATCTCCGACGCGATCGTCGACGCCGCGCTGGCCGCGGATCCTCAGTCGAGGGTGGCGGTCGAGACCCTGCTCACCACCGGCCTGGTGGTGCTGGCCGGGGAGATCACCACCAAGGCGGTGCTGGACTTCGCCGCCATCGCCCGCGAGGTGATCTGCGACATCGGCTACGACACCGGCGATTTCGGCTTCGACGGCAACGCGGTCGGCGTGATCACCGCGCTGGACCGGCAGTCGCCCGACATCGCCCGCGGCGTGGACGAGTCCCACGACACGCGCAACCTGGGCAGCACCGACCCGTTCGACTCCGCGGGAGCGGGCGACCAGGGCATGATGTTCGGCTACGCGAGCAACGAGACACCCGAGCTGATGCCGATGCCGATCGTGCTCGCGCACAAGCTGGCCCGGCGGCTCGCGCAGGTACGGCGCGAAGGGCTGCTCCCGTACCTGCGGCCGGACGGCAAGACCCAGGTGACGGTGCGCTACGACGCGGACGGCAGGCCGTCCGGGGTGGAGAAGGTGCTCATCTCCACCCAGCACGAGGACGGGGTGGAGGCCAAGCTGCCCGACGCGCTATGGGAGCAGGTGGTGACGCAGGCGCTGCCGCCGGAACTGTACGACCCGGCGGCGCTGCGAAAGGAGTTCTACGTCAACCCGACCGGCCGGTTCGTGATCGGCGGTCCGGTCGGCGACACCGGCCTGACCGGCCGCAAGATCATCGTGGACACCTACGGCGGGTTCGCCAGGCACGGCGGCGGCGCCTTCTCCGGCAAGGACCCCTCCAAGGTGGACCGGTCGGCCAGCTACGCGGCGCGGCACGTGGCCAAGAACATCGTGGCCGCCGGGCTCGCCGACCGGGCCGAAGTCCAGGTGGCCTACGCGATCGGGATCGCCCGGCCGCTGTCCCTGCTGATCGAGACCTTCGGCACCGAGAAGATCGACCGGGCCGCGATCGCAGACCTGGTCCGCGACCACTTCGACCTGCGGCCGGCCGCCCTGGTGGAGAAGCTGAACCTGCGCAGGCCCATCTACAGGCAAACCGCCGCCTACGGCCACTTCGGCCGGGACGAATCGGGCTTCACCTGGGAGAACACCGACAAGGCCGCCGCCCTCCGCACGGCGGCGGGTCTCGGCTGAGGTCCGCCGCGCCAGCCGGGCCCTTGCCCGAAGACCCCCTCACGACCACCCGGGCCCGGCTGGTCAACCCCTGGCCCGGCCCGTTCGGAATCCTTGTGGCCGGGACACCGAATACAGCGGGCCTTTTTGGGCGCGGTGTCATTGTCCGGCGCGATCGGCCGTGGGAATCTCCGCATTAGCGTGCGGTAACGGCCAGCTGTCCCTTTATTCACGCTGGTCAGGGCGGCCGCGGAGAGGGGTCGCAGGTGCTGGCCGCAGTGACGAGATCACCCGGCGAGATGGTGGTCGGGGACGTCACCGGACCGGGCCGCCCCCGCGCCGGTCACGTTATCGTGCGTCCCGAACGGGTGGGTATCTGCGGCTCCGACTTCCACCTGTTTTCCGGCGACGTGGGCGCGCTCTCCGGGAGCCGCGACTTCTACCCGCGGATCCAGGGCCACGAGGTGTCCGCGATCGTGGAGGATCCGGGGGACAGCGAGACGAGCGCCGGCGATCGGGTCGCGCTCTGGCCACTGCTGCCGTGCGGCCACTGTTATCCCTGCCGCATCGGGCGGCCCAACGCCTGCCCGGCCTTCCGCCTGGTCGGCGTGCACCTCGACGGCGGCCTGGCCGAACGGCTCGAGGTCCCGGCCGGCCTGGTCTTCGGGGCCGGCGACCTGGATCCTGACAGCGCGTGCTTTGTCGAGCCCGCCTCGGTGGCCGTGCACGCGCTGGCCCGCGGCCGGCTGCAGGCCGGCGAGCAGGTGGTGGTGTTCGGCGCGGGTCCGATCGGCCTGGCCACGCTGGTCGCCGCCGTCCACGCCGGCGCGCGCGTACTGTCGGTCGACCCGCTGCCTGGCCGCCGCGACCTGGCTAAGCGCCTCGGTGCCGAGATCGTGGCCTGGGGATCGCCGGAGGACCTCGCCGCGCAGGCCCGCGAGTGGACCGGCGGCGAGGGGCCGCCGCTGGCCGTCGAGACCAGCGGCGAGGCCGGCCTGCTGGCTCAGGCGGCCGAGATGGTGGCGCAGGCCGGCCGGGTCGTGGTCGTCAGCCTGTCGTCGGGGACGGCGCCGATGCGGTCGGGGGCCTTCCCGGAAAAGGAAATTGACGTCCTCGGCTCGAGCTGCGCCACGGCCGGGGATTTCGCCCAGGCGATACGCCTGGTCGCGGCCAATCGCACGGCCCTCGCCCCGGTCTTCTCGCACCATTTCCCGCTGGTCCGCGCGGCCGAGGCGTTCGCATTCGCGATGAGCAGGCCGCCGGACGCCATCAAGATCGTCGTGACCGTGAATTGAGACACCAACTCACCGCCCTAAGGGGGACAGATGAGAAGAAATAACGCCGCCCGAAGAACGATCCTGCTCGCCGCCGCACTCGCCCTGGCCGCGGCCGGCTGCAGCAGCAGTAGTAGTAGCAGCAGCGGCGCCACCGGGTCGACCCCGGCCGCGGGCTCGTCCAGCAGCGCCGGCGCCGCGACCGTCGACACGTCGAGTTGCGGTAGCAAGCCCGGCGTCAAGGCGACCGGTACCCCGATCCCGCTCGGCGCCATCGCGACCAACCAGCCGGGCACCTCGTTCACCGACATCCCGAACATGGCCAAGGCCTACTTCGACTGCGTCAACGCCAACGGCGGCATCAACGGCCACCCGATCAAGCTCTATATCGCGACCGAGCAGACCAACCCGGCCCAGATCGCGGCCGACGCCAAGCAACTGGTGCAGACCGACAAAGTGGTCGGCATCGTCGGCAACACCTCGATCATCGAGTGCTCGATCAACAGCAGCTACTGGCAGAAGCTCGGCTTCTACGTCATCGACTCCGGGATCGCGCCCGAGTGCTACTCGACCCCGAACAGCGCCGCCGTCAACATGGGCCCGCGGTACAGCTCGGACGGGGCGGTGCAGTACGCGCTCGCCCAGCACGTCTCCAAGGTCGTCTTCGATCAGGCCAACGTGCCCGGCACCGGGTACATCGCGGCCGGCCCGAACGCGCTGGCCAAGGCGGCCAACGTCCCGATCGTCGACCTGACCGAGAACGTTCCGATCACCGACGCCAACTCGGTGGCGATCAAGGAAGTCAACGACGCCGGGCCGAACGGCGCCGTGATCCTCAACTTCACCCCGCCGCAGGCGCTGGTCATCCTGCAGGCGGCGCAGAAGCTCGGCCTGGAGGACCGGGTTAAGCTGTGGGGCTGCTCGACGCCGTGCAACACCGACTTCCTGGCTCAGTCGCTGGGACCGAAGTGGAATGGCAAGTTGTTCGTCAACGCCGAGCTGGCCCCGCCCGACGACACGAACACGACCTCGATGAACCTGTACAAGGCGATCCTCAAGCAGTACGGCTCGTCGGTGCAGGGCGGCGTCGGCAGCTTCAGCCAGATGGGCTTCACCGAGGCCGAGATCGCGGTGCACGCGCTGCAGTCGATCACCGGGCCCTACACGGTGCAGAGCGTCAACGCCGCGTTCAAGGCGGTGAAGGACTTCGACACCGGCCAGCTGTGCCAGCTGTGGACCTACGGCGACTACCCGCTGCACATCCCGAACAATTCCGACTGGACCGTCACGCCGAAGGACGGCAAGATGGTCACGGCCCAGGGCTGCACGCTGATCTCGAAGGTCGACCCGCAAATCGCGCAGTACCGGAACGCGGCCGGCACCGCGGCCAACGCCCCGACCGGCTCATGACCGGGTCGGCTCGGTTATGCCACCCTGGGTGGACTTCGAGCCGTTCATCGTGAGCGGCCTGGCCCTGGGCGGGGTGTACGCCCTGTCCGGGGTCGGGCTGGTCGTCCTGTACCGGGCCACCGGCGTGCTCTACCTGGCCTTCGGCGCGGTCGGCGCGCTAGGCGCGCTGATCGCCTGGTCGCTCATCACCCGGGCGGGTGTGCCGGGCTGGGTCGGCTGGCTGGCCTGCGTGGCCGTGGCCGGGGCGGTGACCCTCGCCTACGGCCTCCTGTTCGGCCCGGCCCTGGCGAGAAGGGATCCGCTGATCAAGGCGGTGGCCACCATCGGGCTGACGCTGATCCTGTACGGCGTGATGGACCTGCTCTGGACGACCAGCGGCGGCCAGGCCCGCTCGCTCACGCTGCCCACCGACAACGGCGGCTTCACCGTGGCCCAGATCCAGGTGACCTGGACCCAGGTGATCGCGCTGGCGGCCGGCGTGGTGCTCACCGTGGGCACCGGCGCGTTCCTGCGGCTCACCAAGCTCGGCACGGCCATGCGGGCGATGGCCAACGATCGCGACATCACCGCGACCCTCGGCGTGCCGGTCAGGAAGGTGGAGGCCGCGGCCTGGCTCGGCTGCGGCATCCTGGGCGGCATCGCCGGGCTGCTGCTGGCCGACCTGGTGGCGCTCGACGCCACCACGCTCACCTTCCTGGTGATCTCGTCGCTGGCCGCGGTGCTGATCGCCCGGCTCCGTTCGATCACGGTCACGTTCGTGGCGGCGATCGTCATCGGCCTGCTGCACGACCTGCTGACCCCGATCGCCTCGCTGACCAGCTACCGCGACATGACCCCGTTCGTGATCGCCGCGATCGGCCTGCTCGTGCTATCAAGGCACCAGGTCATGACTCAATCTCGCGAGGAGGCGTGATGCGGGCCACGCTCGAGCGCGCGAGCCCGGCCCGTATCGCCCGCAGACCCACCCGCCCGCAGCTGATCAAGGTCGGCATCACGACAGTGCTGCTGCTGTTCGCCTTTTTCGCGTTGCCCGAACTGCTCAGCCTGTATTACGTCGACACGATGACCCAGGTCGCCGTGTACTCGATTGTGACGCTGGCCCTCGGCCTGCTCGTCGGGCGGGTCGGCCTGTACTCCCTCGGCCAGGCCGCCGTATTGGCCATCGGCGCCTGGGCGGCCGCCCGGCTGCTGTTCGCCACCACCCAGCCTTACCCGCTCGTCCTGCTGGAGGCGGGCCTGATCACGATGCTGGCAGGCCTGCTGATCGGGCTGCCCGCGCTGCGGCTGCGCGGCCTGTACCTGGCGCTGATCACGCTGATGCTGGCGGGCAGCATCACGGTGGTGCTGGCCACGGTGAACTTCCCGAACGGCGGCCACGGGTTCCTCGGCTACAACGGCGGCCTGCTGCACATCCCGCCGATCCGCCGGCCCAGCATCGCGGCCAGCGACCCGGCCTACTTCCGCTACTCGATGGTGGTCGCGGTCTTGATGTTCGCGCTCGTCCTGGCGCACACCAAGACCCGGCCCGGGCGCGCCTGGGCGGCGATCAGGCAGAGCGAGCCCGCCGCGCTGGCCGCGGGAATCAACATCTGGTTCTACAAGCTGTGGGCGTTCGCGCTGGCGTCCTTCATCACCGGCGTCGCGGGCGGCGTGCTGGCCGGGGCGATCCACTACCTGTACTCGATCAACTTCCCGACCCAGGATTCGATCACACTGCTCGCCGTGACGCTGATGGGCGGCGTGTTCAGCCTGTGGGGCGCGGTGGTCGCCGCGCTGCTGTACCAGTTCCTCCCGGCCCTGCTCAACAACTGGGGCGTCTCGGCCGACTGGCTGATCATCTTGTTCGGGGTCGGCGTGCTCCAGGTGCTGACCACGGCGCCGGCCGGGCTGGCCGACCAGGTGCCCAGGGATCTGGCGCGTCTGGGCCGTTTCCTGGGCCGCCGTCTTCGCCGCCGGCCGGGAGGTGACGCGGAATGATCGAAGTCGACGGCCTCACCGTCCGCTACGGCGGCGTCACCTCGCTGGACGCCATGAGCCTGACCTTCGAGCAGGGGACCTGCGGGCTCATCGGGCCGAACGGGGCCGGCAAGACCACGTTCTTCAACGTGCTGAGCGGCTTCGTCCGGCCGGCCGCGGGAACGGTGCGGGCGTTCGGGGCCGACCTGCTGTCGATGGCCCACTACCGCCGTGCCCGCTGGGGGGTGCGCCGGACGTTCCAGACCGAGCAAGCCATCGAGGAGCTCTCGGTGTTCGACAATGTGGCCATGGTGCACGAGCACGCCAGGCTCGGCGGCGCTTCCCGCCGCGGTGACGTGCTGGACGCGCTCACGTTCACCGGCCTCGACGCCGACCCGGAGACCAAGGTGCGCACGCTCGGGGCCGGCCAGCGCCGCCTGGTCGAGGTGGCGCGGGCCGTCGTCGGGCGGCCGCGCCTGGTGCTGCTGGACGAGCCCGCCGCCGGGCTGCCGGACGAGGAGACCAGGCACCTGGCCGAGGTGATCCGG
>Ga0207674_10005891_pt1 | contig 14531 bp, 17 predicted proteins | sample KBSCornC72_FD_184303 | JGI IMG/M metagenome (GOLD analysis project Ga0207674, IMG submission 184303) | Corn rhizosphere microbial communities from Kellogg Biological Station, Michigan, USA - KBS Corn C7-2 (SPAdes) (version 2) | ecosystem: Host-associated > Plants > Roots > Rhizosphere > Soil ... | reverse complement strand
GTGACGATGATGTCGCTCAAGGCTTTCACCGCCGCCGAGCAGTTGATGTAGGTGAGCGCGATATGGTCCGGATGCGCGGCTCGGAAGGCCGCGAACTGGTCGGGCGGGCAGCTGTCCTCGAGGCTGCAGCCGGCATCCATGTCGGGGAGGATCACGGTCTTTTCCGGCGACAGGATCTTCGCGGTCTCGGCCATGAATCGCACGCCGCAAAAGGCGATCACCTCGGCGTCGGTCGCGGCGGCCTTGCGCGATAAATCGAGGCTGTCGCCGACGAAGTCGGCGAGGTCCTGGATCTCGGGCTTCTGGTAGTAATGGGCAAGGATCACGGCGTTGCGCTCGCGCTTGAGCCGCTCGATCTCGCCGAGGAGGTCGAGTCCCCTGAGGCTGGTCGTCTGGACGGTCATTTCTGCTTCTCGGCGGCCCTTCGGCGCTCCGCTTCCTTGATCGCCTCCTCATATGGGGTCGAACCGTTGATGTAGCTAGTGTCGCCGTCGCCCTCGGTCGGGAAGCGCACCGCCACCTTCACATCCTTGAAGCCGGCCGCGAGCAAAGGCATCGCGAAGCTGCGCTCGATCGCTTCGCGCGCGGACTGCCGGGCAAGTTGCATCGGAACCTGCGCGGTCGCTTGCTTGCGCAGATCCTGAACCGCCCGCGCGCGGTTCGCCTGATCGAGCTGCTCGTCGGCGTTGGTGATCGCCGAGAGCACGCCCCCGCCGCCATATTCCTTGACCGCGTTGATATCGACGTCGGGCCCGGCGATTTCGATCTCCGGCACCAGCACCTTGAGCGTGTGGGTCGACCCGTCCCAGCTGACGTCGTTCGGCTGAAGCTTCGAGAGGTCGAGCTCGTAGCGCACGTCGCCAGGCAGGATCAGCGTGCGCTCGGAGCTGACGAGCCCGCCGAGCCGCTGCTGAGCGCTCGTGACGACTGACACATAGCGCGCCGCGAAGACCGTCAGCCGGTTCTGCGCCCGCATCGATTCGAGGCTGGCGCTGGCAATCGTCTTCGGGTTGGGGCCGCCGAAGATGCGGTCGGCGATTCCGGTCGAGATCCCGAGCAGGACGCCGAGGATCAACGCGACGAGGATCGCGGCGAGCGCGACCAGGTTCCTCAGGCGGTTATCCATGCGTCTCCCTGATGTTCAACGAGGCCGCGCCGTTCGAGGTCCACCAGGTGCGCGAGCACCGATCCGCCGGCGGCGGCGACGAGACGCGGGTCGAGTCCCGGATAAGCGTTCTCGACGATATCCGGGATCGGTCGCGGCTTCTCGCGGACGAGGTCAAGGATCTGCTTCTCGCGCTGCATCCGGTGGCCGACGAGATGCCGCACATAGCGCTGCGGGTTGGTCACCGCCGGCCCGTGCGCGGGATAATAGATGCGGTCGTCGCGCTGCCGCAGCTCGTCGAGGCTCGCCATATAGGCCGCCATGTCCCCGTCCGGGGGCACCACCACCGTCGTCGACCAGCCCATCACGTGATCGCCGGTGAACAAGGCGTCGCCGAAAGCGAAGCACAGATGGTTGGACGTGTGCCCGGGAGTCGCGACCGCCGTCAGCGCGGCTCCGTCGATCTCTATGGACTCTCCATCGGCGAGCACGCGATCCGGCACATAATCTCCGTCGAACGAGGCGTCAGCGCGCGGGCCGACAGTCTCCAGCGACAGCGGTGCGCAGCCGACGATCGGAGCGCCGGTGCGCTCGGCGAGCGGACGAGCGGCAGGGCTGTGGTCACGGTGGGTGTGGGTGCACATGATCGCCGCAACAGGTCGGCCCGCGATCGCCTGCTCGAGCGCATCGAGATGTTCGGGCAGGTCGGGACCGGGATCGATCACCGCCAGCTCCCGCTCGCCTACGAGATAGGTCTGCGTGCCGTAATAAGTGAACGCCGAAGGGTTATGCGCGAGCAGTCGCCCAATCGCGGGCTCCAGCTGCTCAAGCCTGGCGTAAGGCGCGTCCACGACTGCGCCTCTGCCACGAGCCGCGCCGCTTTGGCTAGCAGCGCAGGCTGTAGGGACCGTCGGAAGCGACGACATAGCCGCCGTCGACGATCTGCAGGTCGAGCCGGCCGTCGCTGACTCCGCGACAGACGTCGGCCGGCAGCGGAATGCGCATGCTCTTCCCGCGGCGCAGCTCCGCCAAGTCGACGGTCGCGCGCGCCTCCCCGTTGCGGGCGAACTGCAGCTCCAGGCCCTTGCGCACATCCTCGCGGGCGCGGACGGTCAGCACCGTTTCGCGCTGGAAGCCGGTGCAGGGCGCGTCGCCGCCGAGGTCACCCGGTGCGTAGCAGGCGAACGTCAGCTTGGGAGCGGGTCCAGTCGCCATCGGGACCGCAGCAGCGGCTGTCGATCCAGCCACCTTCGTCCCGTGCCCCATCGCGACCGGCGCGATCACGTGCGGCGGAGGCGGCGGCGTGGTCGGAAGGGGCGGCAGCGACGAATATTGATCCGCCAGCGTCGTCGTAGTCTGCGGCTTCACACGGGGCGGAGGGGGCTCGGACATCGCCTGCTCGGAGCCGCCGCTCTCCAGCCGCGAAATCTCCTTATCGATCGCGGTCACGATCTGGCTGCGAACCTCGGGCGCCATGTCCTTGTTCGCGTTGAGCTTGTCGATCGCGTCCTTGAGGGTGACGATCCAGTCGGCGTCGCTTTGACCTTCCTTGCCGCACAGCCGCACCTTCGACTGGCGCGGCTCGCCGTCGACCACCGCCTTCACCACCGTTTCGAACTTGTGCGCGTCGCAGCTCTCCATGAGTTGCTTGGCGGCCTCGGGTTCAGCCGGCTTGGACGTCTGCGGGGCCGCGCCCGCAGCCGCGGCCAGCAAGAGAGACAAGCCCGTCCCGACCAAAATACGTCGCCCCGTCACCACAGGTCCCTTTTGGTTTCTACGAGTGAATGCCCGTTGAACCGGTCAGGCGGCAAGGGCGGGAGCGCCGACCGCCTGGCGCGAGCGCAGGGTGCAGCGCGCGAAGGCGTCGGGATAGACCCGCGTGAACAGCGCCTCCATGCTGCTGTCCCAGCTGAACTGCAGCGCATGGGCGCGCGCCTGCTCGGCGAGCGCGCTGCGGTCCGCATTCCACACGCCGAGGATGTTTTCCGCCATCGCAGCGGCATCGCCGACGGGCCCGAGCCGCCCGACCGCATCCGTCACCCGGTCGATCATGGCGCCGGCCGCGACCCCGACGACGGGAAGACCTGATGCCTGCGCCTCGACGATCGACACGCCGAACGTTTCGTCGGCCATGCCGGAAACGTAAATGTCGGCGCTGGCGAGCCAGCGTGCCAGCTCGGTGCGGTCCTTGAGATAGCCGGGCATGACGATGCGGTCGTCCCCGAGCGCCGCGATTTCGGCCTTGAGCGGGCCCTCACCAATCAGTGCGAGTTTGGCGCCAAGCGATCGCGGCAGCCGCCGGAACGCGTCCGCCACCAGGTCCGGCTTCTTCTCGCCGTCGAGGCGGCCGACGTAGATCAGCAGCGGCTGGCTATCCGTGAGACCGAGTTTCCGCCTGAGGCGCGGATCGCGGCGGGAGGTGCCGAACTCGCCGAGCTCGACGCCGAGCGGAGCCACGTCGACGCTCGGGATTCCCAGCGACCGCAACTTGCCCGCCCCGCCATTTTCGCTGAGCGCGAACACCGCGTCGAAGCGCCGGTAGAGCAGTCCGCAATAGGCGTAGCAAATCCGCCCGAGCATTCCGCCGACCGGCTTCGTCAGAAACTTCGAGAGCGGCCGTTCGACATAGACGGTCGGAAAATCGGTCATGTAAGCGGCGACCAATGCCGTATCCGGATGACGCTTGCGATACCGGATCGCCGCCCAGGGGAGATTGTAGGCGTCCTGGCACTCGATCAGGTCCGGCCGGAACCGCTCGAGCGCGGCGCGGACCGCGCCGTTGCGCAGCATCAGCCGATAATGCGGGCTGCCCGGCACTCGCGGCGAGGCGATGACAACGGTCACCGCCCGCTCCTCCTCGATGATCTCGTCGTGCGATCCGGGAACGATCATCAAATGGCTGTGCGGAGTCGATGCGAGGATGTGCCGGCGCTTGTGCAGCAAATAGGTCCGGACTCCGCCACCGACGTCGGACCAGCTCTGCGTCAGGTCGCAGAACAGCTTCGCGCCGGCGCCGCGGCCGAGATGAGGATCGTGCAAGTTCACTTCAGGGCCCAACCCCGTGAAAGCGTCGAAGTGCCATCGGCTGTGCCGCGCCGCGAGTGACGGAATTTTTTACACACCACTCGCCGCTCCCATTTCACTTCGAAGAAGAAACAGCAGAAATCAGCCGTTTCTTCGAATTGGCACGCGCATTGCTACTCTATTAGCGTCCACTTGGTTCCACGCCAGGGAGGGGCGGTGCAGCGGTTCTCTGGTCCAGCTGTTCCGCCCCTTCGCTTTTTCAGGCCTCGGCGCCCAGCAGCTCCTGCAATTCCCCGCTTTCGAACATCTCCATCATGATGTCCGAGCCGCCGACGAATTCGCCCTTCACGTAGAGCTGGGGAATCGTCGGCCAATCGGAATATTCCTTGATGCCCTGCCGCACTTCGGGGTCCTGGAGCACGTCGACGGTTTCGTAGCTCACGCGGAGCCGGTCGAGGATCGCGACGGCACGACTGGAGAAGCCGCACTGCGGGAACAGCGCCGTGCCCTTCATGAAAAGCACCACATCGTTGTTCTTCACGATCTCGGCGATGCGGTTGGTTGAGTCAGTCACTGTTCGTCTCCGTTTCGGGCACCGCCGTTTCGAGCTGCAGTGCGTGAAGCTCTCCCCCGACACGTCCCCCGAGCGCCGAATAGACCGCCTGGTGCTGCCTGATCCGGCTCATCCCCGTGAAGCTGCGGCTCACCACCCGTGCCGCATAATGGTCCCCATCGCCGGCGAGATCACGGATCGTCACTTCAGCGTCCGGGATGGACGCCTTGATCAAACGCTCGATCTCGCTCGCGGACATCGGCATTATAGATTGGTCGCCTCGATGATCTGCCGCCGCGCCTCGATTTCCTTGTTGCGGAGCGCCTCGCGGACCTTGTCCTCATCCAGGTCGACTCCCGCGGCGGTGAGGTCGCCCAGCACCTTGCGGATCACGTCATGATCTCCCGCTTCCTCGAAGTCGGAGCGGACGACATCCTTGGCATAGGATTCGGTCTCGACCTCCGACAGGCCCATCTGCCGCGCCGCCCATTCGCCGAGCAGGCGGTTGCGCCGTGCGGTGATGCGGAACTTCATTTCCTCGTCGTGGGCGAACTTCGATTCGAAGGCCCGCTCGCGATCGTCAAACTGGCTCATGCTTTTCCCTTGTGCATTTGCGGGAGCAGATAGGGGGAGCCGCGGGCCGACGCAACGCGCTAGCGCGCGCGCCCGATCCACCAGCGCAGAAGGATCAGCACGACCGCGCAGGCGACCGTGTCGGCGATCCAGTCCAGGGGATCGCTGTCGCGGTGTATGAACGGGATCGCCTGCGCGACCTCGATCAAGGCGCCGAAAGCCGAAAGCCCGAGGAGCAATCGCACCCACGACAGCCGCGGAAAGGCGAACGTCCCGAGCAATCCAAGGGTCGCGAAGGCCGTGGCATGCTCGACCTTGTCCGAAGGCTCGCCGTGGAAGTGCGGCGGATGCGGGAGCAGCGCCATGACAAGCGCGAAGAGCGCGGCCGCCCAGAAGAGCGCCTGAACCCAGCGCCTGGCGTGTTGATTATAGCCGGCGGTCACTCGACGTAATGCGCGCTCGTCTTCTCGCGGACCTCCTCGCGGGTGACGCCAGGGGCGAGCTCGATCAGCTTGAACGGGCTGTCGTGGTCGGGCCGCTGGAACACGGCGAGATCGGTGATGATCATGTCGACGACATTCTTGCCGGTGAGCGGAAGCGTGCACTCGGGGATGAACTTGGGCGCGCCGTTCTTCGACACATGCTCCATGACGACGATGATCTTCTTGACTCCGGCGACGAGGTCCATCGCCCCGCCCATGCCCTTGATCATCTTGCCCGGCACCATCCAATTGGCGAGATCGCCCTTCTCGCTGACCTCCATCCCGCCGAGCACCGCAAGGTCGATGTGCCCGCCGCGGATCATCGAGAAGCTGGTCGCGCTGTCGAAGAAGCTGGTCTGCGGAAGCTGGCTGACGGTCTGCTTGCCGGCGTTGATGAGGTCGGGATCGACCTCGTCGTCGTACGGGAAGGGACCGATTCCCAGCATCCCGTTCTCGCTCTGCAGGGTCACGGTCATGCCCGGCGGCACATGGTTGGCGACCAAGGTCGGGATGCCGATCCCGAGATTCACATAATAGCCGTCGCGCAGCTCCTTCGCCGCGCGCTGCGCCATCTGGTCGCGGGTCCAGCCTTTGGTTTCAACTTGCGTAGCCATCAAACTCTCCGTTCCCCGGCGAAGGCCGGGGTCCAGCCAAGAAGAAAAAACGGCGCGGCAGCGCCGCCTGGGTCCCGGCCTTCGCCGGGAAACAAGATAGACGAGCCAGTCAGGGCGACTCTGCTCATTTCCTGGATTCCTTGATCAGCGCAGCCGGCAGCGGATTGTCGGGCGTTTCCTCCTGCCACAGAATGGAGGCGACGAGCCACTTGCCGTCGACCTTCACCAGTTGGAAGCTGTTGATCCCGCGCTCGTGGAAGCTGCCGTTGGCGGTCCGGCCGTCGTAGGCCGACCAGGCGGTCGCAAGTCCGCCCCACAGCTCGACCCGCCGCCCGAGCTCGCGTTCGGTGAAGCCGTCTTTCTCGAGGATCTCGGCGTTGCGGCTGATGTAATCCTCGAGACTGCCGCCGTGCAGGCCCTTGGGCCCGATCGCCTTCAAGGTCGCGCCCGGCGCGAATAAAGTCCGCATCCGATCGAAGTCGCGCTTCTGCCCCGGCGGTCCGGAGATCACCTCGTACACCCCGCGGATCGCCGCATCGATCCCGGCGAGGTCCGCCGCATTCGGCTGCGCCGCGGCCGCAGCCGCGAGGGCGAGCGTTCCGATCATGCGGGCTCGCGCTCCCGAACCGTCCGGAACTCGATTTTCTTGTCATAGGGCGATCCGTCGATCAGCCGGTTCACGAAGATCGACGGCAGATGGATGCAGTCGGGGTCGAGCGATCCGACGGGCACGATTTCCTCGACCTCGGCGATGCAGACCTTGCCGCAAGTCGCGGCGGGCAAGTTGAAGTTGCGCGTCGTCTTGCGGAACATGAGGTTGCCGGTCTCGTCCGCCTTCCAGCCCTTGATGACGGACACGTCGGCGCGGATCCCGCGCTCGAGGATGTAGGTCTCCCCGTCGAACTCCTTGTGTTCCTTGCCCTCGGCGACCTGCGTGCCGACGCCGGTCTTGGTATAGAAGCCGGGAATCCCCGCCCCGCCCGCGCGCATGCGCTCGGCGAGCGTGCCTTGCGGAGTGAATTCGATCTCGATCTCCCCGGCGAGGAATTGCCGCTCGAACTCCTTGTTCTCGCCGACGTAGGACGAGATCATCTTCTTGACCTGCCGGGTCCGAAGCAGCTTGCCGAGACCCTCATTGTCGATGCCGGCATTGTTCGAGGCGATCGTGAGGTTCTTGACCCCGCTGGCGACGATGGCGTCGATCAGCCGCTCGGGAATTCCGCACAGGCCGAAGCCACCGGCGGCGATGGTCATGCCGTCGAACAGCAGTCCTTCGAGCGCCTTTTCCGCGTTGGGATAGATCTTCTGCATTACCACTCCCTAGCCTCTCTCCCCTTGCGGGAGAGAGCGACTCAGCGAAGCTGAGCGAAGAGAGGGGTAGCGAAGCTTCAGCTCCGCGCGAGGCTGCGCCTCGCTCACCCAACTCCGCCTAAGCTCACTTCGTTCGCTAAGGCTTCGTAACCCTCTCCCGTCAAGGGAGAGGGACATTTTTGACCGACCGCAATCAGCCCTTCAGCTTCGCGAGCACGCCCTGCAGCTGCATCGCGTTCGACATGTCGCCCTCGACCTTCAGCTTGCCCATCATGAATGCGGTCATGCCATCAAGCTGGCCGCTCGCGAGCTGCTGCCAGTCGTCCCAGCCGACGCGGATGGTGGTGTCGGCGGGCCCGTTCTCCTCGCTCACCTGCTGCGCCGCGCCGTCGAGCAGAATCGCGCCCTGATCGCCGCCGAAGTCGATCTTCACGCGCTTGCCCGGCACCCACGCCTGGTGCTGCCCCATGCGCTCGACGAGTTCCTGCTTGGTCATGTCGCTGCTTTCTCCTTTGTCAGCAGCGCTAGCGGCGGGAAATCGGCGAGACAACATCCTCTCCGTCGCGAAGCGATGGGGAGGGGGACCGCTCGCCGCAGCTTAGCGAAGGCGAGTGGTGGAGGGGCCACATAGCCGAACCAAACCATTCGCAACCGAAAGAGCATCCTTCATCACTTCAGACGCGGGGATACGTAAAATCTGCAGTCCAAGGTTTCGCATGTACATATCGCGCGCCGCGTCCCGCTCGACGGTGAAATCATGGATTTGGCCATCGATCTCGATAACCATTTTGGCGGCAGGGCAGTAGAAGTCGGCAACATACGGACCGACCGGGTGCTGCCGGCGGAACCCGACACCTCCGGGCGATCGGCGCAGCAATGCCCACAGCTTCACCTCCGGTGGAGTCATGTTCCGCCGCTGCAGTTTGGCATTCCGCATCGATTTGCGTGTCGCGCGCATGGCCCCTCCACCATGCAGTCTTCGCTGCATGGTCCCCCTCCCCACGAGCTTCGCTCGCAGGGAGGATGAGTCAAGTTGCGGCGGCCTCAAGCGAAGCCTATTTGCGCTTCCATGGGATACGAAACGGACCTCAAGAACTTCATCGACGGCGTCTGGAAAGGCTCGGATGCGGGCCACACCGTCGTCAATCCGGTGGACGCCAAGCCGATCGCGGAAGTGCCTTACGCGACTGAAGCGGATGTCGACGAGGCGCTCGCCGCCTCCGAGCGCGCCTGGCCCGAGTGGCGCTCGACCGACGTCGAGAAGCGCGGGGCGATCCTGCACAAGGCTGCGGCGCTGCTCCGAGAGCGCGCTGACGCGATCGCCAGGACGATGACCCAGGAACAGGGCAAGGTGCTCAACGAGGCGCGGCTCGAGACCCTCGCATCGGCGCAGCTGTTCGACTGGTATGCCGAGGAGGCGAAGCGCGATTACGGACGGACGCTTGTCCGCCCCGCCGGCCAACTCAGCCGCGTGATCCGCCAGCCGGTCGGTCCCACCGCGACCTTCACTCCGTGGAACTTCCCGATCTACCTGCTCGCAAAAAAGGTCAGCGCCGCGCTCGCCGCCGGCTGCACCGTCATCTCGCGCCCGCCGCACGAGACTCCCGGAGTCGCGACCGAGCTGTTCCGGGCGCTCGCGGATGCGGGCATCCCAAACGGCGTCGCGCAGCTGGTCCACGGCGACGCCAACATGATCAGCGAGACGCTCATCGCCAGCCGAGTGATCCGCAAGGTCAGCTTCACCGGGTCGACCAACGTCGGCAAGCATTTGATGCGCCTGTGCGCCGACAGCATGACTCGCGTGACAATGGAGCTCGGCGGCCACGCGCCGGTGCTGATCTTCGACGATTGCGACCTTGAGAAGACGCTCGACATGGTCGTCCCGCAGAAGTTCCGCAACGCCGGCCAGGTGTGCGTCTCCCCCACCCGCTTCTACGTCCAGCGGGGCATCTACGACGCATTCGTGAAAGGTTTCGCCGAGCGCACGGCCAAGGTGAAGGTCGGCAATGGGCTGGAGGACGGCGTGAAGATGGGCCCGCTCGCCAACAGCCGCCGCCCCGACGCGATCGAAACGCTGGTCCAGGACGCCAAAGCAAAGGGCGCGCGAGTCCTCGCCGGCGGTGAGCGCGGGAACGGCGGCTTCTTCTTCCAGCCGACGCTCCTCGCCGACGTGCCCAACGAAGCGAACATCATGAACGACGAGCCGTTCGGCCCCGTCGCGGTCAGCCGCCCGTTCGATACGTTCGAGGAAGTGATCGAGCAGGCCAACCGCCTGCCCTACGGCCTCGCGGCCTTCGCGTTCACCGAGAACGGCCGCCGCGCCAACCTGATCGGCGACCTGGTCGAAAGCGGCATGGTCGGGATCAACACCTTTGCCATCAGCGGCGCCGACACGCCGTTCGGCGGCGTAAAGGATTCGGGCTTCGGCTCCGAGGGCGGCAAGGAAGGCCTCGAGAGCTACCAGGTCGTGAAGGCCGTTCACCAGGCCTGATCATGTCCCTTCGGGCTGAATTGCTTCGCCCGAGCGCTCCTTAACCATTTCTAAGGAGCCCCGTCCGAGAGTGGCGACTCGAAGCGGAGGGGAAATACGGATGGGCGCGCCCGTTCCAGAGCTGAATCCTGAGTTCGATCCCGCCCACGAGGCGACGACCGAGGCGTTCCTCAGTCCATTGCGGACGATCGCCGCGCCCGAGCGGCGCAAGCATGCGAGCGTCTACAATTACTGGCTGACGATCCGCGGAAGCCGCGACTTCCCGCCGATGCACGATCTCGACCCGCTCGAAATCTCCGATGCGAGCGCATTCAGCGTTCTCCTGGAGATGATCGGCGGCGGCGAGGACGCGGAAATCCGCCACGTCGGCCGCGCAATCGGAAGCGGAATTGCACCGGACAAGATCAGCCAAGCGCCCAATCCGTCGCTGCTGTCGTGCATCGCGACCCGGCTGCCGGTCGTCGCCGCATGCCGCGATGCCTTCGCGTTCGAGGACGAGTTCGAAACCGCAGACGGCAAGACGCGCTGCTGGGTAACTCTTCTCCCCTTCAGCGCGACCGGAACGTGGATCGATTTCGTCTACGGTTTCGTCACCCTGGGCGGCCAGGCCACAGCGGAAGCCGAGACCGAAACGAATGTGGAGCCCGAGGCGCCCGCCAGCCTCTCGGACGTGCTCGAGTTGGCCGATCGCCTCGCCGCCGATCATCTGGTGGTCGAGCAGGAAGAGGCGGTCGAGGCCGCGCCTGAGGTCGCGGAGACGATCGAAGAGTCCGTGGTGGGCGACCTGCCGGCGGACCCCGTCGAGGAGCCGCTCAAGGCCACGATTTCCGAGAAGCTCTTCGAAAAGATCGCGAATATCGGCGGGTTCTACGGCCGCCCGGTCGAGGTCGAGTTCGATCCCGAGACCGCCAAGCTGGAATCCTGGGAGGGCAATGAGCCGCCGGTGGAGATGGAGCCCGTTGCGGCCGAAGCGGCCGACGAGCCGCTGTCGTCGGAAGAGCCGGCGCAGGACGAGGAAGTCTCTGTGCCCGACGAGCCGGCCCCGGCCGACGAGCTGCTTTTGTCGGAGGACGAAGCTCCTCCCGCAGATGATCCGAGTCCAATGTTGGAGGGAACCTTGGAGAACAAGCTGAGCGATGTCCGCGCCAAGGCCGACGAGGCGCGTCAGGCCAAGCTGCGGGCCAATGCCGCGCTGTATGAAGGGCTAAGCGCCGCCTACGACTTTGCGCTCGACGCGGAGGACAGCCCAGAGGAATATCTGAAGCTGGTCCAGGCCGAGGGCCTGAAGATCCAGCTGCGTTCGCCGATGAAGCCGGTCGCGAAGCTCGCGTTCAACGGCATGTGCGACGACATGACGATCAAGCAGCTCGAGGCGATCCTCGCCTGGGCCTTCGACCAGGAAGTGCCGCGCGGCACCCTCGCCGAGCGCATCGAGACGGAGGGCGGAATCGCCCCGATCCTCAACAGGGAAGCGAAGGCCGCCTGAAGAGGCGAGTGCGCGGAGATTCCGCTCATCCTGAGTAGCCATTGAGCCTGTCGAAATGGCGTATCGAAGGACGGTTCTTCGATACGGGCCTCCGCTACGCTCAACCCCTACTCAGGATGAGCGGGTGTTACCGCTTCCCCTCGCCCAGCTTCAGCCCCTCGACCACCGCATCCACCGCGCATTTGCGCGACAGATCGGCGAGGGTGCGGCGCTCGGAATCCTCCTGCGTCGACAGGCGATGCGCGCGGCCGGCGATGGCACGAAGCTCGCCGATCGCGGTCTCCGACAGTTGCCCATGCTCCTGCAGCAGCCGGTCGAGCACGGCTTCGGCGATCGGATTGGCGAATTCGACCCCAGCGAACTCGTGGCAGCTCCACACCACGCGGCAATACTGGGTCTCGAGGCCGACGATGCTGAGCAGGATCCAGCTGTCGACCGTCGCGCCGGGAAGCGCCTCGATCCGGCAGCCGTGGGTGGAAATGTCGATGACCCGCGCACCGGCGCGGCTTCGGCCGGGCTCGCGAATCGACGCGTTCAGCCGAAGCGCGGCACGCGGTGCGCGGCGGCGCTCGGGCTGGCCATCGGGTCTGATGTTGGACTCGCTCATTGCGACGCACCCTCCAGGGTGCGATTTTTGCGCGCCGAGTCCTGAACAAATGGTTCCCGCTTTGGGGTGTCAGGCTCTGGAAATGTGAAGATAGCGCGGGTTGAAGTCGGCGACGTCGCGCATCCGCTCCCAGCTGGGAAAGCGGATCATCCGCCGGTCGCGATCGATCAGGCCCTCCCGCTGCAGAGTTTGCAGCACGCGATTCACGTGCACCGCCGTCAGGCCGGTCGCGTCGGCGAGCTGCTCCTGCGTCATCGGCAGTTCGTAGGTCTCGGAGGGAAGCCCGTGCGCGCGCAGCCGATAGGCAAACTCGCAAAGCAGGTGGGCAACGCGGCTGCGCGCGTCCCGTCGGCCGAGGTTGAGCTCCCATTCGCGGAAGATCGACGCTTCGATCAGGGTCGAAGTCAGGACGGCGCGTCCGACATCGGGATTGCTGAGCACCAAAGCCTCGAGCGCCGCTCCCGGAACTTCCGCGACCACGCCGCGCGTCAGCATCTGGATGTTGTGGTCCGATTCGCGAAGGAACAGGTTCTGGAAATCGAGCGCATCGCCCGGAATGTGCAACGAGACAATCTGCCGGCTCCCCTCGCCCGTCAGCTTGTGCCGGTAAGCGAAACCCGAGACGAGGACCGCGCAGCGCTCGGGCCGATCGCCCTCGCGCATGGTGTAGGATTGCGCCTCCAGGCGACGGACCGTGTGCGGCAGCGCCAGGATGGCCCGCCGATCCGCTTCCGATAGCGGGAGCTGCGCCTCGAGCTTGCGGACGAGCAGCTCGAGCGGATTTTCTTGATCCCGGTTCAGTTTGATTCCCCCGCTGGTGTTGGGCGGGAGCGTCACGTCTCTCAGTCGCCAAAGCCCGCGGCTTCGTTGGCGATACGCGCTCTATAACATCCGGCGGGGTCTCAAACCAGATTTACGTGATGACCGGTCGAAACTTTCATCTGAATTCAACGCCTTTGCTGGTCGGAGCGCGTCGCGGATCTAGCCCTCCTCGGGAACCACTCCTGTGCGCCCGACCCTCAGCTGGACAACAGGCATGCCCAGGACTGCCGCCGCAGCGGCCTCGTAGCGATGCGCGAGTTCGATATGCGACCGCTTTGCGTCCGCATTGTCGGTCCTTTCGGCGGCGGCGCGCTCCTCGGCAGCTCGGCGCATGAAATAATCGTGATCGGTTTCGGTCACAAAACCCCCCGTGTGGTCGCTCGGATGTGACTGATAAACAATGCCTTTTCCATCACATGGATTAGCCTTGCGAACGGGTGGTGACGCGACTGCCGAGCGGAGCTAGACGCCCCTCATGACCAATCGCACCGGCGCCAGAACGGGCGGACGCATCCTCGTCGATCAACTGAGAATCCAGGGTTGCGACCGAATCTTCACCGTGCCGGGCGAGAGCTTCCTCGCGGTTCTCGACGCGCTTTACGACACGCCCGAGATCGACGCGGTCGTTTGCCGGCAGGAGGGCGGGGTCGGCTACATGGCCGATGCGGACGGGAAGATGACCGGACGTCCGGGAGTCGCCTTCGTCACTCGCGGGCCTGGCGCGACCAATGCCAGCGCGGGAGTCCATGTCGCCTTGCAGGATTCCACGCCGATGATCCTGTTCATCGGGGACGTCGCGCGCGGCGATCGCGACCGCGAGGGATTTCAGGAGATCGACTTCCCCGCCTTCTTCGCGCCGATCGCCAAATGGGCGGCGCGGATCGAGGATGCGCGACGCATCCCCGAATATATCTATCGCGCCTATCGAGTTGCGACCGCGGGCCGGCCTGGGCCGGTGGTGCTCGCGCTGCCCGAGGACATGCTCCGCGACGAAGTCGAGGTCGAGGACCGCCCGTGCGTTCCGCCGCTCGCCGAGGCGCCCGATCCTGGCGCCGTGCAGGCCCTGTTCGAGCTCCTGAAGGAAGCCGCCTCCCCGGTCGCGATCGTCGGCGGCGCCGACTGGAGCCCGCGCGCCGCGCACCATTTCGCGAACTTCGCCTTCCGCTACGGAATTCCAGTCGCTGCCGCGTTCCGCCGGCAGGACGCGATCGCCAACAGCTGCGGGGTTTATGCCGGCAATCTCGGTTACGGACCCAATCCCGAGTTGCAGCAGCGGATTTGGGACGCCGACCTGATCATCGCCGCCGGTCCGCGGCTCGGCGAAGCGACCACCGACGGCTACACGCTCATTACGCCAGACCATCCTGGCCAGACGCTCGTCCACGTCCACCCCGACCCCAACGAGCTCGGCCGGGTCTATCACGCGGACCTGCCGATCTGCGCCGACATGGGCGAGTTCGCCG
>Ga0207674_10005889_pt1 | contig 14533 bp, 10 predicted proteins | sample KBSCornC72_FD_184303 | JGI IMG/M metagenome (GOLD analysis project Ga0207674, IMG submission 184303) | Corn rhizosphere microbial communities from Kellogg Biological Station, Michigan, USA - KBS Corn C7-2 (SPAdes) (version 2) | ecosystem: Host-associated > Plants > Roots > Rhizosphere > Soil ... | reverse complement strand
CACGGATTACATCGATACGTGTAATTGGATTTCTCCTGGTGCTAGCCGTGTTAACTCTCTCGATTACTGGAGCTTTCTCTTTCGTCACAGGACGAAAATCAGCCTATGCTAGTTCCAGTGTGGCAACGGCTATCTCGACCACCACTTCAACAGTTTCAAATAACCCGGTTTTGCCTGCTGTTACCACAACAACGGTTACGCCAACATCTACTGATACGCCAACACCGACACCGACCAATACGCCAGACCCGACGCCGACACCGACGAAGACGCCAACTCCGACGCCAACGAAGGTCCCAACCGCTGTACCTACCAATCCCCCTCCTGTTCAGCGGACGCCAACCGCAACGGCAACAGTCACAGCCACGGCAACTGTGACCCCGACCGTTACCGTGACTTCGACGCCGGTGGCCAGTCCGACGAGCGCAGCCGTGAGCGTGACGGGCAACAATCATAACTCATCGCCTGGTCAGTCGGGTGGCGGAGATTTTGGGCGCGTGCTGTTGATTATCGGCGGGGTGGTTCTGGTGCTTTTGCTCAGCCTGGGCATCGGCTGGCTGATTTTCCGCCGTATGCTCACGCCGCAGATCGCTTCCGCCAATCTGCCGCCGAGTGGCGCTCGTCCCTGGTCGCGCACCCGTGCTCCCAATCCCGGTAGCCTCGGTGGAGCAGCGTCTGGACTGGATATGTCTCAATTTAATCGCAATGCCGCGCTGGCTTTTAACGTGACTAATCCGGCGGAGCAGCCCAATTCCGGGTATATGGGGCAGCAGAATGGCTTTGAGCCGTCTGGCAACGGTTACATGCAGCAAAATAGTGGCTATTTCCCGGTCGCCGGTGGCTTTGAGCCAGCCGCGAATGGGGGATATATGGGGCAGCAGAACGGCTTTGAACCAGCCACGCAGAGCTTTAATCCAGCGCCCAATGGTTTCCCCTCGCCCATTCCCAATAGCTTTGCGCCGCAAGGTCAGGGGATGCCGGGATATGGCTATGATCCGCAGCAGACCAGCGGCTTCAGGGCGCTGTCGAATGGTTTTGCCAGCTTCTCTGATAGTTTTGTGCCACCTTCGCCGCAAATTTTCCCGCAGAGCACTGCTGGTATGATCCCACAGGGCAGCGGAGCTTTCCCCGCGCCTGCTCAGAATCAGAGCGGCTTTGCTCCAGCCAGTAACGCCTTTAATGCTATGTATGGGTTGCCCGATGATCCATTCCTCTCTTCGCAATCTGACGCGCCGGGCTGGTTGGATAATCTGAAAGGCAACGGCAATGGGTTTTCCAGGCCGCAATCGCCGCCGGTCTCTGACTTTATTACCGGCGAACCCGATCTCAACGATCCTTATCTGGCCGAGCTGATTCGTCAGTATAGCCAGAAAAATCAGGCTGTGCAGCCACCGCAGCAACAGTCCCAGCAGCAACCGGGGAATCCAAACTCGAACTGGCTCCAGTAGCAACTGTCCAGTTTTATCGTAATTCTTGTGCAAGAAGCAGCAGATAAAGCTGCTTCTTGCCTTTTTTGTAGGATGTACAAGAATGCTATAATGTATGTTAAAGGCTGAGGAAACGCGCCGAGGCGTTGTGTGGGTTAGAAATGGCAGGCAGGTGAGCGAGGATGATTATTCAGATACATGGCTTTGATTGGGAGGCGTACGCGGAGCACATCATGCCCGCGTTTGAGCAGTGGCTGCTCCAGCGAGACGAGACCGCCATCCATCATCTCTTTAAGGAGACGCGCTGTGCCCGCGAAGAGGCGTTTATTCCCCCTGCCTTGCAGCGTGCGCGCATCTGGCCGCGCGCTAAGACATTCGCGGAGACGCTGCCGCTCGGTCCATATAGCCGCCGTGAATATCAGAAGCTCTGTTCCGCTGAACAGTTCACCGTCGTGAGCGATCGTTATATGCATCGACACGCTCCCCAGCTTTATCAGAACCCGGAGGCGATTCGCGCGGTCTGGGGCGCGTTGATTGAGACCTACTGTCTGCCCTGGAGCGAGGACGAATATAAACAGCCTGCTCCCTCGACTCTGGAGGAGACGGAACACGAAGCGCCGCTCTTATTCTCCGGCGCGCAGGTTGAGCGCAGCGAAGTGCTTTCGCTGTTGCGCAAGGCCGGTCTGGGAGAGATGGCGCGCGAGATGAGCGAACAGACGCGCCACACGACTGAGCGTTTGACCGATGAGGAGAGCATCTCAGGGCCAGATACACAACCCCTGGCCTCCGGCCCTGTTCCCTGGCAGGGAGGCGAGATCGACTTTTCGGCGATGGAAGAGCTGGACGAAGAGGAGTTGGAGGACGAGGAAGAAGAGATTGAGGACTATACGCGTCCCATGCCGGGCGGCGTCGCGCTCGGTGCGCACCCCAATGTGCTGCAATTGCGCGGCTGGCTGGCCGGCATCTCGGTGCGCGCGCTGGCTCTCTTTGAATACCTCTGCTGTGGTCGGCGAACGATGCCCTTTGGCTACGAGCCAAGCGAGCCATATGGCGTCTTTATTGGCTATCTGACGCCCGATGAAGTCTGGCGGCTGGGAACGTGTTTGCGTAGCGTGCAGGACCCCAATCAGGCCGAGGCTGAGGCCGATTATCTGCGTTTTCGCTACCAACATCCCGGTGTCCCCGAAAGTTACCGCCTCGTCGATGAAGTGCTCCCATCGCACGCGACCGAATTTCACCAGGCTGTAGATATGGCCGCTGCTCAGGGTCTGGGCCTGATTTGCAGTATGGAATAGCCCGTTTATGCTCATTTTTAATGCCCAGCTTTCCCTCTGTTTGCTCTGAAAAAGCGAAACTTCGCCCGCCTCTTTTTGCCCCTGTATAGACTAAAGGAAAGGAGGTGCGTCCATGAAAAAATACCTGGGTTTTATCATTGCCAGTTTGTTAGGTGTTCTGTTGCTGTTGCCGGGGATGGCTATGCCAGCTTTTGCCGCTTCGGCGCAGGCCGCGATTCCTGCCATGCAGAGAAACGTTGCAACGACAAATGGGAGCAAGGTTTGGCATCCCGTCAGACACGGGTATTATGGCGCACCCCAGATAAATAACCAGTATTTTCATGGCAATGGCAATACTGGGAATCACATATCCGCTGTAGGAAACAATTTGAACAATACTGGCAATCCTGGTTGGAATCGTCGTTATATCCAGGATAATACGATCAATGCTGGCAACCAGCTAGCCAATACTCACCCGCAGAGCGGGTATCAAATCAATAATCAACATTATGTGGGTAATGGCAATGTTGGGAATACATTCTTCTTTAAGGGAAGTAACCAGGGCAATAGTTCTAACCCGGGGGTGAATGATGGTGTTATACAGGACAATAACTCAAATGGTGGCAATCAGATCCTGAACTGAGGCAAAATTCGGCGGCATTTTCCTTTTCTCGATATTGCGAAGATGTCGCCTAACGCGGGAAACAGGGATCGGTGGGGCAGGGATGGAATGAGTAGCGTGGTGTGGAAGTTGGAAGTGGGGAAATACAATGGTCTCTTTCTGTCTGAAAAAACGGATGTATATTGTTTTGCTGGGTGGTGTCAGTGCATTTTGCTTGCTTTTACATATGGTGTCAGCGGCGTATAGCTCTACGACAATAATGGCTGGGCAGCCAGGAGGACAACCACTGGCAATTCAAGCGCAGGGAAATGATGGGGCAACTCCCACTGTATCCCCGCGAGCATCAGGGAATGAGATGGGCGTAGTCGTCTCGCCACAATCCACGACGTTGCCAGCAGGGAGCGCGTCATTGCTCGCGTTGCCCACGATGCCCGCGCTGCCGACATTGGGAAGCGATCTGTCTTCTGCCATACCCACGCCGACCTCGTCATCGGGGAATAATCCGCTTTCCACGGCACCCACTCAAGTGGCAGCGCCGAGCAAGAGTGGCCCGGCGCAACCAGCGTCGTCATCACCGAAAAAGAGCGATCCGGCGCAACCGGCAATCCCAGTGCAAGGAAGCAATCCGTTACCAGGTGGGCTGCTACCTTCAATTGGATTGCTGCCAGCAATTCCAGCGCAAAGTGGCGTCCAGCAGAACAATCAGGGCTTTCAGGGCATTACCCATAGCGGTAACAGCGCACTCCTGGTAGGCCACAACGAGGGTAATTCAGGCAATCCAGGCTTGAATCGTGGCTTTAACCAGGACGATTCTGTTGATGGAGGCAACCAGGTGGCGGGTCAGCGCAAGGCTATTGGTGTGCAGGCGAATAACCAGCTCATCACCGGACACGGAGGTAGTGGCAGCAATAGCGGTAACAGCTCAACCAACATCGGCTTTGACCAGGGCAATAGCGGCAATTCAGGGATTAATTTGGGGAATAACCAGGATAACGCTGGCAACTTTGGGAATCAGGTGAACAACCAGGCCAATGTGATTGGGACGCAGGTCAATAAGCAAGGGACCACGGTGAATAACGATAACAACGTCATTCAGCATCAGATCAACTACGTCAATCTGCTTCCCAACGTCGGCGTGTATCTCGGCGTGCGCCCGAAATTGGAGTTTTCCGTCAGCGTTGGCAAGTAAAGTGTTTGCCAGGCAAGCGAGAGATCTAGATTTCAGATGAGAGGGCGAGACATTCTGGCTACAGAAGAGACATTATAGAAGTTCTACCATATAATAGATGGGAATATTTTGCGAAAAGATCAAGGAGCGAAACGCAAATGCCGGAGCATTTTCAAAAGGTGGATGGCGATTCCCAATCATCGTCAGGCCAACTTTCTTACGAAGACGACAGTGCGGACGAGGATACAGAGGTAAGGATAAAAGCTCTCCCACGCTTACAGGACGCCGATGAACCAACCGACAAAAAAACTTTTGAGCCAATCGGTACAAAAACTTTCCTTTCGGTTAACGCAATTATAGAGACGAGTCTGATTATCATTTGCCTGGTCGCTCTTTTTCTCTTGCTTAAGCGAGATACGGGTGGTGACGGGTGGGTTCGTTATCAAGGGCTTTTGTGGTTGCTGATTCACCATAATATACCAGATATAAAATACTCGCTGGTTGGCCCATCCTTTGCCTTGCCTCTCGTGTGGATTGGGCGAAAACTTGGTGATGCGTATGATTGGGCAATCACGTATAATCAGCTTTTATTTGCACTCACTTTACTGGCGAGCTATTTTTTGTTGCGCAAGCATATGGATCGCGCGCTCCTGCGTAAATTCTATCTGCTTCTGATTATTGGCTCGATGTTTGTCGCTCACCTCGCTTTTTTTTACGGCGAGGTATTTACCGCTCTCCTGGTTGGCTTTGGGGTCCTGATAGCGAGCTTGCGAACCGAAAAATGGGCAGCGTGGGTGCTTGTCGTTCTGGGTGTTGCCAATACTTCAGCAACCTTGGGAGGACTGGCGCTCTTGCTTTTGAAAAAGCTATTTGACAGCAAACGCTTGCGTTACGTGCTTGTATTTATTGGCGCGCTGGCACTGATTGGGGTGGTTAACTGGCTACAGCGTGGCAATCCTCTCAATGGAGGGTATGCTGACGATCATGGAGTCAAAACCATCATGCCTTACTCCGGGTTGCCTGGTTTCAGCTATCCATTTCTTTTTGGCGTGCTTTCCTTGACCCTTTCTTTCGGCAAAGGGATGTTCTTTTTTGCACCAGGTATTTTGCTGCCTGTACGTAAGACGCTTTTAGGCCAACCAGGAGAAAAGCAGAAAGTGCTGTACCAGGTGTACACACTCTGGATAGCCTTTGTTATTGGTCTGATCCTGGTTTATGCTCGTTGGTGGGCCTGGTCAGGCGCAATTTTCTGGGGACCGCGTTTTCTGTTATTTGCCTCTATTCCGGCGTCCTTCGCCCTGGCTGTACGCTTGCGCTATTGCAAAGAGACCACTCTCTGGCTCAATCTCTTGACGTTGGGGCTGTTTATTTTCTCCGTCTGGATCTGCCTGGATGGGGCTATGTATCAATGGTTGCCACTCCCAACGGTCTGCTCAGCGAATCACTTTAATCTGGAGATGATGTGCTACTATATCCCCGAATTTAGTATTCTCTGGCTCCCATTTACCCACCATTATCTACTGACTATCCAGCAGAAACTTTTCGCAGGAGTCATTATTCTGTCCGCTGCATATCTTGTTGCTCCCCTCTGCGTGCAGATTGTGCGGCAAGCACGAGAATTCATCCCGGCGTTTGGCAGAGATCATTTGATGCTCAAGATCTGGCATGTCTGAGACATACCTTTTGCTCGCTCCGCAACTACTTGCGCTGTAAGCTACTTCAGATGAATTGGGCCGCTTCTCAAGCGGCTCATTTTCATTGTGGGCAGAACGCTACCGCAAACGGCGGAGCAGCACTCGTATATGGCTGCCGCCCGGTGCCAGACCTATTGGGAGCGTGTCCACAATTTCGTACTTGGGAGCAGCCGTGATGGCAGACGCGGTAGGAGTGGGCGTGTCGGCGATATAGACGACGCCGGTGAAGTTTGTTCCCAAGGGTGCTTGCATGAGCATGTCGGGCGCGTGCAGTGGCGGATCGGCGCTGGTATCGATGATCTGGGGGTTGAGCACTTGCAGGGGACGCATAATAGCCAGCAAGGTTGTGTAGCTGTAGCTGCCTCCGACAAGCGTGACCAGGACGACCGTGCGCTGGCGGTTGGCGAACGCGAGATTGGTGATGTTCTGGATGTGCAGAATTTTGCGTGGATCGAGTGGCATCAGTGGACCTCCTCGCTGTGGATACGCGCCAGCTCCTGCTCAATATCGATCTCCGCGCCCGCGAACTGGAAGAGCAGACGCATGGCGGTTTCGTCGCTGACCCAACCCTGGGCTTTGGCGGTGCTGAGCGCCGAGACCAGCGTTTGTGTGGCCATGGCCAGGGTTTGATGATCGTCCACGTCGATTTCAGGAAAAATCACGTCGTAGCTGCTATCGATCTCTTCGCCCAACTCTCCGGCTTTGCGCGCTTCCAGCAGCACGCGATCGAGGATAGCGCGTATCATGTGCTTCACCACGTGCTGGCGGCGCTGAAATTTGAGCAGCGTGGGCAGGCTCATCTCAATCGCTGTTGCCCGGTTGCCATTATCTCCATCACTTAGATAATGCTCAGGTAATTGACAACCAACTGCCACCATCAATTTAATGGCCCTTCCATCCTCTGAAGCGTCGTTGGCGTTGATCTCCGGCTTAACCGCTGTCCAGCGCTCGGTTTCATTATGAATGACCACGCTGCCCGGTTCCGGCGAATAGGTGTACTCGGCTTTCTTGCGTTCGAGCGTCTTGCGATCGGCCCCGGTTAACTGGACATCCCAGAGGAACGTTCCCTTGTATTTATTGATTCTGACGCGGTCGGTCAACCAGTCCCGGTAGCGTCTCAGCCAGGGCAGCAGCGTGGCGAGGTCACTTTTGCCGCGTTTGGCATTTGAAACTTTGTTGATGGTGAACTGCAACATCTCTTTGCCCGCGATAAACCACGTGCCCTTAAAATCCTGCTGGATGCTCGGATTGAGTGGCGCGGGATCGCCTGGCTGGCTTGAGGCAGGTCCCACCGGGCGCTGATGGAAACGCAGCACCGTTTCGATATCGTCGGGATCGGTCTCAATCTCATCAATCACCGAGGGATCGATCTGGCGAACTTTGACGCGCCCGCTATAAGGATTGACGAAGAAGCGAATAAACTGCTCGCCATACAGGGCCAGCTCGGTGCAGAGCGCGTAGATGCGCGTGTCCATGTGATTATCAGGATCGTGCCAGAAATCCATCAGGACGCGCTGCACCTCCGGCCTGGTGGCCGCGACCGTTACGCCTTTACCCAGTACAAAGCTGGTCGTAATTTCAATGATTGCAAACGCCAACGGATTCGCGTTGTATGCTTCGTAACAGAGATTGTGCAGCTCAAGATAGGTGCTGGGTAAAACATCCTTCATATACCATGAATCCGATAACCTCCTCCATAGCCAATCCTCTTCAGTACCAGTTGTCATGCGGCCCCAATACCAATCCTCTTCGGTAGGTGACGAGGCAATATACGTGGGATCGATCTGCTCTTGAATGTGCTGTCGTTCGTTTGAGGAAACTGCTTTTGTAGAGCGGCGTCGAAATGGAAGGAAATGCATAGGGGTTTCTCCTTGTGAACTGCTATTCGATTGGAGAGGAATATAAGAGGGCGTGGATCACAGGCGTGATCGCCTTTGGTGTAGTATAAAAGTTCTGGTGAAACCTGTCAAATCATTTACGTTTCGTAAACGCTACAATCTATTTTATGCTTCAGAGGGTTTTCGTATAAAGATTATTGCTTGTTTCTATTAATCCATTCATTCGGAAGCTTATCATGTTTTTTTCGATTACACGCGGGGCAACTTATAACAATATTGCTTATATCATTGCTCCCACCCCTGCTCAAAGGAATATAATGATCTGCATTCCAGGAATTTCTACCTGTAGGCAACTTTTTTTCGCAATAATAGCATTTTCCTTCTTGCTTTTGTAATAGTTGATAAAGCTGCTCTGTAGTATGCGATCCTGGAGCATTCTTCTTACGCGCTCTACGGTTGTGACTACGGGTGCGCTTCACAATGATACCACGTTCTGTCTGAATATATCGCTTTTGATAAACGCGTATTTCGTCAACGTGCATCCTATAATATTTTCTGCTATATGCCGCTAATTCTTTTATTCGTTTGCTTTTATATTCCCTGTTTTGCGCCTTTAATCTCTCTAAATTTTCCTGCCTATACTTCCTATCTCGCTCACGTTTCTTCTCAGCGTTATTTCTACGGTATTGTTTCCAATATTCTCTCATCAATTGCCGATGTTCTGCGTACCATTGTTTATGATGTGCGAGTATTTCTTCTCTATGTTTCGCGTTGTAGGCTTTCTTGTACTCCGCCAAATCTGCTTTATGCTGTTCCGCGTAGCGTTTATGATATTCAGCAACATGCTCTTGATGCTCTGATGCATATCGCTTTGAATATTCTTTGGCTTTTTCTGTATTCTTTTTATAGTAGAGCTTTCTTTTTGCTCTACGACATTCTTTGCAAGAAGAGGTTAAACCATCTTTGGCGTTTTTGTCCCCATAAAAATATTCAATGGTTGCAGGTAAGATCTTTTGGCAGGTTGTACATTTCTTTTGGGGGGAATTTGAGGGTAACTGAATATCATCCATAATGCATCTCCAAAAACAACTTTCCACTTATCAATCCCAGAGCATTTTACAGGAGAAATGTAGATGTAGTCAAGATGGAACCAGTTTTATCTACATTTCTCCTATAGGAATTATTCTTGAGCCGATTTCAGTGTATTTGCCTGTTCCAGAGCGGCGGCGGCCTCGGGATGGCCGGTTTCCTCGTAGATCTGCGCCAGAGTTTCGTAGGCCAGGAGCAGATTCGCGATCAGGCAATTTTTTACAAGAGAGGATTGTCTTAGTTTATTTTTGTCTAAATATCAATTATAGTATAAGGATAGATGCAAGCGATGTCAAATGAGCATATAAGTCACCTCTTCCTCATACTTGAAAGGACGTGCTATCTGGTCTATACTACAAGATAATGTACGAAGCACCAATACTATAAAGCTCCTGACTGTGAGGATAAATTATGCCTGGTGAAACAGATTTTATTGGCAAATCTGTCGGAAATTATCAAATCGTCTCTGAGATTAGTCGTGGCGGCTTTGGTCGAGTATATCAGGCTCAGCACAAATTGCTCAGGGAACGCAGGGTAGCGATCAAACTCTTACATGCATTCCTTTCCTCGCCCGAAGAGCGGGAACAATTTCTGAAGGAAGCGCAGTTTTTAGAGTCTCTCAAGCATCCCCACATACTTTCTTTGCTTGATGTTGGATTCATCGATGGATTTCCCTATTTGATTACTGAATATGCTTCTGGCGGTTCTTTGCGCACACGCCTTCAGCGGCAGGGTGGGCGGCCTTTTCCCCTGGCTGAAGCAGTGACGATTCTCTATCAAGTGGGGCAGGCCTTGAACTTTGCACACCAGTATCACGTTGTTCACCGCGACCTCAAACCGGAAAACATTCTTTTCAATAGTCGGGGAGAGGCTCTGCTGGCCGATTTTGGCATTGCTGTCACTGCGAATACAGCCAATTCGCAACTTGTCTCATCAGTGATAGGCACGCCGCCCTATATGTCGCCTGAGCAATTTCAGGGTAAGGTCAGCAAAGAAAGTGATCAGTATTCACTGGGATGCATGGCTTACGAGATGCTGAGCGGCCATCTGCCGTTTTCGGCTCCTGATTTTATCGCACTTGGCTTCTTGCACGCAACCGGACAGCCCTTGCCTCTTAGTCAGTTTAATACTGTTCTCCCTCCCGTCATTGAGCAGGCTGTGTTGAAGGCGATGGCTAAGCAGCGGGCGGAGCGTTACCAGGACGTGCTAACTTTTGTCGATATCATACACAATGCTGTGCTGCCTGATACGCAGCCAGTCGTCAATTTTCCTGTTGCGGTTGAGCCGACTGTGCTGGCAACCCCGGCCCAAACTCCCGCTGATCCTGCGAAGTCGCTTTCACGCGAGGAGGAAGAGCTAGCCGCGAGTGAACGAGAAGTTGCGCTCGCTGCTACTGTTGATAATTACATTAGAAAAGGGAATGCTCTTTACGATCTGAAACGCTATGAAGAGGCGATAAGAGCATATGAAGAGGCGTTACGCAGAGATGTTGCCTGTACCATAGCCTATAATAATAAGGGCCTGGCGCTGGATGAGTTGGGGCGTCCACAGGAGGCCTTGCAGGCCTTTGACCTGGCTTTGGGCTTTGATCCGAAATATGTCTCGGCTCAGAGCAATAAAGCCTGGGTGCTGCATGAACTGAAGAGGTATCAAGATTCCCTGGATGCCTGCGAGCGAGCTTTAAACCTTGATCCCAATCATATCGTTTCTTATAATCGCAAAGGCTGCGCTTTGTTGGGCTTGAAGCGCTACGAGGAAGCTCTGGATGCGTTTGAGGACGCCACGCGCCTGAGTCCCCGCTACTCAGTGGCCTATAGTAATAAGGGCCTGGCGCTGAGTGAGATGAGAAAATATGCGGAGGCGATCGAGGCTTATAATCAGGCGCTCCACTTTGATGCGAGCTACACTCCGGCATACTATCATAAAGGGGGAGCGCTGAATGATCTAGGGCGTGATGAGGAGGCGCTGATCGCCTATGATGAAGCCTTGCACCTTAATCCAAACTATGTGTCGGCTCTCAGTAGCAAAGCCTGGACGCTTAATCGTCTGCAACGTTACGAAGATGTGCTGGTAGTCTGCGATCAAGCGCTGCGTCTCTCACCTACAAATGAAGCTCTCTGGAATCGCAAAGGCGTTGCGTATTATAATTTAAAACGCAATGAAGAGGCGCTGATAGCTTATGATAAGGCCTTAGGCCTGTATCCAAAGTATGTACTGGCGTATATCAATAAAGGGTTGCTACTCAGTGGGCTGGGAAGGTTTGAGGAAGCTCTGGCTGTTTATGAGGAAGCTCTGCGTTTTGTCCCGGATGATCCCTCGCTTTACAATGAAAAAGGCGCTGCTCTCTATGATCTGCAAAAGTACGGGGAAGCCCTGGAGGTATACGATCAGGCCTTGCGCCTCAAACCCGATTATGCAATGGCACATCAGAATAAGGGTCTGGCCCTGCAAGCTCTGGGGAGATCAGAAGAAGCTTTACGGGAGTTTGACGAGGCTTTGAGGGTTGATCCCCGCTATGTTCTGGCCTATAGTAACAAGGCCTCGCAACTGAATGAATTGCACCGTTATGAGGAAGCTCTCAAGGCATGCGAACAGGCGTTGAACATTGATCCCAAACACTCGGTGACGTATAATCGCAAAGGCAACGCGCACTATGGGCTGAAACATTACATCGAAGGCCTGAAAGCCTATGATGAAGCCTTGCGCTATAATCCTCGCTTCGCCGCTGCCTATAACAACAAAGGCTTGATCTACGATAATTTGCAGCAGTATGAAGATGCTCTGGCGATGTATGAGCAAGCCTTGCAAATGAACCCCAACTATGCCCTGGCCTGGCATAACAAAGGCCTGGCTCTTAATAGATTACGTCGGCCTGGCGAGGCGCGCATTGCTCTCGACAAGGCGCGTGAACTGGGGTACTTAGGCTAAATTCAGCCTCCACTCAAATGACATGGGGTGAGATGTTCTTGCGTCTGTTCAGGCAAGCGCAAAAGCATCTCACCCCTCTTCTCTTATTCCTGAGCTGATTTCAGCGTATTGGCCTGCTCCATCGCGGCGGCGGCTTCTTCGGGATGGCCGGTTTCCTCGTAGACCTGGGCCAGCGTTTCGTAGGCCAGGGTCAGCGAGGGGTCCATCGCGATTGCCTGTTGCGCGGCTTCCAGAGCTTCGTTGTAGCGTTTGGCTTCGCGCAGGGTATCGGCCAGGTCATTGTAGTAATCGGCGTTGAGCGGATCGCTATGGATCGCTTTGCGATAGGTCTCGATGGCCTCGTCGTAGTTGCCCTGAGCGTCGTACGCGGTGGCGAGCTGATAGTAGCCTTCGGGATCGTCCTCGAACTGCTCTAAGAGCGTCTGGCTGGTCCTGATCGCTTCGTCATGCTGGCCCAGGCTGTTGTAGGCATCGGCCAGGCCAGAGTAGGCGGCGGCCAGATCGTCGGAATCGAGCGCGTTGGCGTCGTCGAGCAGACCCTGATAGACCTGGCGCGCTTCTTCGTAACGTTCGGAGTCGAGATAGGTTTCGGCGAGGCTGAAACGGGCAGTGTAGCGCGCCGGATCGATCTGGACCGAGCGGGCATAGGCTCCGGTGGCGGCATCCGTATCATCCTGCAATGAGCGCCACGTCCCCAGGTGTTCCCAGGCTTCGGCATCGTCGGGCGCGATCTCCACAATGCGCTGGTACGCTTCGGCGGCCTGGTCGCGGTCGCCCATCGCTTCATAAATCGAGGCCAGCGCGTCATAGCCAGCGCGATCATCCGGTTCCAGGCCGAGAATCTGGTTCGCGGCAGAGATGGCGTCGTCGTAGCGGTGCATATCCAGGTAGAGATTGACCAGTTCCGCGTAGCGTATGGCGTCGGCGGGATTCTCGTCGATATGCTTCTCCTGCTCCATCACCCGGCGCGTCTGGTAATTGACGCGCTCGCGTACATCGCGCAGGTTATCCGCCGCGCCGCCATTGTCACCATTCAGGATCAGCGCCTGGCGATAAGCCTGGATGGCATCGGTGTAGAGGTATTGTTGCGCGTAGGTATCGCCGACGCTGGCGTAGAGTTCGTCGTTGTCGGGATCGAACTCCAGGCCCTGTTGAAAGGTCTCCAGCGCCTCTTCCTGCAAACCAAGTTCGCCGTAGAGATTGCCGAGATTGGTATAGGCATCGATCAACTGGGGGTCAAGATCGATGGCCCGGCGATAGCCCGCGATCGCGTTCTCTGTATCGCCGTGAAGTTGTTGAGCCAGGGCCAGATTGTAGCGCGAACGGGCGTTACCGGGGTTCAGCGCGACCGCGTGTTGAAACGCATCGGCGGCTTCCAGGTAGTTTTCCGCTTCCGCAGCCGCGTTCCCTTTATCTGTCCATTCCTGTTCTTCGGGGCTGGGTTCGCCTGAGACCAGGCCATCCTGACTGTTATTCAGGCTATAGATAGGCTGTCTGTCTTCCATAAAATACTCTAATCTCCTCTATATGGTAGCTTTTGAGACCTGTGTTATCCAGTGTAGCACGCATGATAAAAATTCCGCAGTTAGTATAGCACGTGCCTGCAAAACGTGTCACGTTTTTGTCAGCTCAGCGTTATAGCAGTTGAAGTCTGAAATTGAGGAAGGGACTCGATGCAACAACCGTTAAAGACCACCACCGAAGCGCTTGACGACCCGGAAGATGACGCAGCGCTTTACGATCGCTATGGTGGGGCAATCTTTGCCTACGTGCGTCTGCAAATTACTTCGCGTGAAGATGCCGAGGATCTGACTCTGGAAGTATTTACGCTGGCCCTGGAACATGACAATCTGACAAGCCTGGAGGAAGGCGAGAAGCTGGCATGGTTGCGACGAGTGGCCCATAACAAGATCATCGACAGCTACCGTCGCGCCACGCGCCGTCCCGTGGTTGAATTGGAGAAGGTGAGAGAAATGCTCTTTGAAGACGAGGCGGGCAGCCCCGAACAGATGGCACTTCAACGCGAGGTGTACACGCAGTTGCATCGCACGATCCAGCGTTTGCCGCAACAGCAACAACAACTCTTGCGCTTGCGCTATGGCGACGGTCTGCGGTTCGCCGAAATCGCGGCATTGTTGAACAAACGCGAAGAGGCACTGCGCAAACTGCTCTCACGCACGCTCGCTACTTTGCGCACGCTCTATACTCAGGCCGCCGCAGAGAGGAGGAGCACATGTTAGATCACGATTTGATAGATGCCGAGAAGGAAGCACAGAATCAGCCTCTCATTTCAGACCTGACGCGCTACTTTGATACCCAGGCGGAGGATCGCGCCTCGCTGGCCAGCATCCGCGCGCGCCTGCTCCAGAAGACCGCTACAACCTTGCCTGTTGCCGAGCCAGTTGAGGAAGTCGAGGAGATCAAACTACCCACGCCCTTGCCTCTCTATCGCGCAAAGAACGCCAGAGTGAAGCCTATCAGGCGCCATCCCTA
>Ga0207674_10005885_pt1 | contig 14538 bp, 11 predicted proteins | sample KBSCornC72_FD_184303 | JGI IMG/M metagenome (GOLD analysis project Ga0207674, IMG submission 184303) | Corn rhizosphere microbial communities from Kellogg Biological Station, Michigan, USA - KBS Corn C7-2 (SPAdes) (version 2) | ecosystem: Host-associated > Plants > Roots > Rhizosphere > Soil ... | reverse complement strand
TGGGCGTAGAACCCCCAGTACGACGCACGCGAGCGAATCAAATCCGAAATCTGGACGCTGCCCGCGTTGACCTCGCCGAGCAGGAACGACGCGAGCGCGTTGCCGGTGTTGGTCGCACCCAGATTACTCGTGATCAGAGGGGTGAAGGTCAGGCTGCCGGAGGAGCCGCGATCGCGGATCTCGTCGTTCGCTCCTCCCCGGAACTCACCGCCGAACTTGAACGCGTGCCGGCCTTTCGACCATGACAGCGATTCGAGCGCCTGGCGATCGAGGATCGGCGTCTGCACCCGAGACACGGTGGCGCTGCTCAAGGACGCATAGCCCGGAATGGTGAAGGCGGGAAGTGCCTGCGCCGTGACGCCACGCAGTCCGATCGTCGCCGCGAGGTTCCCTCCGAGACCTGGGCGCTGATCGATGAACTTGCGGCGCAGATACGTCACACGGAGCTCGTTGACGAGGGTCGGCGTGAAGATGTGCGTGTGTGCGCCGGTGAGGCTCTGCACGCGCACGTCGGTCGAATCCGCCAGCGGATCCGCAACGGCATTGCCGTAGGAGCCGGTTACGTTCGTGGCGCTGTTGTTGATGTAGTAGCGCACCGTCAGGAGGTCAGCCATCCGCAGCTGATGGTCCACGCGGCCGACGAGGATATCGCGATCGAGGGTCGAATCGCTGTTGCCGACGTAGTTGTTCGCATTCGCGGCTGTCCCCGCGCGGTTCGGCAGCGGGTAGTACTGCAACGCGGCGCGCGCAACGGGATCGATTCGATCCGCGGGAACCATGTTGCTTTCGAATGGCTGGTGCGTGACCGGGTCATACACGACCACCGGGACTCCGGTGTTCGTGCGTAGATCGGAAAAGTCACCGACGCGATTTCGCAGCGTCGGCACCGTCGAGAGCACGGTCTCGCTGGTGAGCTGCCGCGTGCGCTCCCACGAGCCGAAGAAGAAGGTCTTGCCACGGCGGATCGGCCCGCCCAACGTCGCGCCGAACTGATTCAGGTTGATGGGCGGCTTCGATGCCGCGAAGACATTGGTCGCATCGAGTGCATCGTTGCGAAACGACTCGAAGAGCGTGCCTCGGAAATCGTTGCTCCCCGAGCGCGTGGACATCACGATCACGCCGCCCGTCGAGTGTCCGAACTCCGCCGAATAGTTGTTCGTAATGACCTTGAACTCCTGCATCGCGTCGACCGGCAGCGTGGTCAACTGCTGTGGACGTGTGAGGCCGACCGCATTCGAAGCGTTGCCGCCGTCGAGAATGAAGTTCTGGTTGCGTGCACGCCCGCCGGCGACGGAGAACACGGGATAGTTCTCGGCGGTACCGGTTCCGGGATCAATCATGACCACAGCAGGCGCGAGCGAGACGAGCGACGACGCCGCGCGGTTCGGCAGCGGCAGCGCCGTCAGCATCTCGCGCGTCACCGTCTGCGCGATGTTCGAGGTCTGCGAATCGACCAGCGGCACCGTCGCTTCGACCGACACGGTCTCACTCTGCCGCGCGACGTCGAGCGTCACGTCGATGGCCAGTGTCTGGCTGACGGCGAGCGTCACCGTGCGAACGAACGGCGCGAAGCCGTCGACGCTCGCTTCGACGCGGTAAGTGCCGGGGACGAGGGCGCCGACGCGGTACAACCCTTCTTCGTTGGTGACGGAGTCGAACGACACCGCGGTCTCGATGTTCCCGATGACGACCGACACGCCGGGCAGCGCTGCGCCGGTGCGGTCTGTGACGAGACCGGAAATCGTGCTGTTGCCGCTCTGCGCGTAGAGCGCGGGAAATGGAAACAGAAAAACGATGGCGGCTAGAACGGCACCCTTACGAACATTCATGAACGCTTCTCCTCGACGAATCACTGCATGTGGCTGACCCCGAACATGGATGCCCGCCTCGACAACCGTCGGCGGGGCATGTACAGGCGCAACAACAGCGCTCGTGAGGAGTAGCGGCCATCAAAACCGCCATAGTCTACATACTTACTAGACTAATCGCTACGGATTTTTCGGGCGCGCACGCGCGGCGCGAGTGCGTTCGGGACCCGACCGGCGAGGCGCGCCGCCGGGCGTGGAGACATGGGCAACCTGGGCATTCAGACCGGCAAGCGTGGTGTTGTCGAGAATCCGGGCCGTGGCGTCGCGGACTTCCTTCATCGCGAGCCGTACGCCGCACCCCTGTTCGTCGGGACATTCGTCGCATCGTCGATACGCGGTCTGGCTGACGCACGGTGTCAGCGCAAGCGGCCCTTCCAGTACCCGAATCACCTGCCCGACCGTGATTTCAGTGGGTTTCCGGCCCAGGACATAGCCGCCGCCTTTGCCCTTTTTGCTGTGCAACAGGCCGGCACGTTTCAGCTCGAGGAGGATTGCCTCGAGAAATTTCTTCGGCAGACGCTGCCGGTCCGCAAGCTCGGAAATGAGCACTGGCCCGCGGTCCGACTCCTCGGCGAGCACGAGGAGCGCTTTTAGGCCGTATTTCGACTTGCGGGTGAGCATCCAGCATCACTCTACAACCGACTGTTTGACTTCGCGGCCGTTCCAAAGCGAAAATTTGGGTTCCGTGACCGCAAACTGCTGTCTGTGCGCGTGCGCCTGCGCCTGTTGTTGTCGGAGGGCTTTCAAGGTCCCCGCGCATTCGGTCACGGTCTAGGAGCACGGATCGGCAAAAGGCTCCTGACAACGCAAAAAGATCGAAGCCCGGGGATGAAAATTCCCGGGCTTTTTTATTTTCTGGGATGGGATGTCGACTATTACGCTGCCAGTGGACATGGACGTTGCGATAGCGCCGCGGCTGGATCATCTGCGCGCGCTCGAAGCCGAGAGCATTCAGATCCTCCGCGAGGTCGTCGCCGAGTTCGAGCGTCCGGTGATGCTCTATTCAATCGGCAAGGACTCCTCCTGCATGCTCCGTCTGGCGCAGAAGGCGTTCTACCCGGGACCGATTCCGTTCCCGCTGCTGCACGTGGACACCACTTACAAGTTCCGCGAAATGATCAGCTTCCGCGACGACATGGCCAAGTCCGTCGGCGCACGACTGATCGTCCACACCAACGAAGAGGCGATCGGAGAAGGCACGCAGCCGTTCAAAGTCGGCACGCAGCGCTGCTGCGGCCTGCTCAAGACAAAGGCGCTGCTCGACGCGCTGCAGGCCGGCAACTTCGACGCCGCCATCGGCGGCGCCCGCCGCGACGAGGAACGGTCGCGCGCGAAGGAGCGCGTGTTCTCGGTCCGCGACGCCAACGGCCAATGGGATCCGAAGCGCCAGCGCCCGGAGCTCTGGAGCCTGCTCAACGGCAAGCTGCGCCCGGGCGAGAGCATCCGCGTCTTCCCGCTCTCGAACTGGACCGAGATTGACGTCTGGCAGTACATCCACGTCGAGAAGATCCCGATCGTCCCGCTTTACTTCGCCACGGAACGCCAAGTCATCGTCCGCGGGGCTTCCTTGATCGTTCAGGAGCAACCCTTTGTCGTGACGATGCCGGGAGAGCGACCGCAGACGGTGAAGTGCCGGATGCGATCGCTCGGCTGCTCGCCGTGCACCGGTGCGATCAGGTCCGACGCCGACACTGTGCCGAAGATCATCGAAGAGCTCATTGCCACGCGACAGTCGGAGCGGCAGCTGCGCATCATCGATCACGACCAGGATGGTTCGATGGAGCTGAAGAAGCGGGAAGGCTACTTCTGATGTCGGGGTTGCTTCGCATCTGCACCGCCGGCAGCGTGGATGATGGGAAGAGCACCCTGATTGGACGGCTGCTCTACGACTCGCAGTCTGTCTACGAGGATCAAGTGCATTCGGTTGAGAAGGCGTCCAAGAACCGGAACGCCGGTCCGATCGATTTCTCGCTCTTTACCGACGGCCTGCGTGCCGAACGCGAGCAAGGAATCACCATCGACGTGGCGTATCGCTACTTTGCGACGGCGCGTCGCAAATTCATCCTCGCCGATACGCCGGGACACGAGCAGTACACGCGCAACATGGCGACCGGTGCGTCCACCGCGGATGTCGCGATTCTGCTCGTCGACGCGCGCCACGGCGTCCGCGTGCAATCGCGGCGGCATGCACGCATCGCGCGTCTGCTCGGCATCCGTGATTTCGTTCTCGCCATCAACAAAATGGATCTGGTCGATTTCGACCGCGACGTCTACGAAGGCATCCGGGATGATTTCGAGGAGATTCTGGCTGGCGCGCGTGCGCACGCGATCCCGCTCAGCGCGTTGCATGGCGACAACGTCATCACACCGAGCGATCGCACGCCTTGGTTCGACGGCCCGAGTCTGCTGCAATACCTGGAGACGGTCGAAGTGACGCGCGACCTGACCTCGCTCCCCTTGCGGTTCCCCGTGCAGCTCGTGCTGCGGCCGGATCACGAGTTTCGCGGTTATGCCGGCCAAATCGTCTCCGGCCGCATCCACGTCGGCGACCGCATCACCGCCTGGCCGTCAGGCCGATCCGCTCGCGTCAACCGGATCGCCACCTTTGACGGCGATCTCGATTTCGCGTTTGCGCCGATGTCGGTGACGCTGACGCTCGATGACGAGATTGATATCAGCCGCGGCGACATGCTCACCATCGAGCCACCACACGTCGGCACCGAGTTCGAGGCCGACGTCGTCTGGATGGACGAACGGCCGCTTGATCCGGGCCGCGTCTATCTGATCAAGCAGGCGACGAAGACGGTTACCGCCGAAATCCATCATGGGCTCGTGCTCAATCAGATCGGGACGGTGAATGTCTCGACGGCGCGGCCGCTCGTATTCGATCGCTACGGGGAAAACCGCGCGACGGGAAGCTTCGTCATCATCGACCCGGCCACGCACTTCACGGCTGGCGCGGGAATGATTTCCAATCCGCTGACGCACACCGTGCGATCCGTCAATGCGCCGATCAGCGCCGCCGAACGGCTCGCCTTGCTGGCACGTCACGCGGAATCCGACGCGGAAGCGGTGGAAGCGATTCGGAAGGCGCTCGAGGAGTTGCTCTCATGAGTGGGGATCCGGGATCCGGGATCCGGGATCCGAAGGACGCAGCGGCGACGGCCGCGATCGCGGAGGTGCTCTCGCGCGCACAAGAGCCCTGCATCACGTCGAGCTTCCAGGCGGAGTGCGTGGTGCTGACGCACTTGCTCCTCCAATCGGCACCGGATATTCCGGTGCTCTTCCTGGACACGGTTCACCACTTCGCCGAAACCTACACCTATCGTGACGAGATTTCGGATCGCTGGAAGCTGAATCTGATCAACCTGCGCGCGGCGGAACCGCAGCCAGGCCTCTGGCGCGAGAGCACCGAACGCTGCTGCGCCGTTCACAAGGTAGGCCCGTTGTTTGCCGCGCTGGAGCAGTACGACGTCTGGTTCACGGCGCTGCGCCGCGAGCAGTCGCCGTCACGCGCGAGCCTGCAGGAGGTCGAGCCGTTCCGGCTGCCGAGCGGCAAAATCATCCAGCGAGTCAGCCCGCTGGCGTCGTGGACGACGCGCGACGTGTGGAAGTACGCGAAAGAGCACTCGATTCCACTGATGCCGCTCTACGAAGCGGGCTACACGAGCATCGGTTGCGAGCCGTGCACGTCGTTGCCGCTCGATCCGAACAACCCGCGCTCCGGCCGCTGGCAGGGCCAGAAGCTGGAATGCGGCATTCACATCCAGGCTGGACAGGCCGGAGCGGCTGGAAAGGCCGGATAGCCGGCACAATCTTTCCAGCCCACTGCCCTTCCCGCCTACTTCTTCACCTTCTCGTACCTACCCATCAGCTCGGACTGCGCGAGGATGTGCCCTTTGATCGCAGCTTCCAGCTCCGCGCGATCTTTGAACGTCTTCCCCGTCACCGGCGCATCCAGCGCGTAGAGCCGGAAGAAGTACCGGTGCTCGCGATCAGGTGGACACGGCCCGATGTAGCCCGGCTTGCCGGTGCCGTTCATCCCCATCTTCGTGCCGGCGCCTTCGGCGATCCCTTTGCTCGTCGGCGCGATGTCCCATACGAACCAGTGATCGAAGTTGCCATCCGGGCGCAGACTCTTCGGCACGTCGGGGTCGTGCATGGTGAGCACGAGCTGCTTCGTGTTGGCCGGCACGCCGCCGAAATCGAGCGCCGGGTTCACCGCGCCGCCCTGAGCGTCGCACGTGTACTTCGATGGAATCTTGTCGCCCTGCTTGAAGGCCGGTGACGTGAGCTCGAGCGCCAATGCTGCCTGCGCCATGAGCAGTCCTCCTGCGATGAATGCGATGGTCACGAATGTCTGTCGATGCATGGAGCTCCCCTGTAGAGGTTTGACGATTAGAACTAATCGGCGATCGTACGACCGCCGGTGGATCGCGTCAAACGTCCGGGGTGCGCCGGTGCCACTCGGTCGCCTGCTCGAATGCGTGCGCGAGCGCAAGCACTCGAGATTCGCCGAGGCGCGGTCCGCTGATCTGCAGACCGATCGGGAGACCGGCGCGGCTGAAGCCGCAAGGAATGGAAATCGTCGGCAGGCCGTAGATATCGAATGGCTGCGTGTTGCGCAGCGACGGCGCGACGCCACCAGGTGCAGGTACCGTCGGATTGCTCAGCGCGTCTTCAACCGTCTGCGGCAGGATCGGCGTCGTCGGCGTCACGAGCAGATCGACGGTCGAAAACACCTCCGCGACCGCCCTGCGCAGGCGATCCAGCTCTCGCTTCCCCTCGATGTACGCCGACGCTGAGATTCTCGAGCCGCCTTCGATGCGCTGGCGGGTCGCCGGCTTGTATAACTCCGGCGTTTTCGAGAAGTAGGGAGTGTGAAACGCCCACGCCTCCGCGCCCACGACCGGAAGTGTCTGGTACTTGGGCAGCTCGACGTCGCGAGTCGAAGCCGTCAAGCGCCGGAGTACCTGCAACGCATCGTTGACGGCGTGCTCGATCTCCGGATCGACGCCTTCGTAAAACACCGCTCGTGGAATCCCGAGCCGCAACGCGGCGACCCTTTGTCCCAGTGCCTTCGTGTAGTCCGGCGGCGCTGCGTCGATGCTGTTGGTGTCGCGCGGATCGTAGCCGGCGATTGCCTGCAGCAGGACGCTGGTATCGGCAACGGTTCGGCACATCGGCCCGATGTGATCGAGCGACCACGAGAGCGGAACGACGCCAGTGGTGCTGACCAGACCGTAGGTCGGCTTCAAACCAACGATGCCGCAGTAGGCGGAAGGCTGACGGATGGAGCCACCGGTGTCGGAGCCGAGCGCGCCGTAGCAGAGCCGCGCCGCGACGGCAGCGCCGGATCCTCCCGACGATCCACCGGAAATCCGCTGGCGATCCCAGGGATTGCGAACCGGTCCGAAGTGGCTCTGCGCCGACGTATCGCCGTACGCGAACTCGTGCATGTTGAGTTTGCCGACCAACACCGCGCCCGCCTGCTTGAGGCGGCGGACCACTTCCGCATCCTGAGGCGGGACACGATCCGCGAAGATGGCGCTCCCGGCCGTCGTCTTCACGCCGGCGGTATCGAAGAGATCCTTCAAGGCGATCGGGATGCCGTGCAACGGCCCGCGGCGTCTTCCGCGGGCGATCTCCTCCTCCGCCGCCTTGGCATCGGCGAGCGCCTGATCCCTGGTTACCGTGATGAACGCGTTCAACACGGGATTGAGCCGTTCTATCCGCGCCAGGCACGCCGAGGTGAGCTCCACGGGCGAGACTTTCCGCCCGCGTAACTGCTCCGCCGCATCCCATAGCGAGAGCGCCGCCAGTTCATCGGCACCTGGACTCGCAGTACCGCCGCGCTGTGCGGGCATCACGAGCACACCAGACGCGTATGTGCCGAGAGTGGTCTTCAGGAAGTCACGCCTGCTCGACTGAGTCATGGCGATCGTTACTTGAGAGGGACGAGGCCGGTCCACCACAACGGCTTGCGACCAACGGCCAGATCGTAGCGTTGGGCGAAATCGAGCATGCCGTCCGTACGAATTCGAAATACCGCCAGATTGGCGGGCACAGTATTTCCCGCAACCGGCTGCGTCGTCTGGTTGCCGACGACGAGCATGTGGCCGCTCGGATCGACGGAGAACGTACGCGGGGTCAGTCCGTGCGTGTCGATGTTCTGAATCAGTGACGGCTCGCCGGTCTTCTGATTGATGCGGAAGACGGCGATGTTGTTCGTGCCTCCCTCCGCCGCGCCTCGATTCGCGACGTAGACGAACTGGCCGTTCGGATGTACGTGAAGCGTGCTCGCAGTCTGCCCGCTCTTGACGCCGGTGCCATCGGCGAGCGTGGCCTTCGTGAAGAGCGCCTGTGGAGTCAGGGTGCCCTTCGCGATCCCGAAGACTTCGAGTCTGTTCTGCGCTTCGATCGTCAGAAACGCCCACGGACGCGTAGGATGAAAGTCGATATGGCGAGAGCGAAATCCGATTCCGTTCGACGGCGCGATGGAAGCCGCGTTGGTCAGCTTGCCATTCTCGAATCGAAACACCTTGAGCGCACCCGGATCCTCCTTGGTGGCATTGGTCGGTTCATTGCCTCGCGTAACCAGCACGACCGCGTCGTTGCTTGGCAGGACCCGGACATTGTGCGCGTAGATGCCCACATCGAGCGAACCGGATTGCGGCACCTCTGCGCCGACCGTTCCGTCCGTGTTTATGGCGTGAACCGAGATGCCGCTCGGGTCGTTGTAGGCCACCAGCAGGTGGCGCGCGGACCGATCGCCAGTGATATGAATCGGACGTGACCGTATAGCCGCCGGTGCGCCGTGCGCGTGCAACGCGCCCTTGGCATCGACGCGAAACACGGCAATGCCATGTTGGTCGCCGACCGGATTGACGCCGGAACCGTTGTAACTGGCGCCGCCGTTGCTCCACGCGACATAGAGGAACGGACCCGATGGCGACACCCAGGCTTCCTGCACGAAGCCGGGAAGCATGATCGACGACTGCTTCGTGAGCGTCGCCCGCTCGGTATCGGCGCTGAACGTGATGAGCTCTTCACCGACACTCGCGTAGACCGCGACGCGCGCAGGACCGCCCCCATGCTGCATGAACGCGGCCGCAATCATCGGAACAGCGGCAACGCCCACCGCAACACATACCTGCAAGGCGTGCTTGAGGCTGGTCTGCATTTGCGCAGATTCTGCCATACCCGAGCGGCGGGCGCGCGGCAAGAAGTTCATCCTCGCCTCCAGCATCAATGGTTTACGGCCGGGGCACGCATCGTGCTCGAGACGACGATGTAGAATCGGGGCCATGCCGGCCCGGGAACGAGGCCCGCGAATGGGAGCTCTCGAAGAGCGTGTTGCTTATCTGGAAGGCCGCGGCGAGGAGCATGCGGCGGCGATCGGCGAGGTCCGCGCCGACATTCGCGATCTGCGCGCCGAGATGAGTCGCCGATTCGATCACATCGACGGAAGATTCGAACGCATCGACGGACGATTCGAGCGCCTCGAGACTCGATTCGATACGCGGTTTATGTGGGTGATAGGGTTTCAGTTCGCGACGTTCATAACCTTCATCGCCTCGCTGCTGAACGGCTACTTCCGCTGACCTGCACCCGCTGCGTGCCTGACTGACAGCACGCATCCCGCACCAATCAACATGGAAAGCGCCAGTAGGGCCAGCCCGATGTTGAACGAGTTCGTCGTCGTCCTCACGTATCCGAGAATGTAAGGTCCGACGAACCCGCCGAGATTTCCAACGGAATTAATCAGGCCGATCGCCGCGGCTGCCGCTGATTCCGTCAGGAACGCCGTCGGCAGAGGCCAGAACCCGGGGAAATATCCGTCCGCGCCGGCCGCCACGATGCAGAAGGCCGCGACGACGAGCAGCGGATTGCCGCCGGCGGCAATCACCAGCAGATAACCGGCAGCGCCGAGGATGATCGCACTGGCCGCATGCCATCGCCGCTCACCGGTGCGATCCGAGGACCAGCCGAAGAGGAGCATGCCCGCGAGTCCCGCCAGATGCGGAATCATCGCGACCATCGTCACCTTCAGGTCACTCCATCCGGACGCGCCTTTGAGAATCGTCGGCAGCCAGATGTTCAGGCCGTAAAAACCAACCGTCGCGAAAAAGTAGGTCGCGACCAGCAGCAGCACATCGCGATGCCCGAGTGCGCGCCACATCGAAATCTGATGCACGGCCTTGCGCTGCCGCTTTTCCTCCTCGAGCTCGCCGATAATCCACCGCTTCTCGTCGTCGGGCAGCCATTTCGCTTCGCGTGGCCAGTCGGTCAAATAGAAAAGGGTGACGAATCCGAGGACGACCGCGGGGAGCCCTTCGACGATGAACAACCATCGCCAGCCGGGTTGATTGAGCCAGTTGACGCCGAGGAGCAGCCCTGAAATGGGAGAGCCGAGCAGGTTCGAGACCGGGATGGCGGCCATGAACCACGCGACGGCCTTCGCACGATCCTCGTAGCGGAACCAGTGGGAGAGGTAGACGATGAGGCCCGGAAAAAAGCCCGCTTCAGCGGCGCCGAGCAGGAATCTCACCGTATAGAACTGCGTCGCGGTCTTCACGAACGCCATCATCACCGCGAGGACGCCCCACGAAATCATGATGCGCGCGATCCACTTGCGCGCGCTCCACCGTTCGACGATGACCGAGCCGGGAATTTCCAGCAGCACGTAACCGAAGAAGAAGATGCCGGCGCCGAACCCGAAGACCTCCGGGCTGAATCCGAGGTCGCCGGCCATCTGGAGCGCGGCGTACCCCACGTTCACGCGATCGAGGAAGGCGATGATGTAGAGGAGAAAAACGTAGGGCATGATGCGCAGGCTGATGCGCCTGAGCGTCCGCTCCGCAACGTCGTCGGCCCGGGATCGGAGGTCGGTTCGAGGGGATGCCATGGTGATTTGTGACGTGTGATTTGCGATTGGCGCGATCGATCAGGATTGGAAAATCACAAATCGCTAATCACAAATCGCAAATCATTCGACGGCCGTTGGAACCGGCAGGACGGCACGCGACCGCGCGCGCGAGGTTTTGGTCTCGGCGAGCCAGCGGCGCAGCACGCGATTCCACCACATGACGGCGCCGGTCACGAACATCACGGCTGGCAGCAGTCCGATGATGACGTAGGTAACGCGCACGCCCATTCCGCCATACCGTCCGAAATGCATGCGCACGAGCCACGCGATGAACATGTCGCCACGACGTTGCCCCGGAGACTCGCTGGCGGGTTCGAAGTAGTCGACGACCGCAACGAAGAAGTCAGGAAACCCGAAGTAAATCCCGGTGAGGCCCCAGAGAAAGAGAATGAGCAGTCCCCAGAAGCCGAGCGCGGAATGGATATCGAAATTCATCCGCTTCCAGCTGCTCGTCGGATTGAAATAGAAGCCCTTGTACCAGGGTCCGCACGCTCGCCACCAGATGATGACGCCCGTAATGCAAAGCACGCACAAGAGCGCCCCGCCGACCGCGTTGACCTTTCTTCCGGTCTCGCCGGCAAGGAGGTTGTCGTGCAGATCGGTGAACCATTCCATCACGGCGACGGCGCGTGGATGCGCGTTGCCCATGTCGGCGCCGGTGTAGGGATTGAACCGCTCCTGCAGGATTTCGCCGTCCTTCGATATCGTCACCTCGCTTGGCGCGAGACGACGACGGGAGTTAAAAATACGGGTGATCGTGTAGCCGGGATACTGGCGGAGTACTGCCTCGCGCAGTTCCGCTTCAGAGAGCCGTTTGGCGTCTGCAGCGACCTCTTTGGCGGGAATGTTGCCGAGCAGGCTCGTGTTCAGATCGCGCCGGAACACCACCGCGCTGCCGGTGATGCTGATGAAGACCATGTAGACGCCGACGGCGACGCCGGTCCAGAGGTGAATCTGGAACAGCGCGCGGCGCAGAAATGTCTTTTTCGGCTGCATCCAGAAGCCCACCGGGGCCGATTCTACAACTTGGCCCCGAGGTACGCACACACTCTGAGCAGATCTGCGAAGACCCCACCTGCGGTCACGGCGGGACCTGCGCCGGGCCCCTGGACGACCAGCGGATTTCTGTCATAGCGGCTGGTCACGAACCGCACGATGTTGTCGGTCAGGTTGATGTTGGCAAACGGATGCGTGCGATCGAGCTCGACGAGCCCAACGGTCGCACGCGCGGAGGCGGCATCGAGGGCGGCGACATATCGCAGTACCTTGCCCTTCGCCTGGGCGGCCTCGAGGCGTTTCAACATCGGCGCGTCGAGCTCGGTCAGCCGGCTCATGAACTCGTCGACGTTGCACGCGCTCAGCGATGGTGGAATCAGCCCTTCGAGCTCCACTTCCGACAATTCGAGCCGCAGGCCCATCTCGCGTCCGAGGATGACGAGCTTTCGCGCGACGTCGGTTCCCGACAGGTCATCGCGTGGATCCGGTTCGGTATAGCCGTTCGCCTTGGCGACGCGTACGACTTCGGAGAACGATTGCTTGCCATCCCACACGTTGAACAGATACGCGAGCGTGCCCGAGAGAATCCCTTCGATCCGGCGAATCTCGTCGCCGGTCTCCCGCAGGTCACGCAGGGTCTGGATGATGGGCAGCCCGGCGCCGACCGTCGCTTCATAGAGGTAGTGTGAGCCTGCGGCACGGCGCGCTTCATGAAGATCGTCGAAGAGATCCAGCGGTCCGCTGTTGGCACGCTTGTTCGGCGTCACGACGTGAATGCCCGCCCCGAGCCATCGCGGGTATTGCTCGGCGACCTCGTCGCTCGCGCTGCAATCGAGGATGACGGCATGCGGCAAATGCTCCGCGTTGACGTGGTCCTCGAAGCGCAGCATGTCCGGCGGCTTGCCGTCCTTGATGGCGTCGCGCCAGCTGTCAAACGGTATCGCGGCATCACAGAGCGCCATCGCGCGCGTCGTCATGACGCCGCGCAGCCGCAGATCGATGTGGAAATCGCGCGTCAATCGTGCCGATTGCGATGCGAGTTGGTCGAGCAGCACACTGCCCACGGCACCCGGCCCGATGATGCCGACCGATATCGTATGCGGCGAGAGATAAAAGCCGGCGTGCACAGATCGCAGCGCCCGCGTCGTCTGGCGTTCGTCGATGACGACGGAGATGTTGCGTTCGGAAGAGCCCTGAGCGATGGCGCGCACGTTGACGCCGGAGGCCCCGAGCGAGCCGAACACCTGTGCCGCAATCCCCGGCGTGCCAGCCATCCCGTCGCCGACCACGGAGAGGATGCTGCAGCCGCGAATCACGTCGACGTTCTGAATTTGGCCGCCGTTCAGCTCCGCGTGAAAGGCGTGCCGCACGGTGCGCGCGGTACGTTCGGCCTCCGAATGCGGAATCGCAAAACAGATCGAATGCTCAGAGCTGCCCTGCGAGATGAGGATGACGGAGATGCCATCCTCGCGCAACGCACCGAACAACCGCTGCGCCGTACCGGGCACGCCGATCATGCCGGCGCCTTCCACGTTGACGAGCGCAACGGCGTCGATGCTCGTAATCCCCTTGACCGGATGTGCGGAGTTCGGCGACTCGCAAATAAGTGATCCGGCTTTGTCCGGTGCAAAGGTGTTCTTGATCCAGATCGGGATCCGTTTCTCCACGGCCGGAGCCATTGTCTGCGGATGGATCACCTTGGCACCGAAGTACGCGAGTTCCATCGCTTCGTGATACGAGAGCGAGTCGATCACCCTCGCGTCGGGCACACGGCGCGGATCGGCGCTCAGCACACCATCGACGTCTGTCCAGATGACGATCTCTTCCGCGTCCAGCAGATCGCCGAAGATCGAGGCCGAGAAGTCGCTTCCGTTTCTGCCCAGCGTCGTTTGCAGACCGTCCGCCGTTCGCGCGATGAAACCCGTGATGACGAGCGTCGCGTCGACGTCACCCGGAATGACCTGCAGCGCGTTGGCGCGTGACTCATCCCACCGCACGCTCGGACCAAGCGCGCTCCAGTCCACGCGCACGATGTCGCGCGCGTCGACCCACGTCACCCGGCCCGGTCTGCGGCCACGCGCGGCGAGATAACGGGCAAACAGACGCGTCGACCAGATTTCCCCAAAGCCGGCGACCAGATCGCGGACGGCCGACGAGGCAGATCGCGTGAGGTGCACCGCGTGAAGGATGCCGGTGATGTCCTGACAGTCGCGGTCCAGGACCTCCGTATAGGCGTCGGCCGATGTGCCGGGGATGAGCGCCCGCGCCATCTCGACGTGGCGTTCGCGCAGCGCCAGCACCGCATCGTCGACCGGCTGCTGCCGCTCGGCCTGGGTGATGAGCGCCAGCAGCGCGTCGGTCACTCCCCGCGAGGCGGACAGGACGATGCCGACACGAGGAGTCTGTTCGCGCTCGACGATGTCGGCGACGCGCTGCATGCACGCGGCATCGGCGACACTCGAGCCGCCGAATTTGTGAACGCGCCAGCGCTGCACTACGTACTTCTCTGTATTGACAAACTTCTCGAACGACGAATGCCCCGCATCGGAGCGCTCGTCACTCTGCTTCCTAAATTTGTCAATCGGTAAATGGAGGATTTCCAATAGTCCGCGCCGCGCGAGCGTAGCTCGACGGCGCGGTTGGAAGGCTCGGATGTTGGCTTGAGCGGCGCGGATCCGCCGGATCCGCGGCTAGCGAGAGAAACGATCGACGATGTCGACCAGCTCGGCGAGGCTCTCAGTGTGT
>Ga0207674_10005884_pt1 | contig 14538 bp, 9 predicted proteins | sample KBSCornC72_FD_184303 | JGI IMG/M metagenome (GOLD analysis project Ga0207674, IMG submission 184303) | Corn rhizosphere microbial communities from Kellogg Biological Station, Michigan, USA - KBS Corn C7-2 (SPAdes) (version 2) | ecosystem: Host-associated > Plants > Roots > Rhizosphere > Soil ... | reverse complement strand
GGAACTGCTCCTTCGACACGTAGTCGCGCACGAGCGAGTCGTTCAGATCGGTGTGCCAATCGATCTTCTGCGCCCCCGGGATGTGCCCGAGGTCGTACAGCAGCACGTCCTCGTCGCTCTCCAGGATCCGCACCTTGGGATCGTTCAGGTGCTGCGCCACCCAGTCCGTCGTGACCAGGACGTCCGGATTGACGTAGCCCTTGCTGGCAGGGGAGAACGATACGGGTTCGGTGGTGGTGCTCATCGGTTGTGCCTCGGTGAAGGTCGTCGACTGAGAAACGAAGCTCAGTGAGGCTGCTGTAAAAAACGGCCGCCTCGAACCGAGCGGCCGGGTGATTCCCGTGGGACTGTCGGAGTGCTCTGCCCTAGCGCCTCTCCTCGCATCCCGGCCGCAGTGCCATTCCGGGGCGACAGCCCTCGGGACAGCTGATGCCCATGCTGCACATGGACATGCGCATGCATCCGATGCTGCGAATTCGCTTCGAGCGGCGCGCGCCGATCTCCGCGCCGGCGGCGCGGGACAGGATCGGGGCGAAGCGAGCGGAAGCGGACATCGGAGCGGGAGCGTGGAGAAAAAGGGCAGTTATGGATACAAAAAAAGCCGGGCGTGCTGCGCCGCCAGGCGAGTCGCTTTTTAGCTCCTTGTTTTACGTGGCGGCAAGAGGCGGCAAATCACCACGACATCGATTGTGCTCGTCAGTCTAGAGCGCCCTCCGGGCGACGTCAAGGCCCGCACGCCAATTGCCGCTTTGGCGGGCAATTGCGCCACCGCCCATGGTGTCCGCGTCTGTGACGCTGCCCACCATTTCAAAGGTCGTGTCTCGTGTGCCTGGCGCCCCATTTCCGCGCTTCGGTGAACACGGTGGCGAGGCATCGCGGGCGTCACCCGCGTCCTCGCGGCCGGCCCCGGCAACGAATACATTCCGTCCATCGCCGTCGTCCCCTGTTTCACCCCTTCCGACGGCCCGTTTCACAACGCTCCCACACAGTGACCTGACCGTTACTCCTCGGCCGGGTTTCGGTGCGTTTTCGCGATCACCATTCCCCCGATTTGGCTCCGCTCTGTCCCCCGCGGAGTCCACAGCGCCATTGATGGCGCCAGACTTCAATCCGGAAGCACACACATTATGAGAATCGCGCGTTGGATGTTGGGCGCTGCTGTCGCCCTCGTCGGCGTTCTCCCAGGTAGGCTCACTGCGCAAGGCATCACCACCGGCGCCATTGCCGGCCGCGTGACGGACGACGCGGGGCAGCCGCTCTCCTCTGTACAGATCGTCGTTCGGAATCGTTCCACCGGCTTCACCGTCGGCGCGCAGACCCGCGAGGATGGTCGCTATCGCATCCAGAACCTCGAGGTCGGCGGCCCCTACTCCGTCACGGCGCGCCGCATCGGCCTGCAGCCGCAGACGCTCGACAACCAGGAAGTCCCCTTCTCGCAGACGCTGGTCCTCGACTTCCATCTGTCGAACCAGGTCGCGACCCTCGCCGCCGTCGAGGTCACCGGCGTCAACGCCGGCGAGTTCAGCCCGACGCACACCGGCACGCGGACGACCATCTCCGACTCCGTGCTCCTGCGCGTGCCGACCACGTCGCGCAACGTCACCGACTTCGTGAAGATCGCCCCCCAGGTCTCGATGACCGCGGGCGGCGCCGGCTCGGCGGGCGGCATGTCCAACCGCATGAACAACGTCCAGATCGACGGCGCCTCCGAGCGTGACGTCTTCGGTCTCGGCAACACCGGCACGCCCGGCTCCGAGGTCAACGCCAAGCCGCTCTCCATCGAGGCGGTCAAGGAGCTCCAGGTCCTCCTCGCCCCATTCGACGTCCGGCAGGGCAACTTCGGTGGCTTCCTCCTCAACGCCATCACGAAGACCGGCACCAACCAGCTCCACGGCTCCGCCTTCCACGCCTTCCGCAACCAGGCCTACGGCGCGGACACCGCGGCCGTGCGCGGCCAGCCCTTCAACCGCTCGCAGACCGGCTTCTCCCTCGGTGGTCCGATCATCAAGGACAAGCTGCACTTCTTCACTGCCAACGAGTGGACGACGGAAAACACCCCCGTCACCGGTCCGTATGCCGATCAGCCGGCCGGCGCGGTGCAGAAATTCGCGCTGTCGGACGACCAGACCAAGAACTTGTTCGGATCCGATACACTCAAGCGGTTCATGGACATCATGAAGACGCTCGGTTCCAAGGATCTCGGCACGGCGAATGGGGTGAACATTCCGAACCCGCTCACGAATCTCTTCGGCCGCCTCGACTACCAGGTCAACGACGTTCACCGCGCGGTGCTGCGGTTCAACTACTCCGACGGTGAACGCCTGCGCCAGCAGAACGCGCGCACCGTGACGGGCGTCGTTTTCTCTGACAACTATCACAATTTCCGCACCGTCAAGGTCGCGCCGGTTCTCCAGTTCTTCTCCAACTTCTCGAGCGGCGCCTCGAACGAGCTGTTCGTCGGCTTCAACAAGTGGTTCAACCGACGCGATCCACTCAGCGCCTTCCCGCAGATTCGCGTCAGCAACGTGACGGGGGTGAACGGCAACACCTCCATCCTCGCCGGCGCCGATCAGTTCTCACAGGGCAACCAGCTCGACACCAGGACCTGGGAAGTCACGGAGAACTTCACCTTCCGTCCGATGGGCAACCACACCATCACGGTCGGTACGCGCAACGAGTACGTCTGGCTGCGCAACCTGTTCACCCAGAGCTCCCTCGGCGTCTGGTCGTTCCGCAACCTCGACAGCCTGGCCGCCGGGAACGCCAACTCCTTCCGCAAGGCGATCGTACTGTCCGACGGCGGCAACACGTACTACAGCGGGCTGCAGAATGCCTTCTACGCGCAGGATCAGTGGGCAGTCACCCCGCGTCTCGCTGTCACGGCGGGCATGCGCTTCGACCTGAGCACCTCGCTGTACGACATCCCGTACAACGCGGCCATCGACTCCGCCTACGGCCGTAAGACGAGCGACATCCCGAAGCACTCGCTCCAGTACTCGCCGCGCCTCGGCTTCAACTGGGACGTCACGGGTGACCGTCGCAATCAGCTCCGTGGCGGCGTCGGCCTCTTCGTCGGCACGCCGCCGTACATCTGGCTCGAGAACGCCTACGTCAACTCGGGCAACATCATCACCTTCCTGAACTGCAACACCAACGGCAGCAACGCGCCCGCCCCGGCGTTCGTCGTCGATCCCACGCCGATCGCCACCTGCGCGAATGGGCAAGGCACCAAGCCGATCGGCGATGTGAACCTGCTCGCCAAGGATCTCAAGTTCCCGCAGCCGTTCCGTGCGTCGCTTGGCTTCGACCGCCAGCTCCCCTGGAACCTCATTGGAACCGTCGAAGGGTTGTACTCGCGCACGCTCAACCAGCTGATGTTCGTCAACCTCAACGTCGGCGCGCCGACGGGCGTCAGCAGCACCGGACGCACCGTCTACGCCAACGTCGGCAACCCGGCCAACGGCCAGGTCACGCTCATCCCGCCCCCGGGCGTCACGGCGAACGGTGGTACCGCGCGCTTCTCCACCGCGGTCGATCTCCAGAACCAGAGCAAGGACTTCGCGTACAACCTGACCTTCCAGCTCCGGAAGCAGTACGCCGACAACTGGGAGGGACTGGTCGCCTACACGTACTCGCGTGCCCGCGACGTGCAGAGCTTCACGTCGAGCACCGCGCTCTCCAACGCGCAGTTCGGCCGCACCCTCTCCGGCCCGCAGGATCTGCGGAACACCGGCGTCAGCCTCTTCGATCAGCCGCACAAGCTCAACGCCACCCTCACCCGCACCTTCAACTGGTGGCAGAACCTCGGTACCGACGTCACCCTCGTGTACACGGGCGTGTCGGGCGCGCCGCACGACTACGTGTATGGTTCGAGCGGCGGCTCGTCGAGCGACATGAACGGCGACGGCTACAACACGAACGACCTGTTCTACGTGCCGAAGAACGCGCTCGATCCGAACGAGATCCAGTTCAAGCAGCTCGGCGCGCGGACGCCGCAGACGCAGGCGCAGGACCTCGAGAACTTCATCAACGCGTCGCCCTGCCTCCGCTCGCAGCGTGGTCGGATCATGGATCGCAACTCCTGCCGCAACCCGTTCACGCACCTCGTCGACTTCTCGCTCCGGCAGAAGCTGCCCTCGGTGCGCGCCGAGCGCATCGCGCTGCAGTTCGACATCTTCAACTTCGGCAATCTGCTCAACAAGAACTGGGGCAAGATTCCCTTCACCCCGTTCAGCTCCAACAGCAACGTGCCGCTCGTCACGCACGTCGGCTGGGCTGGCACCGGCTGCGTCACCACCACCACGCCGGCAACCTGCGACATCAAGACGGCCACGCCGGTCGTCCAGTTCACGCCGCCCGCCGGCGGTGAGTACGTGGTCTCCAGCACGTCGGCCACGAACTTCTGGCGCTCGCAGATCGGACTCCGCATCGACTTCTAGTCGACGCTGGACCTGACGCTGAATGGGCCGCGATCACCTGGTGATCGCGGCCCATTTGGTTTTTTAGCTCACCAGCTTGGCGGCCATGTGATCGCTCCTCCCTCCGGCGCTTCGCACCTCCGGTCGGAGTGCCGCATTCAGGCGTTCGTGCGCGCGCCCACGCTCGCGGTGATCACGCTCTTGATCCCGCCGCGGATGTTGAAGTCGCCCACGACCTCCATCCACGCCGGCTTCGTCGCCTCCGCGAGATCGTCCAGGATCCGGTTCACGGCGCGCTCGTAGAAGATGCCGTCGTTCCGGAAGCTCCACAGATAGAGCTTGAGACTCTTCAGCTCCACGCAGACGTCGGCCGGCACGTACCGGATGTGCATCGTCGCGAAATCGGGCGCGCCTCCCTCGAGCTGCCGCAGCTCGGTCGCGTCCGTCTCGATCCCGCCCAGCGGACAGAGCGAGGTGAACTCCGGGCACTCCATCGCGATCTCGTAGCTCCGTCCGGGGTACGGATTCGGAAACGTCTCCAGCAGCTCTGGTCTTGGCATGCGTGAGTATCGCACACCTGACCTCGCGCGGGCAACGCGGCACAACGATCCTCTGATATCTCGGTTGGCGGCGATGACCGAGTTCGGGACACGAGCTTCCCGAGACAGGCTGATAACCGATGACCGTGAACTGTTCACGGGCGAGCGCGCTCGCCTTTGTGACTCTAGCGCCCCACCGTATGTCTTTCGTATGTTGGGAAAGTGCCGGTCCCCTCTGGGCCGGCCGCTGCCGCCGGGAGAACGGCCTGGCGGTACTGCCCCCCGGCAAGTCCGGGGGGCTCTTTCTTTTATTGCCCCTCGCCCCGCAGGCGCTTCGCCATCTCGTCGAGCAGGGCACGCTCGGAGGGCGTCAGGCTCTCGAGCCCTTCCAGCGAGATCTTGTCCAGCACGCGGTCGAGCTCGGCCACTCGCTCCTCACGCGGACGCACCGTCGGCGTCGCGATCACGCGCGGCATCGGCCGCGGCTGCTGCGCCGCCACGGCCTTGCTCTTCGCGACGACCTCGTCCACGTCGTCCCGCTGCGTCCCACTCCGTGAGCGCGGCAGGGTGCGCGGGATGGCGCGCGGCGTCTCGTCCTGCGAGTAGTCCGGCGCGGGGGAGATCCGCTGCCGGAACCGCTCGATGCTCGCCGCCGGCGGCGTCCGCATGTAGAGCCACGCGAATGCGATCCCGCCCACGTGCGCGAGGTACGCGATCCGCACGCCACCCGCGACTTCGGCGCCCGCCCCGATCGCGCCGACGCCGAGGATGACGCCGCCCAGCAGGACGAGCACCGTCCACGGGCGCATCCGCACCACGCCGAACAACGAGATCTCCTCGTCCGGCCACTGGTACCAGTACGCGAACAGCACCCCCAGCACCCCCGCCGACGAGCCGACGAGCAGTCCGTTGCGGACGAAGAGCATGTACGCCACGGCGCCGCCCAGTCCGCACCAGAGATAGAACAGGGTGAAGGCGCGCGTCCCCATCGCGGTCTCGAGCCGCGGACCGAACGCGAGCAGCACGTACATGTTCAGCGCCAGGTGCCAGGCGCTGTAGTGCACGAACATGTACGTCAGCGCGCTCCACAGCGTGCGCTGCAGGCTCCCCGCCTGGAACCCCAGCACGGCGAAGGCATCCGCATCGCTCACGAAGTTCCACAGCAGGAAGCACGTCGCGATGTTGATCGCGAGCAACGCCTGCACCCCCCGCGTCAGTTGCGGCGGGTTCTGCGGTTCAGGAGGTGTGGAAGTCGCCATCTGACGAAGCTGCTCGAGGTACCACGAGTCGGACGTTGCGCGCCACGCGGGCCGTCATGCTATCAACGTACTAACCAGCGGGCACGTTGCGGGTTCCTGCACACTTCGTCGCCGGCTCAGCAGCGCGTTCCCGTCGGCTGCGGTAACACCGGGAGCAACCGCACGTCGCCGTGCACCGCCGACGCGCGCTCCAGCCAGAGCAGCCAGCGTCGGTCTTCGCTCAGGCTCTCGATCGTCGGATGCACGACGACCGCCGTTTCCGTGCTGGCTTCCTTCGCTTGCTCGACGATCCTCAGAAGTCGCCCGTCACTCGGGTCCGCTTTCGTCATCAGGACGAGCGCGTGCGCCACATGTTTGTCCGCCGCTTGGCGGATGGTCGCCATCGCGCGCACGATCGCCTCCGCGTTCTCGTCGCCCGTCAGCGTCACCTGCACGAGCGCGAGCGACTTGATCAGCGTCTCCAGCGATTCCGGACGCTGCCCATCGTGATCGAGCATCACGGACAGCGGAGCACCGCCGTCCAGCGCCGTGGCGAGAAAATCTGCCTCGCTGAGTGGATCGCCTCCACAGATGGCAATCGAGTGATACGCCGAGCGTTGCGCGAGCCGCAGCAGCTCGTTGCGCAATGCGGCGGCCGTGAACATCGTCGCCGTCTCGGCCACGCGGGCGAACTTCACGAACAATTGCCGGCGCCCCGCCCACGGTCCTGTCGAGCGAATGCCCGATGGGATGCCCGCCAGCGCGGCCCCCATCGGGGCGGGCTTCTCACGCGGCGTCATCGATCCGCGTCCACCGGCATCGCCGCCTCGGTCGCGAGCAGCGCGATCCGCTCGCACAGCTCCGGGAACTGGATGCCCGCCGCGGCCGCCGCCTGCGGGATCAGGCTCGTCGCCGTCATCCCCGGCAGCGTGTTCGCCTCGAGGCAGTAGAACTCCCCCGATGGCGACATGCGGAAGTCGATCCGTGCGCAGCCACCGAGCTTGAGCGCGGCGAACGCCTGTCGCGCCTGCGCCTGGACGGCCACGGTTTCCTCCTTCGTCAACGGCGCGGGGAAGATCTCCTCGGCCATCCCCGCCGTGTACTTGCATTCGTAGTCGTAGATCTCGTGCTTCGGGATGATCTCTCCGACCGGCAGCGCGTCGCCACCAAGGATCCCGACCGTCAGCTCGCGACCGGCGATGAACTGCTCGATCATCACCTCGTCATCGTGCTGGAATGCTTCGGCGATCGCCGGCGCCAGCTCGGACTCCTGCTTCACGATCGACAGCCCCACCGTCGAGCCCTGCTTCGATGGCTTGACGATCACCGGCCATCCCAGCGCGCGCCCGACCTCGGCCGCACTCGGCGGTGACGACCGATCCGTCGCCATCAGCCAGTTGGCCGTCCCCACGCCGTGCGCCTGGAAGAGATGCTTCGACAGATCCTTGTCCATCGCCAGCGCGCTCGGCAGATGACCGCTCCCGGTGTAGGGGACGCCCGCGAGGTCGAGCAGCGCCTGGATCGTCCCGTCTTCACCACGGCCGCCGTGCAGCGCGAGGAACGCCACGTCGCACTCACCCCGCTTCGGCAAACGGGCCGCCGTGTCGGCGACCGACTCGGCGTTCATGCGCGACAGCTCGCCGGGTGTCGGCGGCTGCTGCTTCACGACCCCTGCCGCGAGCATGCGGCGCTCGTCCGCTTCGGTGAGCGGCCCGCGCGCCGTGTCGATCGCGCGAACGGTGTGTCCCCGCGTTCGCAGCGCTTCGGCGATCCGGAGTCCGGACGCCAGCGACACGTCGCGCTCCGAGGAAGTGCCGCCCATCAAGACCGTGATTCGCAATCGTCAGCGTGTTGGAATGTTGGCACCACCGGAGCGCGGCGCGGCGCTCATCTCGACATCAGATACGCGAGCATGTCGCTTCGCGTCACGATTCCTTCGATCGCCCCGCTCCGGCGCACCAGCACGGCGGGCGTCGCCTTGGAGAGCAGCTTCTGGACCGATTCGACATGCTGCCCCGCATCGACGACCGGGAACGCTTCGTCCATCACTTCCCCCACGACCGCATCGAGGAACCGTGAGCTCTCGAGCCCCCGCTGCGTGAGCGCGTACTCGGTCACGCTTCCGACGCACTCGCCGCTCTCCAGCACCGGAAGCTGCGACACGTCGTGCAGCCGCATCAGGCCGAGCGCCTGGCGGACGAGCTGCCCGGGCGCCGCGCTCACCAGTGTCTCGGGCGCTCCCTCGCCCTTGTGGGCGAGCAGATCGCCGAGCGTCACGCGGTCCGGCTCCAACAGCTGGTTCTCGCGCATCCATTCGTCGTTGAACACCTTCGAGAGGTAGCGCTCCCCCGTGTCGCACAGGAACGTCACCACGAGCGCGTCGGGATCGTCCACCTCGCGCGCCACCTGCAGCGCGACGTACGTGATCAGCCCGGACGAGCCGCCGACGAACAGTCCCTCCTCGCGCGTGAGCCGCCGCGCCGTGGCAAATGCATCGCGGTCGCTCACTGTCCGGTAGTCGTCGATCACCGAGAGATCGAGCGTGCCGGGCAGCTTGTCCTGGCCGATCCCCTCCACCTTGTACGGCGCGCCCTCCGGACGGTGCGTGCCCTTGCTCCGCCACAGCTCGGCGAGGATCGAGCCCTGTGGATCACCGGCGATGACCTTGATCTTCGGGTTGCGCTCCTTGAGGTACCGCCCGACACCGGTGATCGTCCCCCCCGTTCCCGCCGAAGCGACGAAGTGCGTGATGCGCCCTTCCGTCTGCTCCCACAGCTCGGGGCCGGTCGTCGCGTGATGCGCCTCGGGATTCGTCTGGTTGTAGAACTGGTTCGCCAGGATCGCGTTCGGAGTCTCTTCGGCGATCCGCTTCGCCATCATCACGTAGTTGTCCGGATGGTCCGCCGCCACCGCGGTGGGCGTGATGATCACCTCTGCGCCGAACGCCTTGAGCAGCCGGACCTTCTCCTGCGACATCTTGTCGGGCATCGTGAACACGCACCGATAGCCCTTGAGCGCGGCCGCGATCGCGAGCCCCACCCCGGTATTGCCGCTCGTGCCTTCCACGATCGTCCCGCCGGGCTTCAGCCGCCCCTCGCGTTCGGCCTGCTCGATGATCGGCAGGCCGATGCGATCCTTCACGGAGCCGCCCGGGTTGAAGAAGTCCGCCTTGCCGTAGACGGGCGTGCGGATGCCACGCGTGACCCGCGTGAGATGGATCAGCGGCGTCCACCCGATCGTCTCGAGCACGCTCTCGTACGGCTTCGCGTTGCGCGCGGCGGGCGGTGCCCCCGTCGAAGTCGCCGACGTGAAGGATGAGCTCATCGTTCTGCCGGGGCTGGTGGCTGCAGCTTGTTCAGGATGGTATCGCCGGGGAGCGCGTGCGCTTCGGGATGACGGAAGTAGACCGGAAACAGGATCGATACGCCGATCGGCTCACCGCGCAGCTTCGCGGGCACGAAGTGAAGCTCCTGCGATCCCTTCACGGCCGCCGAGTCCAGCGCCGCGTACCCGCTCGACTCCTCGATGCGTGTCGAGTCCGGGACCGCCTGGCCATTGTGGTCGACGTAGAGATAGAGCGTCACGTTCCCCTGCACCTTTCGCGCGTACAGCGCGGGCGGGTAGTGAAAGGGAAGCTCCCCGTTCAACATCCTGGGGGGCTCGTCCGGTTTCGACGCACCGTTCTGAAACGCCTGTGCCACCTTCTGCGACGTATCGCGATCGCAGCCGCCCGCCGCGAGCATCGCGACGAGCGGAAGCATTGCGCGCTGACGAATGAGAGTCGCCATCCTGCCAATGTAGCGATCCGCGCGCGCTCGCCCTCGAGCTCGCCCCCGCAACATGGTCAGGCTCGCGCGCGGTCGGCGAGCTCGGCCAGCAGTTGCAGCGCCGCCATGGGAGTCATCGTGTTCACGTCGGTCGCGCGGAGTCGCTCGACCACGGGGTGCGGCGCGGCGGAGAACAGCGCGAGCTGATCGACCGGCGGCGCGGCGCGGCGCTTGTCGCGCCCCACGGTCGCGCCCCCGCGCGTGAGTGTCGGCACCAGTCGCTCGGCCTCTCCCTCCAGAAGCCGCAGCACCTCGCGCGCTCGGCCGATCACCGGGTCCGGAAGTCCCGCCAGCTTCCCGACCTCGATGCCGTACGAGCGATCCGCACCGCCTGGCTGCAGGCGATGCAGGAACAACACCTGATCGCCCACCTCGCGCACGCCGACGTTGAAGTTCCGCACCGCCGCCAGTTCGTCCGCCAGTTGGACGAGCTCGTGGTAGTGTGTCGCGAAGATCGTCTTGCAGCCGACGGTGTTGTGCAGGTGCTCGCTCACCGCCCACGCGATCGACACGCCGTCGTAGGTGCTCGTCCCTCGACCGATCTCGTCGAGCAGCACGAGGCTCCGGCGCGTCGCGAGGTGCAGGATGGCGCTCGTCTCCGCCATCTCCACCATGAACGTGGACTGCCCGCGCACGAGGTTGTCGCTCGCCCCGACGCGCGTGAACACGCGATCGCACACGCCGATCGTCGCCGCGCTCGCCGGCACGAAGCTCCCCGCCTGCGCGAGCACCACGATCAGTCCCACCTGCCGCAGCAGCGTGCTCTTTCCCGCCATGTTCGGTCCGGTCAGGATCACCAGCCGGGCGTCCTCCGGGAGCTGCACGTCGTTCGGGATGAACTTGTCGCGCGGCATCATCCGCTCGACGACGGGATGGCGCCCCGCCACGATCGCCAGCTCGAAATCATCCGTCAGCGTTGGGCGCGCATAGCCTTCGCGCGCCGCGACGTCCGCGAGCGACGCCAGCGCATCGAGCTCGGCGACGATGCGCGCCGCGCATTGGATGCGCGCGATCTCCGCGCCGACCGCTGCACGCAGCGCCTCGAACAGCTCACGCTCCCGCGTCTCGATCCGCTCCGCCGCGGTGAGGATGCGCTCCTCGTATTCTTTGAGGGCGGGCGTCACGTACCGCTCGCCACCCGTCAGCGTCTGCCGGCGCTGGTAGTCGTCGGGAACGAGGTGCCGGTTCGCGTTGCTGATCTCGATGAAGTAACCGAACACCTTGTTGTAGCCCACCTTGAGCGACGCGATGCCCGTGCGGGCGCGCTCGTCCGCCTGGATGCGCGCCACCGCGTCCTTCCCACCGTCGCGCAGCGCGCGGAGCTGATCCAGCTCCGCATCCACGCCCGGTGCGATCGTCGCTTCCTCGCCGAGCTGCAGCGGCGGCCGCTCGACGAGCGTGTCCACGACACGCGTCGCCATCTCGGCGCAGCTGTCCCAGCGCGTCATGAGCGTGTCGATCACTCCCGCACCGGCGAGCGGACGCACGGCGCGTTCGACGTCGGGAAGCCGCGCCAGCGACGCGCCCAGCGACGCGACCTCGCGCGGCGTCGCGCGGCCCGCCGCCGCTTTGCCGCCAAGCCGCTCCGCGTCTCGCACGCCATCGAGCGCCGAGCGGAGCGCATCGCGAGCGCTCGGATCGCGCACCAGTGCCTCGACGGCATCGAGGCGTGCTTCGATCGCGTTCCGATCGACGAGTGGGGCGAGCAGCCACTGTCGCAGCAGCCGCGCGCCCATCGGCGTTTGCGTGCGATCGAGCACGGACAGCAGCGTGCCTTCCGTGCTGCCCCCGCGCAACGATTCCACCAGCTCGAGGTTGCGGCGCGTCATCTCGTCCAGCGGCATCGCGCCGCCGGCGCGTTCCACCTGTGGACGCGCGAGATGCGGCACGCCGCCCGGCTGGAGCTCCTTCAGGTACCGGAGCAGCGCGCCCGCGGCGCCCACCGCTGCATCGTCCTGCGCCTCCAGCCCGAGCCCATCCAGCCCCTGCACGCCGAACTGGCGCGCCAGATCCTCGCGACCGAGTGGCTCGTCGAACTCCCACCGCTCACGCTCCGTGACGAGCGCCCCGTCGAGCGACGGCGTGCGCGGCAGCGACGCATCGCCGCGCGGCACGAGCACTTCGCGTGGCGCCAATCGCGCCAGCATCGCTTCGAGCTCGTCGGACGGGATCACCGCCAGGCGCAGCTCACCGGTGGAGATGTCGGCTGCCGCGATCCCGATCGTCGCCTGCCCCGTAGCATTCGCGTGCCCCGAGCCGATCGCCGCGACGAAGTTGTTCCGTGCACTGTCGAGCAGTTCGTCGGCGAATGCGACGCCGGGCGACACCGTCTCCACCACCTCGCGCCGCACGATGCCCTTCGCCACACGCGGATCCTCGACCTGCTCGCAGATCGCGACGCGATAGCCGTGCTGCACGAGCCGGCGCAGATACTCCTGCCCCGCGCGCACCGGCACGCCCGCCAGCGGCACCTCGGCCGCCCCGCCGTTGTTGCGCGACGTGAGCGTCAGACCGAGCACGCGCGCCGCCGTCTCGGCATCATCGTAGAACATCTCGTAGAAGTCGCCCATCCGGAAGAACAGGATCGCGCTCTGGTGCCGCGCCTTGATCTCCCGGTACTGCTGCATCAGCGGCGTCGCGACGGCGCCACTCACGGATGGGTCGCTCCCTTCGCTCTGGGCTCGTCGGTCACGAAGCCGATGATGCCGCGCTGCTTGAGCGCCGCGACTTCCGCCGCCGCGGCCTGCCGCGTCGCGTAGTAGTCGAGGCGAACACGGAATGGCTTCGCCTCGCCGCTGATGCGCGCCTTCACCCCTTTCGCGGCCAGCTTCTTCACCAGCCGCTCCGCATCGGCCTTCGTGTTGTACGCCGCGAGCTGGATGGTCCAGATCCCCCGTGGCGCGCTCTTCGCCGGCGCACTCGCGCTCTCGGCCGGCCGCGCACGCTCCGCCGGCGCGCTCGCCGGCTTGGCCGATTCTTTCCGCGACGTCGCCACGGTCGACAGTGGCTCGTCGATGGTCGTCGCCGGCGTCGACGCGCTTGGCGCACCGGTCGTTCCCGACGCGTTCGATCCTCTCGTCGTTGCCGCGGCGGCGCTTCCCGTCGTGCGTGGTGCCTGGGTTGCCGTCGCGGGTGGCACAGGTGCGCCACGCGATGCGCCGGCCGGCGTGACGTTCGCCGTCGATCGCGGCGTAGCGGCAGGCGGAGTCGCCGGCGACGCGTTTGCCGTCGCGGTCGAGCAGTGCGACCCGTAATACTCGATCTGATTGCGAAGCTCGACGTCGCTCGTGCCCACTGACGCGCGCGCCTCCGAGATCATCGCGCATCCGTGACTGTTGTCGTGCTGCTCGAAGGCGAGCCGCGCCGCCGCCAGTCCGGCACGCGCGCGTGCCGGACTGGCCGGATGCTCACGGACGAATCGCTGAAGATGTTGATAGGCGGCGGCGCGATCGCCACGTGCCTGTTCCAGCTCGGCGAGCGAGAGCAGCGCATCGTCTGCGTACGGCGAGAGCGGATATTCGACGATCACGCGGCGATAGTCTCGTTCGGCATCGACCGCCGTCTCTGCCAGCGCGCCGCGCCAGAAGAGCGCGTCGCCGTATGCCGGCGTTCCCTCCGGCGCGGCACGCAGCAGCGAGTCCACGAGCGCGCGGCCCGCCGCGCCGTCGCCCTCGCTCACGAGTCGCCGCGCGCGCCGGAAGATCGAGTCGGTGGGTGGGAGCGGAGCGGAGCTGTTGTTGCTCCCCTGGGCGTGGGACGGGTGCGCGAGCGCGCACAGCGCCACGACGGCAGGAAGGATGATTCGGGGAAGGCGATGCATCATCGGAGAGGTGGTCGCGGTGCTCAGGCCGCGCGACGTACGGCGCGCCCGCACAGGGCCAGCACGAGAGAGGTGAGCAGTTGCTCGTCGGAGGAGAGCTTCGTTTCCTTGAGTGCGGCATCGGCCGCGAGCAGGGCGGACAGCGCGGCGTCGACGTCGGCCGCGCTCCATCGCGAGGCGTGCTTCGTCCAGGCCGTCACCGCTTCGCCCCACGGCCGGCCGGGAAAGGCGCCCGTATCCTTGAGGAGCGTCATCAGCTCGCCGAAGAGCGCGCGCTGCGACCCGCCCGCCGCCAGCGCAGCCTCCGCGTAGCCGAGTGCGAGCGTCTGCGACGTCAGCGCCATCACGATCGAGACGGCGCTGGTCTTCGGAAGTTGGAGGACGATCGGGATCAGCCCCAGCGCGGCGTTCGCGTCTTTCGCCGCGACGGCATCGAGCAGATCTCCCACCGATTCACCGCGCCGGATGCCGACGATTTCGGCCACGGCGCGCTCATCGATCCTCTCGCTGACGTAGCTCGCGAGCTTCTCGAGCTCCACGGCGAGTTGCGCGAGATCGCTTCCCACCGCTTCGACGAGCAGCGTCACCGCTTCCGGAGTGATCTTGCGTCCGAGCACGCTCTCGGAATGGTGCGCCACCCATCGCGGCAGACGGTCGCCGGCGAGTGGTGCGAACTCCACCGCCGTGGCGTGCGCG
>Ga0207674_10005883_pt1 | contig 14539 bp, 9 predicted proteins | sample KBSCornC72_FD_184303 | JGI IMG/M metagenome (GOLD analysis project Ga0207674, IMG submission 184303) | Corn rhizosphere microbial communities from Kellogg Biological Station, Michigan, USA - KBS Corn C7-2 (SPAdes) (version 2) | ecosystem: Host-associated > Plants > Roots > Rhizosphere > Soil ... | reverse complement strand
TTGTTACGGCCGGCGTCGCGAACGATCGAGCGAACCATCGGCATGTCTTGATATTCAACCCCGCGCCCCAGGGCGTACACCATTAATTTCTCGGTCAAAGTGCGTACGAACTGCGGGGAGTAGCGCAGCAGCGCCTGCCGCAGACCCACTACGCCGTCAAACTTCAAGCCGTCGGAGAGTTGGCCAGTGACGTCCAGTGGCTTGCCCCATTCGTGGGTCCGCTGCTTGCCCACTGCGTCGAAGCTCTCCAGGGCAAACCCGATGGGATCCATCTTCAGATGGCACGATGCGCAGGACGCATTGGCGCGGTGTTCCTGCATGCGATCGCGCATGGAGATTTCGAGAGGCACCGGTTGCCCGTTCGCCATCTTGTCGCTCACTCGCAGAGCCGGCACATTGGGCGGCGGATCGGGCGGTATGATGCCCAGAATATTCATTAGCACCCACTTGCCTCGCAACACCGGAGAGGTCCGGTCGGCCTGCGCCGTCACCAGCAAGATACTTCCCTTGCCCAACAAGCCGCGGCGCGCGTCCAGTTCCCCATTGAGGGGCACGCGGCGGAACTGGCTTCCGTAAATATTGGGAATCCCGTAGTGCCGCGCCAGACGCTCGTTCACGAAGGTGTAGTCGGCGGTCAGAAGATCGAGGACGTTGCGATCCTCGCGCAGGATGCTCTCAAAAAACATCTCGGTTTCGATGCGAAAAGCCTGGCGAAGATTGTCGTCGAAATCCGGGAACATCTGCGTGACCGGCGCCGCGCTGGGAAGGTTCCGCAACTGCAGCCACTGACCCGCGAAGTTCTTCACCAGCTCATGAGCCCGGGGATCGCCCAGCATGCGCTTCACCTGCTGTTCCAGAACCTTGGGATCTTTGAGTCTCCCCTGACTGGCCAAATTGATCAGTTCGTCGTCCGGACTGGTGCTCCACAGGAAGAATGCCAGGCGCGAAGCCAATTCCAGGTCGCTGATGCGATAAGCTTCCCCGGCCTTAACGTTAGCCGGATCAGCCTCGCCGCGGAACACAAATTCCGGATCGGACAGGATCGCTTGCAAGGCTCTTTCAATTCCGTCCTCAAAGTCACCTTTATTGCGGCCGGCCTGGTAAAAGTTGAGCAGACTCTCGATGTCTCCATCCGTAGCCGGCCTGCGATAGGCCTGACGCGCCAGCGATCCAATGATTTTCTTGGCGCAAGCAATTTCGTCACTGCTGCCGCTGGGATGGCAAAGGAGAATTTTACGGCGGCTGGCGGTTTCCGTTGGCCGCGTTCCCTTATAGGGACCCATGATGATGACCTGGCCGACCTGCGGGGAAAAAATGTACCCGGGAATAGGGTTGGTATCGAGCACGCTACGGACGTAATGCTGGTTCAGGTCGTCGATGGGCACGTCGGTAGTGGCTAGAAATGCGAGACCTACCGTCCGCTGCCCGGCTTTTACTTGGAGCCGGACTTCGTTCTTGTCGTTATCGGTACCCTGGGGCAGTTTTTCAATATCGAACAGCCCCACCCGCTCCCCGTCGATGGTCACTTCCAGTTTTTCGCCCTTGCGATCAGCGCCGTAGAGCTCGCCAGTGTTCCCTCTCACCGGGAACCAGGAGATAACGTACTCGCCGTCCGCCGAGAAGTAGTGGTGCACCAACATCCCGCCGCGGGTTCCAAACGGCAAACCCTCGACGTGATTCTCTTGCGAATAATCCTGCGGCGCGATGTACTTCTTCTCCTGCGGAGACGTCTCATGCCCCATAGCCAAACGGCTTATTTTTCCTGCTGCCGACATGTAGCCTTCGACCAGCGCCGGCGAGACCGTCAAGCTTCCCGCCACATTGTCGAAGCCGGAGCTCGAATCGTCGACTGGCAAGAACGCCGCCGCATCCACGTCCAGGCCAAGCAAGTCGTGGATAGCATTGGTGTATTCAGTCCGGTTAACGCGATGAACACCGGGCGCCACTAGATTAGGCTTTACGGCGGCACGATCCAACTCAGTCTCGAACCCGGTCGCCAGGGCCTGCAACACCGCGGGATCGGGGCGCGGTGCGCCGGGCGGCGGCATCATGCCAGCCCGTAACTTGCGCACCACTTTTTCAAATACCTCCGCGTTTTGGCTCACGTGAGCGAGGAGATCCGCCCCATCGAGTGCCAAGCCTGCTGTCTTCACCCTGGAGTTGTGGCAGGTGATACAGTATTGAGTCAATAACCGCTGCGGCTCGATTGCTGGGGGCGTATTCGTTGCCGACGCTTTCGGTTGGGCCGTCTGACCGTCACACAACAATCCCGCTGCCAGTAGCATCAGACTGGCGCTCGCCAATTTCGTCATTCTTGCTCCTCCCAAATCGCCAGGCTGCGCCTTCGATTGGGTCTCAGGCAATGGGAACATGACTTTAGAGTGTTGTCACGGGTCAACCGGTGAGTCACCGGTTTATCACAAGCCAGAGAGATTCTAAATACTGATTCTTAATGTATTTAGCGGCTCGGATTTCGGTCCGCATCGCACCCGCTTGATACCTGAAAATCGAGTGGCCAAATGTCGGCCTCCGCTCGGCACCCACCCAACGGCCGACCCAACTGGAGTCTTCAATTAAACTGCTGAAAAACAACGGTGACTTACCGGATACATACCGCGTAATTGAGTGTTCTAAATATTCGTGCTGATACTTAACCATTGATTCCGTGAGCCAAAACTAACATGGGACCACCAGCGCCCGATCGATATCGAAGAGCCCTGCTGGAATGCCGAACAGAAGGTGAGTTACCGGTTACGGTTAATGAGCCCTGCTTGCAAGTAATTGTATTTAATGCGGTAAGTACCCGCAGTGGCAGCAGATGCCAATTAGGTTTGGCTTGACGCCGAACCAAAATTGAAATACGATCGCTTCCTAGCTGGATTAATCGGGGTTATTCGTCGAGGGTTGGTCTCATTGGCTGTTCGTTTCCAAACAGCCGTTGCGCCGGTATCGAAACCGTTATTGCGGAGCTGCGCGAGGGAGAGAATGGCAACTACTACTAAGATCGTGTTGAGTTTCCTAGTCGCCACGGCTGTCATGTGGGGACAAGCCGCATCGACTGCTCAAATCAATGGCACTGTGCGGGATTCGAGCGGTCTGGCGATCCCTGAGGCAGCGGTAAAGGTCACGCAGACAGCCACCGGCCTAGTCCGGAACACCACTAGTGGGACCGATGGTTCCTATGTTTTTCCGAACCTGCCAGTTGGACCTTATTTGTTCGAGGTTACCAAGGACGGATTTACGAAGTACGTGCAGTCGGGGATCTTGCTGCAAGTCGACAGCAATCCAACCATTGACGCTGCTTTAAAGGTAGGATCGGTAACCGACCAAGTGACTGTTGAGGCCGACGCGGCGATGGTAGAGACCCACAGCACCGGCGTCGGCACGTTGGTTGATAACCAGCGGGTTGTGGAGATGCCGTTAAACGGACGTAACGCCACCGAACTGGTGTTCCTGGCGGGCATGGCGACCGTTGGGGGTCAAAACGGTGGCTTCTTGAACTCTGTCCGGAATTATCCGACAGTCATGATTTCCGTGGCTGGCGGTGTAGCCAACCAGCAGACTTATGCATTGGATGGCGCCAACCATAACGACGCTTACAACGGATTGAACCTTCCCCTGCCCTTCCCGGACGCCTTGCAGGAGTTTAAGGTCGAGACCAGCGCCCTAGCGGCGCAGTACGGACTGCACTCCACCGCCGCGATCAGCGCTATCACCAAATCCGGCACCAATAAGTTTCACGGCGACGCTTTCGAATTCCTGCGGAACGGAGACCTGAACTCCCGCGACTTCTTTGCGCCTACACGGGACAGCCTGAAGCGGAATCAGTTCGGCGGTACAGTGGGCGGTCCGATCGTCAAGGACAAGCTGTTCTTCTTCGCCGGCTATCAGGGCACCATCCAGAAATCCGAGCCGACACAAGCTTCCGCGTTCGTTCCCACTAAGCAGATGCTTACTGGAGACTTCACGACGTTTGCGGGTCCCCAGTGCAATAACGGAGCCACCATTCCACTGAAGGGTTTCGGGTTTAGCGGGAACAAAGTCCCGCAATCGGCGCTCAACCCGGCGGCGTTGAAGATCGATTCGTTTTTGCCGGTGCCGACCGATCCGTGCGGGAAGGTGAACTATGGGCTCCGGAATGATCTGACTGAGCACATGGGAGTCACGCGAATCGATTATCAGGTGAGCCAAAAGAACACCATATTCGGACGGTTCTACGAAACCAACTTGGAAATTCCATCCACCTTTGATGGGTCCAACGCGCTGACGCTGAATAGCAACGCTCAACATGACCGCGTCTATTCGCTGGCCTTGGGCGACACCTACGTATTTAGCCCCAATGTGGTCAGCTCATTCCGGCTAGGAGTGAATCGTTCGGAGATTCCCAAGATTACCGACACTTTCGCCACGTGGCCCCAACTGCTGGTAAATGCTCCCTTCAATCCAGCCCCTTCGCCGCGTGTTTCGGTGACAGGAAATGGCTTCGGCATCGGCTCCGGCAACTCCATCATCAATCACGATATGACGGGCCCGGACCCCAATCTTGTCGGGGATATCAGTTGGGTCAAGGGAAATCACCAGATCGGATTTGGCGCTTCCTACCTTCGCACCCTGATCAATTATGCGTCGGGTATCAATGCCACAGGCTTGCCCACTTTCAACGGATCGATCACGGGTTCGCCCATGGCAGACTTCTTGTTAGGACAAGCTGCGACCTGGACTCAAGGCAACATTTCCTATTTCTACAACCGCCAGAACTACATCGGAATGTACGTACAGGATTCCTGGAAAGTCACCTCACGTCTGACCGTGAATTACGGCGTAAGATGGGAGCCCTTCTTTCCCATCACCAGCAAGCAAGGCCTGTTTTATCGCTTCGACCAGACCCTCTTTAATCAGGGCGTCCATAGCACCGTTCACGTGAATGCGCCGGCTGGATTCGTCTTCCCGGGTGACTCCCAATGGACCACCGGGAACGGCATTGCGGCCACCCGATGGAATGAGTTTGTTCCCCGTTTGGGATTGGCTTGGGACCCCACCGGAAGCGGGAAAATGACCATCCGGGCGGCTTTCGGGAGCTATACCGACAGGTCCGGCCTGTATGCCTTGAGTTCGTTCGGCCAAGACGCGCCGGTTGGATACGCTGTCACTTTGAACAACGTGAATCTCTCTAATCCGTGGGCCAACTATCCGGGCGGCAATCCCTTGCCGGTGCTGCTCAGCAAGACGATGCCGTTTCCGAGCGTCGGCGGCGCCTACATCACGTATCCGCCAGACTGGAAACCAGTGTGGGTCAACCAATGGAATTTCAGCATCCAGCGCCAAGTGGGAAAAGACTGGCTGCTAACGGCGAATTATCTGGGGAACAATACCTTCCATCTGGTCACCGCGGACGAGTTAAACCCAGCTGTCTTTATGGGAGCCGGTGCCTGCACCATCAATGGCGTGACCTTCCCCAGTTGCGGCACGACAGCTACCAATAACCAACGCCGCCCGCTTAACTTCCAAACCCCGTCGGCACCCGCGATCGGAATTGTGTCGCTGGGCGCGCCCAGCGGGACGGGAAGCTACAACTCGCTGTACATTTCCGCGCAGAAGCGTTTGAGCCGCGGCACCAGCGTCCTGGCCAATTACACGTATTCCCACTGCATCAGCGATGAATGGAACGGTCAGCCCGGAAACAACGGGGTCTCTTCCGTCACTCCAAACAACCGCAGGAACGATCGCAGCAACTGCGCACCCAATTTGGTTTCCTCCGATCAGCGCCATCTGTTTAATCTTTCCGTGGTGGCGCAAACGCCCAAGTTCGCAAATCGCGCGCTGCGTTTGATCGCGAGCGACTGGCAGGTTTCTCCCATCCTCAAATTAAGATCCGCCCAGTACTTCACAGTGGTTCTGGGAACGGACGTGGCACTCAACGGCGAAGGAAGCCAGCGGCCGAATTTGGTTCCCGGCGCAAACATATACGCCACGAGTCAGGCCTGCACGCCGGCGCCCTGCGTTCAGTGGCTCAACTCGGCCCCCGGCGGCACTGGCGTGAAGGGCGCGTTCGCGACCCCCGCGCTTGGCACCTTGGGTAATTTAGGCATTGGAAACTTGTCGGGTCCTGGAGTATTCCAATTGGATCTCGCCTTGTCGCGAACCTTCACAATCCATGAAGGACAAACTGTGCAATTGCGAACCGATGTGTTCAACTTACCCAACCACGTCAACCTCGCTCCTCCCGCGTATGGGGCAGCGGGCGCCGGCGCTTCCGCGCTCAACGCCGGGACCTTTGGTCAGATCACCAGTGATATCAGTGGAACCAGCGGCCTGGCCGCGGGTGATTACCGCGTGATCCAACTCGCCCTTAAGTTCGTGTTCTAGGGACCGCGACTCGACGCTTTGCGGACATGTCACTAAGGCTTCTAATTCTTCCACTGTTGCACGGCGTCGTCTTATGGGGAATCGCTGGCAACGTTTCCGCCCAGCAGGCGGGCCCCGGCTCCGCACAACCAGGAGCACGTCCGGCGCCCGATCCGCCGGAGAACCACCGGCCGCCGCTGTTCTTCCGGGAAGCGTGGAAGAAGCACTCGGGCACTCCCGAGCACCCACTCAGTCAAGATTCGGTTTCGAATTCGGATCTTGAGCTCAGGATGTACGGCGACCCGCCGAAGCCCGATCCGGACTTCGGAGGAATTTGGGATAACCAGCGGCCGCAGCCTCTCGACGATCCCGCCCACATCTTTACCGGAACTTGCCGGAGACCGTGCGGGCTCACGCTGAGGGACCGCAACAACTATGTCGATCTCAGTGGTCTCGCCAAGATTCAGTGGCGCGTAAAATACGAGGGATTCCACACCCTCCGCCCGCTCCTCAAACTCGCCGACGGCACTTACTTGGTAGGAGACCAATCCGATGGCTACACCATGGATTGGCATGTCCGCGAGTTCTCGCTCGGCGACCTGCGGTGGCGCCGCCTGGATCCGGACAAAGTGGTCACCATGACGGGGCCGCAAGCCAAGTGGGTGGTGAATCCCGACCTGAGCCGGGTGGACGAAATAGGCTTTGTTGACCTGATGCCGGGCAGCGGCCACGGAAATGGCGGCTGGTCCGACCTCGCTTGGATAGAAGTATACGGTAAGCCAGTGAAACGGTGACGTGGTAAACCGCCACGCATTCAACCATGGGCTGAGTCTAGCATCTTGGCAAGTGGCTTCAGCTAAGATCGAACAGTGGGCGATGCCGTGATGATTGGGCTGATCTCCGATACGCATGGCCTTTTGCGGCCGGACGCGTTGACGGCACTCAAAGGATCCGATCTGATCATCCACGCCGGCGATGCTGGCAAGCCTGAGATCATCGACCAGTTGCGCGCTGTGGCGCCGGTCGTTGCTGTTAGAGGCAACGTTGACAAAGGGCCGTGGGCGTCCCAGTTGCCGATGACGGCAGTCGCCGAAGGCCGTTCGGCCTTGATATACGTCCTGCACGACATTCAGCAGCTTGACATCGATCCTGCGGCTGCTGAGTTCAACATGGTCGTCAGCGGGCACTCGCACAAGCCAAGCCACACCGAACGTTCTGGTGTCATCTACCTGAACCCAGGGAGTGCCGGGCCTCGGCGTTTTCGATTGCCCATCACGTTGTCGCGTGTTGATTTACGCCAAACGCCGTGGAGTGTTGAGTTCATCGACTTAGCGGATGGGGGGACTTAGCAAGCGGCTGGCGCAGTTGTCAGTCCCGCTCTCCATTGACTATTTCACCGGAGCAACATTTTCCGGGGTGGACGCGGCAGCAGGCGGCGGAGTTAGTGATGGCAACGCTGGAAGCGGGATGGTCGCCAGGCGGCCTTGCTGGTCGCCCCGCAGCCACACGTACAGGTTGCTTTCGGAATTGGGTGGGTCCGGAAGATTGATTCCGATCGATTGCTTCATTCCTGGCCCGGAAAGCGGCTCCGGAAGATCGGCAACCGGCGCTGCGTGGCCATCGTCCCACCCGAGCTTCGCGATCATCTCGAGATTCTCGCCGGTGAGTTGATATCGCCGCATTTCATTCTGCGGCGGATTCGCGGATACAGTGAAAGAATCGATCCGCGGTACGCGCAAGATATGCGCCAGCGTGAACGGCGGCGAGCTGCTACCGCGGCCGTTATCAATCACCGCCTGCAGTGAACATCCGGCTGGCAGACCGCTGGTATCAAAGGCCAGAAATAGTTGGTCCGGGGAGAGCTGCTGCAGACTCTGGTGTCTATTCTGCTCCCCAATGTGAAGCGATGCTTGCCCGCCCACACCTTCGAGGCACACCAGCCGCACGACACTCTGCCGTTCCATATTCTTCACATCCAGCATGGCATTCAGCGTGTAACCCGCCGGAAACTCGTCGGAGCGGACGCTGATCGCCATACCCGTCGGCAGCGAGAGCCGCGAACTGGCAATCACGGGTAGCGGTCCCGCAATCTCGAGAGCATCGGGAAACGTGAGGGGCTCGCTTCGATCCTGCAAATAGGCTCTCACTGGCAGCGCCGTGCCGGGTTTCGGCGGCGATTGCAGCACCACCGTCAGGCTCCGTTCCGTTTGATTCGACTCCGGCGGATTCAGCTGGAGAACGGCTCCGGGGGCCTCCAGTTTCGTGAGCAGTTCCAAGCGTTCGCCTTTGAGCACAAAGTGCTGCGTCGCGGCGCCTTGGTTCACAAGGATTGGCAAATTGCTGATTTTCGGCGGATTGGGAAGAACCTTGAAATTCACGGGATGGCTCTTGTCGTCTTGCTGCGAAATCAGCAGTGCGTAGGCCCCGGGATCGAGATCCTTCGTGTCGATCTGCACGTCCATGTGGTCTTGCGGACCCTTACGCAGCCCGTTCGGCAGAAGAAACCGCACGCCCTGCGCCGTGGCGAACTCGTCGTTCAGCCTTTTCAACTCGACCTTGGTCGTGAATTCGAAATCACTCCCCGTCACCGTCACCGGCGCTTTCCCGGACTTCGCGAGCAGCCGGTCCTGTGACGCCGGATCGAGATGCGCTGTACTGAAATCGCTCAGCCCAAGGACATGCACGGTTCCGCTTGCTTGGAGAGAAATCCAGTCCCAAAACCCGGTTAGCTTGTAATCGCCAGGCGGCACCGCGGCTTTCGTCAAATCGATCTCCAGCGCTTTCTGATTGCCGAGTTTCACGACGGGAACCGCTATCTTTTTCTGCTGATCGTCAACCAAGGCCCACTCCCGCACACGGTCCAAATACTTCCAACCCGGCTCCGGCGCATCCACCGGAACTGGAGTCTTCTGGGTAGTGGGGATATGATCGGCATCGCCGATGCGAATCGAGGGAGTGCGAATATTAGGAATTCGGTTGACCCAGATGTAAGCGATTCGCGTATGCGGCGGCGCCGGGCCTTGTTGCCCGCAAAGATTGACGCCGGAGTTCCCCAGCGGCTGCGCAAAGGCGGCGCGGAACTGCGTATCGGGAAATGCAATGGACCGCAAATCGAGGAGCATCGCCGTTCCGCCGGCGACCAATCCGACCGGGCTTCCGAAAAAGAGCGAGGCAGCCATGCTTGCCATACTGGCCGTTTGTCCAGCCCGTTGCGCCGTGGAACTGGCCAGAGGATTGTAGTTGGCCAGTTGCGGGTTCATGGCAGCGAACACGGTCTGGGCCTGGGCCGCAACGGGAGCATTCCTGTCGATCTGGACAGCGAATCCATATTGTGAAGCGAAGCCGTTCAACGCCGAGTTGATGCCGGCCGAGGAACTCTCGCTGTTCGACAACATCGCCACCAATTGCTCGGCCTGCGCGGTCTTATCGGCGTAGTCGGCCAGCTGCGCGATGAGGACCTCGTCTTGGGCCAGGAATTTGGCCACCTTCTTCCGGTTGAGACCGCCAGGACCGTACACCAGCGCGGCAAGGGAGATGGTCCGCGGCATCTTCCATTCCTGCGCTTTGTCTGCGGGCTTGGGGTCGGTAACGATGATATCTTCCTCCCCGGGCTGCCGCTTTTCCGGTACCAGGATCAGCGCGACCTCGCCTGGCCGCTCCTCCTTCCCCCGCAGAGTGGCAGCATAGCGCACGATGTCGCCTTCACTCAGATGATTGATGGTGCGAAACGGAAGGGACTGATTGCCGATGTGCACGCTCAAATCCACCGCGCCGAGCGGCCCGCCCCCCGGGCAATTCACGAAAGGAGGCGCTTCGGGCGCCGCGGCAGCTGGATTCGGCTCCTGCGCGGCTACGTCTGAAACGTAACTCTGTGTCTGGACCAGACCAGCCAGCAGGAACGCTAGCGTCACAGCTCGTACAGCCATTCTACCTTCAGGGTACACCGGCCCTGGATAGCCGTGTTCGGATGCTGAAGGTGGCGGAAGAGATTGCGATGGTGCAGATCGCCCGCTGAAAGTCGGCTGGTGTAGAGCAGCCGATTTCCGTGAGCCGTTGCCGACAACCCATGGAGAAATTTTAATCGCCAGATGGCTTAAGGTCAGTAGGCACGATCCCGCCCCCGATAAAATCATTCAACCGCCTATGTGCCTTCATCAATTCCTGGGGCAATCGACAGTTCGCTGGCTGCGCTCTTGATGCGCTGAAAGTCTCGCTGGCCACGCTCGCTCGGACGGTCGCATCGATAATTCTTTTGACTAGGACGGTCCGTATCTCCTACTCTGTTTGAGGCAGCGTGATCGCACGGTTGTCCAAACACTTGATACAAACAGGGATTATCCCGACAAACACGAAGGTTTCCGCTTTGCAGACAATGCATCCAGCCAGGTCCTTCTCCGCATCTATTAGCTTAGGTGCAATAGCAAGAGGCCACAATGGTTAGCTTGCCATCGGGCCTAGGCGGGGATCCACCTCGACGACGATTTCCTTCGCCTGATCAACGGAGCAATTGAAAGCACCTGCATTCGACTGCGCTCCCAGGGGTATCTCGTTATCGTCGGCGCGGTGAACGGGTCATGGTATCGGGATTGGTTGCTGCTCCGATTTCGCTACGCGGGGGACTGCCAGCAGCAACCAGTTGCCAGCGCGGGCCCAGCTTTTCTCAAACTTCCCTCGATCCACACTGCCTGGTCCTCGCTTGGCTGGGTCATTTAGCCAAACCTTCCGTTGATCCAATCCAGTGACTACGACGTAATGCAAATCAGCATTGTCCTTGTTCTTCAACCCGACGATCAGAACCCGACCCTTGGAAATGTGGCGGGTCAAATCGGATGAATCTGCCTGTATCGTAAAAGCGTGATACCCCCTGGAATCCAAGTAGCGGCGCATGTCGGAGAGTAATGTGCCCTGGTTATCAGTTACCGGAAGGCTCGCGTGCAGATCGGACCCTGAGATTTGGCCGAGACCACTTGTGTGTGCGGACCAATACCCTTGCAGCATTGCGATACTTGCGGGCCCGCATCCGTTGGTCTCCTGACGCTGAAAGGGTACCGTAAGGGGCGCGGCTTCCTTAGCGACCATAGCCTGTTGTAAGGCGAAAGAGGCGACGAGGGTAACGGCGGCGACTCGGCCCCATCCGGCTGACCGGTGTTTTTTCATAGATTCCTTACTTGAGAACAAGTACAAGAACGATAGCCGCAAGAGCAATCACGATATACGTGAGGTGTTCGTTCGATAAGGCCCCGCCACGAACCTCTGGCCCGGGATTCTGACTTCGCTGGGAGAGGGCAGCGATCTCGTCTTCATCAAGGAATTGCGCTTCCGAAGTTGTTGCCGGATTCGAGGTAGCTTTTGCAGGCGCACTACCGGCAGCATTCTCTAACACGTCGAACTTCTGCTTGGCCTCGACTTGGGCTAAGGTTCGGGTTGGCGCACAAAGAGCAAGACACAGGGACGCGATGGCAAGTTTTGGCGCCTTCGACGAAAAACGGATCATTGTAACCTCCTCGTAAAACGATGCAAGCAGGCCGCCGCCCGTTACTCGCCTTTCGCAACTTCAGTCGTAGTCCTGATGTTCCCGGTTAGGTCCTGGACCCCGTTGTTCCCAATCATTTCGGTTTCGCGGATATGCAAGCTCCGCCGCGGCCGCTCTGCGTAAACCGCAACCGACTGCCGGATTCCGCGCTGATCGACGAACCTTACGTGGCATTCTCGAATCCATCGAAACGGAGCATATTCGCCGTTTGTTCGCTACGAACGTACCAAAGAAACGCGCTTGTCCAGGTCGCCTTGGAGTCGGCCGAGAGGTTGAGGAGGGCGTGGCTGGAAAGCACCGGAAGCAGTCCGCGCGAGGCCACTATGACGAGTCCCTGCAGGCACTGTGGTTACGCAGCCTAGCTAATCGGGGAGGCGCAAGCCACCCGTTCTACTGATGTACCGATACGCCCCACCGGTTCACTCTGAGAGCAGGAGATATCATCATGGCAAGTTCTCTAGTTTCCCTCTCAAATGAACTCGCGTCTTTAGTCGAGAGTTCCGCGGTGCCGGTGGTCGCCGTCCATGGCCGTCCGCGCTTCAATTCGAGTGGCGTGCATTGGACGCCTGGCGTGGTCGTGACGGCGGAGCACACACTGCGTCACGATGACGACCTCTTTGTGACCACAGGTAACGGTGACAAGCTTCCCAGCGAAGTAGCCGGCCGTGACCCCGGGACCGACCTCGCGGTGTTGCGAGTCAAAGATCTCACGATCCCCACAGCTCACCAGCTGGAAAATCCGACCCCTCGCCCCGGCGACCTAATTATGGCGATTGGCCGCAACCGGGAGAGCACTAATGCCGCGTTGGGTATCGTGAGCAGCCTTAGCGGAACGTCGCAAACCTGGCGCGGAGGCAGACTCGATCAAGTGATCCGTCTCGATGTAGCGCTTCATCCGGTTTCATCCGGCGGGGCAGTCGTGAACGCGGCCGGCAAGGTCATCGGCATCGCCACTCCGATTCTTTCCCGAGCCGCCGTGTTCGCAGTCCCGAATGCGACCGTGGAGCGCGTGGTGCAGACGCTCTTGGCGCATGGGCGGCTGCCGCAGGGGTATCTGGGCGCCGGCCTACAACCAATCCGGCTTCCCGAACATCTAACCAAGGGTCTCGGGTTAACAGCCGCCGGAGGTTTGATGACGGTGAGCGTGGATCAGGATGCTCCTGCGGGTAAGGCGGGTTTGACGATCGGCGATGTACTTGTGGAGTTGAACGGTCAAGCGGTCGACCGGCCGGAGGAAGTCAGACCGCTGCTCGCCGAACTGGTTGGAAAGTCCGTCACCGCACGAATTCTGCGCGGCGGCAAGCTGGCGAGTCTCGAGATTCGCGTCGCGGAGCGGCCAAGGAGAACGTGACATGGGAATCGGCGAAGTCGGAGAATTACTACGCCGGTTCACGGTGCACATTCGCGGCATCGGCCCTCAGCAGCAAAGTGCCGGCTCAGGAGTCATTTTGGACGCCGAAGGGACGATCGTTACCAATGCCCACGTTGCCGGTAACGGCACCCATTGGGTTGAACTGTGGGACGGACGATCCTTACGAGCGGACATCAAAGCGAGAGACGGCCATCGTGATCTGGCGAAGCTCAAGTTGCATGCCACCGGATTGCCTGCCGCGACCTTTCGGAACCAGCCGGTGAAGCCAGGCGAACTGGTCGTCGCGGTAGGAAACCCGCTGGGCTTCACCGGGGCCCTCACTACGGGCGTGATTCATGGAGCGGGCCCCTTTCCCGGTTTGGGCCGCAGGCCGTGGGTCCAGGCCGCTATCCGCTTAGCACCGGGGAACTCGGGAGGTCCGCTGGCAGATGCCGCGGGGCAAATAGTCGGAATCAATACGATGATCGCCTCCAGCGGACTCGCGCTGGCAATACCAGGCGTTATCGTCGAGGAATTTGTAAGAAATGGCGCGCGGCCGCGGCTCGGCGTCACGGTTCGACCGGTTCGCATGGATCGTCGAAACAGTATCGGCCTGCTGATCCTAAGTGTCGATCAGGGAAGCCCTGCTGAGCAGTCGTCGCTCTTGATTGGAGACTTGCTGGTAGGCACGGATCAGGCCCCATTTACTACGGTTGCCGACCTTGCGGATGCGATCGCAGAATCCTCCGCTCCTCTCAAGGTTCGATTCTTAAGGGGGAATCGCACAACGGAGCGTGAAGTGGCGATCTCTTTGGATGGCAAATTCACGCAGGAGGCCGCTTGATTCGTGTTTGGATTGAGACTGCCTCCACAGTCACTCGGGCGGGGTTTGAATCCGTGCTTGAAGGCAGCGTGGGCATCGAACTGGTGGATTCCCTTGCGCAGGCGGAGGTCGTATTGCGCGAGGATCTACCGCTGGAATCGGAAGCATCAGACAGGTTGCCCGCTGTAGTCTTGACGGATGGGCCGCTTACTTCGCGTCTGTTCCGCCGGGGCGTCCACGCCATGCTGCCGCGCGATGCCGCCGCGGATCAGATCGTCGCGGCGCTGCATGCCGCAGCGGTCGGGTTGATCGCAATTCCAGTGGAAGCCAGCGCACTGCTAGGTCCGGCAGAGCCGGATTCTGAAATTGAAAACCTCACTCCCAGAGAGATGGAGACTTTGGAAATGCTCGCCGAAGGAATCAGCAACAAACAGATCGCCGCGCGCTTGCATATTTCCGAGCACACCGCCAAGTTCCACGTTAACTC
>Ga0207674_10005879_pt1 | contig 14543 bp, 14 predicted proteins | sample KBSCornC72_FD_184303 | JGI IMG/M metagenome (GOLD analysis project Ga0207674, IMG submission 184303) | Corn rhizosphere microbial communities from Kellogg Biological Station, Michigan, USA - KBS Corn C7-2 (SPAdes) (version 2) | ecosystem: Host-associated > Plants > Roots > Rhizosphere > Soil ... | reverse complement strand
CGTTTTATCCCTGCTTTGCGATCCCGACACGCGCTACGCCCTGGAGCGGGCAGGCACCAATCTGCGCAATACCGCCACCGGCCGCATTTATCCCATCCGCGACGGCATCCCGTTGTTCGTCAGCACCGTCACCGGGTCTAACCTGAAGTATCAGACTCTCTACGATCGCATCGCGCCGGGCTACGATCTGGTCGAAGGACTCTATCACTGGTTCACTCGCAAGCCCAATTACCGCCACGAATTCATCAGCGAACTTGAACTCAAACCGGAAGCCAGCGTCCTCGAAGTTTCCGTGGGCACTGGAGCAAACCTGCGCTTCCTTCCTCACGACATTGAGTTCTACGGTATCGACATCTCCTGGGGCATGCTCCACAAGTGCGAGATAAACCTGCTTAAGTGGCGCCGCAAGGCCCATCTCTTCCAGGCCGAAGCTGAACGCCTCCCCTTCAAAGTCGGCGCATTCGATTGCGTCTTTCATGCGGGCGGCATCAACTACTTCACGGACCAAGCCCGGGCCATCAAGGAAATGATCTGGGTCGCCAAGCCGGGCACGAAGATCGTAATCGTCGACGAAACGGAACGCACGGTCCGTGACACCTACCAGCGCACTCCGGTTATTCGCGGCAGCTTCCCCGCTGGTTCGGAGAAAGTCCGCTGCCCCATCGATCTCGTTCCGGCCGAGATGAAGGACATCACCGCACGGGATATCTGCGGGGGCAGACTCTACTGCCTCACCTTCCGCAAACCGTAAGCGAGGTTAACCAACTTACATCCACAAACGTTGAAGAAGTGACATGTAGGAGTGGAGGTATGGAGCGAGGTATTAGTGTTTCCAGCGCGTGGTGGTTTCCAGGTCGCTGGCTCGGATCAGGATCGTTGATCATAGCGCCTCCGCTTCTTTTCACTGGGATTCTGCTCCGAATTCGTTTCCACTTCTTCTTCCCGCAACAGCTTGCGGCGTATCAGAACCACCCGCGGCTGATGACCGCAGCGTACAGTTGCTTTCTCGCCGGAAACATTCTCCTCTGGCCCGCAGTCATCACCGTTGGCAATAGGATTGGCAGACGAAACCCGGGATGGGCCATGTGGGGGACTTCCTTTGTGATTTTTGGCCTTTTCGCACGCACATTTCACGCCGGTGCCGACTATCTCGCATTCCAGATGGTTCGAATCGAAGGAGTTGAAAGCGCGACCGAGACGATAGGCGCCTCATACGGCGCATTCCATGTGGTCTCGGCGCTGAACGCCACGATCATGCTCGGATGGATTCTGCTCGCGGTCGGTTGCTATCTTTCCGGAACGATGGGGTTGGTAAGATCCGTCTCATTGGGATCGATGTCCGCGCTTATGTTGGGCGTAATGAAGGGCAGTTCCATCACATCCGTGGTAGCCGCGAGTGGACTCTGTATCGCATTCGTGCCTCTCGGATTCAGCCTGCTTCGAACGCCCTCACCGCCAGGCACGCGAAATCTTCTGCTGGGAATTGCTGCTGCACTTAGCCTAGTCGCGGCTCTCTTCTATGTCGGGAGTTTGGGTTGACCTCACCGCCGCTCTGTTCCTGATTAGGCCGGAGGCTACATTCAGTCTCAGGTCCGAAGACTCAAGCAGGCAATGCGGAATGCTCAGAACGCCATTGCGTGAATCTCAACTTGGACCGCTGGTATATCCGCTCTACGATATTCAGTCTCCGGAAGACATCGCGGCGCTCCTCAATCTTCAATCCGAGGATATTGCGGTAGAGATGGTCTGCTCCGGGAGAGACAACGCCATCGGCATCGAAGACAAGGTTCATCGACTGGGCGTGCTCGATGGCGTTAACCATGAGAAGTTTTACCGCATCTGGGTGCGGTTTGCCGGTGGTGTCTTCCCCGGATGCAACCCGGTGTGTTGAGAGCCAGTAGTAGCATCGGCGATCGTCCCATATGTATACGATCGCAGCATCGTAGGGGAGGCGAGATTCAGTGCTTCCCGAAGTTTCACCGGTATTGAGTCTGGCGGCAACGGCACGCCCGCAACCGCGCTCGATCGTTTGTTGAATTAACTGCGGAAGCATCTTGAGCGGGGCATAGCTTCGTTTTCCCCTCTCCTTCAAGTTCGTCTCGAAGAACTCGACAAACTCGTTTGCGGTCAGGTCCACACACTCAAGGCACTTAGCGGCGCGCTTGATATGTCCTCGATGTTTGCGCTTTCGCTCGCTTAAAACATCGCCGTCTTCGGGAAGACGCACATAAGTAATCTGGCTTGAGTGTTCAAAGCCGGCATCAAAGAATGCCTTTCTTACGAGATCCGCATAACTCAATGTTGGATCACAAACAAAGGAGAACGATGCCCTTCGAGGTAGCTGCTGAATGAGGCCTCGCAGCACCTTGGATTTCTCCTCGGAGCTTAGATCCTCGTCGACAATCGGACCTCCGAGATGCGCCCAGTACGGATCTTGTCCGAAGGTAAGTCCCAGTCGATTTCTCCACAAAACGAACGGCAGCCTTCCGACAGTCCGTTCACCCCGCGCGACTTTCAGTTCACAATAGCCCGGAAATCTTCGCGCGATATCGTGCCACCAACCCTGATGGAAAACCGATAAGTCAAGCCGGCCTCGATCGTGACCTTGAACCAGCAGACTCGACGACACCACATCGGTGGCCATAACTCTCTCCTCGGACGGGCTGTACCCGGCGGTTGCCGGATAAGCAGAAACAATGCGACGAGCCATTGATTCGGGCGTGTAATCCCCAGATCAGCGACGGTCAAGGCTGACGCAAACAGGACCAATGATGTTGAACATCATGAATTCAGTTCGGTAAGCCGACGCTAATGGCGTCTGCGGAGTTTCTAACAGCGGAGAATCTGCTGGGATGCGAGGGGAGGAATCTGTTCCGTAGTCTCGGAGTGGCGCCCGCAAAAGTCCTCTGAGTTTTCACTGGTTCCCGGCAGCACTTCAAATGCATGTGATTGCTGGTTTCTGTGCGGAACGTGGTGGATGGTTCCGTGAATTACGGCGGGCGCGGCGTTAGCTGGGTATGCAATATCGGGCGGATCAATCGCAGGCGCAATCAACATCACTGCTATCGCGCTCAACAACGCGACAACCAGCAACGAAGAAAGCCGAGAGAAATTCCCGGAGCCCAAGCTATATCTATAGAACTTCATTGAGAACCTTAGCGGATAGTACCCGCAGATCAGTTCGCGGTGTTAGCCCATTCAGTAACTATCTCTCGGAACTTAGGTCTCTTCCTGCTGGTTACCTCACAATTAACTTCCCTGGAATGTGAGTCCCGTGCCACCGTCACTGGTCACACTGAGCGTCAATGCGACGATTGCATCTTGTGGTCACGCAGCGAAACCGCCATCAATCAGCAGAGAAGCCCCAGTGATATACGCTGCTTCAGGACCGGCGAGGTATGCCGTCATGGCGGCGATCTCGTCAGCGTGGCCATAGCGTTTCAACGCCAGCAGCCCAAGCATCGTCTCCGCAAACGGACCGCTGGCCGGATTCGCTTCCGTATCTACAGGTCCGGGCTGAATATTGTTGACCGTGATCTTCCGCGCACCCAGATCACGCGCCAGCCCCTTCGTAAAGCTCGCAATAGCTCCCTTCGTCAATGCGTACACAGACCCGCCCACGAACGGCATCCTTTCGCTGTTCACCGAACCGATGGTGATGATGCGCCCTCCATCCGGCATATGCCGCAGAACCTCCTGGATGGCGGTGAACACGCTGCGCACATTTACAGAAAGTGCCTTTTCGAAATCCTCTGCCGGGAATTCCGCGATAGCTCCAAGGGCCAGCACTCCTGCGTTGTTCACCAGAATGTCTATCTTCCCGAACGCCTTCCCGGCCTGCTGTATCGCCGCACGTACAGCGGGTTGATCCGCGGCGTCCGCTTTGATCGCGAGAGCCTTTCCTCCATCTTTCACGATCCCGTCGACGACCTGCTGGGCACGCTCGGCCGAAGAGCTGTATGTAATGGCAACCTGGGCTCCCTCTTTCGCCAGTCGCCTCGCAATCGCCGCGCCGATTCCGCGCGATGCACCTGTAACCAGCGCGAACTTCCCCATGAGTGATGGCATCCTGGTCTCCTCTCGACCCTCTTTTCTGGAGCGATCGTCACACGACTATAACGCATCGCAATGGCCGGAAAATGAATGGCCCTTGGCAGATCCGCCCGGTCAAGCCCTACTGCAACCTAGATGGATCGAGCCAGTTGTCGAGTTTGCGGTCTCGTCGCCGAGTTCAATGTTGGGTCATGCACTCAGCAGCGCCACTGCCGCAAGTGCGAGGCCCATTCCTGCCACCTGCCGCGTCGTCGGGCGCTCTCGAAGAATGATGCCCGCCAGCAGAATCGTTCCCGCAGGGTACATCGAGCAGATCACCGCAGCCACGTCCAGCCTTCCCCTCTGCGAGGCCATCATGTAGAAGAGGTTCCCTACGGTATCGAGGCAACCCGAGATGATCCCTGCCAGCCAGAATCCTCGCCATCCGCCCTTGGGCCGCGCGACAGCCACGGTTAGGAGGATGGCGGTCGCTCCCGCGATCCTGCCTGAGGTCAGCGCCCAAAGCACCCCACCTTCGGCGCCCATCTTGAAGAGGATGAGCTGCGCGCCGAAGCCGGCGCCGGCGCACGCTCCCAGCAGCAATGCTCGCGCTGGTGTACTCGATCCGGAAGCGCCTTGCGACTGCGAGATCGTCCAGATCGCCGCCAATCCCACACCCAGCCCCGCTGTCGTCAAGCCGCCGGGCCATCCCGAATGGAAAAGCTCGAAGAGCACTGGAATGAAAGCGGTCAATAGCCCGGTGAGCGCAGCCGTCAACCCCATTGCACCCATCGCCAAAGCGCGATAGAAAATCGCCAGCGCGAAGGCTCCTTCAAACCCGCCAATCGAAGCGTAGACAAGATACCTCTTGTCCGGAACGGGCAGCCGCAGTGCAAGGCAGATGCAAAGCAGCGCAGCCAGTGACACCACCTGTCCGGAAGCCGTAATCAGCAGACTGGAAGCCCGCCGCGCACCCCACCCTCCGGCGAAGTCGGACCCTCCCCACGTAGCTGCAGAGAGCAGGCTCAGGCCTGTCGTAGCCCCTGAAGAAGCCATATGTGTGCGCCTTGCTTAGGAGTCGTTAGTGCTGGATGTTGTCCCGGCTTGAAGCGTAGTAGCCCTTCTTCGCTTTAACTTCGACACCCGGCCGGTCAACACGCACTTCGATCTTGCGGAACTTGCTGTCGAACGGAGGCTCGTGGCTCGCATACACCAGGAAGTATTGGTTACGCGCCTGCTCTGTGATCTGAGCGTAACTCTTCTCAATCCCGTTCAGATCGCGCTCAGATTGGAGAATGCCGCCGGTCGCATCCACGTACCCATAGAGCCGGTTGTCATACATCGTGAACGGCAGATGCAGACGGCTGATGTAACCTTCGCCCCACCGAGCCGCATCGCCGACCAGTGTTCCGTACACCGCGATCTTGTTGGTCTGCAGATACCGCAGCACATCCTTGTAAGCAGCTTTGCTGCCGTACTCCTTGCCATCCGAAATCACGTAGATGATGCGACGCCGCTCCGGTGGACGGTTCGAAAGCTCCTTCGCCGCGGCCAGAATCGCATCGTTCAGAGTGTGAATCTCTTTCGGAATCGTGATGAAGGAAGAGTTCCCGGTGGCTCCTCCGCGCTGAACCGTGGGATTTGAGTCCAGACAGCCGCCATTCTTGCTGATCGCACAACCCGCGAAGGGACCGCTGTTGATCGGCACCGCCTCTTCGCGGCCGCTGGCCTTCGCCATCGCCAACACCACAGGCACTCGATTGCCCTGCGCACCGGTAAACTCCGTTACCCTGCGAGGTCCGTTGTTGTAGGTGAAGACCGAGATCTCGTCGTAAGGAGACAGTGCCCCTTGGATCGCCCCTAGGGAGTTGTTCACCTTCTCCATCACATCCATGGTCACGCTCTGATCGATGACAAACGCCATCGACAGCGGTGCCGGGTCAACCGAGAAGATCTTCAATGGCTCCCACTTGTCGTTCTCATACACCTTGAAGTCGCGCCATGTCAGCCCCGCGATTGGATTGCCCTTCTGATCTTTTACCGTGACTGGCACCTGAACGTAGGTCGTGTAGCTCACAAAAGTTGGACCGGCGTCTGCGGGACTTATGTTCTCCGGAGGCGTCGTCTGCACGTCTGTCGGAGGTGTTGGAGGCGCCTTGGGAGCTGCCTGTTGCGGCACGTCCGCACTCGAACTCGTCGGCCCAGCCGAAGCTCCAATGCCGGGAGTGATAGGCCCGAGGTCTTTGAGCGGAGCCGAAGAAGGCTGAGGCTTGGGAGCATCCGGCACGGCCTGTTGATCGGTCGACTGCGCGAACGCCGCCGCGCCAGCACCCAACCCGAAACTGAGAATTGCCGTAAGCGCCAGTGCTTTCAAACCATGGTCCACAGGTCTTCTTTCCTCCCCTTCGCATCGCCAACACCGGGCCGGAACCCCACGTCCCGAACTACCCTATGTTGACTCCGCGGTACTGCCCTGCGCCAGCCGGTTTCCTGGCCCACAGATGCGCCCGATGATTGAGGCTGCAACCGTCAGATTATCAGACGCACCAACGCCCTGCAGGTTGCCCACTTAGGCAGGAAACAGTCGGCCTCGACTCTCCCGTTACAATGAAAATGCTCTCCTTCGGCCCGATTTTGGCGTCCAACTACCAAGATGCGTGTCCCCCGCCATTTCGTGTTTCTTCTCGTCGCCCTTCCGCTGTTTACGGCGGCAGCTTGGGGACAGCTTGTTCCATCGCCAGACGCGCCTCCCGTGAGCAACGCGCCTCCGCCGCCTCCAGAAGAAGAGTCGATGGGAACTTTGCGCCTGAACGTCAATCTTGTCGACTTGTTTTTTACGGTTAAGAACAGATCGGGGGAACTGGTTCCGCACCTGTCCAAGGACGACTGCTCCGTAGCGGAAGACAAGGTCCCGCAAACCTTGAAGAACTTCAGCGCCGAGACCCATTTGCCGTTGACCCTCGGTCTAATGCTCGACACTTCCGGAAGCCAGATGGACGTGCTTCCGCTCGAGCAGCAGGCCGGTGCTCAGTTTCTCGAACACGTTCTCAAGTCGAAAGATCAGGCTTTTCTCGTCTCCTTCGACGCTAACATTGACCTGCTCCAGGACTTCACTAACAGCCCACGTATGCTCGAGCGCGCTATGAATAAGGCGCAAATCAACACTGCGGGTGGTAACGGAGGCTCCGGTATTCCCGGCCTTGGAGGCGGCACCATTCCCACAAGCGGTGGACCGAAGGGTACGCTCTTCTACGACTCTGTCTATCTTGCCTCCAATGAAAAAATGGCCGACCAAAACGGTCGCAAGGCGTTGATCATCCTTACCGACGCAGACGACCAGGGCAGCGATCACAAGATTCAGGAAGCCGTTGCCGCCGCGCAAAGGGCCAACACGATCGTCTACGTCATTCTGATCGCAGAACCGAGCTTCTACGGAGGATTTGGCTACTCAGGATTTTCCGCTGCCAAGAAGATGTCGGAAGAGACTGGCGGCCGGTTGATCAATGTCGGCACCAACGGCAGGAAACTCGAAGCCGCCTTCCAGCAGATCGAGGAGGAGCTTCGCACCGAGTATCTCGCCAGCTACACTCCGACGAATCTCAAGCAGGACGGAACGTTCCGCCGCATCTCCGTGCAGTGCAAAGGCGATGACATGAAGGTCCAGGTCCGGCGCGGATACTACGCACCCAAGGGTGACCAGAAACAGTAATCTCTCCGAAACCGAAATAGAAAAGGCCGCCAGGGAATCTGGCGGCCTTTTCACGTGACGTTGCCCAGAAGCTATTGCCCTGACAGGCAGCCCTTCTGTCCCGAGTTATTGGGGTAGCCAGTGCCGGCGTTGTAAGCAGCATTCGACCACTCGCCCTGGATCTTCCACTGCGTCCCGTTCGAGAAGGTCACCAGGGGCGCACCAAATGTCCATGCGCACTTGTCGCCATTCTCTGCGCCTTGCGAGTCATACCACGCGCCCGGGCTCGCCGGATCCGTCATAGCTTCTGACAACTCGTGCCCGCTCACATTGGCAATCGCCGCGAGTCCCTGCGAATGTTTCCCAGACGTGTCCTGCGGATCGCATCCTGCGTCCCCATCCAGCTTGAAGAAGTAAGCAAACTGAACTCGAACGCCATTGCATGTGCCCACGCTGTGCCAGGCGCAGTAGCGGGCCGAACCGCGAGGTGTGTCTGTGTACACGGCGTAATAACCGTTCCCTGAAGGATCCGGGTTTGTAATCTCCTTACACACTTCTGCCAGGATCGTGGAGGTATTGCCGCCGCTCGTGGAAGCAGAAGTATCAATGACATGGCCGCCATAGTTCGACATTGGACCCACCTGGCCATTCGAGCCTGTGTACTCCGTGTTCGTCTTCGCATAATTGGAGTTGCTGAATCCGGTGTACCAGGAATCCATTCCGGTGATCTTGTCTCCCGTATAACTTCCCCAACTGGTTCCCCAGAAAATGGCCTTAGTGTTCTGGGTCGGCATGATCACCCCACCGTGATAGGTCATATTCGGGCTTTTGTTAGGTCGTGCAGCCCTCGCCTCTTTAGCCTCTTCGGCGGCACGCGCATTGGGCTGAAAATCGCGGGTCCAGTGGATGCCAAGCATCGGCGGGCCCGATTGCACTTCCAAATACTCAGTTTGGCTGTTTCCTTGAGCCTGCGCTGCGGCGGTGATGGCCAGTGCTCCGCAACATACCAGCAGGGGAAGTAGTCTGGTTCTCATTTCGAATGTCTCCATGGGGAAGGATGGGCCGCGGAAACCGACCGACTCCGCAGTCGTTCGCATGAGACTGCCCGAACAAAGCAGCTCATGTCAACAGTACGGCGATTCATCCCGAGGTCACCGCAGGTAATCCCACTGGGCAATCCTTGCCAAATGTGAGGCTTCGGCAATTTGTACCTAGCCAAAATTACACGAGCGAGACGAATCGCGCAGAGAGCGCCGCCGCTGGGCAATGCATCAACCCTCAATCCAAAACAAAGGAAGTGCATCAATTTCTTGCATATCGATCATCGTCCGCAGAAAAACGGGCATCTACTCACATTTGGCAACCATCTTGCCAATGAGTTAACCGACTGCGCGTATCTCATCCCCGGATGGTGTCTCATGGAAGACTTGCTCATAAAAGCCGCTACTCTCGTTGCAGTGGGCCTCGCCACTTTTTCCAGCTTCCCCGGAACCGCCCAGCAACAAGACTCGGCTCCGCAGCAGCAACAACAGCCTTCTGGGCAGCAGATACCTCCAGTCGCGCCCACGGCTACGCCTCAGCATCCCGGACAGCCCGGCTCTGATGCTCTGACCAGTCCAGCGGCTGCCCAGCTCAAGCCGGTAAGCGCCGAGCTCGTCGACAAGCTTGATTCCAAATCTGCAAAACAGGGCGACAGCGTCGTAGTGAAGACGGACGAGAACCTCCAGATCAGCGAGGGCACTGAGATTCCCCGTGGTTCGAAACTGATTGGCCACGTAACTAACGTGCAGCCGCGAGGAGATGGGCATGAGAACTCGCAGATCGCCATCCAGTTCGACCGGGCCGAACTGAAGAGCGGTCAGAGTCTCCCTATCGAGTCCGTCATTCAGTCCGTGGCTCCAGCAGCAGGCTCCGAAGGGACGAGCGGCATCAGCAATCCGCCGGCAACCTACGGCGACGCGACCGCTTCTTCCAGCGTTCCGACGGGCTCCATGGGTTCAATGGGAGCACCGGCCGGTTCCGCTTCTGCTTCCGCGTCCGGATCCATGGGCCCGACTGCTGGTGCAGGTTCCTCAGCGACCGGCAGCATGAACCAGAACACGACCAATACCCGCCCGGATCTCGCATCGAACTCGACCATGCAGCCAGCAGGCGCCACTGACCAGAGCGCCGCCACAAACGCGGCTGCGCCCGGCAGCATCGTAGCGCGCAACGGCAACGTAGCCATCCGCACCACCTCGGTTCCCGGCGTACTGCTGGCAAACGACATCCATGGCCTGCCGTTCTCGAACGCCTCGGGTCTGCTGCTCGGGGCACGACGCGACGTGCACCTCGATGGCGGAACCCGACTGGTTCTTGCCGTAGCAATGGCGCCGCAGAGTAATGGAAGCGGGATGAGCAGGTAAGCGCACTCCAACCAATCCTCTTCAAGGGGGCCGGAGTCACACTCCGGCCCTGCGGTATTTCAAGACACCTGCGTTACCTGCATCAATCAATCGCGTAATCTGGCGCACGAACTGCCTCTCCCATAACATCACCCTCGTTGATGAAGTCCAATCGGGCTGAAGCCTGCTGGAGACTCAGGATGTTGCACGATGACACTGAAGAGGGCGCACCAGAACGCTTCGAGATCGGTCTTCGCTTCCGGCGCATGATTGAGACGCGTATCACCCGCCTCGAGGCCGATGCCTCTCATGATGAGGACACCGCGAACCACCTGGACAACATCGATCACATCCGCCGGCAGATGCGCCTTGTGGCCGCCCAGCGAAAGGAAGCCCTTCGCATGCGGCGCTTTCTTGAACACTCCACCACGCGCGTGGCGATGCCGACGAACTCGAAATAGTCGGCCCGCAAGTTTGTCAAGAAGACTCCTTCTGCCAACTTGCCTTTGCCGCAGAAGATCCTGGCTCAGCACGATGACAAAGGAAATCCCAGCCTGCTCGATAATGGCGGTATGTCCTCGCACGCCGCATCTCCAGTCGGGCTCGAATACCACATTGTCGATGTTTTTACCGACACCGCTCTCAAGGGCAACGGCCTCGCCGTCGTGTTTGACACCGTCGGTCTTCCCACGGATCGTATGCAGGCGATCGCGCGCGAGTTCAATCTTTCGGAGACTACCTTCATCCAGCATCGCGAAACCTCTCTGGAGAGGCAGGAGGGCGTGAGGGTCCGCATCTTCACCACGCAGGAAGAGCTTCCTTTTGCCGGACATCCTACGCTCGGCACTGCAAGCGTGCTGAAGCTCCACGCGCCTGAGGTGCTGGAACGCAACACCGTCCGGCTTGCTCTCAAGGGCGGCACTGTTCCCGTGCGCTTCAAATCAGACAGCCTTTTCGGTGAAATGACCCAGCGCGACCCGGAATTCGGCCTTCAGCTCGAGATCGCGGAAGTCGCCCGGCTATGCGGTCTGCGCACTGACGATCTGCACGCCGGCGTTCCGCCGCAAGTCGTTTCAACCGGCACCGCATTCGCCATCGTTGCTTTGCGCTCGCATGAGTCGCTCGCCCGGCTGCATGTGGATCAGGAGCCTGCAACGCAATATCTTCGCGTAAACGGCGGCCGCTGGTTCTACGTGATGGGCCCAACCGATGACGATCAACCTGGCTGGAGAGCGCGCATGCAGTTCTACGGCGGCGAAGACCCTGCCACAGGCTCGGCAGCAGGCTGCGCAATCAGCTATCTCGTGAAGCACAACCTGGTAGAACCGGGAAGGCAGATTCATGTGCAGCAAGGAGTCGAAATCGGTCGCGCAAGCGATTTATTTCTAGCTGCTGACGTGATTGAAGGCAGGGTTACAAATGTTCGCGTTGCGGGCAGCACTGTTCCCGTTGCAAAGGGAACCATTTTCCTGCCGTGATACACACGCTTTTCAACAGAATTTAATCAGCGCAAGTTACTCACTGTATTCATTCTGCTCTTTTTTCCTTTGTTTCAAGATGCGTTTCATGCAAATTTTCGCTTCCTATTCTCTCTTTTCACGCAACTCCGCAGTCCGTACTCTTGCCCAAGCATTGAACGAAACCTAACCGGAGTTCTCCGGTTTTTATAACGGCTTCAAACACAATCTGACCGCAAAAGGATTTCCCTTCAACGGATTGATTGCCACCGAAGTCGCCTGAAGGGTCGCATTCTCTCGTTTTGAATGAGCCTGCGCCCGAAGGGGACTTGTGCCCGCAATCCGCAAGCGAGCCTGTGCGCGACCGCCGGCCCCGGACCTTGACGAGCCTGCCCGAAAACAAACGGGCACCGCTGTAGTGCGCTTCAAGACCGGCCGAACAAACTTCTACGACAGGAGCAGAACCAACGAGATGCGCCCCAAAAAAGTCATCCTTTGCGTCGATGATAACGAACAGGATCTGTCCGTTCTCAAGTTCATGCTGGTAACAAACGGTTACCGCGTGCTAGCCGCCACAACAGGGCAGGATGCCATCGCCCTCTTCGCAGAAAATCAGATCGACCTGGTTTTGACCGATCACGCCATGCCTCAGATGAGCGGCGACCAGCTCGTTTTGAAACTCAAGCGCATCGCCTCGCATGTCCCGATGGTCATCCTCGGCGATCCTCAGAAGATGAACGGCCAGATCCACGGCGCAGACGCCTTGCTGGCCAAGAAGACGTGTTCGCCGCAAGAGCTGCTGGAGCGCGTGAAGATCATGAGCGCTCGCAAGCGTGGGCCCCGCAAAGGAATTTCCCGCCTGGTCAGCGCAGAGCTGGCCGTTGCTTCCTGACAATTGCCGCCCAGGGGCGGAGTGGCTCCCGGTAACGCGCGTACAAGTGCCGTCCGTGCTGAACTAGGTGACCGCCTGCCCCTTGACGATATAAAGGGCCGATGGGCATACTCCCCACGTGTTAAAACTGGATCATTTCCTGACGCCAGTGGAAGCAGGGTTCGTATGGATCTCGTCCTTGTTCGGCTTCTTTTTGTTGTCTTGCTCTCGTCAGTTTGTTATTTTCTCCAACCGTTCGGCGCGAAGGGCTGGGAAGCGGCGCTCGGTGGGGCGTTGGCTGCCACAGCGGTCATCGTATTCGAACTTCGTGTGCGGGCTCTCACTCTCCGCAGGCTGATTGGTGCGGTTGCCGGCAGTGTGCTCGGCATCTTCGGAGCTGCGCTGTTCTGCCTGGTGCTTCGCTCCGCTCCCCTCAGCCCTCCAACGTCTGCCGTGCTGCAGATCTTCGTGTTACTGCTGATGACCTATGTCGGCCTGCTGGTCGGCGCCAGTAAGGGAGACCTGCTCAACCCGGCTGCTCTTGGCAACTTGTTCGCCGGTGAGCGTCCCTCGCGAAAGAGCGCCAAGGTGCTCGACACCAGCGTTATCATCGATGGCCGCATCGCCGACATCGCCGAAGCCGGTTTCATCGATGGAATGATGGTTGTGCCGGAGTTCGTCCTTCGCGAACTGCAGATTGTCGCCGATTCCACTGACGGTTCCAAACGCCAGCGCGGTCGCCGCGGCCTGGACATGCTCCAGCGCATGCAGTCGAGCTCTAACATCCAGGTACAGATCGTGCCTGACGACTTCCCTTCCATTCGCGAAGTCGATCTCAAGCTTCTCGAACTCGCGAAAAAGTGGGAAGCCAAAGTTGTCACCAACGACTTCAACTTGAACAAGGTGGCTCATCTGCATCGCGTAGAGGTATTGAACATCAACGACCTCGCGAACGCTCTCAAGCCCGTGGTGTTGCCCGGCGAGAAGATGAACGTACTCATCCTCAAGGAAGGCAAGGAGTACAACCAGGGCGTCGGCTATCTGGATGACGGCACCATGGTCGTCGTCGATCACGCGCGCAAAATGATCGGCCGAGCCATCGAGATCTCCGTCACGAGCGTTCTGCAGACAGCCAGCGGCAAGATGATCTTCGGCAAGATAGATGAGAACGGCAAAACCTTGCCGGACCCCGTCAAAACCCCCAGCCCGGTTGAGATGGCCCGCTAAGCTGGCCTCCAAAACCAAACGCCGGCCCTGGAGCCGGCGTTTCTGTTTAGAGCAACCTAGATCTCCCGGATCTCGCTGATCTGAATCTGCGGAATAATGTCCGTGTATTTCGGGACGTCTCCCTGCAACTGCCCCGCAACCGGCCCGAAAGCAGTTGCAAATGCCTCGACCGATTCGCAGATGAAGCCAACAATGGCAGCGTAAGGTGCAGGCGATCCGGGCGCTTCTCCAGCAATTCCAATCTCAATTGAGATCGCCTTCACTGCCGAGCCAAGCAGCTTCTTCGCCATCGGCATGTGAACCTTCAGGTAGTAGTCAACATCGAACCGGTTCCCCGGCTTCCTCGGATACAGCACACTTACTTTGATCACAGCTTTGCCTTTCGTCTGTGTCTCAACCTATGCGGATATGGATCCCCAGATCTCGATCCTCAGACCTGTCAGACGCCCGATTCCGTTCAGCCTAATATTTCTGCACCTTCGGATCGATCTCATCGCTCCACGCCAGGATGCCGCCCGCAAGGTTCACCACCTGAGAGTAGCCCGACTGCTTCAGGAACTCCGCGATCTTCTGCGAGCGCGCTCCCGAGCGGCACTGCACGATGATCTCCCGGTCACGCGCTGGCTCGCCGACGCGCGCGCCGCCGCCGCGCTCGGCCACGATCACATCGTCGAGATCCTCGACGGCGGCGACGCCTTCATCGGCGACTGCAAGGTCGCGTACCTCGCGATGGAGCTGCTCGCCGGCGAGACGCTCGCCGCGAAGATCCGCCGCGACGGCAAGCTCTCGCCCGATCATGCGCTGCCGATCGTCGAGCAGATGGTCACCGGGCTCGAGGCCGCGCACGCAGCGGGCGTCGTCCACCGCGATCTCAAGCCCGAGAA
>Ga0207674_10005871_pt1 | contig 14554 bp, 14 predicted proteins | sample KBSCornC72_FD_184303 | JGI IMG/M metagenome (GOLD analysis project Ga0207674, IMG submission 184303) | Corn rhizosphere microbial communities from Kellogg Biological Station, Michigan, USA - KBS Corn C7-2 (SPAdes) (version 2) | ecosystem: Host-associated > Plants > Roots > Rhizosphere > Soil ... | reverse complement strand
GGCGGCCGGAAGCGCGTTCCGCCTCGGCGAGGACCTGCTTCACGACCTTGCTCGGGATCGCAAAGCCAATTCCGACGTTGCCGGCGCTGCTCTCGCTTGTGCTGGGGCTGAACAGCGCGGAGTTGACGCCGATGAGTTCGCCGTGGAGGTTGATCAGCGCGCCGCCCGAATTGCCGGGATTGATCGGCGCGTCGGTCTGAATGAAGCGGCGGGAGTCGCCCTGCCCCAGCGGCCGCTCGGTGGCGCTGACAATGCCGCTGGTCACGGTCTGGCCAAGACCGAACGGGTTACCGATCGCAACGACATAGTCGCCGACCTGGAGCTTGCTGCTGTCGCCGAGCGGCAGTGTCGGCAGGTTCTTCGCGCCGATCTTCAGGACGGCAAGATCGAGACTCGGATCAAGGCCGACCGGCGCGGCGGGGAACTTGCGTCCGTCCTTCAGCGTGACCTGGACCGCCTCGGCGTTGCGGACGACGTGGAAGTTGGTGATGACCAGGCCCTTTGCGCCGTCGACGATCACGCCCGACCCGGCGGCCATCGCCGGCTGCAGCGCGGCATCGGGAATACCGAAGTAACGGCGGAAGAACGGATCCTGGAGAAGCGGGTTCTGCTCGGCAGGCGACGGCAGCAGGGTGGCGATGTTGACCACCGCGGGCGAGGTCTTCTTGACCAGAGGCGCGAGGCTGTCGTCCGCCGGTCCCGCGAGCATGCGCGGCTGCGCAGACTGATCCGCGCCAATGGGAAGCATCCGCGCGACAACGCCGCCGATCACCGCAGCGATCAGGAGAGCAACGAACAGCAGGAAAAGCGGGAATCGGGCGGCGCCGGGACGCGGTTCGGCCATCTTTTCTGATTATCCTTCGACCACTTCACCTTCAGGAGCGCCCCTGCCGAGCTTGTCGGGCAGCCGCTCGCCTGCAGGCGTGAACGCGAGGCTCACCGAATTGATGCAATAGCGCTCGCCGGTCGGCGGCGGCCCGTCGGGGAAGACATGGCCCTGGTGCGAGCCGCAGCGGGCGCAGACGATCTCAATGCGGACCATGCCGTAGCTGGTGTCGCGGATGGTTTTGAGATGCCCGCTGGAGAACGGCTGGGTGAAGCTCGGCCAGCCGGTGCCGCTCTCGAACTTCGTGCCGCCGTGGAACAGCGGAAGCCCGCACAGGCGGCAGGTGAAGACGCCCGGACGCTTCTCGTTCAGGAACACTCCGCAAAACGGCGCCTCGGTGCCATGCTCGAGGAGCACGTGCTTCTCTTCGTCGCTCAGATCGGCGACGAGCGAACGGAACTGGTCCTCGGATGGAGGGGTAAGGTCGAAGGTGGTGTCGGCGGCGAGATCCTGGCTCATTTTGTGGTCCTTTGCGGTCGCGGCGGCCCTTACCACGGCAGCAGCGGTTGCGCAGCCGGTAGAGACGCAGGAACAGGCGCTTGCCGACGACGCCGTGCAATATGCCGCTCAGTTCGGTGTCACCGCCGACGAGGCGCGCCGCCGGCTGAAGGCACAGCAGGACAGCGTCGCCGCCACGGACGCGATCGCCCGTGAGTTCGCCGGCCGGCTCGCCGGCATCTCGATCGAGCATGCGCCCGATTACCGGATCGTCGTCCTGTTGACCGGCACGGCGCCGGTGCCGGACCGTAGCGCAGGCGGCGTTCCGATCATCTTCCGCACCGGCTCCAGTGCCACGCACGCGCAAGCCGTGGCGGCCCTGCGCCGGCACTTGATCGACCTGCGCTCCGACCTGCCGAACGCGCGCGGCGCCGGGTACGACCAGCGCACCGGCGAAGTCGTGCTGCTCGTCACCCCCGAAGACGCGCAGAAGTTCGGCCTCGAGGCGATCCGCGCGCGGGCCGAGCAGGTCGGCGGCGTGCCGGTGCGGGTGGTCGTCAACGAGCTCAACGAATCCAACATGAGCGTCGACGGCGGCGGCCGCGTCGAGGGGCTCAACACCCTGACCAACCGGCGCAACCTCTGCACGACGGCGTTCGTCGTCACCAATGGCGAGACGACGGCGATTACCACAGCGGCTCACTGTCCCGACCAGCTGACCTATGTCGACCGCGACGGAAGCAGCTTTAGCCTGCCAATGATCGGCTCATGGGGCGCGGGCTACCAGGACGTCCAGATCAACGGCAGCCCGGATTCGCCCGATCCCTTGTTCTATTCGAACCGCGGCGCAGGAACACTGAGGAAACTCGCCACGTGGCGGAACGTCGCGAGCACGCGCGCCGGCGACTTCGTCTGCCATTATGGCGAAAGCTCCGGCTACAGCTGCGCGGTCGTCGAGCTCACCGACTATGCGCCTCCGGGCGATCTTTGCGGCGGCCCCTGCTCGCCGACCTGGGTGACGGTCAAAGGCCCGAGCTGCATTCCGGGCGACAGCGGCGGGCCGGTGTTCAGCGGCGAGGTCGCGTTCGGCATCGCCAAGGGGATCAACCGCGCGGGCGGCGGGCAGTGCCTGTTCTATTATTATATGTCGACCGATTACCTGCCGGCGCCCTGGCGGCTCCTGACCGCCGGCGATGTCGCCTTCAAGCGGCGAGATCACCCCTGACGTGCCCGCTGCCGGGCACCGGCTCGGCGGCGTCGTTGCCGATCTTGACGATGCGATTTCTGCCGTCGACGTGGACCACGCGCGGCTTCAATGCCCGAGCCTCGGCGTCGTCGAGCATGGCGTAGCTCATGATGATCACGAGGTCGCCGGGATGGACGAGGTGCGCCGCCGCGCCATTGATGCCGATCACGCCGCTGCCGCGCGGACCGGGAATCACATAGGTCTCGATCCGCGCGCCGTTGGTCACGTCGACAATCGCCACCTGCTCGCCGTCGAGCAGGTCGGCCGCTTCCATCAGCGCAGCGTCGAGCGTGACCGATCCGACATAATCGAGATCGGCCTGAGTGACAGTCGCGCGGTGGACCTTGGACTTCATCATGATCCGCATCACGGCAGTTGGGCTCCTTGGGTGTGCCCCGCTTAGGTCTGCACCCGTTCGTCGAAAATCAATGCTGCGCTGCAATATCGCACTTGCAGCATGTGGCGCAAATCCCCAACTGTCGGCTCGCGGACGTGGCGCGGATTGCCAATGTGGCGGCGCCTGCCGCGAGCAAAGCGTTGAAATTGTGAGCTTTATGAATTTGGCACGGCTCTTGCTCAGTAGAGATCGAGATTTTTGCCATGGAGTTCGAGAACATGTCAGCGCAGGAAAATCAGGTCGCTCTTCCGCTTCGGTCGCACACGATTTTGGGCGTGTGCGAAGCGCTCGGCGAGGATTTCGGGTTCAACCCCGTGTTCCTGCGGATCCCGCTTGCAGCCTCCGTCATCTGGAATCCTGCGATCGCGCTCGGCACTTATTTTGCTTTAGGCGCTCTGGTGCTGGCGTCGCGGCTGCTCTTCCCGAAGGCGAAGCCCGTCGACGCAGTGATCCGGCAGGCCGAGGCGGGCAACGACGACCAGGCCGAGCTGGCGAAAGCCGCCTGAGCCTGGCCTAGAGGCCCTCTCGAGCCTCGGACCTCGCCTCGAGCAAGTCGAACAGTGCGCGATGCTGGAGCAGCAGCTGCTCGCCGCCGAAGGCGAGCGCGCGCTGGCTGGCCGCCGTTTCGGCGCCGCGTTCGATGATCGCCACCACGGACGCTTCGTCGGGAAGCGAGGGCGCCGGCGCTTCGGTGCCGACCCGCGCCGCGGCGCGGTCGAGCAGGCGGCGGATGGGCCACCAGTCGCCGACCAGTGCCGTCGCCGCCCCTAGCGCGCAGCCGGTCCGCTCGGACATAGCAAGCGTTTCGAGCGCGTGACGCGCGGCGACCAGGCTCGCCTCGGTTTCGGCAGCGCCGGGCGTGCTCGGCAGCGGCCCAACCGCAGAGGTCAGGCGGACCACGTAAAGCCGCTCGCGTTCGAACCCTTCCGAGGCGCGCGTCAGCCAATCCTGGACAGCTCCCTTGGGACAGCGCTGCAGTGCCATCTCGATCAGGCCGGGGTAGCGCCCGTGAAGGCTGCACAGCAGGTGGACGGCATCGGCAAGGTCGCGGCCCGAATGGCGTCCGGAGGCCTCGAGCAGCGAAGTCAGATAGGCATGGCGGGCGCATCCCTCGCCCGCGACTCGCGCGAGCTGGGCTTCGGCAACGCTGACCGGATTGTGGCCGACGGACCGATTGACTGCCATTCCTCTCCCCTCGTTCAGGCCTCGGGGCGAAGCCTTGTTGGGTTGGTCCTAGAGCAAGGGCGTAAAGACAAGGTTTATGGCGGGGTAAGCTTTCCTGAACCCTGTTCGCGCCGGGAAGACGTCAATCGTCGCGGTAGGCGAGCTCGAAATTGCCCCAGCGGCGGCCCTTGATCCACAGCGGAACGAAGACGTTCTTCACCGGGATATATTTATCGCCAAGCTCCATCCGATAGGTCGCGAGCGTCGCCGGCTTTTCGCTGGCGAGCGCCATGCGCGTCGTGTCGTCAATCAGGATGCGCTTGTTGCGGCAATGCTCGTCGTTCCACACCGGGTCCGGACCCTGCGGGTGACTGCGCTCGGTGAGGTGGGTCGGCAGATAGCCGTTCATGTCGCCGATCGCCGAGCCGATGATGCGGTTGTCGCCGCCCTTGGTGCGGTCGAGAACGGGACGGACGAGGCGGTCGGCGGCCTCGTTGAAGCGCACGTCATATTGCACCGGGTTGGTGCCCTCGACGATTTTATAGTCGCGATCGAACACGTCCTCGACGCTGACCTCGCCAGCGTCGATCGCGCGCTCGATCGCGGTCTGAATCTGCCGGCAGGTCTCCTGCGCCTTGAGGATGAATGGCGTGTCGTCGATTTCGGCGCCCGAATTGGCGAGCGTGTCGAGCATCGTGTTGGAGAGCATCTCGAGATGGGCGAGGCGCTTCTCGGCGGTGAGCAGCTCGTTGCCGTTCTCGCGCGCGTCGGCGGCGAATTCGGTGAGCCCTGCCTTCACCCGGTCGACGCTGGTCTGGATCATGCTGGTCGAGTGGGCAATGCCCTCCGTCTGGCGGTCGACCATGCCGACGATCTCGCTGACTTCGCGGACCGTGTCGCTGATCGTGCCGAAGCCGGACTGAGCGGCGCGGCTGCGCTCGACGCCGGTCTTGATCTCGGTCGTGACCGCACCGGCTTCGCGGGTGAGCTCGCCGATCGTCGAGGCAATCTGACTGGTCGCCGCGCGGGTGTCGTGGGCAAGCTTCTTCACTTCGGCGGCGACTACCGCGAAGCTGCGACCGGCATCGCCGGCGCGCGCTGCCTCGATGGTGGCGTTGAGCGCGAGCATGTTGGTCTTGCGGGCGATGGTTTCGATCGTCGAGGAAACGGTCTGGACCTGGTTCATGGCCGCAGCGAACCCGGCCATGCGCTCGCCGAGCTGCACGACGAGCTCGGTCAGGCCCTTGAACCCATCGATTGTGCCGTCGATCGCCTCGCGGCCGGCCTCGAGCTTGGTTTTGGCCTGCTCGGAGAGCAGCCGCGCCTCATCGGTCGAATCGCTGACCCGTGCCTGATCGCCGAGCAGCCGCGTCGTCACTTCTTCGAGCTGGTCGAGCATCTTCATATGCTCGGCGATGCGGCTCGAAACCCCCTTCACATATCCAGCGACGTCGCTGCATTCCATCGACAGCGAACCGCAATCGCGCGCGACGGCGCGAATGGCGTTCTCAGTAACTTGCTCGATGCCCGCAGTGGCCATTCAACAGCCCCGTTCCCGACGAATTCAGGAGCGGAGATACGGAACAACCTCCTACTTCTTCGTTAACCACGCTGCGATGGGGCCGTGCGACCTCAGTCGCCGTGGGTGGAACCCTTGCGGCCCTGCATCTCGTCCCAGGGCTGCTTGGTTTCATCCGACTGCCGCGCCCACTCTCGCGCGGTCAGGCAGGTGCGTTCGATTGCGGCGAGGGTGCCGGTGCGGATGCTTTTCTTGCAAATCACCTTGTCGAGGTCGGAGACCTGAACAGGCTTCGGCGGAGGAAGAGCGGCGGTGCTCGCGGGCAGCCGCCAGGCAATCATTCCTTCGCTGGTGTGCACCTGCGACGGCGACAGACCCGGATCGGGCTTGAACTGCGCGTGCAGCGTGATGACGTTGCACGTCTCCTGATCGAGCAGCGGGTAACCGCTACTGTGGGTCACCTTGCAATCGGTGACCAGGCCCTTGCTGTCGAGCGTGACCTTGAAGCCGACGGCGCCCTCCTCATGCGCGGCGATCGCCCGCGGCGGATAGAATTGCTGGAAGACTTCCCAATTCGCGGCATTCTGCGCGGCCTTCGAGTCGGGTGCCTGGGCGAGTGACGGAACTGCGACCAACAGGCCTGCCGCCATGATAAGCGACTGAACGCGCATGACTTCATTCCCCTGCGATTGTGCAGGTCGCTTGTACGCGAAAGCTCGCGGATTCTGAACCCGATTCAATACAGCAGGTAAGCAGCCCTTTCATGGGCCCATGCGCGCTCGTCCGTAACAGTCACGGCATCGAGATCTCCGCCTTGCGCGTTCGCATCGTCGACCCACTCACGCAGGAGGGGCGAACCGTTGATCACGTCGATCGCCAGCTTGTCGAACACATATTCGTAGGGGAAATCGCGCCACAGATCGTAATCCGGGTAGAGGCGGCGGATTGCCTTGAACGCGAGCGACTGAAGCCGCCATGGCCTGAAGGCCTCATGGTCGTAGAACGGCCCCTCGGCGTGGATGAAAAGGCCGCGGCACATCTCACCGACATGCTTGTGGAAGGTCGGCTGGAAGGTGATTTCGCGGAGCCTGCAGCCGGCGAGCCATTCGGGCGCGAGGCGCTCCATCTCGGCCATGATCTTAAGCGGCTCGATGTCCGGCGCGCCGAACAGCTCCAGCGGGCGCGTGGTCCCCCTGCCCTCGCTCAGCGTCGTCCCTTCGAGCATCACGGTCCCCGCATAGGCCCGCGCCATGTTGACGTTCGCCGCATTGGGGCTCGGGTTGATCCACACCCGCTCGGGGGGCCAGCCGAATCCCGGCGCTTCGCCGGGGCGCCACCCGTCCATCTCGATCACGCGGTAATCCACGTCTAGGTGGAAGTGGTCAATGAACCATCTGCCGAGCTCGCCGAGCGTCAGGCCATGGCGCATCGGGATCGGCCCGGCACCGACGAAACTCTCCCAGCCGGGGCGCAGCGAAAGCCCTTCGATCGGCCGGCCGGCGGGATTGGGCCGGTCCAGCACCCACACGGCCTTGCCGTGCTCGGCAGCCGCTTGCAGCACGTACAGAAGCGTGGTGATGAAGGTGTAGATGCGGCAGCCGACATCCTGCAGATCGACCAGGATCGTGTCGAACGTCCCCATCGCTTGTCCGCTCGGCCGGCGCAGCTCGCCGTAGAGGCTGAACACCGGGATCTGGTGCACCGGATCGGTGAAGTCGTCGGACTCCACCATATTGTCCTGCTTGTCGCCGCGAAGGCCGTGCTGCGGGCCGAACGCCGCGGTGAGCTTCATGCCCACGGCGGCCAGCGCATCGAGGCTGTGGGTCAGGTCTTTGGTGACGGATGCCGGGTGAGCGAGAAGCGCGACGCGGCGGCCTTCGAGCGGACGGCGGAGCTCAAGATCGGCGAGGAGCCGATCGATACCGAACAGGATCATCGGCCCGTGATTAGGGCAGGTGCGCGATGAAGCAAGCCGGGTCGTGGAAGTCGGGCTTGTCGCCCTCCGGATGAGCAAGCGCCCAGTAGGACTTGGTCCCATCCTTCTCTTCGAGAATCGCGCAAAGCCCGATCTGCCACGCAGCCTTCGCGTCAACCGCGATGGTCGCGCCGAGCGCCCACCAGGTCATATTGTCCTCGATGCGGATGTAGGGCGGGGCGACTTCAGCATCAGTCCGATCCTCGCGCCGCGTCTTGAAATCGTATGCGGCCCAGTCGCCCGAGGGTGCGAAATTCCATTCGCGATACGCCTCGGCGCCGTGGACGCGCATGAACGCCTCGAAACAGGTGGTCTGCCACAGCTCCTCGGCACGGCGAGGCTCCTCGGCAATGTCGGGCAGGACGAAGCGGCTCGCGGGCGCACCCACTCCGAACCATATGTTGGTCGACGCAATGACGCCGAGCGCGCCGGCATGCTCGACGTTCGCCCAGACCTTGAAGTCGGGATCCGCTGGCGGAGTCGCCGGATGCGGGACCAGGTTCAGCTGCATCGCAGGCCGATAATAGCAGCAAATGTGGCAGGCGAAGGTTAACGACGCTAAGCCGGGCGCATGAATTCGTACAATTCTTCGCTTCTCAAGCTGCTCGACGAGCGCCGCTACATCCACCAGCTGACCGATCCGGCGGGCCTGGATGTCCTCGCCGAGCAGCAGATCATCCCCGCTTACATCGGGTTCGACGCGACCGCGCCGAGCCTGCACGTCGGCAATCTCGTTTCGATCATGCTGCTGCGGCGTCTCCAGCAGGCAGGACACAAGCCAATCGTCCTGATGGGCGGCGGCACCACCAAGGTCGGCGACCCGTCAGGCAAGGACGAGGTGCGCAAGCTGCTCACGCCCGAGCAGATCGAGGCCAATGTCGCCAGCATCCGCCGTGTGTTCGAGCGCTTCCTGACCTTCGGCGACGGCCCGACCGACGCGATTCTGATGAACAATGCCGAGTGGCTCGACACGCTCGAATACATCCCCTTCCTGCGCGAGGTCGGCCGCCACTTTACTATAAACCGCATGCTGACCTTCGACAGCGTCAAGCTGCGGCTCGACCGCGAGCAGCCGCTGACCTTTCTCGAGTTCAACTACATGATCCTCCAGGCGTACGACTTCCTTGAGCTGTCGCGCCGCGTCGGCTGCCGCGCACAGTTCGGCGGTTCTGACCAGTGGGGCAATATCGTCAACGGGATCGAGCTCGCGCGGCGGATCGACGGTCCGGAGCTGTTCGGCGTGACAACGCCGCTCCTGACCACCGCCGACGGGAAGAAGATGGGAAAGACCGAGCGCGGCGCCGTCTGGCTCAGCTCGGACCTCCTCAGCCCCTATGATTACTGGCAGTTCTGGCGGAACATCGACGACGCGAGCGTCGGCACGATGTTGCGGCGCTTCACCGACCTCCCGCTGGACGAGATCGCGCGGCTGGAAAATCTGCCCGGCGCCGAGATCAACGAGGCGAAGGTCGTGCTTGCTACCGAGGCGACGGCCATGCTGCACGGCCGCGAAGCCGCGGATGCGGCCGCGGCAACTGCGCGCGAGACCTTCGCCGGCGGCGGTGCCGGCGAGGACCTGCCCACGCTTTCCATTGGTCAGGGGATGAACATCGCCCATGCGCTGACGGCGCTGGGGTTCACGCCGTCGAACAAGGAAGCAAAGCGGAAGATCGCCGAGGGCGCGGTTCGGCTCGACGATGTAACGGTAAACGACCCGGGGCTGATCCTAATGGCCGGCGACGATCCGCTGAAACTCAGCCTCGGGCGCAAGAAGCATGGTCTGCTCGTCCCGTGAGCAAGCCCGTCACTAAGCCCCGCTTGTTTTCAGACTGGCGGGATTTTGGCCGAGAATATGTGATCGTTGTGCTCGGAGTCCTGACCGCCCTTCTAGCGCAGCAGGCGGTGCAGTCGTTTGAGTGGCATCAAAAGGTCGACGCAGCGATCGCCGATATGGACAACGAGCTCAGCCGGGGCGACGGACCGCAATCCTATGCGCGCCTCGCAATGCACGATTGCATTACAACGCGATTGAATAATCTCCGCGCCGCGGTCGAAAACGGGGATCGTATCAGCAGTCGCAAGATGATCGACGCCTTTTGGCTGCCGAAGCGGACTTATGATTCGCTGGCCCGCGAAGCAGCGACGGCTTCTGATGTGGCCTCGCACATGCCGCATGAGCAAATGCTCCAATACCGGATCGCCTATGAAATGGTGCCCGATATGCAACGCCTCGCCGATAAGGAACTTGCGGACGTGGGACGTCTGCGAGCTCTTCCGATGAGCGGCGGCCAGATCGAGGCGCCGGCCAAACTAGCCGAGATTGACGCGATAGAAGCACTGCAGCTCGACAATGATGCTATCACTCGCGAGTCACGGTTCACGATAGATCGTCTCGCAATTATGAATTTGCGGCTCGACCGCTCCTTCGTGGCAAGCAACATTGCAAAGGCGCGCGCAGCGTACGGCAATTGCTTGACTTCGCCGAACTTGCATTTGTCGGCCTTGAGGCGATCTCAGTGACGCGCGCTTTCAGCCGCTCCTGATCAGCCCCACCGCCTGGTCACGCTCGAACAAATAGAGGCAGACCCGCGCCGCCTGGCCGCGCGGACCCGATAACCCGCCGTCGCGGTCGAGCAGGAGCAGCGCGTCGCTTTGGGCGATCGGCGCCAGTGTTTCGACGTCCTCTGGCTTTGCGGCGCGGAACGCCTCCTCGCCCGACTGCCGCGTGCCGAGGATCTCGCCGGGGCCGCGCAGGCGCAGATCCTCCTCGGCGATGCGGAAGCCGTCGCTGGTCTCGCGCATCAGCGACAGGCGCGCGCGGCCGACCTCGGTCAGGTTCTGGCCGCGGATCAGCAGGCAGGTACTCTTGCCCGATCCGCGTCCCACGCGGCCGCGCAGCTGATGAAGCTGGGCGAGGCCGAAACGTTCGGCGCCTTCGACGATCATCAGGGTGGCGTTGGGCACATCGACCCCGACCTCGATCACCGTCGTCGCGACCAGCACGGCCAGCTCGCCTGACGCGAACCGCGCCATCACCGAATCCTTGTCGGGACCTTTCATCCGGCCGTGGACGAGACCCACCTTGTCCTCGCCGAAACGCAGCTTGAGCACGCGTGCGCGTTCCTCCGCGGCGGCGGCGTCGCTCTTTTCGCTCTCTTCCACGAGCGGGCACACCCAATAGGCCTGCCCTCCTCCAGCGATGTGCCGGCCAAGACCGTCGATGACGTCGGGCAGCTTCTCCTCGCTGATCACCCGAGTTTCGACCGGAGTCCGGCCGGGCGGCATCTCGTCGATCCGGCTGACGTCCATCTCGCCATATTGCGTCAGCGTCAGCGTCCGCGGGATCGGGGTCGCGGTCATCACCAGCAGGTGCGGCGGGTGCTCGGCCTTCGACGCGAGCAGCAGCCGCTGTGAAACGCCGAAGCGGTGCTGCTCGTCGATCACCGCGAGGCCCAGTTTCTTATAGGCGACCTTCTCCTGGAAGATCGCGTGCGTGCCGACGAGAATGTCGATCGAACCGTCGGCGAGTCCCATCAGGACGCTGTCGCGCGCCTGGCCCTTTTCACGACCGGTAAGGATCGCAACGCGGACGCCGATGCTGTCGAGCTGGCGGAGCAAGGTGACATGGTGCTGCCGAGCGAGGATCTCGGTGGGCGCGAGCAATGCCGCCTGGGCTCCGGATTCGACCGCCGTAAGCATGGTCAGCAGCGCGACCAGGGTCTTGCCCGCGCCGACGTCGCCCTGGAGCAGCCTCAGCATCGGCGCCGACTGCGCCATGTCGCCGCGGATCTCCTCGATGACGCGGCGTTGCGCCCCGGTCAGCTGATAGGGCAGCCTAAGCTTGCTCGTCAGCGCTCCCGTTCCCGGCAGCGGCACCGTGCGATGCCGCCGCTGCGACTGGCGCAAGAGCAGGAGCGCGAGCTGGTTGGCGAAAATCTCGTCATAAGCGAGCCGCTTGCGCGCGGTATCAGCGCCGGGTTCGCGATGAATGAGGGCGAGCGACGCGCGCCATGGTCCCCACGCCTCGCGCGAAAGGAGGCCCGGCTCAATCCATTCGGGAAGCTCGGGCGCGCGCTCGAGCGCCTCGCGCACCAGCTCGCCCAAGCGCCGGTTGGTCAGCCCTTCGGTGAGCGGATAGACGGCTTCCCGTACGGCTGGCTGTGCGCCCTTCCCGGGCTCGCTCACCTCGGGATGGATGATCTGCCATTCCTCGCCATATTGCTCGAGCTTGCCCGAGACCGTGCGCATCTGGCCCATCGGCAGGCTGCGCTTTGCCCAGCCCGGATTGTTAAAATAGACGAGGCTGATCGTGTTGCCGTCGCCGTCGGCGGCGAACACCCGCATCGGGCCGCGTCCCGAGCGGCTCTCGCGCGTCTGAAACGGCTTCACGTCCAGAATCACGTTGCGCCCGAGCAGCGCCGCGCTCGCGGCTGGCGCGCGCACACGTTCGATCGATCCAGTGGGAAGATGGTAGAGCAGGTCGACGACCCTGCTGATGCCGAGCTTCTTCAACAGCTTCGCGAGCTGCGGGCCGACACCTTTCAAGGCCTCCACCTCGGTGAACAGCGGGTTGAGGATGTCGGGCCGCATGGCGCTTCTTAGGCACAAGATTTGACTTCTGTCAGTCTCGCAAGACGGTCCGTGCCTTGCTAGGCTCACTGAGCGGGAAACCGCCTGTCTAAGTCATTGAGGGGCATGACAATGTTGAACACGCTTCTAGCGAGCGCCCTGTCGCTCGCTCTCGTTACCGCGACTGCCGATCCTGGTCCGGCGAACAAGTCTGAGCCGACACTCGATCAGATCCGGGCCGCCGTTCAGAAATACAAGGATGTGAAGGCGGCATTGGCCGACGGTTACATCCCGGACCCGTCGGGCATGTGCGAGACCGCCGCGATGATGGGGAAGCCGGCGAAGCTGGGTGCCATGGGCATGCACTATTTTCGTCCCGACCTACTCGGAATCACCGCACCGCCGAACCCGAAGGTCGACGGCACCGGCACCTACACCGACTTTCATCACCCCGCTGTGCTTCTCTACGAACCTGAAGCGGACGGTTCGATGCAGCTGATCGGCGTCGAGAATCTGGTGTTCGAAAAGGCGTGGAAAGCTGCCGGCCACACGCAGCCGCCGAGCTTCCACGGCGTCCCGTTCGATCACATGATCGATAATCCGGCAACCAAGGTCGATGAAGCGCACGGCTTCATGCCGCACTTCGACCGTCACGTCTGGGTGATCCGCGACAATCCCAACGGAGTCTTCGCGCAATATAATCCGAACGTGACCTGCAAATATGCCAAGCCCATGACGATGCCGATGACTGCGGCGAAGAAATAGCGGCGCTTCCGGAGGGTGGCCTTTCACCAAGCGCCGCCCTCCCCTAAATGGGCCGGCATGCCCGCCGACCCGGACCTGAAGCGCCTCGCCTGGCGTGCGCACCACCGCGGCACGAAGGAAGCCGATCTGCTGATCGGCGGCTTTTTTGATGCTCACCACCAGCAGTGGGGTTCGCGGGAGCGGGCGGCCTTCGCCGCGATGCTCGACGAGCAGGACGTCGACATCATGGCCTGGGCCCACGGAACCGCCGACGTGCCGGAGCGCTTCGCCGGTCCCATGATCGAGGCGCTCCAGAAGCTCGACTACATTCGGATACTGCCGTGACCGAGCCGCTTCAGCGCGTGCTCCGCGCCGATCAGCCGCTGACTCTTGCCGGCGTGCCGACGGGCTTCCTGCCGTGGCTTGCGGCCGATCTCGCGCGCGCCGCCCATGGTACCGGCGGCGGCGCGCGGGCCGTCGCGATCGTCGCCGACGAAGCCGCGCTTCGCGCGCTCGCCGAGACGGTGCCGCTGTTCGCGCCCGAGGTCGAAGTCCTGACGCTCCCCGGATGGGACTGCCTGCCGTATGACCGGACGTCCCCTGCCCTGCGCGTGATGGCCGAGCGGCTGGCGACGCTCAGCGCCCTGCAACAGAAGCGCGAGAAACCGCAGCTTCTCGTGGCGACGGTCAGCGCAGCGACGCAGCGGATGCTAACCCCGTTCCGCATCCGCCAGCTGACGCGGCGGATCGCCCAGGGCGAGCGGATCGAGCGCGAGGCGCTGGTGCAACAGCTGAACGCGCTTGGCTACCAGCGCGCCGACACCGTCGCCGAACATGGCGAATATGCGGTGCGCGGGTCGCTGATCGACCTCTTTCCGGCGGGCGAGGACCTGGCGCTGAGGCTCGATTTCTTCGGCGACGAAATCGACTCGATCCGCCGTTTCGATCCTGCCGACCAGCGCTCGACGGACAAGGCCGAGGCGTTCACGCTGATGCCCGCCTCCGAAGGGCTGCTCGACGGCGACACGATCAAGCGCTTTCGTTCGGCGTATCGCGAGAAGTTCGGCGCAACGGCAACGCGCGACCCGCTCTACCAGGCGCTGTCCGAAGGGCGCCGGATGGCGGGGATGGAGCATTGGCTGCCGCTGCTCGAGGAGCGGTTGGAAACCCTGTTCGATCATCTCGGCGACAAGGACCTGGTGATCCGCGACGCCGCTGCGGACAAGGCGCTCGACGCGCGCCGCGACGCGATCGACGATTACTACCAGAACCGCGTCCGCGCGATGGAGGGTGAGCCGGGGAGTTATCGGCCGCTCGAACCGGGGGCGCTGTACCTGTCGAAGAAGGAATGGGAAGGCTTCGTCGCCGAGCGGCCGATCCATCTCGCCTCCCCGTTTCCGGAGCCCGAGTCCGGGCGCGTGATCGACTTTGGCGTACAGCCGGCGCGGGATTTCGCGCCGGAGCGGGCGCAGCAGGCGAACGTCTACGAAGCCGTCGCCGCGCACGTCGCGGATCTCCGCCGGCGCGGGCGCAAGGTCGTCCTTGCAAGCTACACGAAAGGCGCGCGCGAGCGCCTCAGCGGGCTGCTCGACGAGCACGGTCTTAAGGCGCAGAAG
>Ga0207674_10005869_pt1 | contig 14555 bp, 9 predicted proteins | sample KBSCornC72_FD_184303 | JGI IMG/M metagenome (GOLD analysis project Ga0207674, IMG submission 184303) | Corn rhizosphere microbial communities from Kellogg Biological Station, Michigan, USA - KBS Corn C7-2 (SPAdes) (version 2) | ecosystem: Host-associated > Plants > Roots > Rhizosphere > Soil ... | reverse complement strand
CACGCATTCCGAACATCATCTCACGCGCCGAAAGCGTGCGGTTGCCTTCGGCGTTTCCGCAAATACGACATAGAAGACTCACAAGCGTTTCGGCGGTGCGCATCGTGAACGCTATTTCACCACGTAGGTGTCACTCCTGGCGCCCTGCAAATACTGGTCGAACCAGCCCACGATATGTTGGAGCCGCTCGACGCGGTGGCGCGGGGCGCCGGAGCGCGAGAGCTCGTGCGTCTCGCCCGGAAAACGCACCATCACCACCGGCTTTTTCAGATACTTGAGCGCGCGGAACATCACTTCGCCGCCGTCCGAGGGAGGCGTGCGCATGTCGGAGTCGCCTTCCACGAGCATGAGCGGCGTGGTCACGTTGGCAATGTGGGTGATGGGTGAGCGCGCCGCAAAGTCGGCCGGATCCTCCCACGGCGCGGCGTGGAACCACTGTGGCTGCGAGAGCCAGAAATCGGTGGTGAACCAGAAGCCGTACCAGTCCGCGATGGAACGCTGCGAAACAGCGGCGGCAAAGCGCGGTGTCCGCGTGATGATCCAGTTGGTCAGAACGCCGCCACCGCTCCCCCCGGTGACGCCGAGGCGCTTCTCATCTATATAGCCCTTCGCGACCACGGCATCGACGCCGGCCATCAGGTCCTGGTAGTCGTCGCCGGGATACTTGAACTGAATCAGGTTCCCGAACTCCTGCCCGTACGACGTGCTGCCGCGCGGGTTGGTGTAGAGCACCACGTAGCCCTTGGCCGCCATCCACAGGAACTCGTGCATGAACGTGTTGCCGTACGGCGTGTGCGGACCGCCGTGGATCTCCAGGATAAGCGGATACTTCTGCTGCGCATTGAATGCAGGCGGCTTCACGATCCAGCCCTGGATCTTGCGCCCGTCGAAACTATCGTACCAGATTTCTTCCGGCGCGCTCACATCGAGTGTGGCAAAAAGCTCGTCGTTGATGTGCGTAATCTGCCGCAGCGTGGTGTTGGCGTTTTTCTTTCCATCCGCAATGTACAAATCACCGATGTTCGTGAACGACGAAATGGTCAGCGCGACGGTGGCTCCGTCGGCGCTGGCCTTGTACGACATCACCTCGTGATCACCGGTGGTGAACGGATCGACGTGCCCATCGGAAACGCGCAGGCGCACCAGGTTCCCGTTGCCGTGCACGGTGCTCGTCACCAGCAGCGTCTTCCCGTCCCGGCTCCATACGATGCCGCCGCCATTGGCCGCGCGCGGCGCATGCTGGTCCGAGCTCACGCCGTCGTCCACGTCGAAGTCGTAGTCGGCGGTGAGATTGCGCGGCTCTCCTCCAGGCGTTGTCCCGGTGACGAAAATATCGGGCTGATTGTACGACCGCACCGGGTGCTGGTTGATGCTCCCGGCAAATGCGATCTGCTTCCCGTCCGGAGAAACCGAGACATCAGCGATGGTGCCGTCGATGTCGGCCACCGTGATCAGGTCGCCGCCATCCACGGGAACGGCGTAGAGGTCGTTGTCCTCGGGCGCGTAGTAGGGCTCGAGCACGCGCGTCGATGTGAAGTAGATCAGCTTGCCGTCGCGCGACCACTGTGGATTCTCTTCGTCGAATTGACCCGCGGTGAGCTGCCGTGCCTTCGCCATGGTGCCGGGAGGCGGCGTCGCGCCCACGATGAAAATGTGCTCGTGGCGTTCGGGATCGACGTACCCCGCCCCGTTGAAACGATAAATCGCGCGCGTCACCACGCGCACATCACTCTTCTTCCTGGATGCCGGCGTGTTGGGATCTTCTTTCACGCTGTCTTCCGGGAGCGTGGACGAGGTCACCGCAATGCGGCCTCCCTCCGGCGACCACACGGGAGCCGACGCTCCTTTGGCCAGATGCGTGAGCTGTCGCGCCTCGCCGCCGTTGGCCGCAATCAGCCACACCTGCGGCGCGTCGGGACGATCGTCCTTCACCAGCGAGCGGACGAACGCAATCGTCTTTCCGTCCGGTGACCAGCGAGGAGCGTAATCGGCAGGACCCGAGCTGAACGGCTGCGGCTCACTCTTGCCGTCGGTGCGCACCATGTAGAGTGACGTCTCGTATTTGTCCTTGTCCTCGTTCACAATCACGCGCACAAAAATCACGCGTGAGCCGTCCGGAGAGATTTGCGGATCGGCCATCCACTTGAATGCCATCAAGTCGGTTTCCTTGATGGGACGTTTCTCGGCGGCGTTTGTGACCGAACACAAGAGAGCGAGCAGAAAGCATGTCAGTCGGACGGCGTTCACGACTTTCTCCTTGAATGGGTCGTTGGAGCGATGGAGCGAGTTTACACGAGACAGGGCGGGAGACGGGGCTACTTCTTGCGTGTGAGCCGCGGAATTCGTTCACCGCGGGCCGAATGCGTCATCAGTATTTCCAGACGGGCCATTCGTGTGGCCTCCTGTTTGGCACTCGTCACCCAGTGAGTGACCATCTTGCGGTAGCCCGGGGGCTGGGCCTGATAGAACTTCCAGGCGGCTGCGTTCTTGCGCATCAGCTTTGCGTACTTCGGATCGAGCTCGGTGGTGAGCGCCGCGATCGAATAACCCGTGTGCTCCTTGTCGCGCCGCGCCTCATAAATGGCGAGCCCGGCCGGCCGCATGTGACCCGACTTCACCAGCTCCTTCACCTTGCGCAGATTGATCGCGCTCCAGATACTTGTCGGCTTTCGCGGCGTGAAGCGGATCGTGTAGCTGTCCTCGTCAACCGAGCGACGCACGCCATCGATCCAGCCGAAGCAAAGCGCCTGCTCTACGGACTCCGGCCACGTCATGCTGGGCCGGCCCGTGCTCTTCTTGTAATAGCCCACCCACAGCTCGCGCTCCGTGGCATGATGTTTCTCGAGCCAGGCGCGAAACTCCGCAGGTGACTTGAAGTGTTTGACCTTCATGGCAGAACTACTCATCGATGTCAGACCCTTGAGTGAAAAAAGTCACTGTCACCGGTGACAGTGAATTGGGTGAAAATCACCTTCGTTACGAAGGTAAAATTTCCGCAGTCGTCACTGCGTATCGATCGCGACAGTCGTGGTTAAAGAATCCCCGGCACGAGGCGTTTAGTGCGCGCGCAGTACGCTGCGTATTCCGCGCCCATGGCGGCGCCGAGCGCGGCTTCTTCGATGCTGCGATACACGAGTGCGATGGTGACCGGCACGACGACAATCACAAGACTCAGCCAGTTGTTGAAGAACAAACCGAGTCCCAGGAACGCGAGCAGGAGACCCGAATACGAAGGATGACGCACATAGCGATATGGGCCCGAATCAACCACGCGGTGATCGTGCAGCACCGTGACATTCACGGTGAAGTACCGGCCGAGGAACATGACCGAGGTCCAGCGCAGCGCCAGCCCGCCAATCAGAAGAACGAGCGCGATGGTCTGAACGAGGCGGGCCGAGGCGTGAATGCGCATCGGTTCGTAGTCTGAGAACGCCGAGGCGAGCCCCACCGACACCACGATCACGATCCACAACAGGCGCAGCGATCCGCGGTCGTGGGACGCGGTCGGGGAAGCACGCGCATGTCTCGACACGCTGAGGACCACTTCGGATAGTGGAAAGAGCATCACCAGGATTGCGAGAAGCGAACGAACCATACTTGGGCGATCGTATACGTCTTGCCGCGGTAATCCAAGGCGCCAGTTGCCGCATATCATCGATGATCAGGTTCCAGCCAGAATAGGAATCGCTTGACAGCAAACGTTCGTCCCCTTTTCTTGAAAGCGACCCACCTCCCGCAACTGATCCCACGCCAGACAGCTTCGTACCCGGATCCGGGCACGCGAGTGCCCCGCCCGAAAGGTGGCCGGCATGCGAACCTGTTTGCAGATCATTCTGTGCCTGCTTGCAATAGCGTCTCCCGATTCAGCGCTCTACGCGCACATCGATTCACCGTCCGGCAGCAAGCGATCCGGACCGCAGCGGGTCCGCGTCCAGGACGGGTCCACCGTGCACAACGTGGGCGAGCTGCAGATGCACGTGGGCAACTGGGGAATCTTCGGATCGCGACCCGGTGACTCTCCCCCCTACTCCGAGGCACCGTCGGCGCAATGGCCGGCGGGAAGCAGCACGGAATATCTCTTCGTTGCAGGTCTGTGGGTGGGTGCTCTCAAGGCCGGCGTGCCGGCCGTGTCGACGGCGGCGTTCGATGACGAATTCCGGCCCACGCCGGACGCACGCGACATCATGTACCGCGCGGCGGAGGGCTCACCGGGCGGCGATCGCCTTCCCTCGCGTACAGCCGACGACGACCGCGACGGACACATGGACGAGGACTGGCTGAACGGCCGCGATGATGACGGCGACGGCGCCATCGATGAAGATTTCGGCGCCATTTCCAAACAGATGTTCTCCTGCCAGTACACCGACGACCAGCCCGTCTCTACGCAGATATTTCCCGAGCACAATCCTCTCCACGTTCACGTGCGCCAGGAAAGTTATCAGTGGGAAGAAGACCGTTACGACGACTTCGTCGGAGCGCAGTTCTGGATCACGAACATCGGCAACGATGTGCTGACCGATGTTTACATCGGATTCTTTGCCGACGGCGACGCGGGCAGCCGTGATACCCCGAACTATTTCGAAGATGACGCCACCGGGCGGGTGGGTGTGCCGGTGTGGTGTGCGGACCTGGGCCCGGTTTCCATGGACATTGCTTATGTGTACGATGCCGACGGCGACGACGGGAGAACTCCCGGATATCTGGGCGTGCTCTTTCTCGGCCACACCACCGATCCCAATGGAGAATTCGCGCCACGACGCGTCGGCATTGCCACGTACGCGAATTTCTCCGGACTGCAATCGTTCGAGGACGGTGGTGATCCTGATAACGATTTCCAGCGCTACGAATTGCTCTCGAAACGCACCATCGACCGCGACGCAACCATACCGCGCGACTATCGCATGCTGATGGCCGCCGGTCCTTTCGCCGAGCTCCTGCCGGGAAGCACGCTGGTGTTCCAGACTGCATTCGCGATTGGCAACGGGATGGATGGCATGCTGCAGAATGCAGCCAGTGCGGCGCTCACTTTCAAGGGAGCATGGTTCGATCTCGACCACGATCGGATGACGGGCATCGCCGGACGAGAAACGCGTGTCGACGGACCGGCGGACGGTATCTATCTCGACAGTTGTGAGCTTCGCAACCAGCTGCCGCTCAGCATCCCGCGCGGCACGACCGTGTTCATCAACAACGATTGCGGCGACGAAGCAGCGTTCATGCGTGAATGCAATTATCAGCCTGAAGACAGCGCCAAGTATCGCACGGGCATCGCCGGCCAGGAATCGCAGGTGTTCTGGATGGTTGGCACTGCTCCGCCCCCTCCCGCCCTGCGCATCAATGCAGCGGCGGACGAGGGTGTCGCGATCTACTGGGACAATTTCAGCGAAACCCAGCCCGATCTCAAAACCCAGAAGTTTGATTTTGAAGGCTATCGGGTATTTCGCGCCGATAACTGGAACCGGCCGTCGGGCACCTCGGCTGCCAACGGTCCCGCTTCCAATCTATGGAAGATGTTGTTCGAAATGGATGTGCGAAACGCGTTCGGCCCCGACACGGGTCTGGACAAGCTTCGATATGAACCGCTCACGCACATCCTGCCGGCCGCGGCGAAACAGGACATGATCAGATCGATGGAGCAGTACCTGACGGAGTTTCCGGCCAGCACGCCCCCGTGCCCGCAGGGCGTCACCACCGAAGTGTGTGACACTCTGTGGGCGCTGGCGGCATGGAATCTCGGCCTGCCGGAAGGGCGTCAGTACTATTGTTACATTGATCGTCGTGTGCATCGCGGCCGGCCATATTTCTACGCAGTGACCGCCAGCGACCATGCGATTGACGATGTCACCGGTGTCTTCTCGAGCGGCAAAGCCGGAGATCCCGCATCGAACTTCATGTACGTCGAGCCGCAAACCCGATCGCAGAACGACTACGCCTATCGCGACGACAATGTGTACGTGGTTCCGAACCCGGCCACGACGCAGAGCATGCAGGCGTGGGCGCTCGCTCCCAACAATGACGATCCGACCGGGATCAAGATCGAGTTCCACAATTTGCCGGCCGACCGGGGAACGGTCCGCATCTACACCGTCGCCGGCGATCTGGTAAGAGAGATCTCCTTCGACGGCCGCTCGGGTGACGGCACCATCAAGTGGGATCTCGTGAGCCGCAACGGCCAGGACGTGACGAGCGGCGTCTACATTTTTTCCGTCGAAACCGACACCAACGAAACGTTCAAGCGCAAGATCGGGAAGTTCGTGATCGTGAGGTAGTCATCGATCAGGCCGGCACGTACCGGCGCGCACGACGTATACAGTCTTGGCCCGATAATCAAAGGTGCCGGTGACTACATATCATTCCGGCATGACCGGCCGCCGGGCCAACATCCTCGTCACGGTGATCGTCAGCGCCGCATGTATTGGTGCGCTCGAGATCTGCGCGGGCATCATCTTCAGGCGCATGCCCAACGGCAACGGCAAGCGACTGGTGACGGAGGCGATGCACTCGCACGACAGGTTCGTGGGCGTCAAAGACAGCTACATCATCCCCCACCCCTACCTGCTTTACACGCTGCGTCCGGGATACAAGGAGTTCGGTTACACCCAGATCAATTCACTGGGTTATCGCGGGCACGAATTCCCGTACGAGAAACCGCGCGACACGTACCGCATTCTGTGCCTGGGCGGTTCCACGACGATTTCGTTTCCATTCATCAAGAATCCCGCGGATGCCTGGCCCGCCCTTCTCGAGCGCAGGCTCAACGCGCTGTATCCGGGCCGGCACTTCGAAGTCATCAATGCGGGGCTTGGCTATGCAACCTCCGCGGAGCTGCTCGCGGGCTACATGTTCCGTCATCGTTATCTGAAACCCGACATGGTTGTCATTCACGAAGGCGGCAACGACAGCGATCCGCTGCTGTTCGAAAACTACGATCCCGAGTACTCGCACTTTCGCGCGGCGGGAGTGCGGGTGATGGTGGGAGGTTTCGATCGCGCGCTTCTGCATTCGAACATCTTCCGGCTGCTCTACCTTCGTCACTGGCGTCTCGTGCCGACCATCTATCAGCAGCAGCCGTACGGTTTCGACAAGCTCTCGCGCGCCGAAGCGCTGGAGCGCGTGCGCAACACCTATCCTCTTGGATTCGAGCGCAACCTCGATCTCATCATTCACACCGCACAGGATGACGGCGCTCGCGTGATGCTCGCCGGTTTCGTGGCCGAACGTGAGGAGCTCTTCACCAAGGCGTGGCCCGCGATGCGCGGCCTCGAGCCCGCGATCATGCTTGGCATCCACAAGAACCTAGATGTCATGGAGCAGCTGGCGGCCAGGTATCACGTGCTGTATCTCTCACCCGCCGACGTCCACATCAAAGATGAATGGTTCGTCGATGGTTGTCATTTGAACGAAGAGGGCGAGCGCGTGAAAGCAGACTGGATTCTGGGTGGCGTCGTGCGGACGCTCGGTCAGACGCCCACACTGGGAGTGGCGAAGAAGTGAGAGGCGGGCACGTCCCGACGCACCGGCACGCGCCCGCCCCCACGGCCGTACTTACGGCAGAACGCTGCTGACGGTCGATTTGCCCCAACCAGACTGAATCACTTCGAAATCGCTGGTGTGGAGACTGTGAAACGCGGGATTGAGCATGCTGTTGTCCCAGCGCGAGTCCATGGTCCCCGTGACGTACATGTCGCTGCCATTGTCGGCAACGATGAGCCCGTAGGTTTTCATGGCCTGGAAGATCTTCCGTATTTGCGCCGGATAACCGCTGATGTCCTTCGACGCTTTGAGTCGAAGACGTGTGCCCAGAGGCGGAGCTCCGACGGTGTTGCCGGCTTCATGCGACGCAGGCCACACGTATCCGTTGCTGGCGCGAACCGCCACGCGAAACGCATGCGTGATGGGCGCCGTGTCGATGGCTTCATCGTAGCGAACGAGCCCCGGGAACACCGCGAGTCCGGCCGCATCGGTGGAGGTCCAACCCTCTTTGCGACGATAGTTCGTCTTGAGATCGAACACCGCACCGGCCGCCGCCTCCCAGCGCGAACCCGTCCAACGCGTCCCGTACAGTTCATAGAGAAGCATGCGATCACGATCCACCATCAGCATGTGACGGTCGCCGCTGGTATTTCCGCCCGCCACCGCATTCTCGATGTAGTTGGGTTGTGTCTTCGCTTCCTCGGGAATGGGATAACCGAGCGGCATCCCCGGTGCGCCCTTGTCGCTCTCGCTGGCATATGTCGTGAATGTCACCTGCGAGAGTGCCTGGGTGCTGGATACGCCGATGTACGGGATTCCGTAGGGAGGCGGAGCCATGTCGGGATGCAACTCACGCCCACTGCCGATCCACGAGATGTACGAGGATGATTTTGTATCGACGGGGGCTTTGCTGATATCGAGGTTCCACCAATTGCTGTATGGAAGGACCTGCTTCGCTGCAAGATTTTCCAAGAGCTGAACAGTCGTGGAAGTGCTCACGGGAGTAAAGATTCCCGTGTGCCTGCCCGCATCGGACGGAACACCGGGACTGCTGGGACTGACCGAATCGTCGGAACACGACGCGAACAGGCCAATGGCCAGGGCCGCAAAAGCGGCCGCAAGTGATTTATTCACGAGGTAGCCTCCCGGGTGGACGCTGGACGTCCGGGATGAAAGGCGGCTACGCCTTGTTGACGTTCGAGTAGGGGGCCTACGAATTAACTCGGGCGAAACTCCGCTTCAGAGGGTGCGGAGTGTCTTCAGCGTGCGGCGGTCGTGAGCGGAGCCAGCGATAGTGAGAGACGTCACTGACGACCGGAGTCGGACTACACAATAGACTCGACCCGCATGCTTGGTACTTACACGTAGGACAAAGTGCGGCCATACGGGCCATCCGTCAACATATTTAGGCGTCGATGCGCCATTATCTCGAAAGATTTTCCGTAAATGCTTACGTGAAAACAGAAAAGCGGCCGCCCTCGCGACCGCTTTTCCGTGGATAAGTTCTTGCCAGATGTCGGTTATCTCACATTCAGCGCGACATCGACGAGCCCCAGCCCAGCGTGATCACCTCGAAATCACCCGCGTGCAGACTGTGAAACGCGGGGTTCAGCACGCCGTTGTCCCAGCGCGGATCCATCGTGCCGGTGACGTACATGTTGCCGCCGTTGTCGGCGACGATGAGTCCATACGTCTTCATCGCCTGGAAAATCTTTCGCACCTGCGGCGGATAACCACTGATGTCCTTCGACGCTTTGAGACGAAGACGCGTTCCCAACGGCGGCGCACTCGAGTTGTTGCCGGCTGTGTGCGACGCCGGCCACACATGCCCGTTGGTCGCACGCAGCGCCACGCGCAACGCATGGCGAATCGGCGCCGAGCTCGCGACCTCGTCGTAGCGCACGAGCCCCGGGAACACCGCGAGGCCCGCGGCGTCGGTGGAGGTCCAGCCGTCGGGACGGCGGCGATTCGATTTCAAATCGAAGATCGCACCCGACGACGCCTCCCAGCGCGAGCCCGTCCAGCGCGTGCCGTACAGTTCGTAGAGAATCCAGCGGTCACGGTCGATCAGCAGCATGTGGCGATCGCCGCTCGTGTGTCCGCCCGCCGCTGCATTCTCGATGTAGTTTTGCTTGTTCTTCGCCTGGTCAGGAATGGGATATCCCGCTCCGGCGTCGCTTTCATGCCCATAACTGGTAAACGTCACGCGCGAAAGCGGCTGGTTCGATGAAACGCCGATGTAAGGAATGCCCCACGGCGGCGGCGCCATGTCGGGATGCAGGCGTTGACCGCTTCCGATCCATGAGATGTAGGACGATGATCTGGGATCCACCGGCGCGCGGCTGACGTCGAGGTTCCACCAGTTGTCGGCGGGAAGCACCTGCCGGTTGGAGAAATTCTCCAGCAGTTGCACGCCGGTCGAACCACTCGATCCAAAAAAAGATCCGCCATCGCCTCCGCCGGGTCCCGACGAATCGTCCGAGCACGATGAAATGAACAGGCCGATGGCCAGGGCCGCGAGTGCGGCCGCAGTGAACTGTCGCATGTGTAGCCTCCCAATCCGGGTTTGAAGGCGGCTACGCCTTTCGGTTTTTTAGTCTCGCGGGGGCATTCGAATTGACCGGCGCGAAACTCTGCGGCAGGGAACGCAGAGGATGGGGACCCCGGGAAAAAGAGCCGGGACCATGGCGAAGTAATCAGGGACGACGTTCGCTCAGGCGGGCGACTACAGGAGTCTTTGGCCCGGCAGCAGGGGATTCACTGTAGGCAACCTCCCCTATCAAGCGCAGCACGTCAAGAAAAAGGGGCGCGATTTCTCGCGCCCCTTACGAACATTCAGGAAAATCGCTACGTCGATTGCGAACTATGGCGACAGTGCTGCGCCCCAGCCCAGCTTGATGACTTCGAAATCATCCGCGTGGAGACTGTGGAACGCGGGGTTGAGCACGCCGTTGTCCCACTCGGGATCCATGGTACCGGTGACGTACATGTTGCCGCCGTTGTCGGCGAGAATGAGCCCGTATGTCTTCATCGCCTGGAAAATTTTTCTCACCTCGGGCGGATAGCCGCTGATGTCCTTGGATGCTTTGAGCCGCAGACGCGTGCCCAGCGGTGGCGCACCCGGCGTATCACCCGCTTCGTGCGACGCGGGCCACACGTATCCGTTGGTCGCGCGCGTCGCGACGCGAAATGCGTGCGTGATGGGTCCCGGTGCAACCACTTCGTCGTGACGCACGAGCCCCGGAAACACGGCGAGTCCGGCCGCATCGGTGGACGTCCAGCCTTCGGGACGGCGGTAATTCGATTTGAGATCGAACACCGCGCCCGATCCGGCTTCCCAGGAGGAGCCATTCCATCGCGCCTGGTAGAGCTCGTACAGAAGCCAGTTGTCGCGATCGATGAGCAGCATGTGACGATCGCCGCCGGTGTTCCCGCCCGCGACCGCGTTTTCGATGTAATTGTCCTGCGAGCGCGCCTGGACGGGGATCGGATATCCCGGCGCCATTCCCGGTGCTCCCGCATCGCTCTCGTGTCCATACGATGTGAACGTCACCCGCTCGAGCGGCGTGTCACCGCTCACCCCGATGTATGGAATGCCCCACGGCGGTGGTGCCATGTCGGGATGAAGGCGCTGACGGGCCGTGGGATTGGTCTCGGTGCGGCCGCTGATCCAGTTGATGTACGACTGCGAATTGGGATCAACCGGCGCGTTGGTCACTTCGAGATTCCACCAGTTGCTCGCGGGCAACACTTGTGCGGCGGAAAAATTTTCCAACAGTGCCGCACCACTTCCACCTCCCGGTGGAAGAATCGGATTATCGATACGTGCTGACGGACCCTGGGGGGAGTCCTTGGAACATGCAGCCAGGATGCCCAGCGCAAGCAGCGAGAGCGCGACCCTGGCCAGGATCGGATTGTGAATCATGATGTGCCTCCAGGGAATTGCGAGGCACGCAGAGCAAGATCGTCGCCACGCACCATGAGGCACGATGAGGAGTCATGCGGAGCGCACGAATGTGCGCGCTGCACGGAAACATTCCGCGCACAAGGATGATGCTATTCGGGCTGTGAGGAACCGAAGCGGGTAAGCACGACGGAGTGGAACGAAGACGTTGCGATCAGATCGCTCGCGCGCAGCTCTCTCTGTACGGCGACGAACCGGAGCGGGCCAGGAAGATCAGAAATCGTTCGAAACGAGCCTCGAAGCAATTTCGCTCTGGCTAAGACCTTGCCGATTTCGTTTCTTAACACGGACGCATGAGTTCGCGGTTTCGAAATTTGTCGATGACGACGGCATTCAGGAAAACCCTGATGCCGATCGCTCCGCGACTCGTCAATAATGACCTTGGCGCGTGGAGTGAAATTCTCCGGGGCAGTGCCGAGGTGCCGGGAGTGGGAACCGCGCTGCTGCGCTATCTAGTACGAATGTCGCGCGCGAGAAGCGGCCTCGGTTCGAATCAGTAGTTGGGCAGTGCCCGCTCTGAAAGGCGACGGCGCCTCGGCCAGCTCCGCATAGATGGCGCTTCACGACCGCGGAAGAGACAGACAACACAGTTTCACCGGTAGAGACATTGCCCGAATAAGAAAACGCCCGAATAAGAAAACGGCCCGGACCGCTGGCGGCGAACGGTGATGATTGCGCTCGGGGGCGACGCGTATCTCATCGCCAGTCGTTGGTGGTCCCGGGCCTTTTTTCATCATGATCGGCACGCCGACGAGTCCGGCGATGCAACCGAACCCCTGCCTTCCTCCTTCCGCCGCAGAACGCTTCCCCCCACAAAAGCAATTCGCCAGGCGCCGCGTGGCGCCGCTATAATGGAGTCCATGAGCTTGTTCAAAAATTCCCGATCTGCCCTCCTGTACCTGTTGCCAGCCCTGGCGGCCGCGCTGGCCGTGGCGGCGTGCGAGGATGATTCGTCTTCACCGGGCGTGCCGTCGGTACACGGCTACTTTGCCTTCACCACCACCACGGACTTTCAAACCGGATCGTCGTCGATCGTCACCGCCGACGATTCGGTGCTCACCGCCTTCACGGACGTGGCCACCCTGCACAGTGATGCATTCGTGCGCTCGTTCGGCGGTTACATCTACGTGCTCAACCGGCAGGGTGCGGACAACATTCAAGTCATGGACCCGTTGGATGGATTTCGTACGCGCCGGCAGTTCAGCACGGGCAACGGCTCCGACCCCGCAGACATCGTGTTTCAGAATTCGAGCCGTGCGTACGTGACGCGCTACAACGAAGATCAGATGTGGATCGTCAATCCCAACAGCGGACAGCGCACGGGTCAGATCGATTTTTCGTGGCTGGCGGATGCCGACCTGGTTCCCGAGATGGCACACATGGTCAAGGTGAGCAACCGCGTATTCGTTGCGATTCAGCGGGTGGACGGCAACCTCGATCCCACCGGCATCAGCTACGTCGCCGTGTTCGATGCGCTTACGGAACAATTCATCGATGCGGAGCCCACCACGGCCGGCAGACAGGCCATCAAACTCACGGGCACCAACCCCTTCGGTGAGCTTGTGTACAACTCGTTCTCCGGACAGGTGTGGGTGCCGGAAGCCGGATTCTTCGGCGCCCGCGACGGCGGGCTCGAGCTCATCAATCCGGTCACGCTGGCCAAAAGCGGCATCGTGATCAGCGAGAATACACTGGGTGGAGATGTGACCGACGTGGTCGCGCTGGATGCCAATCGCGGCGCCGCCATCGTGACCGATTCCAATTCCAACACCCTGCTGGTGGGATTCGATCTCGCCACGCCCGCCACGATCGACACCATCTATGCGCCCGGCAGCTTTGCCCTGCGGGATGCGGAGCGTTCGCGCGACGGACGCATTTTCGTTTCCGACCGTTCGCTGGCGTTGCCCGGGATTCGCGTGTTTCGCGGCAGCGATCACACGCAGATCACCATCAACCCGATCGATGTCGGGCTCCCACCGGCGGACATCGAGTTTGTGCTGACCAACTAGCGCGTGACGGCGAGGCTGGCCAGAATGAACGCCCACATGTCGGCGTGCTCCGCGAGCATTTCCGGGCGCGAGGTGTAACTGTGGCTCGCGTTCTGCGCCACGCGCAGGAGCACGGGCGCGTCGCACGACTGCGCGGCCTGCAACGCGGCCGCGAACTTGTACGCGTGCGTGGGTACAACGCGGTCGTCATGGTCGGCCGCGAGCAGCAGTGTGGGCGGATAGCACGTCTTCGCTTTGACATTCTGAAGCGGTGAATACGCGCGCAGGCAGGTGAACTGCTTCGGGTCATCGGCGGAGCCGTACTCGGTGACCCAGGCCGCGCCGGCGGTGAAGCGGTGGTAGCGCAGCATGTCGTAGTGGCCGGCGTTGGCCACGACGGCGCCGAAGAGGTCGGGCCGCTGCGTAAGCGCGGCGCCCATCAGGAGCCCGCCGTTGGAGTGGCCGTAGATGGCGATCTTGCCGCGTGACGTGTAGCGCCGGCTGATCAGATACTCCGCCGCCGCAATGAAATCGTCGAAGCTGTTTTGTTTCTTTTCCAGCATGCCGTCACGGTGCCATTCTTCTCCGTATTCCCCGCCGCCGCGGATGTTGGCGAGCACGTAGATCCCGCCCGTCTCCAGCCATAGCGGAATATCTGCCGAATAGTGCGGCTCCATGGTCGCGCCGTAGCCGCCGTACGCCGTGAGAAACACGGGGTGGCTGGCATCGAGCGCGAGGTTCTTCGCGGCGGTGATGAACATCGGCACACGCGTTCCGTCTCCCGAGGTGTAGAACACCTGTTTCGTTTCGTAGCGCGAGAAATCGAACGGCGCGGTGGTCGTGCGAAACGCGTTCACTTTCAGGGTGTTCACATCGCACGTGTAGATGGAAGACGGAGCCAGAAACGATTCGAAGGAGAAAAACAGCTCCGGTGTCGACGGCCGGCAGCTCAGCGGCCATCCCACGGTTCCGAGGCCGGGGAGCGGAATCTCTCCCGCCGGTTTTCCATCCAGCGTGAACAAACCAACCCGGCTGTGCACGTCGGAGAGATAGTTGACGACGATCCGATTGCCGGTGATGACGGCATCCGTAATGACATCGCGCGACTCGGGCACGATCTCGCGCGGTGC
>Ga0207674_10005868_pt1 | contig 14555 bp, 10 predicted proteins | sample KBSCornC72_FD_184303 | JGI IMG/M metagenome (GOLD analysis project Ga0207674, IMG submission 184303) | Corn rhizosphere microbial communities from Kellogg Biological Station, Michigan, USA - KBS Corn C7-2 (SPAdes) (version 2) | ecosystem: Host-associated > Plants > Roots > Rhizosphere > Soil ... | reverse complement strand
ATCGGAACATAAAGTCATCCGATGACTTGGTGGCCGTCAAGCTACGTTCCGGGCCGAGGCTGTCAAGCCGGGGTCGGCACCGCGCGGGCGGATGCGTCGCGCGTGCAGTCGGTCCAGCAAACCGGCGCTCAAACTGGCGCCAGTGCGCTCCCGTTGGCCGGATCGCCGATCCCCGCCATCAAGCGGAGCACGGAGTCCTCCGTCGCGTCGCGACGCGGGATCTCGCCGGCCACGCGACCACTCCGCAGCACGACGATCCGGTCCGAGAGGCTGATCACTTCGGGCAGCTCGCTCGAGATCACGAGGATCGCCGTCCCCCGTGAGGCCAGCTCGCCGACGAGCGCGTGGATCTCGGCCTTCGCGCCCACGTCGACGCCGCGCGTGGGCTCGTCGAGGATCAGGATCTGCGAGTTCGCGGCGAGCCACTTGGCGAGCACAATCTTCTGCTGGTTGCCCCCCGACAGCCCGGCGACGGTCGCATCGAGGCTGGGCGTGCGCACGCGCAGACGGTCGAAGTATTCGCGCGCCAGGCTCCGCTCGCGTGCACGACGGATCCATCGGAACCGCGACAGCCGGTCGAGGATCGGCAGCGACGTGTTGTGCAACCCGCTCGCCGACAGCACGAGGCCCTGCCGCTTCCGATCCTCGGGGACGTAGCCGATGCCGAGGTCGATCGCGTGCGCCGGGTTTCGCACGTCCACGGGCGTGCCGCGCAGCACGATCCGGCCGTGCGAGGGCCGCTCCAACCCGAACAGCGCGGAGGCCACTTCCGATCGGCCGGCGCCCATGAGCCCAGCCAGCCCTACGATCTCGCCGGCGCGCACCGAGAACGAGACGTCCTCGAACTTGCCCGGCACCGTGAGTCCCTCGACGCGCAGCACCTCGTCGCCGATCCCGCTCGTGCTGTGTCGCCCGAAGTACTCGGCGAGTGGACGCCCGATCATCATCTGCACCAGATCGGACTCGGTGAGCGACGCCGTGGGCCGTGTCGCGACGTGGCGCCCATCGCGCAGGATCGTGACCTCGTCGCACAGCTGGAAGATCTCCGGCATGCGATGCGACACGTAGATGCACGTCACGCCGCGCGCCTTCAGCCGCTCGATCAGCGCGAACAGTCGCTCCGCCTCGGCCTGACTCAGGCTGCTCGTCGGCTCGTCGAATACGATGATTCGCGCACCACCGCCGACCGCCGCCGCGATCTGGACCATCTGTCGCTGGCCGATGGCGAGCTTGCCGAACTCGCGCGTCACGTCGAGCTCCGTGCCCGTCTCGGCGAGCATCGTCTCGGCACGGCGGCGCATCGCCTCGCGATCGACGATGCCGGCGCGCGCGGGAAGGCCCGACAGCGTCAGGTTCTCGGCGACGCTCAGGTTGTCGCAGAACGCGAGCTCCTGGTGCACCATCCCGACGCCCTCCGCGAGGGCATCACGCGGGCTGGTGAAGTGGACTTCGCGGCCGTTGATCAGCAGCCGTCCGCCGTCCGGTTGATGGATCCCGGCGATGATCTTGCCGAGCGTGCTCTTCCCCGCGCCGTTCTCGCCGCACAACGCGTGGCAGGCGCCCGCCGTGATCTCGAACGAGACGTCGGTGAGCGCCTGCGCGCCGGGGAACCGCTTGCTGACCCCTTCGAACCGGACAGCGGCGACGTTCACTGGCCCGCGGCGGGTGCGGCAGTCGCCGGCGCGCCCGATGCCGCCGGGAGCGCGAGGTACTTCGGGTCGACGTCGGTGAAGCCCCACGACTTCAACTGCCGCGCCCAATCGCCGAGGTTCGCCTTGGAGACCCGCACCAGCTCCATCGGCATGACGGGGTTCGCGGGCGACTTGTTGTCGTGGATCTTGTCGAAGATCGTCCGGACGCCGACGTCGCCCCACAGATACACCGACTGTGCGAGCAGCACGGGGACGACCCCCTTCTCGATGTAGGGCAGCTCGACGGGGATCGCATCGACCGACGCGACCTTCTGCTTCGCCGGATTGAGCTCGGACAGGAGGGACGTCGCGAAGAGCGGCCAGCCGCCGATGAACGCCCAGCCCGTGATCTCGGGATAGGCGTTGTTCACGCGGATCACTTCGGCCGACGCGTCCTGTGGCGTCTCGATATGGTTGAAGACGCCGACGATCTTGATGCCGGGATACTTCGCCGCTTCCGTCTTCGCGCCCTGCACGCGCTTCTGCAGGTTCGGCGCGTTCTGGTTTCCCGCGAGGATCGCGACGTTGCCCTTGCCATCGAGCAGCTTCGCGAGCTCGGCCATCGTCTGCTGGCCGGCCTTCGCGTCGTCGACGCCGTAGAACGCGAACCGCTTCGACTGGGGCGCGTCGCTGTCGAACGTCATCACGGTCACGCCGCGGTCCACGGCGTCGTTGATCGCGCCGGTGACCTTTCCAGCGTCGGAGCACGAGATGAGGATCGCATCGACGCCCTCGTTCACCGCCTGCCGCACGCGCTGCGCCTGAACCTCTCCGTCCTCCTTGGCCGGGGTCAGCCACTCCACTTCCACGGTGGTGCCGCTCTTCGCCGACAACTCCTTCGCCGCCGCCTCGGCGCCGGTGCGCGCCGCGAGGAAGACGGGATTGTCCGAGCTCTTGGCGATCATCGCGATCTTGATCGCCTTGCCGGCGCCGCCCGCACCCGCCTTGGCGGAGTCTCCCGTCGCGGCGGTCTTGCTCTCTCCGCCTCCGCTGCACGCGAGCGCGGCGAAGCAGAGGGCCGACAGCACGACACTGCTCCACCTTCCACGCCTTGCGATCATGTCCTTCTCCCGTTGGTGAGGTTATGCCGCGGCACGCGCGGACTCGGCGGCCTTCGTCAGCCGGCGCGCCGCCATGCGCGTGCTCCACTGATCGATGACGACGGCGATGATGATCGCGCAGCCGATCACGATCCACTCGTAGTTCTGATCGAAGTGCAGCGTGCGGATCGACTGGCGGATCAGCACGATCAGCAGCGCGCCGAGCATCGCACCGACTGCACTGCCCTTCCCGCCGATCAGGCTCGCGCCACCGACGACGGCCGACGCGATCACGTACAGCTCGTAGCCCTGCGCGTCTCCGGATGACGCCGAGCCGTAGAAGCTGGCGCCGAGGAAGGCCGAGATCCCGGCGGTGAGCCCGGACACGGCGAACACGCCGATCTGGATCAATCCGAGCGACAGGCCGGCGAACCGGCTCGCCTCGAGGTTGCCGCCGAAGGCGAAGATGTGTCGCCCCATCACCGTGCGCGTGAGATAGATCGCGCCGATGACGGTGAGCACGATCATGACGAGCATCGGGACCGGGTACAGCCCGCCGCCGAGACCGAGCGGCGCCTTCGCCACGTTGGTGAGCGACGGCGGCACGAGGATGCTCTCGGCCTTCGAGATCACGAAGGCGATCCCGCGCAGCACCCACATCGAGCCGAGGGTGATGATGAACGGGTGCACGCGCAGCCCGACGACGAGGATACCGTTGATCAACCCGCAGAGCAGTCCGATCCCGACGCAGACGACGATGCCGACGACTGCGGTGGCGCCGGCACCCATCGGACCCATCGCTCGGAGCACGAGCGCCATCGTCACGCCGGCCAGCGCGTAGATCGATCCGACGGAGAGGTCGATCCCACCGCTGATGATCACCATCGTGGCGCCGATCGCCATGATGGCGAAGAAGCTCGCGTCGGTGAGCGTCTGCACCAGCGTGTTCGGGTTCCAGAAGTTGTTCACCTCCAGTCCCGTGCGTCGATCGAGGTGCGAGCCGGCGAGCGCGATCAGGGTGATCGTCAGCAGCGTCACGACGATCACGAGCCCCGTCTCCTGCGACGCGACCAGCCGTCGAACGAAGCCGGGTCCGCGCGGTGCGGAGCGTTCCTGGGTGAGCTCAGCCATGGGCGAGGAGATCGGGGCGGGCGGCGAGGAACGACTGCCGGAAGCGCACGTACGGCTGCGCGTAATCGAGGTGCGCGTTCGGTTCCGGGACTTCCAGCGGCGCGCGCGACAGCGTCGTCCGCACCGCGGACGCGAGATCGGGGAACGCATCGGCGCCGACCGCCGCGAGCAGCGCCGCGCCGTAGGCCGGCCCTTCCTCGCGATTGACCGTCGTCACCGGCAGTCCGAAGATCTCGCTCTGCAGCCGCCGCAGCAGTGCACTCTTCGCGCCGCCGCCGGTCAGGAGCAGGTGGTTCGGCGTGAGCCCGACCGACTGCAGGATGGTGAGCGAGTCGCGCAGGGCGAAGCAGATCCCCTCGAGCACGGCGCGGGTGAGGTGTGCCCGCGTGTGCGCCAGGCTGAGCCCGAGCACGGCGCCGCGTGCGGCGGCGTCGCGATGCGGCGTGCGCTCTCCCTGCAAGTACGGAAGAAAGGTCACGCCTTCCGCGCCTCGCGGTACCGACGCCGCCTCGGCGTCGAGACGAGCCGCCGCGTCGCTCGTTCCCGCGAGCTCGCGCGCGAGCTGCTCCTGATACCAGGTGAACGCACCGCCCGCCGTCAGCACGACGCCCATCAGATACCACGTGTCGGGCACGACGTGACAGAAGGTGTGCGCGCGCAGCCGCGGATCGACCAGCGGCATGGCGGTCGGCGCGAGGACGGTCCCCGACGTTCCCCAGCTCGTCACCACCTCGCCCGGCGCGACCACGCCGACGCCGGCGGCGCCGCATGCGTTGTCCGCTCCTCCGCCGACGACGGGCGTGCCCGCGTCGATGCCGGTGAGGCTCGCCGCGTCCGCGCTCACGCGACCCAGCACCTCCGCCGAGCCGCCGACATCGGGGAGGAGACTGGTCGGAAGCTCGACGGCGCGCATGATCTCGTCGCTCCATCGCATGTGCGCCGTGTCGTACATCAGCGTCGCCGACGCGTCCGACGGCTCCGTCGCGAGCGCGCCGGTGAGGCGATACCGGATGTAGTCCTTCGGCAGCAGCACCTTGGCGAGCCGCGCGAACGCGGACGGTTCGTGCCGGCGCAGCCAGAGCACCTTCGGCAGCGTGAAGCCCTCGAGCGCGGGGTTCGACGCGAGATCCCGCAGCCGCTCCTCGCCGCCCACGCTGGTCGTGATCTCGGCGCACTCCGCCGTCGTGCGTCCATCGCACCAGAGGAGGGCCGGACGGATCACGGCGCCCTCGTGATCGAGGAACACCGAGGAGTGCATCTGTCCCGAGATTCCGATCGCCGCGATCCTGGCGTCGGCACGCTTCCCCTTCACCGCGGCGATCGACGCGAGCGACGCCTGCCACCACGCCTCGGGATCCTGCTCGGCCCACCCCGGCTGCGGGGTGGCCATCGTGAGCGGGGACGTCGCGGACGCGACCACGTCGCCCGACGGCACGACGAGGATCGCCTTCACCCCGCTCGTGCCGACGTCGAGACCGAGGAAGACGTTCTCCGCCACGTCAGCGCACCCCGAACAGGATCTCCATCGTCAGCTGATCCAGACGCTCGTACGCGTATCCCTGATCGCGCATCGCGGGCAGATCGAACTGCTCGTCCTTGATCGTCTTCGCGAGCTCCTTCGAGAACTTGAACCGTGCGCCGGGCTTGGCGCCGCGCTGCCCCAGCGCGCCGAGCAGCGCCTGGATCTCCGAGTCCGCATTGAACTGCGCGACCTTCTCCTTGAGGATCAGGTAGGTGCGCATGCTCCCCGCGGCGAAGTCCCACACGCCCTGCTGATCCTCGGTGCGGTAGGCGTGGCTGTCGAAGTGCCGCATCCCCGGCCACTTCGCATCCTCGAGCAGCTTCACGAGGAAGAACGCCGCCTTGGCGTCCTCGCTTCCGAAGCGATGGTCCTGATCGTAGCGGCCGGGCTTCTGCGAGTTGAGGTCGATGTGGAACAGCTTGCCCGCCTCGAGCGCCTGCGCGACGCCGTGCGAGAAGTCGAGCCCCGCCATCGTGTCGTGCGCGACTTCGGGGTTCAGGCCGACCATCTCGGGGTGGTCGAGCGTGTAGATCAGCGCGAGCGCGTGGCCGATCGTCGGGAGGAAGATGTCGCCGCGCGGCTCGTTCGGCTTCGGCTCGAGCGCGAACTTGTAGTCGTATCCCTGCGCGATCGAATACTCGCAGAGGAAGTTGAGGGCGTCGCGGAACCACTTCATCGCTTCCTGTGGATCCTTCGAGGCGTTCGTCTCGGTGCCCTCGCGGCCGCCCCAGAACACGTACGTCGACGCGCCCAGCTCCTTGCCGAGGTCCATCGACCGCATCGTCTTCTGCAGCGCGTGCCGCCGAACCTTCGCGTCGACGCTGGTGAAGGCGCCGTCGCGGAAGACGGGATCGCCGAACAGGTTCGTCGTCGCCATCGGGACCTTGAGGCCCGTGGCCTGCAGCGCCGCCTTGAAATCCTTCACGATCTTGTCGCGCTCGGCGGTCGACGCGTCGCGCGGGACGAGATCGTTGTCGTGGAGGTTCACTCCATACGCGCCGAGCTCGGCGAGCTTGTGCACGATCTCGACGGCGCCGATCTGCGGCCGCGTCGCGTCGCCGAAGGGATCGCGTCCCGGGTTGCCGACCGTCCACAGACCGAAGGTGAAGTGGTGCTCCGGCTTCGGCGTGTAGGCGTCCTGCGTCGCTGGGCGAGGCATCGTGTGGCTATCCGCGTGCGAAAGGTGAGCGTGAGTGCATCACGCTCCGGAGAGGTGATGCGCGTGGGGATCAGGGAACCGCGTCGCAGCGGGGCTTGTCCCGATTGGCCGGACAGGTGATCCGCTGATAATACGCGACCGGGTGCGCCGGCTGCTCGTACTTCGCCGGGATCGGCATCCGGGAATACTGCTGGAAATACGTCAATGCCGCGTCGCGCCACCATCGTGCCTCGCGCTCCTGAATGTCCAGGAATTTCGCGACTTCGGTGAAGCGATCGGCATCGATGGCCGGCTGGACCGATGCCCAGGACTTCTGCATCGCCCGCACGGTATCGACTCCGGCGTTGTAACGGAAGACGAGCTCGTCCCACACCGTGCGGCCGGTGTGCGTGCGATAGGTCCACGGCACCCGGTGGAACCAGAGAAGCACCGAGTCCGGCGCGGTCGACAGGCTGGCGTACCGGTCGCGGACCGGCGCGGCGTACTGAGCCACGGCGTTGCTGCCCGTGGCGGTGCGGTCGAACCCCACGCCGAGCGTGTCCGCCTTGTGGTAGTACGTGGGCGACCAGTCGGCGCGCGAGAGTCGTACCCAGGGCGCCGGTCCGTAGTGGTGGCCGGTGGCCATGATGTGCGCCAGCCCGAGCGGCGTCATGTAGTTGACGACCGCTTCGCGCGACTGCAGCAGCATCGAGCGGATCGTCGCGACGGCGGAGGGCGAGTTCGTGAACGTCATCCGGATCCACTCGTCGGCGATCGCACGCGCCGAGCCCTCCGGATTCCAGGCCAGTCGCCCGAAGGCGTACCAGTTCGCCTGGTTGAACTGCGAGCCCGTCCAGTTGCGATCGCTGCCGACGTTCGACACGCCGGCGATCCCCGTGCGCGCGTACGGATGCACGCGTCCCTCGACGACTTTCGCCACCGTCGAGCCCTTCCCGGCGGCGTACGTGTCGGCGTGCAGTACCTCCTCCCAGTAGCTGCCGAGATACACGAGGTGGGTATCCTGCCCCAGGTACTCCTTCGTGACCTGGAACTCCATCATCAACGGCGTCTTCGGCATCGCGCCGAACAGCGGATGGAACGGCTCGCGCGGCTGGAAGTCCAGCGGGCCGCTCTTGACCTGGATCAGGACGTTGTCGCGAAACGAGCCGTCGAGCGGCTTGAACTCGTCGTACGCCTGCTTCACGCGGTCGGTCGGCACCTCGTTGCTGTACACGAATGCGCGCCACATCACCACGCCGCCGTGCGACGCCAGCGCGTCGGCGAACATGTTCGCGCCGTCGGCGTGCGTTCGCTTGTAGTCCTGCGGCCCCGGCTGCCCCTCGGAGTTCGCCTTCACGACGAACCCGCCGAAGTCGGGAACGTGCTGGTAGATCTCGTCGACCTTCGCCTTCCACCACTGCCGCACGCCGGGATCGAGCGGATCCGCCGTCTTGAGCCCGCCCAGCTCGATCGGCGCGCTGAATCGCGCCGTCAGATACACCCGCACGCCGTAGGGCCGCAGCACACCGGCCACGGCGGCGACCCTGTCCAGATATTCCGGCGTGAGCACGCGGGCGTTCGCGTTCACGTTCGTCAGCACCGCCCCGTTGATCCCGATCGACGCGTTCGCCCGCGCATAGTCGCGATAGCGCGGCGACAGGCTTCCCGGCAGGCTGTCCCAGCGCCAGATCGACCGTCCTGCGTAGCCGCGCTCGACGCTGCCGTCGAGGTTGTCCCAGTGGTCCAGCACGCGGAGCGCCACCTTCGGCGCGTCGCGCAGCGCGAGCGCGCGCACGGACTGGTGGGTCTGCATCCGGCGAAGCAGCGCGAACGTTCCGTACAGAGCGCCCACCTCGTCGTTCGCCGCGACGACGATGGCGCGTCGCCCCGCCACGCGCGTCGCCCGGATGACATATCCGTCCGGTGCGAGGCCGCGCAGCTCGGCCGCGAGCGGGAGCGAGCGGATGAGCGGAGACGAGCGCGGCGTACCGACCACGATGGCGCCGTCCATGGACACGCCACCTGACACCACGGGCGCCGCCCCCAGCAGCCCCGTGAGCCCTCTGACGAGCTCGTCGCGCGCCGCGCCAAGAGTCGGACTGTCGCCGGCGACGACGATCTGCGTCGCCGCGGCGCGATACTCGGCCAGCAGCGTCGGCTCGGTCACGCGCGGGTACCGCAGCCACAGATCGTAGCCATCCTCGCCGCGGGCCGTGCCGCCGACGAGCGCGAGCAACGCGCTCGCGAGAAGGAGCACGCGCTTCATCGCGTCATGCGAGGCGTGCGTCCGTCGAGCGGGTCCGCCCACCGGGAGTTCGGCACGGTCGGCGTCCAATCGGGGCGAAGGGGATCACGGTCGTACGGGTACGTCCCGAGCTCGTTGAACAGCTCGTGATATTCACCGAGCTTGTCACGGTCGAGTCGCACGCCGAGTCCGGGCGCGGTCGGCACCGCGATCGATCCGTTCTTGTAGCAGAGCTTTCCGCCGACGATGACGTCGTCGCGCAGATGGTGATAGTGCGCATCCGCCGAGAAGGTCAGGTTCGGGATCACCGCGCCGAGATGGAGCATCGTCGCGAGCTGGATGCCGAGCTCCCCGGACGAGTGCACGGCGACGCCGAGCTGGAAGGTCTCGCAGACCGCGGCGGCCTTCACGCACGGGCGGATGCCGCCCCAGAACGTCGTGTCGAGCAGCACGACGTCCACCGCCGTGTTCAGCACGTTGGCGGCGAGCTGCTCGAAGCCGACGACGACGGTGTTCGTCGCGAGCGGCATCCGTACCTTCTCGCGCGTGCGTCGCATCCCGTGCAGACCGAACACGGGATCCTCGAGGTAGTCGTTGTTCAGGTCCTCGATCTGCTGGCCGAACCAGATCGCCTGCTCCGTCGACCACACGCCGTTCGGGTCGAAGCGGAAGCTGTCACCCGGAAGCGACTCGGCGAGAGCGCGATAGCACTCGAGCTCGTACGCGGGTGGAAACACGCCGCCCTTGAGCTTGTGCGACGTGAAGCCGTACGCCGACTTGAGCGCGCGCGCTTCGGCCACCAGCTGATCCGCCGTGCGCACCTCGCCCGTGTCGTCGGCGTTCGGATATCGATAGAAGAGATACGACGCGAACGGGACGCGGTCGCGCATCGCGCCGCCGAGGATGGCGTGGACCGGAACGTCCCACTTCTGCCCGAGGATGTCGAGGCACGCGAACTCGAGCGCGGCGAGGATCTGCGTGCGGTTGTTGTAGAGCGACGCGGTCGGATTCGCGATGATGAACCGCATCTCCTCGAGCTTCGTCGGATCGTGCCCGACCAGATACGACTTCAATCCGTGAAAGGCCGCGACGGCGCTCTCGCCGCCGCCTCCCATCTCGCCAAGGCCGACGATCCCCTCGTCGGTCTCGACCTCGACGATGGTCCGGACGAAGCGACCCCAGTGCGAGCCGTTCGCGTGCCGCAACGGCGCGGCGAGCGGCACGGTCACCGGCGTGGCGCGGATGTCGACGATCTTCATCTCGCGCTCGACGAGCTGAAGACGCGCGCCGTGTGGCTCGCGAGGACGGTATCGAATCGGGGTGTCATACGCCGCTGTAGATGCTGAAGCCACCGTCGACGGGAATGACCGTGCCGGTGACGAAGGAGGCTGAATCGCTGCAGAGGAACCGCACCACGCCGAGCAGCTCCTCCGGCCGGCCGAACCGTCCCATCGGCGTCTGCGCGATGATGCGCTTCGAGCGCTCGGTGTAGCCGCCGTCGGGAGTCAGCAGCACGTCGCGGTTCTGCGTCGTGACGAAGAAGCCGGGAGCGATCGCGTTGACGCGGAGGCCGTCGCCGAACTTGCGCGCCAGCTCGACGGCCATCCAGCGCGTGAAGCTGTCGATCCCCGTCTTCGCGACCGAATAGCCGAGCACACCGCTCAGCTGCCGCAGCGCCGCCATCGAGGAGATGTTGATCACGCAGCCGCTTCCGGCGGCGGCCATCGACTCGGCGATGATCATCGTCGGCACGACGCTGCCGTGCAGGTTGAGGCGCAGCACCTCGTCGAATGCGTCGAGCGGCACGTCGAAGATGCTGCGGTTGTCGTTGCGCGATCGGGCGACGTTGCCCCCCGCCGTGTTGACGAGGATGTCGATGCGTCCCCAGGCGTCGAGCGCCTCGTCGCGGGCGGCGCGTACCTGAGCCTCGTCGAGGACGTCGGCGACGAGCACCGACGCCTCCCCGCCCTCGGCGCGAATGCGCTCGGCCTGCGCCTCGGCGGCGTCGCGCCGCCGCCCGAGGATGGCGACGCGGGCTCCCGCGGTGGCGAGCCCGGACGCCAGGCTGGCACCCAGGACGCCGTAGCCCCCCGTCACGATGGCCGTCTTGCCGGCGAGCTCGGTCGTCGCCGCGGTCATCGTGCGCTCAAAGACATCGGATGACTTTTCTTCACGACGCCAAATCTGGCGCCGAGCACGGCGATGGGAACCCCCCGACTCGGGGAACCTCGATCAGCCCACGGCGAGGGCCGCGTAGCCCGGTGCCGTGACCAGTGCGACCGCCCCGCGCAGCCGATACTCGGCCGGCGCGCTGTCGGGCAGCACCGGCGTCGCCCGCGCCCGATCGGTAATCGTTCCTTCGGCGAGGGCGTCGCGGATCGGACCTTCGAGAAGCTCCCAGACCGCCGTGATCTCGCCACCGACGTAGATGCGTCCCGGGTTGAACGCGTTGACGACGAGCGCGAGTCCCTTGCCGATGTGCTTCCCGGTCTCGACGAGCGCCGAAACCGCGGCGGGCTCGCCGCCCCGCGCCCGGCGCACCACTTCGTCGATTCCGGGACGGATCGCGCCGCGCGAGGGGCGCTTCGCCGCGCCGTTCTTCGGCTGCGTGGTGCCGGTGAGCAGCTCGACGTAGCGATCGACCGTCGCCGCGTTGCAGGCGAGCGCCTCCCAGCAACCGATGCGACCGCAGACGCACTCCGGGCCGGAGGAGTCGAGCGACACGTGTCCGAACTCGCCCGCCGTGTGAGCCTCGCCACGGAGCATCTCGCCGTTGAACGCCAGGCCCACGCCGATGCCGTCCGAAACGCTGACGTAGGCGAAGCTGTTCACCGCGCGCGTGGCGTCGGGCTCCAGCCAGAGGCGCGCGAGCGCGCAGGCGATCGGCGCACTCTCGATGTAGCAGCGCATGCCGACCTTCTGAGCGACGGCGCTCCGCAGGTCGACGTCTCGCCAGCCGAGGCGTGGCGCGTAGATGAGCCGTCCCGTCTTCCGGTCGACCATACCGGGGAGCACGATGCCGAGTCCCTGGCATCCCTCCACACCGTCCGGTGCGTGCTCGCGCAGCAGACTCGCGACCTCCGTCGCGAGCAGCTCCGGCAGCTCGGCGGGCGACTCCGGCGTGTCGAACGCGTCGCGAGCGATCACGTGTCCGCTCACGTCGGCCAGGGCGATCACCGACCGGCCCGGACGCACGTCGACGGCGACGACGAGCCGGCCGCGCGTGCGCACGCAGAGAAGCGTCGGCCGGCGCCCGCGTGCGGTCGCAGCGGTGCCCTTCTCGAACACGACGCCGCTCTCGACCAGCTCGCGCACGAGGGGCGTCATCGTGCCTCGATGGACCTGCATCCGCCGCGCGAGCTCGGCGCGCGAGATCGGCTGATACTCGCGAATGAGGTTCAGGACGATGCGCCGATTGACCTCGCGCGGAGTGGACCGTGTGGCGAGGCGAAAGTTGCGCGTGTTGATCTTACGCATGGGCAGGGACTCCGGTCCAAGCGAGAGCGTGGTGATCGAGTCGTCGGGCGGATAGATCATCGAGGCTATTGGCGGCAGAAGGGACGAGCGTCCTTCCTGAACGGCGGCATGACAAAAGCGCGATCTTCGGGGCTCCTGGGATCGCGCCGGTGGGCGTGCCTTTCATGCTGTCAGTGCGGCCGAGGACGGTGGCGTCGCGCCGCGAATCGGGCAGATGCTTCCCGGGCCGGGCGCGCGATCGGAGGGTGTCGGCCATGCATCACGGTGGATGTAACGGTCGAAGCGTGCAGAAATTGCACTGTCCAGCCGGCTCTCAGGGCTAATTATGAGGCACTGTACGCTTTACGTCAAGTCTGTTGCGCACAAATTGCATTGCTGCTGCTAATTATTTAGCAGTTTACGCTCATGTTCACCTGACGGAGATCAAATGGCGCAGTCGAGCGTTCGGCAGCTCGGGGTTGGCGAGAATCGGCGAGCTGTTAGTACTGGACCGACACGAAAGGAGAGACGGGGGGCGGTCGAACGACCGCTCCCCCGTCCATGCCGCTCGCCGCGTCAGTCACCAAAGGGGCATGTCCCCGCAGCCGCGCAGCGAAGTCTTTTCGTCTGTTCATGGAGCGTATCGGGATCGAACCGATGACCTCCTGCTTGCAAAGCAGGCGCTCTCCCAACTGAGCTAACGCCCCGAATCTTGCACGCCGGGCAAGTTAACGCCCAGGAACTGCACGGAGAAGCGATCATGGCCCCTGTTCAGGACACCACCCGCGAGGCACCGCACGTCACGCTGCCCTGCCCTTCGTGTGGCCGCTGGAATCGCATCGCGGCTCGTCGCATGACCGACGGACCGAAGTGCGGCGTCTGTGCCGCGCCGCTCAATCTCTCGCATCCGATCACGCTCACGGATGCGACGTTCGATCGCGTGGTACGAGAGACGTCGCTGCCGATCCTGGTCGACTTCTACGCCGACTGGTGCGGTCCATGTCGCATGATGGCGCCCGCCGTCGACGAGCTCGCGCGCAGCTCCGCCGGCCACGCGCTCGTCGCGAAGCTGGACACCGACGCCTCACAGAAGGTGGCGTCGCGCTACCAGATCCGCGGCATCCCCACGGTCATCGTCTTCCGGCACGGACGCGAAGAGCGCCGCCAGAGCGGTGTGATGCCGCTGGCGGCGCTGAGGGAGATGGTGAGATAGAGGAACCGGGTTAGTTGGTTGATGGGAGGGTGGGATCGTGAGGAACGGCCTCGGGAGGCAGGAGCTTCCCGAGGCCGTCTCTCACGTTCTCACCATCCAACCAACGAACTCACCGCCTCATTCGTGCGCCGGCAGCGGCTCCATCGTCTCGGGATTGACCGGCACCTGCACTTCGTCCCGATAGGGTGACGTCATCAGCACGGCGCGCACGCGCGGGAAGGCATTCGCGAACGCGAGATAGCAGCTTCCCCACACCCCGATATAGCCGAGCGTGATGCCGATCTCCCACAGGCCGAACGGCAGCGCGGCCGGCACGCCGTACAGGGAGGGATACACCTCGAGGTACCGCACCAGCCACATGCCGACCAGGCTGATGATCGTGAACAGCGCCAGCGTCGGACGATAGACCTTCGCGGCACGGGAGAGCAAGCCGAAGAACGGCACGAAGAACACGCAGATCACGGCGGAGACGCCGAAGTTCACCCACGGCGCGATCAGTCGCAGCCGGGGCCAGTGCGTCTCCTCGCCCATGTTGCCGTACCAGATCACGAGGTACTGGCCGAAGGTGAGGTAGCCCCAGAACGCGGTGAACGCGAAGCAGAGCTTGCCGAGATCGTGAAAATGGTTCTCGCCGATGATCGCCTCGGCGCCAAGGTAGCGGCGCCACGCCATGACGAGCAGCGAGAACGACGTGAGCGAGCAGAGCCACCCGCCCATGAAGAACCACCAGCCGTACAGCGTGCTCTGGAAGTGCAGCGACAGTCCCATCGAGAGGTCGAACGCGAGCAGCGTCCAGCCATAGCCGAACAGCAACGCGAGGATCACGGCGAGCTTCCCCTGCAGAGAATGCGTGCTGTGAATCTCGCGCCGCTCCTCGCCGAATCCGGCGCGCATCCGCGCCCGCAGCCCCTCGGCCCACTTCGAGCCCCATTCCGGAAGCAGTCCGACGTCCAGTCGAACGGACGTGTAGACGTACCAGAGCGAGAGCGCCGTGATGAGACCGAACGACAGGATGGCGCGCAGCGTCAGGAAGCCGCCGTTGTACCACAACACCTTCTCGGCCACCGGCGGATGCTCGTGCGTCCACGGGAAGATGTGGCCCTTCCCGAGGAAGATGCT
>Ga0207674_10005867_pt1 | contig 14555 bp, 11 predicted proteins | sample KBSCornC72_FD_184303 | JGI IMG/M metagenome (GOLD analysis project Ga0207674, IMG submission 184303) | Corn rhizosphere microbial communities from Kellogg Biological Station, Michigan, USA - KBS Corn C7-2 (SPAdes) (version 2) | ecosystem: Host-associated > Plants > Roots > Rhizosphere > Soil ... | reverse complement strand
TGCTGAACGACCTGTCGCCGCGAACGATCGAGGCTGTCGCATCGCAGATCGGCGGATGCAAGCGCAGCGGGCCGCTCGACTCGCGCTACTCTATGCCGGAGCCCCGCCGTTCTCCGGCGTAAGATCGAGCGTGATCGTTCGGGCGCTGCCCATCGGTATCGTCTGAGCCTGAAAGAATCGGTAGCCGCGATAGGTGAACGGATTGTTAAGGCTGACATCGGCTTCGGTCACGCCGTATTGCGGATCGTTTATCTTTATATGCGTTCGCCAGTCGAGCGTGTTCGTCACATCGATGCCGCCTTTTTCGTCGATCAATTTCTGCTGAATATCGGTGCAGTCGATCGTGAATGGAAGCTGTACGTTGAACTCCAGCTTTTTATCGAGGTCAAAATCGAGTTTTTCGATCGTGCTCGTCGTCTCACCTGGGATCATCCTCACGGTAGCATCAAACCCTGTCTGCAGTGCGACAAAATGGCCGAGAAACAATGTCAGAAGCGCAACGTGCACGATATACGCGCCCATTCGGTTCCATTTGCCGCTCTCGCCAAAAACGTACAGATTGGAGCGGCTCAGGATCTTGCTGAAATCCTTTCTGCCGTCCGGGTCCTCTTCGTAATAAGTGTAGCTGTGTTCGTTGACCTGCGACTTCAGGCCGTTTGCAACAAATGCAGATTTGATCTGTTCGGCGGCTTCCCGTTCGCTTTCGGCATAAACGCTGATCACCGTGTGTTGATTTCTGCCAAGCAGCCAATCTCTTGTGGCCGAAATTTTCGGTCTGGCTATATACTCCCAGGCGGAAGGGAAGTGATCGATCGACGCAAGAACGATGTTCAGCGAGAGGATCAGCAGCAGCGCATTGAAATACCAGCTATGATAAATGTCAAAAAAACCGAGGTAGCCGAAAACGACCTTTTCCGCGGGCGTCAGTCCTGCGTAGTATGATTCGAACCCGACAACATTTTGCTGCATTATGAGCATTCCGATCATTGCCAGAACGACCATCACGCACAGCAAAACGACCCCGACCCTTACCGAACTCAGAAAGTCCAGCACGCGGTTCAGGATCGGAACAGAGTTCGGTTTCGCAACTTCACTTGCCTTTAATGTTTCTTCGGCTGCAGACATCGTCAAAGATTAAATAAAAATGATATCGTAGCCGCGCTTTTTTGTCATCCGGCGATAAATTAGTTAGCCTTTTGACGAAAAGAAGTTTGCTTACCGATTTCGGGTTTTGAAAAACGTATTTCAAGCGGTATTCTTTAGGTTAAATCGTTTTTCTAATTACGCCTTTATATTAAGCAATGATGGAAGTCGCAACGGCAGAGATACAAGAACCACACGTCATAGGTCTGCGTGAAAAGCTTCTCGCCTATTTCGAATTGACCAAACCGCGTATCGCGTTTCTTCTTGTTCTCACATCGGCCGCCGGGTTTTATCTCGGAACAAAAGGGCCGTTCGACATTGTGTTGTTCGCGCACACGCTGATCGGCATTACGCTGCTTGCGTTCGGCGTTGCGACGCTCAACCAGTACATTGAGCGTGAGATCGATCCGCTAATGGACCGGACCGCGCGGCGGCCGCTGCCGTCGCAAAAAGTCACACCGACCGAGGCGCTTGTTTTCGGCATCGCACAATGCGTTGCAGCCGAGATCTATTTGTACTTTTTGGTAAACGGTTTGACGGCGTTTCTCGGGTTGACGGTGATCGTCGGTTACGTGCTTTTATACACGCCGCTGAAAACGAGAACGTCGGCTTCGACCGCGATAGGGGCAATTCCCGGAGCGATGCCTCCGCTGATGGGCTGGACCGCTGCGGCGAACGAAATAACGCTTGGCGCGTGGGTGCTCTTCGTTACGCAGTTTTTGTGGCAGTTTCCGCATTTTCTCGCGATCGCGTGGATGTACCGCGAGCAATATGCCAAGGCAAAGATACTGATGCTGCCCGTGGTCGAACCGGAAGGGAAGTTGACCATGCGGCAGATCGTTTTGTTTACGATAATGCTTGTGCCTGTCAGTATGGCACCGTATTTCCTGGGCATCGGAAACGCGATCTATCTGGCGGGGGCGACCGTGCTTGGCGTTTGGCTGTTGTTCGCAAGCATCGCGGCAGCGCGTGCAAAGACCAACCAGGCCGCGCGACGGTTGTTGATGGTGACGATAGTTTATCTGCCGCTGTTGTTTATTCTGCTCGTTCTAACGCATTAGTTTTATGGAAATCGGGACGATCGAGACAATTGAACCACCGAAGAAACGCCGCAAGCGTCGGTCCGGCTTCACAAGCGGCCCCGGCGGAGGCAATAAAAATAACGGCGGAAACGGCGGAGGCGGTGACGACAACAACGGCGGCCCGCCCGAGCTTCCCGAGGGACAAACCAGGCCGGGAACCAATATCCCGCGCATCTTGACGGCGTTTTTGCTGCTGATCGTGATGATGACCTTTGGCGGGCTCATCAGCGCCTATATAGTGATCGCAACAAACGGTGTGTCGGAGTGGCGGCCGTTTTCGCTTCCGATCCAGGTCTGGATAAGCACGGCGATCATTCTTGCAAGCAGCGCCGTTTATCACGTTGCTAAAAAAGCCTTTGACGAAAACCATCAGGAAAAGGCAAAGAAATATCTGCTTGCAACAACGGGCCTCGGAGCGGCGTTCATCTCGTCGCAGATAATTGTCTGGCTTGAGTTGGTCCAGCTTGGGGTCTATCTGCATGGCAACCCGTACGCAGGATTTTTCTATGTTCTGACGGCGGTGCACGCGGTGCATGTGCTGGGCGGCGTTATCGCACTAGGCTCGATCGTGCTTCGGTCATGGAACGAGACGATCTACGAGCCTGAGATCAAACGCCGTCAGCAGCTTGCGCAGGTCGTGGGATGGTACTGGCACTTTATGGGCGCACTCTGGCTCGTGTTGTTCGTTCTGCTCGGATTTTGGAAATAGTATGGAGCTGCTCCGCATCTTCCCTCATTTGAACGCCAGTTTGAACGCTCTAAGCAGCGTTTTTTTGTTGTTTGGGTTTTATTTCATAATGACGACGCAGGTCAAAAAGCATCGCCTGTGCATGCTGACCGCGAGCACGATCTCCGCCTTGTTTTTGGTCTGTTACGTCTCATACCACGCGATAAGAACGTCGTACTTCGGTCTTGGGCCGACACGATTTACCGGCGAAGGCATCGCGCGGCCGATCTATTTTACGATCCTTACATCGCACACGATCCTTGCGGCCGGCGTAGCGCCGTTCGTGATCGTCACACTGTGGCGGGCGCTCAAAGGAAATTTTGAAAAGCATAAAAAGATCGCCCGGCTGGTTTATCCCGTGTGGCTTTATGTTTCGATCACAGGGGTCGTGGTTTACTGGATGCTCTACCAGATGTATCCCGCCAGGTAAGGATTGAAATGAAAAGGGGAAAGGGAAAATGGCCGCTTGTTGCGAAGACTCCGGTTTTTAACTCTCTCACTTTGTCACTTTTTCACATTTCTTCTTGAAAAGGCCGATTTTCTGTGCTAAATTATCAATGTTGAAAAGTTGATCACCGAAGTCGTCTCAATTAGAGGCGGCGCGGGGGACCCAAACGTTTCATGCAGTTTATGAAACAGGGGCGAAGCGGTGTGTTGAAAGGCCGCGGGGATAATCTTTCGTTCCTAGCCCGTCAGCTAACCTCGTAGGTGTGGCAAAGAAGTTACTGCAAGAGTTAATGCCCATCAAGGCGCGATTTTGTGTGTGCTTCGCGCTCTGCTTTCTCAACAAATCAAGCAGACATCCGGTCTTCTCAAAGAGAAAAGTTCCGCGTTCTAGGACGCGGAACTTTTTTTGTTCACACTTTATTACTCGACCGGTGATAATTGTCGAAACAATCAATTGCAAAAGATTTTCTCCGAAAAAACCAAAAAGTTAAAAAGAAAACCGAAAACGGAACGAGATCGATCAATATTCTTCAAAAAAGATGTCAACATACCGTACTATAAGAGAATGAAATCAGTCCTGCTCCTCGTCGGGTGCGTCATTCTCTTTCTTTCGGCCTGCGCGCCGAATCAATCGATCCTGCAAAGCAATGTCGATAACACGGCGCCGACACCCGTACCGACAGAAACGATTCCGCCGATAAAAAAGATAACGGTCGGCGAGCTTATGAACCGCACCGCGAACGCGCCGGAAGGATCATTTACATTTCCATGCGACCTGCAAACCTATAAACCCCAAGACCGCGATAAACTGCGAAAACTCCGCGATGTATGGATGTCGAAAGAAAAAGACGAGAACTATGTTCTGCGGCCGTCGGGCGATTGCGTCTGCCCGGGTATCTGCGTGCTGAAGGTCGAAGACACGACCAAGGCGGCACCAAATAACTCTGGGTTGATCGTAATAAAAGATCTTGATTCAAACAGCTATCAATGGCTGGCAAAGGACGTCGATCTGACGAACGCCAGACTCACGTGGACGACCTCTGTCCCGGACATCGTGTTTAGTGACAATAATGGAAAAGATGTAAGAACGTGCCCGGTAGAGTTGAAAGGCGCCAAGTACGAGATGAATTGTCGGAGTACGAAGTAAGCTGATGAAAATAGCACCGGTCGGAACCGCTACCTCAAATCGTGTTTCTCAAGCAAATGACGGAGTTGATGGTCCTTCATTTTCAGTAACTCGGCCGCTCTGGTTTGATTCCCTCCGGTGCGGTGGAGAGCCTCGGCCACAAATTCCTTTTCGATCTTATCGATATACGTTTTTAGCTCGATGCCGTCGGCGGGAAGTTCGACGGTCCGGGTCCGTAGATCGGCAGCATTTTCGGTACAATTCGCCGCTGAGATAATTCCGTCGCCGTTCGACAACGCAACAGCACGTTCGATCGTATGTTCGAGCTCGCGGACGTTGCCCGGCCATGTTCGGTTCTGAAGAGCGTTTGCCGCTTCTTCCGAAAGGCGCAGCTTTTTTCCAGAACGCGCGCAAAATTTGTTTATAAAATGCTCGGCAAGATCGGGAATGTCCTCGCGGCGCTCGCGAAGAGGCGGGACATTAAGCGGTATCACGGAAATGCGAAAATAAAGATCCTGGCGGAACCTGCCGTCATCAACCATCGGACGAATATCGCGGTTGGTCGCCGCGATGACACGCGTGTCGACTGGTACTTCGCTCGACGCTCCGATGCGGCGGATCGTTCGCTCCTGCAAAACCCGAAGCATTTTGACCTGCATCGAAAGCGGCATATCGCCTATCTCATCCAGGAATATGCTGCCTTTGTTCGCCGATTCGAACATTCCGGCTCGGTTCGACGAAGCTCCCGTGAACGTGCCTTTTAAGAAACCAAAAAGCTCGGATTCGAGCAAAGTTTCCGGCATCGCGCCGCAGTTTATCGGGATAAACGGCTTTTCGGCGCGCTTCGACATATCGTGGACGGCGCGTGCGACAAGTTCCTTGCCGGTGCCCGATTCGCCTGTGATGAGGATGGTGGATTCTTCGTTAGCAACGGTCGAGATCATCCGTTTTAATTCGAGTATTTTCTCGGACCGGCCGATGATGTTTTCGATGCTGCCCTGACGCCGCTGAGCGGTTTTGAATGCACGGTTTTCGCTGATGATGGCGCGTGTTTCAAGCGTGCGCTTAACGATGAGTTTCAGTTCCTCATTATTGAACGGTTTTTGAATAAAATCGTCCGCACCAAGCTTGAACGCCTCTCGCGCCGTCGCAATAGTTCCGAATGCGGTCATCAAAACCACATTAATGTCCGCATCGACCTCCTTCGCCGACCGCAGCAGTTCGATGCCGTTCATATCGGGCATCCGGACATCCGAAACGATCAGATCGACCCCGTTTTTCTTAAGGTGTGCGAGCGCTGCGCGGCCATTATTCGCCACGGCAACCTCATAACCCTCCGCCGCGAAAATCGCCTGGAGCACCTCGCGGTAACCGGCCTCGTCATCAACGATCAATAAACGCATAGTTCGGAATTAAGCCCTTGGTCCCGGAGGTCCCAAATTATTTATGCCTAGCCTGGTTCAGGTTCGGCAACACCAACGAATTTGTCACCGGGTGCGATGCTGCCTGAAATTTCGGGGACTTACTTGGGTAAATCCACCGTTATCCTCGTCCCCTTTCCAACCGCGCTTTGGACGTCGATCCGGCCGCCGTGGTCGGTTACGATCTTATGCACGATCGAAAGCCCGAGGCCCATGCCGCGGGCGCCATGTGAAAAGGGTTCAAAAAGATGTCTTTTTGTTTCCGCGCTTATCCCGCAGCCGGTGTCTTGAAACTCGGTCCGCACAAAATTTTGTCCTTTTTCCGTCAGCCTTACGCTGAGCCTGCCGCCGGCAGGCATCGCCTGTATCGCATTTTGCAACAGGTTCCAAAACACCTGTTTTATCTCGGTTTCGTTGGCATTTATCGTCACGGTCGAGGTCGGCAGCTCGCAGTCAAGCAGGTGAAAATCGCGGACCTCAGGGCTGTGCCGCAAAAGCGAAAAACAATCGCGCAGCGCCTGGCCCAAATCCATTTCAGCCGTCTGGTGCGAGAAACCGTTCGCGGATGGCCGGGCGTACGCGAGGAAATTGGTGATAATGCCATTCAGCCGGTCTGATTCACGCAGCACGACATTCATAAGCGAAGCTTCGTCGGGTGTCGATGTCGATTTTTCCTGCATAAACTGCAAGGCGGAACTCATTGACCCGAGCGGATTACGTATCTCGTGCGCAAGCCCCGCAGCCATTCGCCCGACAGCTGCGAGCCGGTCCGAGCGCCGCAGTGTTTCCTCAAGCTGGCGAATTTGCGTAACATCCTGAAAGGTGATTATCAATCCGGAAAAACGCCCGTGCCGTCCGAACAACGGCGATACCGAACACAACACCGTAACGCGACGCCGCGAACCGTCCTTACGAAGAGCGGTCCGCATTTTTGCCTCAAAAGGGCCGCTTTCAAAACTGTTCCGATCTGGCGAGCCGAGACATATCCCAATAGCTGGCCGTATCTCGTCACCAAGTAGTGTAAAAACGCTTTCTCCGATCGTTTCGTTCGCACGCAGACCCGAAATTTCCTCGGCGGCGCGGTTGAATGCGTAGATCTTGCCTTCGAGATCGGTCGTGATCAGGCCGGAACCGATCGACTGTATGATCCGTTCGTGCAATACGTTCAGATCGGCAAAACTTGCTGCGGTTTCCTTTAATTCTTCGGCGACGCGGCGGCGTTCGGACATCCGGGCGGCGAGCAATCCGACAAGCAATATCGCGACATTATTGAACCCGATGATCTGTACGATTCGCGATGCCCTCGCTTCGCCCGAATACGAAAAGAGGAGTTCCTGCCCGATCAATACGGAAAGCGCCGTAAAACACGCGACACATCCACCCGCGATGATCAGTGTGTCGTTTTTCGAAAGGAAAAAACCGGAGACGCAGATCAGAATGACGTACAGCGTAATATAAGGTGACAACAGATCGCCCGTTTGCCATACGAGTCCCGTAACGAACAAAATGTCCACCAAAAATTGAACGCGCATCTGCAAAAGCAGATCGTCATTCAGCCGCAGAACCAAATAATAAACGCCTGACAACGCGATCGAAACCAAAAAGAAAATAGCCAGGCCGCTCGGGAAATTCTCAAACGACGCGGAACCCGCCGGAAAGCTGTTCGTCCACCACCAGCTTGCAAGCAGCAGCAGGAACATCAGGGCAAGGCGCCCGGCGATCAGTCCGTGCACTTTTCGTACAAGGGTCGGGTCGGGTGAGACGTGCGGCGCTGAGATTCCGGACATAACAGGCAAATTCAATTTCTGACGATAAGGATAATAAGGTTCCGGTAACTTTATATCGGTTTTGTCGAAAAAGGCAAGAAAAATTTTTCCGCTGTCATATTGACAAAACATTGTTAAACAATCATTTACAGTGATAATCATATCTGCGAGCCTGTGGAAAAAAAGTATTGACATCAACCTCGAAAGTGGGTTACAAGATAGGCACAGCATTAAAACGAGCAAGCGGTGGTTCCGGTCAAAAGCGGCGATAAGAGTTCGCGAAATTTTCACATGACCGAGCAGGGGCAGAAGCGTCTGCGATGAGTTTCCTAACAACATTCTCACGCACTAGGACGACAACAACTTTCACATTAAGGAAGTAAACGCCGATGACGTTAAATGGCGACGCAAGAAGTAAACTCACTGAGCTTCTTCAGAAGACTATCGAGCTGGGCGGTTCCGATCTCCATTTACGAGTCGATTCGCCGCCGCAGGTTCGGGTCCACGGCCGGTTAAGCCCGTTAGAAGGAATGGAACCGCTGACTGCGGACGAGACCAAAGAACTTGCATATGCCTTCCTGACCGACGATCAGCGAAGAATTTTTGAAGAAAAACGCGAACTCGATCATTCGATCGGCCTCGAAGGCCTGTCGCGTTTTCGCGTCAATATCTTTAATCAAAAAGAGACGGTCGGCGGCGTTTATCGCGTGATTCCTTATGAGCTCCGTACTTTTGAGGAACTGGGCCTGCCGCACGTCGTCGCTGATCTTTGCCGTAAACCCCGCGGGCTCATTCTCGTTACCGGGCCGACCGGTTCGGGCAAATCGACGACGCTTGCCACGATGATCGACCGCATTAATACGTCGCGGCACGAGCACATCATCACCATCGAAGACCCGATCGAGTTTTTTCATACGCATAAAAACTGCGTCGTTACGCAGCGGGAACTTGGCTCCGACACGTTTTCGTTTGCTGATGCGTTGCGTTCGGGCTTGCGTCAGGACCCGGACGTCGTTCTGGTAGGCGAGATGCGCGACCTCGAGACGATCGAGATGGCTTTGCGCGTTGCGGAAACGGGGCATTTAACACTTGCGACGCTGCATACCAACACGGCGCCGTCGACCATCACGCGTATCATAGACGTGTTTCCCGGTTCACAGCAGGCGCAGATCCGAACTCAGCTTTCGAACGTTTTGCAAGGGATCATGTGCCAGGCGCTTTTGCCGAACGCCTCGGGCACCGGCCGTGTGATGGCGCTTGAGATCCTTATTCCAAATTCGGCGATCCGCAACCTCATTCGTGAAGACAAGATTCACCAGATTTATTCCATGATGCAGACCGGCAGCGATAAATACGGAATGATGACGCTTAACCAATCGCTCGCGGAGCTTTACCGACGTCGGCAGATCACGCTCGAGACGGCGATGACGATCTCGCAGAACATCGAAGAGCTGAAAGACCTGATCGGTCACCGTGAAGTGTTGGCGGGCATGCAGGCGGCCGATGCGGCACGCCAGCGGACGCCCGAAACTCCGGCGATCACGTCGGGTCGTCGTATGACCGTTGCGCCGCGAGGTGTGTCCCGGGAAGGTTGATCGGTCGAGACTATTAATTATAACTGCGTAAGTAAATTTCAAATCAGAGCGAAGTTTTATGAGAAATGCATTTGGAACAAGCCCACAGCGCGGGAGCGGTTTTGCGGCCGACAACGACCCGGTTTTTGCCGAGCGAGCCTCGTCGCTAGACCAGACCGCAGTGGTTTGGAGTCATTCGGGCGAGGTCGTCGCTGCATCGCCGCTGGCGAGCGGTGCCGGCATTTATGAGATAGACGTTGCGCGTTTTCCGACAGAGTTTAATCTTGGCGCGGCTTTGAATATGCGGCGTGCGAGCCACTCAAACGTTCCGCCGCTATCTCAGGAATCGCTGTTTTTGACGACGCTTCCCGACTTTTCGGAACGCACGCGGATACTTGCACTGGATGGCGAAAAGCTTGCGCTCGACGATGTTTCACTTGCCGAATGGCTCGTAGAGGCCGAACGCAATGTCGCCGTCGGGACCGATAACCACCAGCTTTTCGAAACTTCGCTTGAGGACACTGCGTGCACCATCCGCCGCTTGCCTAACGGGCAGGTCGCCATGACCGAAGCGCCGCGTCAGCATGTCCAGGCGGCCCGGGAACGCGTCCGCGTTCTGCTCGGCGATCGTGCGTCATCGCATTTGAATTTGTGTATCGAAACGCCGCTCAGGACGGTCGTTCGATATTATCTGACCGCGCTTCGCGAAGGCGGCGATGCACTGCACGCCGGACGCGAAACCGAAGTCACCGCCTTTTTGATCATCAGCGAAACGGGTTTCAGCTATGGCCTCTGGAGTCCGAAGGCCGGGCTGTTCAGCGAATACGGCTTTCTTGCCCCGACCGAGATCAGCCAGGCGAAGGCAACACGCGATCCGTTCGCCTATACGGCGACGGCACAGCCTCACGGGGTCGAGCCGGCTACGGACGAAGCGGCCGAGCAGGATGCACGCGTCGAGGCGTACATCAGAAAGGCGATCGGCCAGCTGCTCTCGCAGCTTTCGCCCGAAACGCTCGAACGTCTCGAGTTGACAAGCTATGCACAGATCGTCTGGGCAAGCGACGGCCGCATGGCTGAAACTATCAAGCCTATCGTAGCCGAATATACAGGTTCGACCGGCATGGAGTTTTTTCACATTGACACGCCGGTGGATGAGGCCGAGGCAGGCGGCCTCCTCTTTGGTTCGTTCACGTTCGGCGATGCGACGGTGACGGGTGCCGAGATCCTGCCGCCCGTAAACCTCGCACGCGACATCCTGGTGCTCGCCGACAGGGAAGAGATCGAGCGGCGCTTTGCCGAAGAGGCCGTTCAGAAGGATCGACGCGGGCGAGCGGTTTTTTCAATTCTCGCCGGCCCGGTCATGGTCGCGGCAATTTTGTTGGCGCTGATCGCCGGGGCGTTATGGTCAATGCTGACAACCGCGTATCGCGACTCGCGGGCGACGGCTAAAACGCAGGAGTTAAAACCTGCGCTCGACCGGCGAAATTCGTACGAAGCTAATCTGAAGTGGTACCAGGAATTTATAAAACAAGTGAGCGACCTTCGTCGGCAGCAGCCGGCTGGCATCGGGCTGTTGTACGAGCTTAATTCGAATTATCCGACCGGATTCGATCCGTCGTTTTACGTCTCGGATATGAAGCTGTCGCCAAACGGCGATCTGGAAATGAAGGGCCTTGCGCGAAACAAGGACGCAATTGCGTCGTTCCTGAAGGCACTCGAATTTGCCGGCGGTCCCGAAAGCGGTTCACGGCTTTTCAGCAATCTTGCATACGAGGTACAGGAAAGCGTAGAGCCGACGACTGCCGCAGGACAGCAAAAATTGCCGACGATGACGGGCTCGGTCCTAACTGCAAATCAGACGGCGCCCGGCATTATCTCGTGGAGCATAAAGGGAAATTACGTTCCCGTTGCGGAGTTTGCTCCTCCGGACCCGAAGGCGAAACCGGCCGCCGCGCCGGGTGCAAAACCGGCTGTGCCGACACCGGCAACGCCGGCAGCATCGCCGAAACCCGCGGGTTAAAAAGGGCTTTTGTCGTTTCGTGGTTAATTTCATTAATTAAAGGACCCAAGAAACACGAATAAACACGAACATGACGAACGAACCGATAATGTGAAGTTCAAAATTGAAGTATGAGAGGCACCCAACAAAGAAATTCGCTCCAGTCGCTCGGCGATAACATCGTTTTCGAGGCGTTAAAACACGGCCCGATCATCACTTTTGCGTTGATGACCGCGCTTGCCGGCGGGCTCGGTTATCTGATCTACAGCTACACGCTTTCGCCGTGGATGGAATCGAACCAGGCCTACCGCCAGCAGGTCACACAAAAGGAAGTCGATAACGAAAAGACCGAAAAGATGCTTGCAAGCGAGCCGCAGTTCAGGACCGAATTCAAAAAGATCGTCGATCTTTATCAGGAAGCGAAACCGCTTTTGCCAGAAGAGACTGAGGTTTCCGATGTGCTCGGCCAGGTGGAAATGGCCGCGAGGCGTAACGGCGTGACGTTGACAGGCCTGATGGCCGTCAAGGAATCGGTCAAATCGCCAAAGGCCGAAAAACTGTACGAACGCGAAATTCCGGCTATCGTGACCGGGCCGTACCCTCAGGTCGTCAGATTTTTTACGGACATCTCGCGTATGCCCCGTATTCTGCTTGTTCGCGATTTTTCAATAGTGTCGCTGAAAAATTCGGTTTCGGCAGGGTTTACGCTTGTCGCATATCATGCGCCGCCGCCGGCGGAAATGCCGAAGATCCCGGCCGATCTTGCAATGGACACAAAACCGGAGGAGCGGAGGTAAGAGTTATTATGCCCACAACAAACGCATCATCGCCAAAGCTTCCTTTGCAGAAACGGCTTTCATTCAAGCTCTTGCTGCTGTTCCTCGGAACATTCCTGGTCGTCTTCTTTGTCGGCGCGGTTTATGACGTGTTCTCACAGTTTCGCGATAAAAGCAACGCCGAAGCAACCATGGCTTCGCAGCCGGCGCCAACGGCCATCGATCCGAAACTCGAGAGCGAGCTGTCGAAAGTTATGTCATTCAATCCGGAACCGAACGACGTTGCCGTTACCGATCCGTTCGTTGACCGGACCGGCATCAGCAACAGCGCAATGGCAAGCAGCGGACGTATCGCCGCAACTCAGGCATCGGTAAGCGGAACGGCCGGTTCGACGACTTCGGCAACGGGCGGCCGAATAACAGGCGGAACGCAGATAACAAGCGGCGGAACCACGGCACTTTCGCCCGCGAGCGAAAGTACAAAAGAGAGGTACGACGCCTGGAACAAAAACCGTTTGTACGCGCAGGAGGTACCGCCGCCGGGAATTTTCGCGGTCGAAGATCTTGTTCCCGTTGGCGTCGTCAGCGGCGGACGCGGCGCGGACGAGGTAATGCTGCTTTCGCTTTCGCTCTGCCAGACGGTCAGCTATCCGGTCGGCACCGAATTTTACGACGGATACCTCACCGGCATGACGCGCGAAGCCGTTATGTTCAATTTGAAAAAGGTCATGCGCACGGTGACGAAATCGTACACCACGGCCTCACCCTGTGAGAACAAACAGGATTCACAGGTCGCAACGGCGGAACCCGAAAAGAGTCCGGGTTATTGAGCGGCCCTTGAAACGATCGATTGTCCGGCCTCCGATCACTGAACACTGGATTTTTTACGAGCATGGTTGGTTAGATTTACTGAACGTTCTGATGAATGCAAGGTAACGAAAATTATGCGAAAAACAGTCTCCTTGATATTTACTCTGGCGGTGCTGATCAGCTTTTTGTCGCACTATCCGATGATCGCGTCGGCGCCCTCGCACGCGGCTTCGATCGCTCCGGATCTGTTCGGTTCCGCGGAACGCGTGAAGGAACTCGGCCAATCGAACTGGTATCAATCGTTCGCACCGGAACCTGTCCCGACGGTCAAAAAGGCCGCGGCAGTGAAGGCCGCTGACACCGCAAAAGCGGCGAACAGCTCGCAGCCTGTTGCTGCACCCGAGCAAACGGCCGCGCTGCATTCCGACATCGATTCGAGATCATTGGCACAACTCACCGCCATACATGATGCCGATCTCAGATTCCTCAAGCGTGAAAAAGTCCGTGATCAGCAGGGGAATTACTGCGACCCGAAATTCGTCGGCGAGACACTCACATTTTCGCAGAGCGTCGGATCGACGCTCGACGAGCTTCTCAACCAGATACACAACCGGTTCGGTATAAATTTCGTGCTCGGGCCAAAGGTGGGACGATTGCCGATCAATGTAAAAAGCGAAGACACTCCGTGGACGACGATCCTTCGCTCGCAGCTATTCGTGCTCGGTGTCGGAGCGACATGCGTGGACAGTCGCACGATCCAGTTGATCAAAAACGATGACGTCACCGCACTCGAAAAAGCGGAACACGAATCGGCCAAGGTCGAAACGCATTACATAAAGCTCAAATATTTGCAGCCATCAAGCAGCGAAAACAAAAATATTGCCGGACAGAGTTCAAGCAGCTCCTCCAGCAGCGGCGGCCAGGGCGGGGCAGGCGGTTCCGGCGGGTGCCAGCAGAACCAGGGCGGCGCCGGCGGCGGCGGCGGCGGGCAGCAGCAGAATATTCCGCAGCGTTGTAAATTCGAGCGGCTGATGATCGAGATCGGGCAGATACTCGGCATCAGCGGCAATCAGGGCGGTGTAACTACGTTTGCTCAGGGCCCGAATCAGCCAAATGGGCAGGAGCCGATATACACCGGCGGATACGGCAGCCCGTATAAGCCGTACGTGGGCCAGGTGCCGGGACGCAACATGCTCGTCGTTCGCGGGACCAAGCGCCAGCTTGACGAGGTCAACGAGCTGATCAAACACGCCGATATACCGCCATTCCAGGTTGTGATCCGCGGCCTGGTTTACACGGCCAACGAGGATAAACTCCGCGATATCGGAGTGCAAACGACTATTACCGCTCGTACGGGTGACAATCGCACCTCGGGCGGCATTTTCGGTCAATCGGTCGGCGGACTCGGAACGCTGTTCGATTTTTCGACCGTGGTTGGAACCGTCGATTTTAACGTTCAGGCAAACGCATTGCAGCAAAATGGTGTGATATCGATCAAATCGCGTCCCTTCGCAACAGTTTTGGACGGCATCACGACGGACCTGACGGTCGGCCGCCAGGTTCCGGTCATCATTCAGGCCGCGAACAACCTCGGCGGGGCGCCGGGTACGCTGCAAATTCTGCAGGCGGCGAACCTTCTTTCGGTAACGCCGCACGTGATCGACGACGATCAGGGAAACCCGAC
>Ga0207674_10005866_pt1 | contig 14557 bp, 13 predicted proteins | sample KBSCornC72_FD_184303 | JGI IMG/M metagenome (GOLD analysis project Ga0207674, IMG submission 184303) | Corn rhizosphere microbial communities from Kellogg Biological Station, Michigan, USA - KBS Corn C7-2 (SPAdes) (version 2) | ecosystem: Host-associated > Plants > Roots > Rhizosphere > Soil ... | reverse complement strand
CGTCACTCACAGCAGGCCTCACGGGTTAATGCCGCCATGAGAGGGCCCTCGAAGGAAGCTTGAAGAAAGAAGGAAGACTAGTTCGCAGACAGAAAGATCGAATGAAACCGGTTCACGACAGCCGTCTGTTTCTTGCTTCTTATACCAAATATCTGCGCCTGTTTGTGCCCCCCCGGAGTTGCCGGTTAGTATAGCATCGTCCCTATGAGAACTTTACTTATTTGCAGTCTCGCCGTTGCTTCCGCGGTCACCGCCGCGGAAGTGCGCCTATCGAATGACTTCAGTGGCGGTGGCTATACCAGTGTCTACACTCTGGCGACGGGCATCGCCTATACAGACGACGTGCTCAACGAGTGCTCCATCGCGCGCGGCCGGCAAAATGAGCCTTCGGTTGCGATGAACCCGCGAAATCGGCTGGTTCTGGTGGGCAGTTCCAACGATTACTGCGGCACTTATGCCGGTTCGCCTGCCGGAAAATTTGTTCCCGCCGGACCCATCTGGCTCGGCTATTACCGGTCCGAAAATGGCGGGATCGCGTTCGTAAGCTCCTTGGTTCCCGGTTATCCCGGCGACACATCGCCGTACGCCCAACTGGCCAGGATTCGGACCGCGTCCTCGGGCGATCCTGTCATCGCCTGGGACAATCACGGGCGGCTTTTTATAGGTTCGGAAAGCAGCGAGGATCCTTCCGGCTCAAAGAAAGGCTGGGGCGACGAGTGGATTGCCAGCTTCGATAATCCAGCCGGTGAAGCGGGCAATAGCATCAACGACGGCAAGCGCTTTCGGGGCTCGGTAGTCGTGGCGAAAGGTTCTTCGGCGCCCCTCACCGGGAAATTTAACGACAAGACCTCTATACAGGCCGACCGCACCGGCGGCGATTGCGACGGCTATGTCTATTTCGCGTGGTCGCGATTCACGGGTGTGGGCACATCGAATATTTATTTCACGCGCTCTACTGACCATGGCCAGACCTTTTCCTCTCCCATGCTCCTTACTGCTAACGTGAGCAACGTGCAGGATCCGGAGATTACCGTCACCGGCAACGGACATGTCTATGTGAGCTTCGATCAGGGCGCCACCAACTCCCGCCAGTCCACTGGCGTCGGGCTCGCGAAGTCGGTGAATTGCGGAAAAACTTTTGCGAAACCCGTACTCGTGACAAGCTACATAGACGCTGGAGCAGTCGACGTCGCCGCGCCCGTCCCAGTGCCAGTGCCTTCCGCGCCGGACGATCCTCGCAGTGCCGGGGACGTTTCGGTTGCGGGATCGTCCGCGCAAGATTGCGGCGATTTCGATTCCGCCTGCCAATCCGGCTTCACGTTCTTCCGCCGCGACAGCAGCACGCGCTCGGCCGCGGACCAGAAGGATGCGCAGCATGAGTTCATCTATCTGACCTTTGACGCCGCGAAACCTGGGACCGAAGTGGACACCGGTACCACCTATGGCTCCATCAGCTCCGGCAAGGGCGCGCAGTCCGCCGTGTATTTCGTCCGCTACGATGGCGCGGCCGGAACCGCCTCTACGCCGCAACTGATCGACAATCAAAACACAGGCCACCAGTTTTTTTCAGCGATATCCGCGGACGGTGGGGTCCTGCACGCACTGTGGTGGGATAGCCGCAACGACACGTCCTATTCGCCGGCGCTTCCCATCGGCAACGATGCGTCCGGGAACGTGCACGCCGCATTGGATGTTTACGCGACTACGTCATCCGACAGCGGTTCGACATGGACCACCCCGGTTCGCGTCACCGCCGCCAGCAGCAGCCCGAACTTTGAACAGTTCTCCGATCGCACGGTTCCCTTCGCGGGCGACTATCTGTGGGTAACGTCGGTTGGAACCAGCGCGTTCGGCGTCTGGACCGATTGGCGCAATACCGTGAGTGGAACCGATCCGCGCGAATCGACCGGGTCAGTGGAGGGCGCCGATGTAACACAATGCCGCTCCTTCAGCAGCGGCGCCTGGACCGGTGACCAGTGTCCACACGACGGCGGCATCGACCAGGATATCTACGGGAGCGTGACGCCTTGATAAGAAGGTAGTCTCTTGGGAAGGTTGGCCCGGCGCAGGCGCTTGTAGCTTGCGCCGGGAATGGTTACTACGAAACAGGCGTCAATTGCAGAATGTCTAGTGCAGAACCAGCTTCTGCACGCGCAGATTGCCGACCTCGCCCACATAGAGCGTATTTGCATTCCGGCAGTCGATGGCGTTCACGGTTCCGAACTCTTTCGGCAACTTGCCGGCCCGACCAAACTTGCCGACCATGGTTCCGTCCAGTTGCATTTTGTAGATTTCACCATCGCGGTCGATATCGTTGGGCGGGTTGGAATTCGAGACGTAAAGAAACGGACTCGTTCCCTTGGTCATACACAAGGCCTGGGCGTTCCCAACCCCCGTATAGGCCGTCTTAAAGTTGCCGTCGTTGTCGAAAACCTGAATTCGCTTGTTACCGCCGTCGGCCACGTAGACGTTGCCTTGCGCATCAACCGCGATACTGCGGACATTGGCGAACTCGCCGTTTCCGGTTCCCTTCTTACCCCACGACTTTATGAACTTGCCATCCTTGTCGAATTTCGCAACCCGGGCATTGCTCAGGCCGTCGGCGACAAAGATATCACCGGCCGCATCCCAAGCCACATCGGTTGGACGCTCGAAAAGATCGGTGGGCCGTCCCGCGCCGTCACCGGTTGTCGCACGCGCCGGAAGCGGAATGTTCTCGGCTTTTCGTCCCAGCAACATAAGCAGACGTCCTTGCGGGTTGAACTTCATGACCATATTGGTCATTTGATCCACCACCCAGATGTTATCGGCCGGATCGATGCGGACCTGCGAGGCGTACATAAATCCGTAAGAATCCTTGCCGATCTCGCGGACGTACTTGCCGGCCGGGTCGAATTCGAAAAGCCGCGAGCCGCCATGAGCAAACGGCCGCGCGGTTCCGAGTGTTACCGTGGGATGGCCCGTGCGTGTATAGACAAAAATATTACCGCGTGAATTCGTCGCCACGCCGGCTACTTCGCCGAGATAGATGTTGGCGGGAAGTTGCAGCGCGTTAGGGACGGAATCGAACTTAATTTCAGGCGCGTCCTTCTGGGCGTATAGCGGAGCTCCGGCGATCAGGGCCGCAGCCAACAGAGCTTGCTTTAGGTTTTTCATAAGTGTTCTCCTCGATCGGTTGGCTTGCTAGTTCGCGCCTGCGCCCGCGGACTTGGCGCTGGCGGATTTGGCCGGGGTGGTTGGCTTGAACACGAATTTCTGCACGCGCCAGGATTCGATTTCGCCCAATACCAGCTCGTTGGGATTGCGGCAATCCAGCGTGTGAACCACCTGGAATCCAGGCGGCAACTTTCCCGGATGGCCAAACTTGCCGAGGACCGTGCCGTCCAGCTCGGTCTTGTAGATCTCACCAGTGGTGTCCCAGGTTCCGGGCATGTTGCCGTTAGGATTCGAGTTCGACAGGAACGCATACTGGTGGGGGCCGGATGAAATGCACGCCGTCCAGGCAGTGCCCAGGTTGGTAATCTCGCGGATGGGTTTCAGATCGTTGTCGAACACCTGGTAGCGGTTATTGCCGCGGTCAGCCACCCAGACATGGCCTTCGCCGTCCACCTGCAATCCGTGCGGAAGATTGAATTCGCCCATGGCCTTGCCCACTTTTTCGCTGCCTACCTGCGTCACAAAGCGGCCGTTCTTGTCATATTTCACCACCCGGTTGTTGCAATAGCCGTCGGAGATGAATATGTTGCCCTGCGGGTCCCAGCCAACATCCGTCGGCCGGCAAAGAATATATTTCTGCGCCGGAGCGTTCGGGCCACTGGGGAAGGGCACTGCCCCGGCGACGGCCGGCGGTCTGCGGCCGAGCACCATCAGCACTTTTCCATCCGGGCTGAATTTGGTGACCATGTTGGTGCCTTCGTCGACGGTCCAGATGTTGTCGTCCTTATCGACGCGTACCGCGTGGGCGAATTCGAAGCCGTAATAGCCGCTGCCGATTTCCTTAAGAAAGTTGCCCGCCTGATCGAATTCAAACAGCCTGGTGTTGGCGCTGCGGTGAAAAACGAAGACATGCCCCTTGGAGTTGGTGGCCACCGCAACGGATTCGCCGAGATACTCGCCGGGAGGAAGCTTCAAAAAATTCGGCACCGCTGTATACGTCATCTCAGGCACGTTTTCCACCGTTGCCTTCTTCTGTGCAAATGCCGGCGCGGCGGCTAGCAATGCCAGCCCGAGTGACCAAGTCAAAATTCGTTTCATGGGAGTCTCCTTGAACTTTCCAATCCGACCACCTATTCTAGGTCAAATTGGGGAAGGCGTGGGACGGGCGCTGGAAGCCAGGCGTTCAGCCTCTTTCTTAACCATGGCGAGCGCCACTCTGCGGATCAACAGTATCCCGGGCGAAAGGAACGCCCAGTAGAGCCGGAATTTGGCTCGGGCGCGAGGATCGGTAGTTGTCACGCGGGTATCGGTCCGGACGATAGATTCCGTCGCGCTCACTGTCTCCGACCGCAGCGTCCAGATGATTTTTACGTAGCCCGGCTCGTGAAAATCCGCAAACTCGCCGGGTGAAAGCGGACGGAACACGACGTTTGCCTCCCACGGCTTCGTCACAGCTCCGAGTATTACTTCGCGGTCTGGGATTTGCGCCAGCACTCGCCAGCCCAGAGCCTGGGCCCAGGCAAGCAGCGGTTTCGGCAAGACCGGTTTCGACTGCGGGCCTCCCAGCATGCATTCACGAGCCCGAAAAAGTCCACTGATAATCGGTGAATGCTGCAGATCCAAACTCGCCGCCGCTTCAAAAGTTATTTCAGCCGGGGCGGTGACGCGAATAGTATGCCGCTCCGCCACCTCATACTCCGGCATAAATCGATCCAGCAACATTTCAGATTCGTCTAGGTCAAATCGGTGGCTTGACCGTCCGTAGCGAATCCAGGCGACGGCTGCATACGCAGCCCATGATGAAGCGGCAATGCCCAAGCCGGCCGCCAGCCAGCGTGCGATCGGCGGGAGGCGCGAAGCCGGGGGCACGGAATGGTCTCTATCTGCCACCAGACGACACTCCACAACACGACACTCACAACACGACACTCACAACACGACTGCATTTGGATAACCAACCCCGGATACATTCAGCCTTCGCCCAAGCGATGTCTCTGGCAGTTACGCGAGCGATGGTCACTTGGTTGCTCGCTGTCCATGTCATGAAACCCATTCTCATCATTTACGCCACCCGCGAAGGGCACACCCGGCACATTGCGGAACACTCGGGCGCCCTGCTGGAGGCTCGTCAAACTGCTTTCGAATTGGTGGACGCCGCTCACCTGCCGGAAAGATTCTCGTTAGTGAAATACTGCGCAGCCATCGTCAGCGCCTCCCTCCACGCAGGCAAACACGAGCCGGAGATGGTGAAGTTCGTAAAACGACACCTGAACGAGCTGCACTCGATCCCGACGTTGTTTCTTTCCGTGAGTCTTTCCGAAAAAACCGTCGAAGATCCGCAAGCTCCGGCGGAGAAGCGCGCCGAGGCGGAAGCAGATGTCAAACGAACCATTGACGGCTTTCTAGTGGAAACCGGCTGGCAGCCCTCGCATGTGGCGGCCGTAGCGGGGGCACTCCTATACAGCAAGTACAATTTCGTGATTCGCTTTATCATGAAGCGCATTGCCAAGAAGGCTGGTGGCCCTGCGGACACTTCCCGAGACTACGAGTTCACGGATTGGACTAAGATTGACCGGTTGATCGAGGAGTTCGTCCAAAGCGTGTCGACGGCCGAGTCCCGGACAGCCTCTTGAAACAAGTCGCGGCGCCCCTCACTGTCGCCGGATCTAGCCGCCGCTAGCCGGCCTTGTGCCCGAGTTCGAAGCGCACCAGAATCTCGGTTTTCACTTCTACCGGACTGCCATTCAGAAGAGTGGGCTGGTAGGTCCAGTGCCGGACTGCATCCAGGGCAGCATCCACCAGCAGGGGGTGGCCGCTGACCACCGTCAAGGTCTTTATCTTGCCGTCGGCGCTGATGATGGCCTTCAACTGGACATTGCCTTGAATGCGGCCCCGGCGCGCCAGTGCGGGATAAACCGGTTGGATCATTTGCAGGATCAGCCCCGCCTGGACGTCGCCTCCAACGGTGATCTGTTCTGGCGCAACCGGCCGAGTCGCGGCGGCCCTGGGTGGCGGGGGAGGCGGGGGCGGGGCGGCAGAAATTGCACTGCTGAAAAAGCCGATCCCAGCGCCGGGTAATGCTGGCCCGGGGATTCCGCCGGGCACGCCTCCCGGCATAGCTTCGATTTCGATAGCAGGGGCCTCACTGATGATCGCCACAACTTTCGGCACGACCACCGGGCTCACGAGAGCATCGGCATTGAATTTTCGCGGGGCCGGCGCTGAGCGGGGAATCGCCCTGGCCAACATTGGCGGTGGAGGGGCCGGGGGCGCCGTAGGAACCGGCGCGAGCATCAGCGCCTTCAACAACCCGCGTGTGGGAAGTTCTTGTACGAAAAACATTGGAACCAGCACCAAGCTGGTGACCAGGATGGCCTCGCCGAACGCCGCACCGACAACCGCCAGTGGACGGCGAGTCTTCCCAGTGGGAACGAAGCTGTATTCAAACATGGGCCACTTCCTTTCGGGGTGTGGCGTGTTGCGCAAGAACCGGATTGCGCCCAAGCCGCCGGTTTGGGCGAAAAGCGCCACACGGACTGTCCGGACTGGGTGGTGCAACGCAGGCGCTGGGCAGCGCCAGTACCGGTAGTCCGCATCTTGACCCCGCGTTTTCAACAATCAGCGATTGTTTCGAGAGTCTCATTACTCACTCAACCGCTCTTGTTAGTGCACGGACCGTGCCAACGCCGGATTGCTTTGCCCGCGCCGCCCTTTAGGGATAATGTTGTCAGGTGGCCTCATCTCCGAACATCTACGTGGCCGATGTGGGGATGGTGACGCGTTTTTGGAGCCGCTTGCGCGCTGCTTTCCAGGCGACTTACGAAGATGGCTGCTTCGGCATCGCCAAGGGCGCGGCGTACTCTTCGCTGCTGGCCTTTTTTCCAGTGATTACCACGGTCGCGACTGTGCTGGTGCAAGCCAACGCCGATGCCGTAGCGCGCACCACCGCACGTCTGCTGTATGACGTGATCCCGCCCGGCACCGAGGACGTCGTACGCGCGCTGTTCACCGTAAAGGGCCGCCGTCCCACAACCTTGCTAGTGGGGGCCGTGGTTCTCTCCGTGTGGGCCAGCTCGGGCGTGATGATGAGTCTGATGGAGGGCTTCCGTGCGGTCTACCGCATTCCCAGCGGCCGCTCCTTCGTCAAAGAGCGGGCGGTCGCGATGTGGCTGGTGTTGGTCGCCGCGATTCCCATGCTGGGAGCTTCGGCGCTCATTGTGCTCGGCAACCGCGCCCGCCGCTCGTTCGTTTCCTGGCTGGGAGTGGCGCGGGGCGACGATTTGCGGGGCTGGGTGGCACTTGGCGGCCAGATCTTCAGCTTTGTAATCGCCTTGATCGCCATTGTCGTCATCATGGCGCTGGTCTATTACGTTGGACCCAATCGCAAGCAAGTCTTCCGGCGTGTGTTCCCCGGCGCGGTTCTGGCCACAGTTCTGTGGCTGCTCTCTACTTTGGCCGCCGGATGGTACCTTCGCGATATCGCCAACTACAACGTACTCTACGGCGGCGTCGGGGCTGGACTGGCCTTGCTTATCTGGAGCTACATCTTGTGTGTCATCACGCTATTCGGGTGCGCCTACAATGCGGTCGGCGAACGCAGCTAGCGCCACCCGTAGCTAACGACAGTTCGCTAGGATGAAGGCAATGCCGAACCCGCTTTCTCCCGAGGAAATTCGCCGGCTCGACGCTCATTGGCGCGCCGCGAATTATCTCTCCGTCGGACAGATCTATCTTTACGCGAACCCTTTGTTGACCGAGCCGCTGCGCATCGATCACATCAAGCCGCGCCTGTTGGGGCACTGGGGAACCACGCCGGGCCTCAACTTTATTTACACGCATGCCAACCGCCTGATCCAAAAATACGACCTGAACATGATCTATATCTGCGGGCCGGGGCATGGCGGACCGGGCATGGTCGCGAACACCTGGCTCGAAGGCAGCTACACCGAGCGCTATCCCAACGTCACGCGCGACGCCGAAGGGATGCTGCGCCTGTTCACGCAATTTTCGTTTCCCGGCGGTATCCCCAGTCACGACGCGCCGGAAACGCCCGGCTCCATAAACGAGGGCGGGGAACTGGGGTACTCGCTGCTGCACGCCTATGGCGCGGTATTCGACAATCCGGATTTGCTGGCGCTGTGCGTTATCGGCGACGGCGAGGCCGAAACCGGAGCCCTCGCCGCCAGTTGGCACTCCAATAAATTTCTGGATCCGGTGTGCGATGGCGCGGTGATCCCGATCCTGCATCTGAACGGCTATAAGATCGCCGGTCCCACAGTGCTGGCACGCATCCCGCGTGAAGAGTTGACGCAATTCCTCGCCGGCTGCGGCTATCGTCCTTACTACGTCGAGGGCCATGAGCCGGAGCCGATGCACCAGGCCATGGCCTCGACGCTGGAAAGCGTGATCCTCGAAATTCGAGCCATCCAGAAAGACGCGCGCGAGAATGGATTCAGGCAGCGCCCGGCCTGGCCCGTCATCGTCATGATTTCTCCCAAAGGCTGGACCGGCCCCAAGGTGGTCGACGGCGTCCAGATCGAAGGCACCTTCCGCGCGCATCAGGTGCCGCTCGATCAGTTGGCTGAGAAGCCCGCGCATATCAAGATTCTGGAAGACTGGATGAAGAGCTACCGGCCCGAGGAGCTGTTCGACGACCTCGGCGCGCCGGTGCCCGAAGTCATCGCAGCGACGCCTGCGGGCTCGCGGCGTATGGGGATGAACCCGCACGCTAACGGTGGGCTGTTGCTCACAGATCTGCCGCTTCCCGACTTTCGCGACTACGCCCTGAGCGTGGCAAAGCCCGGCGCGACGGTCGCTGAAGCCACCCGCGTGCTGGGGAGCATGCTGCGCGATGTGATGCGCAGCAGCATGCAGGGAGGCTGCGGCGCGAAAAACTTCCGCGTGTTCGGACCGGATGAAACCGCATCAAACCGCCTGAATGCGCTGTTCGATGTCACCAATCGGACCTCCAGCGCCGTCATTTTTCCCAACGACGATCACCTCGCGCCCGACGGCCGCGTGATGGAGGTGCTGAGTGAGCACCTGTGCCAAGGCTGGCTCGAAGGCTATCTGCTCACCGGCCGTCACGGCGTATTTTCCTGCTACGAGGCGTTCATTCACATCATCGATTCCATGTTCAATCAGCACGCGAAGTGGCTTAAGGTAACGCGCGGCATCCCTTGGCGCGCGCCCATCGCGTCGCTTAACTATCTGCTCACTTCGCACGTGTGGCGGCAGGATCACAACGGATTCAGCCATCAGGACCCCGGTTTCATCGATCACGTGGTGAACAAGAAAGCCGATGTCGTGCGCGTCTATCTGCCGCCCGATGCCAACTGTCTATTGTCGGTGGCGGATCATTGCCTGCGCAGCCGCAGCTACGTGAATGTCGTGGTGATCGGCAAGCAGCCCGCACCGCAGTGGCTAGATATGGATGCTGCCGTCGCGCACTGTACCGCAGGGCTGGGCGTCTGGCAGTGGGCCAGTAACGATCGGGGCGGCGAACCCGACGTCGTTATGGCGTGCTGCGGCGATGTCCCGACGCTCGAAACGCTGGCGGCCGTCGATCTGCTCCGCAAGCATTTACCGGATTTGAAAATTCGCGTCGTCAACGTGGTTGACCTGATGGCCCTGCAGCCTGCGAGCGAACATCCTCATGGCTTTTCCGACGAAGCCTTCGATGCGGTCTTCACTAAGGACAAACCGATCATATTCGCGTTTCACGGTTATCCCTGGCTGATCCACCGGCTCACCTACCGCCGTACGAATCACGACAACCTGCACGTCCGCGGCTACAAAGAAGAGGGCACTACCACGACGCCCTTCGATATGACGGTAATGAACGATCTCGACCGTTTTCATCTGGCCGGCGACGTGGTCGCTCGCGTGCCGGGCCTGGCGAGCCAGGCGGAACACATCAAACGTGCGCTGCGTAATCATTTGATCGAACACAAACTCTACGTGGCGCGCTACGGCATCGATATGCCGGAAATTCGCGACTGGCAGTGGCCGTCGGCATGAAGATCCTGGTGGTGAACGCCGGGTCCAGCAGTCTGAAGTGCTGGTATCACGACCTCCGTGGCGATGCCCTGGATACCCCGCCTGCGCAGCCGTTGTGGAGCAAACATGTCGATTGGGATGAGAAGACCGATATCGAGGCTACGTTCGCATCCGTGCTGCAGTCGCTACCAGGGCCAGTGGAACTAGCCGGTCATCGCATTGTCCACGGAGGAAGGTTTCGCGGAGCGACGAAACTTACGCCGGAAGTTCGTGCCGCTATCGCGGAGGAAACCGCCATTGCGCCGGCGCACAATCGCATCGCCCTGAAAGCGGTGGATATTCTGCAACGCCGCTTTGGCGCCGATGTCACGCAGGCCGCCGTATTCGACACCGGCTTTCATGCCACACTTCCGCCGGAGGCGTACGTTTATCCCGGCCCTTATGCCTGGTTTGGAGCGGGTATTCGCCGCTACGGATTCCACGGGATTAGCCACGGCTATGCGGCCCGCCGCGCCGCGCAAATATTGGGCGGAGATTCCGATTCTCTGCGGATCATCACTTGTCATTTGGGTAGTGGAGCGTCCCTCGCCGCCGTGCGCGGTGGAAAAAGTATCGACACCACCATGGGATTCACGCCTTTGGAAGGGCTCATGATGGGCTCGCGCAGCGGATCGGTCGATCCGGGAGTGCTGGTTTACTTACTGCGTCAGCACAACTATACGGCGGATCAGATCGACGACATCTTATACAAGCAATCGGGATTGCTCGGCATCTCCGGCATCTCATCCGACATGCGCGAGATTCTGGCTGCGATCGACCGCGGCGACTCTCGTGCCCAACTGGCGTTCGACATTTACCTGCACCGTCTGGTGCGCGAAATCGGTTCGATGCTGGCCGTGCTGGGAGGCGCGGACGCTGTGGTGTTCACGGGCGGTGTCGGCGAGAACTGCGCGCCCTTGCGCGATCGCGTCGCGCAACAGCTTACGTTTCTGCCCAACCTGCGAGTGCTGGTGATTCACGCCGAGGAAGAGTGGGAAATCGCCCGCCAGTGCTATGAGTTGCAGACGGGTTCTGCTGGCGGCCCGGACGTTCCTACTTAGGAACCGTAACCGTCTGCGCGCCATCGATGTAGCCGATATATTGCGCACCTTGCGCCGCGGCGATATCCTTCGATCCGGTTTTCTGGCCGGTTTCGACGGGCCGCTGGATTACACCATCGCTCTTCGCCGAGGGGAGAGCGCGCACGCTGATCGGGTGCCCCGCTGCGCTCCGTGCCTGCGTGAGTCTAAAGCTCAGCTTGGTTCCGCCGATGCCAAATATCTTTCCCTTTTTAGGTGTGTCCGAAATCTCGCCCTGCACCGGCGAGCCCTTCGGGATGACCGTGACGTTGTTCAATTTGAAATCTTCAGAAACCGTAAAACGAATGGGACGCCCCATTTCGGCGTCCGCCGGAATATCCGCCGCCAGCGTCATGCGGAAAGGCGCGGCGTCGGGCACCGGCACGCTCACAGTCTGGGGAGCCGCCACCACTGGCGCGGGCGCAGGAGTTGGCGGCAAAGTCACAGCCGGATTCGCGGCGATCGGCACGGGAGTCGGCGTCGGAGCCACAACGGGAACCGGGGGTATATTGACTGCTGTCGTGGGCGCTGGAGCCTGCTTCTTATCCTGTTTGGCATTCTGCGGCGTATTGGTGCGCGGCGGCGGTCCCAGGGGAACCCGCTTCGGATTTCGCATCTGCTCAATGATCAGCGGCGTAACGCCGGCCTTCGATAAGCGAATGACTTCCGGCGTCGACAAGTCGAAATTGGTCTTATCCGCGGACCGTATCTGGCTCAGGATCAGATCGGACGGCACCTTCTGGTTCACCATGTCGAGGACGCTGTCATTGGTGAGCGTGGTGTCGGGCGGCGGTGGCGGTGGCGCGGGCGCGGTCTCGGCCACCGGCGCCGGTGGAGGCGTCTGCGCGGCTAACTCAGCGGCGGCCTTTTCCGCGGCGCGCTTCTTCATGGTCCACCATGCGCCGCCTCCGCCCGCCAGCAGAATCACCACCAAGGCGCCGATTCCCATCATTAACTTCGGATTTGCAGCGGACTGCACTGCGGGCGCGGCGGCAGCCGCTACGGCCGAACCTTGCGTCTTCGGCGCCCTGGACGCCGGGCCCCCACTCATGGAACCGGAAGGCGGCGGAAGGGGCGCCGTCAGCCGAGTGGTGTAGAGCGATCCCGAATCCGACTCGCGCTTCAGCATGGAAAGCGCCGCCTGGACCTCCTTCATGCTCTGCCAGCGGTCGTCCGGCATCTTCCGCAGGCAGCGCTGGATCACGTCTTCGAGCTGCGGCGGCACATCGGGCGCCACTTCCGACATGGGCCGGGCTTCGTCGCGCAAAATCGCCGAAAGCGTCGACAGGCTGGATTCGCCCTCGAAGGCGCGCACGCCCGTCGCCATCTCATACAGCACCGCGCCAAACGAGAAAATATCGGAGCGCGTGTCCACCTTCTTGCCTTGCGCCTGCTCCGGCGACATGTAGCTGACGGTGCCCAGGATGGAACCTTCCACCGTCATCGGCGCGTTGGCGATGGTGCGGGTACGGTCGTCGCCGGTATCCGGCACCGAAGCGCGGTCGGTGAGCTTCGCCAAGCCGAAGTCGAGAACTTTGACCAGGCCCGATTCCGTCACCATCGCATTTGCCGGTTTCAGGTCGCGATGCACGATGCCCGCGGCGTGTGCGGCGCTCAGGGCATCGGCCATCTGCAGCGCGTATTTGATCAGCAGAGGAACGCGCAGGCCGCCCTTGGGAATCAGGTCGTTCAGGGTCTTGCCCTGCACATACTCCATCACCATGAACTCGGTGTCGCCGTCGGAGATGACGTCGTGAATCGTGATGATGCTGGGATGGTTGAGTCCCGATGCCGCTTGCGCTTCCTGCAGAAAGCGCCGCCGACGCTCGGGGTCCCCGGACTTGGCGCTGGGCAATACCTTGATGGCGACCGTGCGGTTCAAGCGCGTGTCCAGGGCTTTATAGATCTCACCCATGCCACCCGCGCCCAGCTTCTCGAGCAATTGATATTGCTGAATCGTCCGCCCTACCATATCGCCTCCGGGAAGCTTCCAGTGTGCCACAGTTGGCAGACCAAGGGGAGCGGCGCACGTTCTTGTAGCCGAAAGGTAAGAATAACCTAGTGCCGCTCACCGGGCAGCAGCTTAAATTGGAGGCATTGCGGAGTGTGCGTCTACGGCTGTTGAGAGCCCTCGCCTCAAAAGGCCGGCGGGCTGATTTCGGAGACACGATCGTCGGTTAGCTTGATGACGCCGGCCACGGCGCCCGAGCCCGGAACCTCGCCTCTATAAAAGAGGGTCTGATAGTCGATGACAGACTCGACTGATGTCGGCGTCCCCAGAATTTCCTCCACCTGCGCGCGCGACAGACCCTTCCGGATCTGGGTCCACGCGAGTGGATTCTGCCATCCTGCCGCCGGTTTGAAAATTGTCTTGTCTAATTCATGTGCGGTCGGCTTTTGGTTCCTCACAGTCAATAATGACTGCAGCGATTTAACAGTCTTCTCCAACTCTGCAATACGGCGATCCTGTTCTTTGACCAAACGCTTGAGAAGGTTGACATCTGCCTCCGCAGCCTCCAGCCGGTGATCCCTGTTTTGAGCAGAGCTGGCCTGACCAAAACAGGGGGGCGATATCGCCAGAGCGATAAGGCCGAGCATGCTGGCAGCGACAATTCGGGGCATGATGCAACCTTCGCGTTTTAGTGAAGCACTCCCAGCATCCAGGCGATCAGGAGGATCAATAAGATGGTCCCTAAACCGATGCCCGCGCCGCCGCCGGGGCCCCAGCGCGAATGGCCGTAGTATCCAAACCCACCGCCAAACAGCAGGATCAAAACGATAAGTAGTATCAGCATTTCGAGGTTCCTTTCTAAACTGCCGGGAGGCAGCTACTTCTCGAATACTTTCTTGATCTGGCCGACCTTATTTTGGATCTTGCCGCCGATCTTTTCGTCGGTACCTTCGGCTTCCAGATTCGGATCATCGGTCATCTGGCCGGCTTTCTCCTTGAGCTTGCCTTTGGCTTCGTGGAGCTTCCCTTGGACTTGATCTTTTGTGCTTTCTTTCATGGTGTTTTCCTTTCTCCTTATGTGTCCTAATTCGTCGAAAAATCGCCCGCCAGATGCTCGATACCGGCTGCGCTGTAATATCTGGCAGCCAGCGGGCCGAGCGGCTGCAACATAGTCCAGGCTTGCTGTTTGCTCTCTTCGGCCGGGCAATGTACCGCGACAAATCCCGCGCCATGTTGCGCCCGCTCGAGATCCGCATCGTGGGTCTTTTGTTCGGTGGCGAAGAAGCGGGAAAGCGCCTGCATCACGAAGTTCCCCGGGCCGGTTTCCTCCTTG
>Ga0207674_10005865_pt1 | contig 14559 bp, 8 predicted proteins | sample KBSCornC72_FD_184303 | JGI IMG/M metagenome (GOLD analysis project Ga0207674, IMG submission 184303) | Corn rhizosphere microbial communities from Kellogg Biological Station, Michigan, USA - KBS Corn C7-2 (SPAdes) (version 2) | ecosystem: Host-associated > Plants > Roots > Rhizosphere > Soil ... | reverse complement strand
AAATTCAATCTCGAGAATACGATCATTCGGGCCCCTATCTCCGGAAAGACGGGAAGCCTTTTGGTGAAGCGCGGGAACCTGGTCCGCTCCGGCGGCGCGGCGTCGCTCGTGGTGATCAACCAGGTGCGGCCAATTCTGGTCCGATTCGCCATTCCGTCGTCGCAGCTTCCACTGGTCCTTCAGTATGGATCCGGTGGTGGGCTTCAGGTGGCGGCAGTTCCCGGTGGCATCGCGCCGCCGACACCCCCAATCGACTCACTGGCCGCCGCGGCGATGGCCCCGGTGAACGACGCCGGCACCGACGGAGCGGCCTTACGCCCAGGCAATGGCGACAACGGTGGGAACCGCGGCAATAGCGGCGGCAATAGCGGCGGCAATAGCGGCGGCCGGCGAGGACGTCGAGCGGGTGCGGAAGGCGGAACTGTCGGGAGTGCGGATGGTGCGGCTGGTGGATTCGGGTCGGGTGTGGCCCATGGTGGCCCGAATGCGGGCGACGGGCGACGGGTGGCGGGCGACGGCGCTCGGGGCGGGGGGACGGGTGTTGCCGCGGTGCCCAATGCGAACGGCGGCGCCCAACCTGTCCGGCAGCAGGGCGGACTGGCTGGCGACCGCGTGATCGGCAAGTTGTCGTTCATTGACAATGCCGTGGATACGGCGACCGGCACCGTACAGCTCAAGGCCAGCTTCGACAACAGCAATGGCCGTCTCTGGGCCGGACAGTTCGCGACGACGTCGCTTCACCTGTTCGACCAGGACAGCGCGCTCGTCGTGCCGGCGCAAGCGATCGTCACGGGCCAGCGTGGGTCATACGTCTACGTCGTCGACCGTGCCGATACGGCGCGGCAGCGTGCGGTCGTCGTCGAGCGAACGGCGGGCGGTCTCGCCATCATCGCCAGCGGCGTTCGCGACGGCGATCGCGTGGTGATCGAAGGGCAGTCGCGCCTTACGCCGGATGCAGCCGTGCGCATCCGGGGCGCCAATGACGCCGGTGGATTTGGCGGCGGCGGTGGCCGTAAAGGCGGGCGGAAGGGGCAGGGTGGAGGCGGCGGCCAGGGCGGCCAAGGCCAGGGCGGCCAAGGAGCCAAGCAGCCGAGCGGCCGAGGAGCCGAGCAGCGGTAGGCCTATGAGCCTCACAGGCCTGTTCGTGCGCCGGCCGGTCATGACGACGCTGCTCATGATCGGCATCCTCGTGTTCGGCGTCGCATCCTACCGGAAGCTTCCGGTCAGCGACCTGCCGACGATCGACTATCCGACGCTGAACGTGAACGCCAACCTTCCGGGCGCGAGCCCGGAGACGATGGCCGCCACGGTGGCGACGCCGCTCGAGAAGGCATTCTCGGCGATCGCCGGCATCGACGAGATCACGTCGAGCAGCAACACGGGCGGCACCAACATCACGCTGCAGTTCGGCCTCGACCGCGACGTCGAAGTCGCGGCGCAGGACGTGAACGCGGCGATCGGCAAGACGCTGCCGTTCCTGCCGTCGACGATCCTGCCGCCGAACTATCGCAAGAACAATCCGAACGCGATGCCGGTGATGTCGATCGCGGTCACGTCGAACGTGCTGCCGATGACGCAGGTCGACGAATATGCGCAAACGCTCATCGCGCAGCGCCTGTCGATGATCGAAGGCGTGGCGTCGGTGGGTGTGTACGGCTCGGCGAAGTACGCGGTGCGTGTCCAGCTCGACCCGAAGCAGCTCGCCACGCGGAACATCGGTGTGTCGCAGGTGGCGAACGCGATTCGGCAGAACAATGTGATGCTGCCGACGGGCGTGCTGTACGGCCGCGACAAGACGCTGACGCTCAACGCGACGGGTCAGATGCAGAGCGCGGCCGAGTTCAAGCGGCTCATCATCGCCTACCGCAACGGCGCGGCCGTCCGCCTGGGCGACGTCGCGAACGTCCTCGACGACATCCAGAACAACAAATCGGTCAGCTACTTCAACCGCGAGCGGTCGGTCAACCTGTTCGTGCAGCGGCAACCCGGCACGAACACCATGGAGATCGCGAAGCGGGTGAAGGAGAAGCTCGACGAGATCAAGCCAGGGCTGCCGCCGACGCTGAAGGCCAATATCCAGTACGACCGCTCGATCACCATCGGGCGGGCCGTGAACGACGTCAAGGAATCGCTGCTCGTCGCGCTCGTGCTCGTGATCGCGGTGATCTTCATTTTCCTGCGAAGCGCGGTCGCCACGTTGATCCCGAGTGTGACGTTGCCGCTCGCGATCATTGGCACGTTCTCGGCGATGTACGCGCTCAATTTCAGCATCGACAACCTGTCGCTCATGGCGTTGACGCTCGCCGTGGGCTTCATCGTCGACGACGCGATCGTGATGCTCGAGAACATCGTGCGCCACATCGAGATGGGAAAAACGCCGATGCAGGCGGCGCTCGACGGCGCGGCGGAAGTCGGGTTTACCGTTCTATCAATGTGCCTGTCGCTCTCGGCGGTGTTTATCCCGCTGATGTTCATGGGCGGCATCATCGGACGGCTGTTCCGCGAGTTCGCGGTGACGATCAGCGTCGCGGTGCTCGTGTCGGGGTTCATCGCGCTGACGCTGACGCCGATGCTGTGCAGTCGGCTCCTCAAGCCGCACGCCGCGGAGGAAAAGCACGGACGCTTTTTCAACTTCTTGGAGCGAGGCTTCCAAGCGGTGTTGCGGGCCTACGAGCGCAGCCTTGGCTGGGTGATGACGCATCGTCCGGTCACGCTGGCATTCTCCGCCGGCGTGCTCGTGGCGACGTACTTCGTTTGGACGAACATTCCGAAGGGTCTGTTCCCGCCCGACGATACCGGCTCGCTCAACGCGAGCGCCGAGGCGCCGCAGGGCACGCCGTTCACGGAGATGCTGCGCCTCGGCCAGATGGTGAGCAATAGGCTGGCGACGGACACCAACATTGCGTCGTACACGATGAACGTCGGCAGCATGGGTCCGTCGAATCAGATTCAGTTCAACATCACGCTGAAGCCGGCGGGGACACGTCCACCGGCCGACCAGATGGTGTTCGAGCTGCGACGAACGATGCAGACGCCGGGCGTGGACGTTTCGGTAACGAATCCGCCGAGCATCCAGATCGGCGGTCGTGGCGGGCGCTCCTCGTATCAGTACACGCTGCGGGGGCCGGACATTCAGGAGCTGTACGCCCAAGGCGAGCGGCTGCTCAATCGGCTCCAGGAGAGCCCGATGCTGAGCAGCGTCAACTCGAACCTGCTGAATCGCAGTCCGATCCTGAAGGTGCACATCGACCGCAACAAGGCGTTGGCGATGGGCACGACGCCGCAGGGAGTCGAGAGCGCGTTGGCGAACGCGTACAACGCGCAGCAGGTGTCGACGATCTTCATGCCGACGAATCAGTACACGGTCGTCATGGAGACGGTGCCGAGCGCGCAGACGGACGCATCAGTGCTCGAGCACTTCTACGTGCCGGCCGCGGGCGGGCGTCAGGTTCCGCTGACCGAGGTCGCGACGTTCGAGATGACCACCGGGCCGCTGAGCGTCGCGCACTCCGGCCAGATGACGTCGATGACGATCTCGTTCAACCTCGCCGAGGGTGTGTCACTCGGCGCGGCGACAGTGGAAGTCGGGCGCATCGCGCGCGAGATGCTGCCGGCGTCGATCACGGGCGGGTTCTCGGGGACGGCGCAGGCGTTTCAGGAATCGCAGAAGGGAATGGGGATCCTGATCCTGATCACGATCTTCATCATCTACATCATCCTCGGCATTCTCTACGAGAGCTTCATCCATCCGGTGACGATCCTCACCGGCCTTCCGTTCGCGGCGTTCGGCGCGCTGTTCGCGCTGTACATCACGCACGTGGAGCTCGGGGTGTACGGCTACGTCGGCATCATCATGTTGATCGGCATCGTGGAGAAGAACGCGATCATGATGATCGACTTCGCGCTCGAGCGTCAGCGGAGCGAACGGATTCCGCCGGCGAAAGCGATCGTGGAAGCAGCGAGCGTCCGCTTCCGGCCGATCATGATGACCACGGTCTCGGCGATCGTCGGCACGCTGCCGATCGCGATCGGCGTCGGCACGAGCGCGGCGTCGCGCCGGCCACTTGGTGTCGCGGTGGTAGGCGGGTTGGCGTTCTCGCAGATTGTCACGTTGTACGTGACGCCGGTGTTCTACTCGTACTTCGATGAGTTGCAAAGTTGGATCGCCAAGAAGGCCCCGATGCGCGTCCCGACCGAGACGCTGCCGGTGCCGGCTGCTGGTGATTGACTGTCATCCTCCGCGAGCGCAGCGAGCGGGGGATCTATTTTCATTCTGTGGTGGCTGGCCACAGGCATTTCACACTAGATCCTCCGGCCGCTGGCGCGGCCAGAGGATGACAACTGATGAATTTCACGACGCTTTTCATTAAACGCCCTGTCATGACCACGTTGGTCATGATTGGGATTCTCGTCTTCGGCATCGTCGCTTACCGTCAATTGCCGGTGAGCGATTTGCCGAACGTGGACTTTCCGACAGTGACGGTCAGTGCGACGTTGCCGGGGACGAGTCCGCAGACGATGGCGGCTACCGTCGCCACGCCGCTCGAGAAGCAATTCTCCACGATCGCCGGCATCGACAACATGACGTCGACGTCGAGCCTCGGGCAGACGCAGATCGTCATTCAGTTCGCGCTCGACCGGAACATCGACGCGGCCGCGCAGGATGTGCAGGCGGCGATCGCGCAGACGGCGCGACAGCTGCCGCAGGGGATCATTCCGCCGGCGTATCAGAAGACGAATCCGGCGGACGCGCCGATCCTGACACTGGCGCTGACGTCGAGCGAAGTGTCGCTGTCGGCCCTCGACGAGATTGGTGAGACGACAATTGCGCAGCGCCTCTCCATGGTAGGCGGTGTGGCGCAGGTGTTGGTGTACGGCGCGCAGAAGTACGCCGTGCGACTGCAGCTCGATCCGGGGCAGCTGGCGACGCGCAACATCGCGCTGGAGGATGTCGCCACGGCGATCCAGCAGCAGAATGTGAACATGCCGACGGGTGTGCTGAACGGCCCGCGCACCGCGTTGACCGTGCAGGCGACGGGGCAGCTCGAGAACGCCGGCCAGTTCTCGGACGTGATCGTTGCGTACCGGAACGGAGCGCCCGTCCACCTCGATGAGATCGGTCGGATCACCGACGACGTTCAGAACAACAAGACGGCGAGCTGGTTCAACGGCGCGCGGTCGATCGTTCTCGCGGTCCAGCGACAGCCGGGCACGAATACGGTGGACGTGGCGAACCGCGTGAAAGCGGCGCTCGAGAAGATCGAGGCGGAGATCCCGCCGACGGTGCGGATGTCGATCCTCTACGACCGATCACAGACGATCAAGGCGTCGGTCGACGACGTGACGTTCACGCTCGAGCTGACGCTCTTCCTCGTCGTCGCGGTCATCTTCGTCTTCCTGCGCAATTGGTCGGCGACGATCATCCCGAGTCTCGCGCTGCCGATGTCGATCATCGGCACGTTCTCGGTGATGTACCTGCTGCACTACAGCCTGGACAACCTGTCGCTGATGGCGCTCACGCTCGCCGTCGGCTTCGTGGTGGACGACGCGATCGTCATGCTCGAGAACATCGTCCGGCACATGGAGATGGGAAAGCCGAAGATGCAGGCCGCGATCGACGGCGCGTCGGAGGTCGGCTTCACCATCTTGTCGATGACGTTCTCCCTGGCCGCGGTGTTCATCCCCTTCCTGTTCATGGGAGGGATCATTGGAAAACTGTTCCACGAGTTCGCGGTCACGATCGGCGTGGCGATTCTCGTCTCCGGCTTCGTGTCGTTGACGCTCACGCCGATGCTGTCGAGCCGCTTCCTCAAATCGGATCATGGCAAGCAGCACGGCCGGCTCTATCAAGCGACGGAGAACTTCTACAACGCCTGGCTCGGCGTGTACGAGCGGAGCCTGGGGTGGGTCATGGCCCGCCGGCCACTCACGCTCGTGTTCTCGTTCGCGATTCTGATCGCGACGGGCTACCTGTTCTGGTCCACGCCGAAGGGACTGTTCCCGACGGACGACACGGGACAACTGCTGGCGACGACAGAAGCGCAGGAGGGCGTGTCATTCGACGCGCTCGTGCAGCACCAGGCGGAAGTCGCCGAGGTGATTCGACGCGACCCGGACGTGAGGTCGGTGACGTCGTCGGTCGGAACGACGGCCGCGGCAAATCAGGGTCAGGTCACGATCGACCTCAAGCCGATCGAGGAGCGCAACCGCAGCGCCGAGGAGATTGCGCGCGATCTCATGAAGGCGACGGCGAGTATCTCGGACATCACCACGTTCATCCAGAACCCGCCGGCGATCTCGATTGGCGGTCTATCGTCCAAGAGCCTCTATCAGTACACGCTGCAGAGCGGTGACATGACGGCGCTCAACACCGCGGCGCGCGAGATGGAGCGCCGCATGCGCCAGATCCCCGGGCTGATCGACGTGACGAGCGACATGCTCATCGAAAACCCGCAGGTGACGATCGACATCGATCGCGAGCAGGCGGGGCAGCTCGGCGTGTCGGCGAGCGAGATCGAGAACACGCTCTACGACGCTTTCGGTCAGCGTCAGGTCTCGACGATCTACACGGCGACGAACGAGTACTGGGTCGTCATGGAGCTGCTCCCCGAGTATCAGCAGGACGTCGACGCGCTCGGCAAGCTCTGGGTGCGATCGACGCGCGGTCCGCTCGTTCCGCTCAGCACCGTGGCGAAGTTCAAGTACACGGTCGGACCGGTGACGGTGAATCACTCCGGCCAGCTGCCGGCGGTGACGGTGTCGTTCAACCTCGCGCCGGGGATGTCGATCGGCACGGCGGTGAAGCAGGTCGAGGCGGTGTCGAAGGACGTGCTGCCGGCGCAGGTCGGGGCGAGCTTCTCGGGAATGGCGCAGGCGTTCGTGACGACGCAGGAAGGGTTGCTCGTGCTGATGCTGCTCGCCGTATTCGTGATCTATGTGATTCTCGGCGTGCTGTACGAGAGCTTCATTCACCCCATCACCATCCTCACCGGGTTGCCTTTTGCGGCATTTGGCGCGCTGGTGACGCTGATTCTTTGCGGGATGGATCTCGACATCTATGGATTCGTCGGGATCATCATGCTGATCGGCATCGTGGAGAAGAACGCGATCATGATGATCGACTTCGCGATCGAGGCGCAGCGCGACGGCAATCGTACGCCGTCCGACGCGATCCTCGAGGCGGCGAGCGTACGCTTCCGTCCGATCATGATGACGACGATGGCGGCATTGATGGGCGCGATCCCGATCGCGGTCGGCTGGGGCGCCGGCGCGTCGACGCGTCGTCCGCTCGGCGTCGCGGTCGTCGGTGGGTTGGCGTTCTCGCAGTTGGTCACGCTGTACGTGACGCCGGTGTTCTACACGTACCTCGACGAGTGGCAGCAGTGGATGTCGAGACGCCGGGCGCGGTCGAAGCAGCCGGCGGTCGTGGCGGGGGCGGAGCCGGTCACAGGCGACTAGGTCGTATGGCGTGTCGCGCGGTCTAAGTGTTTGGTTTGTCAGCGTGCCGACAGCTTCGCTCCGTCGTTGACACTCGACGCCGTGAAAGGCAGTATCTGCGAACGGCGAAGTCCTCCTCGCTCTCCGGAGATCCGACCATGAAACGGCTCGCAATCCTCTCCGCGTCACTCGTCTCGCTGGCCGGAGTGGCCGGCGCTCAGCAGCCGTCCACCGATGGCCCGTACAAAGTGCTCATGCGGGTAAAAGTGGGAGGCGAGGGCAGCACCGACTACATCCACGCCAACTCCGACGACCGGCGGCTCTACATCACGCGCAATCGGGTAGGCGGCGCGCCTGCAACCGACAGCACGCCTGCACGCGATTCTGTTCCGGGTCGCGTGACCGTCTTCGATCTCGAGACGCTCAAGCCACTCGGCGAGATCCTCAACGGTGGCGGGAACGGGGCGGTCGTCGACGCCAAGACTGGTCACGGCTTCGCCAGCAGTCACCCGAACATCTCGATGTTCGATTCGAAGTCGATGAAGATGATCAAGACCATCGATCCGAACGTCGGCGTTCCGCCGCGGCCGGCGCCGCAATTCAGCGCCGACGGGATCTACTTCGATCCATCCGACAGTCGCGTCTACATCGGCAGTCATCCGACGAAGGACCTCATCGTCATCGACTCGAAGGACGGCACGGTGCTCGGCAAGATCGACCTCGGCGGGGTGCCGGAGCAAACCGTTTCCGATGGGAAGGGAACACTGTACGCGGTGCTGCAAGACTCGGCGGGCAGCGTGGCGGTCGTGGATCAGAAGGCAATGAAGACAACGGCGCACTACCCGTTCGGCGACGTCGGCCGCTGCAACGGTCTCGCGCTCGATGCAAAGAACAAGATTCTGTTCGCGGCGTGCGCCGCGGGTCGCACCGCCGGTCAGCCGCCGCAGCCGGTCATGATCATCCTCAGCGCGACGGATGGAAGAATCATCACGACGCTGCCGCTTGCCGGCGCCTCCGACGGCGCAGTGTTCAATCCGCAGACGATGGAAGCCTTCAGCTCGCACGGGAACGGCACGCTCACCGTCGTCAAGGAGAAGAGCCCGACGACGTTCGAAGTGGAGCAGAATCTTCAGACGATGAATGGCGCGCGTACGCTCAGCATGGACACGAAGACCGGGCGCATCTACGTGATGAGCGTCGAGCGTGGTCCGGCGCCGGCGAACCCGCCTCCCGGTGGCCGCGGCGGCGCGGGCGCGGTGATTCCCGGCTCCTTCACCGTCGTCGTCATCGGCAAGTAACAACGAAAAAGCGCAAATGGGGAGCGCAAATGGGGTCTGACCCTATTTCCAGAATTGGAAATAGGGTCAGACCCCATTTGCAGGGGAAATGCGAGTCAGACTTCCTTTCAATTGAAATTGGGGTCTGACCCCAATTGAGCGATTTTAACGCCGGACGGGTGAAACGGATTCGCCGAGTCGCGGGCTCTCGCCGAGTGATCTGGTGCGAAGGCGGCCGTGCACGCCCTCGGCGAACTCCTCGATCATCTTCTTGTTGAAGCTTGGTATGTCGTCGGGCTTGCGGCTCGTGACGATGCCTTCGTCGGTGACGACGTCGCGATCGACCCAGTCGGCGCCGGCGTTGCGCAAGTCGGTTTGCAGCGACGGCCACGACGTGAGCGTGCGCCCCCGCACCGCGTTGGCTTCGATGAGCAGCGACAGGGCGTGGCAAATCGCCGCGACGGGCTTGCCCGAGTTGACGAACCGCTGAACGAACTCCACCGCCTTGCGATTCACGCGGAGCCGATCGGGGTTCATGACGCCGCCGGGCAAAAGGAGCGCGTCGAAGTTGTCGACGATCGCCTGCTCGAGCGGCAGGTCAACGCGGAGCTCGTCACCCCATTGGTCATGCTGCCACGCCTTGATGGTTCCGGTCTTCGGCGAGATCAGCGTCGTTCGCGCGCCTGCTTCGTCGAGCGCCTTGCGCGGTTCCGTGAGCTCTATCTGTTCTACACCGTCCGTCGCCAGGATCGCGACACGCTTGCCATGGAGCCTGCCAGTGGCCATGTGTCCTCCGGAGAAGTCGGAGAGATTTGCCGCAAGCGTTGGGCCGATTCTGTGGCGATGTCATCCGCAAGACAGCTACACACGGTAGCTTTTCGTCATGCGCGTTCTGCTGGTCGAGGATGATCCCGAGGTCGCTTCGGTCATCGCGGACGGACTCTCCGAATGGGGAATGAGCGTTGCGCGCGAAGCGACCTTCGCCGGTGGCCGCTCGCGCGCGATGATGTCGACGTTCGACGTGATCGTCCTCGACGTCATGCTTCCCGGCGGCGACGGCTTCGAGCTGTGCCGTGGGCTCCGGCAGCGCGGCGTCGCGAGCCCGGTTCTCATGCTCACGGCGCGCGACGCGGTTGACGACCGCGTCCGCGGTCTCGAAGCGGGCGCGGACGACTACCTCACTAAGCCCTTCGCGTTTCGCGAGCTGGTGGCGCGAGTGCGCGCGCTCGCGCGACGCCCGCCGACGACGCTCGCCGAGACGATCGTCATCGCCGACCTCTCGGTCGACATCCCCGGGCACCGTGTGCGGCGTGGGCCGCGCGACATCGAGCTCACCGCGAAGGAATTCGCGCTGCTCGAGTGTCTCGTGCGACATCGCGGCCGCGTCGTCGACCGCGCGACGATCACGGCGCACGTCTGGGACGACAACCACGATCCGTTCACGAACGTGCTCGAGGTGCTCGTGCGTCGGCTCCGTCGCAAGATCGACGACGGTTTCGAGCTCAAGCTGATCCACACCCTGCGCGGCTCCGGCTACCGTCTCGGCGCATGATGCACACAAGTTCTCTTGCGCGTCTTCGCCGGCGGCTCACGACGTGGTACGCGCTGACATTCCTCGCCGTACTAGCGCTGCTCGGAGTCGCCGTGTTCGCGGCGATCACCAAGCAGTTCGACCGCGAGCTCGACGCGTCGTTGGCCACGGACGCTCGAGAGCTGGCGCGCGTGATGACGGCACGTGCCGTCGCAGGCGACGTCATGCCGGTGTACGACACGCTGCGCGACATTCACATGCCGGGCCGAGAGCTGTTCGTGCTCGACAGCGGCGGCCGCGCGGCGGCCGGGTCCGCGAGCGTGCCGCCCTGGGTCGCAGAATTGGCGGTCGAGGCGTGGCGCCACACGGGGCCATCAATGGCGCAACATCGGGTCGATGAACGAATCCTGCGCGCGCATGCCGAGCCGGTTCGCGGCCCGCACGTGGCGGGCGTCGTCGTCGCCGTCGCCGACGAAGTCGAGCTCGAGGACCGCTACACGCCGCTCCTCGTCGGTTTCGCCGGCGCGTCGCTCGTCGCTCTGTTCCTCGTGGCGGCAGGTGGGTGGGTCATCGCGCGACAAGCGGCGGAGCCGATTGAGCACGCGATCGACAACATGCGCCGCTTCATGGCCGACGCGGCGCACGAGCTGCGCACACCGGTCACCGCGATTCGGAGCCGCGCCGAGGTCACGGCGCAGCGCGAGCGGACGCCGGACGAATACGTGCGCGCACTCTCAGCGATCGAGGCGGAGAGCGCGCGGCTGGGCCGCATCGTCGAGGACCTGCTGATGTTGGCGCGGGCCGACGCGCGCGAGCGGCCCATCGAACCGAAGCGCCTGTTCCTCGACGACGTCGCCCTCGACGCCGCCGATGCGGCGCGGGCGATGGCTGACCGGAAGGGTGTGCAGGTGGAGGTCGGCGAATTCCAGGAAGCGCCGGTGCTCGGCGACGCCAGTCTGTTGCGGCAGCTCGTCATGATCCTGCTCGACAACGCGATCAAGTTCACGCCGTCGGGCGGACGGGTACGCGTCGACGTGCGGCACGCCGGACCGGATGCGTCGGTGATCGTGAGCGACACCGGCATCGGCATTACCGACGACCAGCTTCCGCACATCTTCGAGCGCTTCTATCGCGGCGATCCCTCGCGCACACGCGAATCGGTGGGGGCAGGTTCGTCCGACGGCGTCGGCCTCGGGCTGTCGATCGCGCGCTGGATCGTGGACGAACACGAGGGATCGATCGCCGTGGAATCGGGGCCGGACGTCGGCACGCGGATCGCCGTCACGGTGCCCACCGATTCGAACGGGTTGTCATCTTCCTGACAGGTTGGCCCGGCTAGGTTCGTCGCGGCCACCCCAGTCGTCGACGACCTGACTTCGGAGCGAATGGACCAGAATTCGCTTTGACCGACCGGAGTTCTCCGCTCCGGACCAGGCCGATTTGGACGCGAAAGCCCCCAAGAGATTCGAGCAATTCCTCCGCAATCGACTGAATCGCGAGACCTACGTCGGGCTGCACTTCACCGTAAGCCTCGTGGTAGCGGGTCTGGCCATCTGGCTCTCCGGCGCGCTGATCGACGCGGTGCTCGACAATGCCACGGTGGTCCGCCTGGACATAGCCGCGGCGAACTGGATTCACTCTCGGGCCCAACCTGTCGGCATCGCCGTATCGCAAACCATCTCGGAGGCCGGCTCGCCGACGACGATGGGGGTGATCGCGGTGATCGGCGGAGCGATGCTGCTGGCGCGCCGCCGGTTCACGATGCTCATCACGTGGGTCGCCGTGTTCGCCGGAGGTGGACTGCTCGAGAAGCTGCTCAAGGTCACCGTGCACCGCACCCGACCCGCGTTTACGCCCACGCCGCCCGTGGAGCAGTCGCTGAGCTTTCCATCCGGGCATTCGATGATGTGCGCGATCGGCATGGGGATGCTCGTGTACATGCTCACTGTCCCGCGACACATGCGGCGACCCTGGCGAGGCATATTCATCGGCGTCGCCCTGTCGTTCGTGCTGGCCGTCGGCATCAGTCGGGTCTACCTCGGGGCGCACTATCCCAGCGATGTCCTCGGCGGTTTCGCATTCGGCGCGGCGTGGGTCTCGATCTGCGTTGCGGTGGCGGGACTAGTGATGCATCGTCGTGGCCGTTCGCTCGCACGCAAAAAGTGACTGCCCCGCCAACATGATCCGCTTTCTCACGCCGATTGCCACGCTGTTCTTCGCCGCATCGGTCGCCGCGGCGCAGCTCACACCGCTGACGCGCGCGCAGGCACTCGAGACAGCGCTCGATCGCGGGGCGAGGCTCGCCGTGGCGCGGGCCGACACCGCTGTCGCGGCGGCACAGGTGATCGCGGCGCGCGTTCGACCGAATCCGTCGTTCAGCGCCAGCTACAGCAAGTCGGTTCCGACTTATCACTACAGCTTCGACATTCCGTTCGATTTTCCAGCGATCCGCCAGTTGCGCATCCGCGCGGCGCAGACGGGGCTCGATGCGGCAAACCTCCGCTATACCTTCGCGCGGGCCATGATCGCGCTCGACGCCGACACGACCTACACGCACGCGGTCGCAGCACGCGAGCGGTTGGCACTCTCTCGGCGAACCGCCCTCGACGCCGACAGCTTGCTCCACATGGTCGAGCGGCGACGCGACGCGGGCGACGCCGCCGACATGGACGTCGAGCTCGCACGCGTCAGCGCCGGGCAACTGGCGAATACCGCGGCGGGCGATTCGCTGACGTTCGTTTCGGCGCTCCTCGACCTGCAGGCGGTACTCGGCTTTCGCAGCGAGCGCGTAGAGATCCAGGTGACCGACTCGTTGGCCGTGCCATTGGTTCCCCCCGAGCCGCGGGCTGCGACGCTCAACGAGACGGCGGCGGCGCTCTCGCTCGAATCGGCAACGCTCTCCGCGCGACTGCAACATCGGTCGATCTGGTCGACGCCGAGCATTTCGCTGGGTTTCGAGCACGGCGATCCCGATCAGCCGGGCATCCTGCCGACGTTCGGGCTCGGCATCGCTCTACCCTTGTGGGACCGGAACCGCGGGGGAATCGCGCAGGCAGAGGCCGAGCGCGTGCGCGCCGCGGCGGAGTTGACGCTCGCACAGGTCGAGGCGCGCAACCAGATCGCCCACGCGCAGCGCGAGCGCGAGAGCGCGCTGGCCCGGGTGGAGCGTGACCGGCTGGTGGCCGCGAGCGCGAATCGCGTCGTTGCCATGGCGCTGACGGGCTATCGAGAAGGCGCGTACTCACTGACCAACGTGCTCGAGGCGGGGCGAACGGCGCGCGAGGTGCTGGCGCAGTACCTCACCGATCTCGAGGCGGCGTTGATCGCGACGGCGGAGCTCAGAGCGCTTGGGACAGCGCCGGCGCCGGACACGTCACGAGATCAAGACAACGACATGCGAGGACGGATTCGATGATTCTTCGACGACCAACGACGATCGTCGCGAGTCTGTTGATCGCGGTCGCCTGTAAAGGGGCGAAGGAGGAAGCGGGCGACGAAAAGGGGCATCCGACGGTGTCGGTCCAGACAGTCGTCGTGAAGCCCCAGTCATTCACCGAGACCGTTGGTGCGATCGGCACGGTGGTGGCCCGCGCCGGCCACGTTGCAACGCTCAGCGCCCCGGCGGCCGGACGGGTCGGACGAGTGTTGGCGACGACCGGTCAGACGGTCGCCGCGGGACAGGACCTGGTCGAGCTCGAACAGGCGCCCTTCACCGCCGCGCTCCAGAGTGCGCAAGCCACACTTTCCGCGGCCGACAAAGCGTACGAGCGGCAGCAACGATTGGCTCAGGAAGGGATTATACCGCGGAAAGATGTCGATCAGGCGGCGGCGGATCTCGCGCGCGCCAAATCCGACGAGGTGGCGGCGCGGCGCAACGAGCAACTCTCGGTGTTGCGGACGCCGATCGGCGGCGTGGTCACCAGAATGTCCGCGACACTCGGTGCCTCGGTGGATCCGGCGCAGCCGCTCGTCGAGATCTCCGATCCGAAGGCGCTCGACATCCTGTTGAGTGTGACGCCGACCGACGCGGCGCGCGTGCGGCCGGGGGCGAAGGTGGCGCTGAGCGCGGGACAAAGCGCGGCCGGTGAGCCGTTGGGCGTCGGGACGGTGACCGACGTGTCGGGGACGATCGACTCCGTGACGCGGAGCGTCGCCGTGCGGGCGCAGGCGCCGACGACACGACGTCCGCTGCGCATTGGCGAGACCGTGAACGGTGCGATCGCCATCGCGACGCGTGCGTCCGCCATCGTGATCCCGCCCGACGCGCTCGTGCCGGAGGGTGAGGAGTTCAAGGTGTTCGTCGTCGACGCGAAC
>Ga0207674_10005864_pt1 | contig 14560 bp, 11 predicted proteins | sample KBSCornC72_FD_184303 | JGI IMG/M metagenome (GOLD analysis project Ga0207674, IMG submission 184303) | Corn rhizosphere microbial communities from Kellogg Biological Station, Michigan, USA - KBS Corn C7-2 (SPAdes) (version 2) | ecosystem: Host-associated > Plants > Roots > Rhizosphere > Soil ... | reverse complement strand
CTACGACGAGATCCGCGAGTGCATCGGCTGCAACGCCTGCTATTCGCGCTCGATCTGGGGCCGCCACCTCGGCTGCACGCAGAACGCCACGGCCGGCGAGGAGCACCGCCGGGGCTGGCACCCGGAGCGCTTCTCACCGGCCGCCAACGCCGACAGGGGCGTGCTGGTGGTCGGGGCCGGGCCGGCCGGGATGGAGTGCGCGACGGTGCTCGGCAAGCGGGGTATGGAGCTCGCCCATCTGGTCGACGCCGATGACGACATCGGCGGTTCGATGCGCTGGATCACGCGGATGCCGGGCCTGGGCTCGTGGGGCCACGTGATCGACTACCGGCGCGTGCAGCTCGACCTTCTCGACAACGTGTCCGTCGGCCTGCGCACGGGCGTAACGGCGGCCGACGTGCTCGACTACGGCGCGCAGATCGTGATCGTTGCCACCGGCGCACACTGGGCCGGCGACGGCATGAGCGGCGTCACCCGGGCGCCGATCCCCGGCGCCGATCCTGCCCTTCCGCATGTGCTGACGCCCGAGCAGGTGATGGTCGAGGGCAAGCGGCCACCCGGCGGTCGTGTTGCCATCGTCGACTACGAGGGCTACTTCACAGGCACCGCGCTGGCGGAGCAGCTGCGCGGGGAGGGGCATGAGGTGGTGTTCGTCACCTGCCACGAGGCGATCGCTCCCTACGCCGACCAGACGCTCGAGGGCCGGCCGGTCAGGCAGCGGCTCCACGAGCTGGGCATCCGGCCCGTCCGCGGCGTGGTGGTGCAGCGGATCGATCCCGGCGGCATCGAGCTGGTGGGCGAGTTCGGCGCGCCCGCGACTGTCGAGGTCGACGGCGTCGTGCTGGTCACCCAGCGGGTGTCCGACGACGCCCTCTACCGCGAGCTGGTCGGGCAGCCCGAAGCGCTTCAGCGCGAGGGCATCGAGGCCGTCTACCGGATCGGCGACTGCGTCGCTCCGCGGCTGATCGCCGACGCCATCTTCGACGGCCATCGCCTGGCCCGGGAGATCGACTCACCGGACCCGGCGCGACCGCTCCCCTATCTGCGGGAGCGGCCGCTGGTGCCGGTCACCGTGTCCTCCTAGGCGCTCGCGCCTGCAGTGGCAACGCTGCTGCCGGTGCGCTGGCGGACGAGATCCGCGGCCTTCTCGCCGATCATGAACGTTCCCACCATCGGGTTGACGGTGGGCATGGTCGGGAAGATCGAGCCGTCGGCGATGCTGAGGCCCTCGATCCCTCGCACCCGCAGCTGGGGGTCGACCACCGCCAGATCGTCGTTCGCCGCGCCCATCCGGCAGGTGCCGGAGGGGTGGTAGACGGTGTGGTGCACGGCCCGCCCGTACTCCGACAGGTCGCTGTCGCTGGTGATCTTCGGGCCGGGCGCCACCTCGCGCTTGATCCAGCCCTTGAACGGCTCGGTGTTGGCCACCTCGCGAGCGATCTTCAGGCCGTCGACGATGGTCTGCTCGTCGTAGCCGTCGGCGTCGGTGAAGTACCGGAAGTCGAGCGCCGGCTTGATCTCGGGGTTCGACGACAGCAGCCACATCCGGCCGACCGACCGCGATCGGGGGATGTTCGGCGTCATGCAGATGCAGTGCTCGGGCACGGGGTAGCCCAGCCGCTCGGTGTTGAAGGTGAACGGCAACTGGTAGGTGTGGTACATCAGGTCGGGCCGCGGGTCGCCGCCCAGCCTGTTCACGAACAGCGCGCAGTCGGCGTCCATCACTCCCTCGGGTGGCAGCGGGCGGTTGAGCTCCCAGATGATGATCGACTCCGGGTGGTCGAGCAGGTTCTCTCCCACGCCCGGGAGGTCGTGCTGCACCTCGATGCCGAGCTCTCGCAGGTCGTCGGCCGGCCCGATGCCCGACAGCAACAGCAGCCGGGGCGTGTCCACCGACCCGCCGGAGACGATGATCTCGCGCTCGGCGCGGATGGTGCCGTTGTCGGTGTTGACACTGACCGCGCGGCCGTTCTCGAGATTCACGCGGCGCACCCAGGTGTCGGTGAGAACCGTCAGGTTGGGGCGCTTGCCCATGATCGGGTGCAGGTAGGCGACGCTGGACGACGAGCGGATGCCGGTCTCCGGGTCGTAGCCAACGTCGAGGAAGCCCGCGCCGTCCCGGAAGGGCGCGGCGTTCCAGTCCGGGTTGGCCTGCACGCCGGCCGCCTCCGCGGCCGCGGGGATCCAGTCCTTGAGCAGCGGGTTGCGATCCTTCTCGGCGACGATCTGGTGCTTGGTCGGCAGCCGCTCGTAGTACTTCTCCATCCCATCGGGCTCCCAGCCCTCGGCTCCGCGGTCGACCCAGTCCTGCCAGTCGCCGGGCATTGGCTTGAAGAAGATCTGGGTGTTGTGCGACGAGCATCCCCCCAGCACGGCGGCCCGCGAATGGACGATGTGGGCGTTGCCGCGCGGCTGCAGCGTGGTCGTGTAGGCGAGGTCGATCGGCCCTTCCAGCAGGCCCAGCCACCGGCGAAGCTGCAGCACGTCGTCGTAGCCGACGTCCGTCGGGCCGGCCTCGATCAGGCATACCTCGACGTCGGCGTCCTCGGACAGGCGCGCGGCGACCACGGCACCCGCCGTCCCGCCGCCCACCACGACATAGTCATACAACTCTCCCATCACATGCTCCCTGTTCGGGGTCACCGCCGACTCTATGATGCGAGCCGATGGAGGGCAACCATGGCTGAATACCGGATCACCTACTGGCGCGACATTCCGTCGATGGTGACCGCTCGCGAGGAGGGCGGTGCCACCGCCAAGGTGGCGCTGCCGGACCGCTTCCAGGAAGCCATCGACGAGGCGGCGATGAACCTCGGCCTGGCCGGTTCCGACGCCTACCTGGAGGAGTGGCGACATGGCGACTGGGAGGCGGCCGACGGCTCGCCCAACGACGTGGCCGGGACGGTTGCAGCACGGCTGGACGCCGAGAACGACGACGCACGGCTGAAGGAGCTGATGAGCGCATGAGCGGGAAGATCGCCGAGCTCTTGGGGGATCAGAGACCCATCGTCGGTGACGGTGCGATCGGGACGATGCTGCAGGCGGCGGGGCTGATGCCCGGCGCCTCGCCCGAGCTGTGGAACGTCGAGAAGGCAGAGGCCATGCGCGTTGTCCACATGGCCTACGCCGACGCCGGCGCCCGGCTGCTGACCACCAACACCTTCGGCGGCACCCGCCCGCGCTTGGCGCTGCACCACCTCGAGGACCGGGTGCACGAGCTGAACGAGGCCGGCGCCCGCCTGGCCCGCGAGGTCGCCGATCGCTCCGGCCTTCTGGTGCTGGGAAGCATGGGGCCGACCGGTGAGCTGATGGAGCCGCTGGGCACGATGACACACGACGAGGCCAGGGAGCTGTTCGCCGAGCAGGCGGCGGCGCTGGTCGCAGGCGGCGCCGACATCCTGCTCGTGGAGACGCTGAGCGATCTCGGCGAGGCCCGCGCCGCCGTCGACGGCTGCCGCCAGGCCGCCCCCGAGGTGCCGGTCGCCGTGACCATGACGTTCGACGTCAAGCGGCACACGATGATGGGCGTCAGCCCGCAGCAGGCGCTGGACGAGATCTCCGCCATGGACGTGGAGCTGGTTGGCGCCAACTGCGGAAGCGGCCCCGCCGAGATCGAGGACGTGATGACCATCATGTCGGCCCACCGCCCGGACGGCGTGCTGCTGCTCGCCCAGAGCAACGCCGGCCTGCCCGAGCTGGTCGACGGCGAGTTCCGCTACGGCGGCACCCCCGAGGTGATGGCCGGCTACGCGGTCAAGATGCGCGACCTCGGCGTCGATGTGATCGGCTCGTGCTGCGGCAGCACCCCGGCCCACACGGCCGCGATGCGCGCCCGGTTGAGTGTGCCGGCCGCCACCGCCTAGCACACCTCGGCGCGGGATCCGGTGCCGGTCCGGTCGTGATCCGTCACCGAACCGCGTCGCTTCAGCGCCCGCCCCCGCGGCCATCAACGTCACGAACCGCGCACGATTCCGTCACGCCGGCCCAGGAGCCCGGCACGGTGCCTGGCACCGTGCCGGGGTGGGTGCCGGGTTCCGTGCCGGGCACGCGGGCGGGTGGCGCTCGGCGGGTTGAGGCGTCGCGCGGGGGACGCGAGAGCGTGACGGCGGGCGACACGCGACCGGTTGCGGACGGGCGCGCGTGAGTGTCGGCTGAATGTGGCGGAGGGGTGGCGGGCTAGTCGCCGAGCTCGGTGCGGCGCCGGCTGACGTACTCGGCCAGCTGCGACTCCACGCCTCCGTCGAGTGGCGGCTGCTCGTACTCGGTCAGCTTCTGGCGCCAGATCTCGCCGGCGCGTTCGGCCGCGTCACGTCCACCGAGCCGCTTCCAGCGCTCGAAGTTCTCGGTCGACGACAGCAGCGGACGGTAGAAGCAGTCGCGGAACCGCTCGAGCGTGTGCGCCGCGCCCAGGAAGTGTCCGCCAGCGCCCACCTCCTCGTGCGCGCCGAATGCGAGCGTCTCCTCGTTGATCTCCAGTGGCTGGAACTCCTCCTGGAGCATCCGCAGGATCTCGATGTCGACGATGAACTTCTCGTAGCACGACACCAAGCCGGACTCCAGCCAGCCGGCGGAGTGCATCACCCAGTTCGTGCCGGCCAGGAAGGTCGGCATCATCGTCATCAGCGCCTCGTACGAGGCCTGCGCATCGACCGTCTGGCTCGACGTGAACATGCCGCCGCTGCGCCATGGCAACCCGTAGTGGCGGGCCATCTGGCCGGTGCACAGCAGGCCGGTGGCCGACTCGGGGGTGCCGAACGACGGCGAGCCCGACTGCATGTCGGTGTTGGAGAGGAACGACCCCAGAATCACCGGGGTGCCCGGCCTGATCAGCTGGGAGAGGGCGATGCCCGCCAGCCCCTCGGCCAGCTGCTGGGCCAGCGTTGCCGGTATCGACACCGGGGACATCGCTCCCATCAGCAGGAACGGCGTGATCACAACGGGCTGCCCGGCGCGGCAGTACTCCAGCATCGCGGCCAGCATGCGGTCGTCGAATCGCAGCGGCGAGTTGACGTTGATCAGCGAGATCACAGCCGGCGTCTTCTCGATCGCGTCGCGGCCGCCGAACAGGATGTCGGTCATCGCCAGCGTGTCGGCGGCGTTCGGTCCCGAGGTGACCGAGCCCATGTACGGCTTGTCGGTCAGCGTCTGCAGCGTGTACACCATGTCGAGGTGCCGCGAGTCGAGCGGGACGTCGTTCGGCTCACAGATCGTGCCGCCGGCCGAGTCGAGCTCGGGGAACAGCTGCGACAGCTTGCAGAAGTTCTCGAAGTCGTTCATCGTCGCGTCTCGGCGGACGTCGCCCTCGCGCACGAACGGCGGCCCGTAGACCGAGGCGAACGCCATGTTGTCGCCGCCGATGCGCAGCGAGTGGTCGGGGTTCCGGGCCTGGACGTCGAACTCGTGCGGCGCCTTCGCAACCTGTTCGAGCACGAACTCGGGGTCGAGCTTCACCAGGTCGCCGTCCACCTTCTGCCCCGCCTTGGCGAAGTATTCAGCGGCTTCGGGGAGGATGAACTCGACGCCCAGCTCCGAGACGATCCGCCGCCACCCGCGGTCGAGCGTCTCCACAGCGTCCTCCGACAAGATCTCGTAGCGCGGCATCCTGTTGACGAGCATGCATCATCTCCCGTACGATCCGTGTTGTGGAACCAGTGTTCCACATGGTGGGTCAGATTTCAATGCAAGCGCAAACCGGAACCCAGGCCATCGATCGTGCAGCGCAGCTGCTCGTCCTTGTCGTCGAGAACGAGGGCTCGAGCAGCGTCAGCGAGCTCGCGGACGCTGCCGGGCTGCCCAAGAGCACCGTGTCGCGGGCCGTCTCGGCGCTCGAGCGCCAGGGCCTCGTGCAGCGCGAGGGCCCTCGCGGCGGCGTGCGGCCGGGCCCGGTGCTGCTGCGCATGGCGCGCCGCGGGTTCGGCCACGACGACATCGTGGAGCTGTGCGCGCCGCTGATGGAGCGGATCGCCGAGGTCAGCGGCGAGACCGTCGACCTGGCGGTGCCTGTGCCCGGCGGGGTCGAGCAGTATCTGGCCCAGATCGACTCCCGCCACGTGCTGGGCACCACCAACTGGGTCGGTCGCCGGCTGCCGCATCACTGCACCGCCGTCGGCAAGACGCTGATCGCCCACCGGGCGGCCCTGCTGCCGCCGGGCGGCCTCGAGCAGGTGACGCCGCGTACCGTCACCGACCGCGCCCGGCTGGCGGTCGAGCTCGACGATGTGTGCGAGCGCGGCTACGCCACCGCGGTCGGCGAGCTGGAGCCGGGGCTGGTCGCCATTGCGTCCCCGGTGCTGGGCGGCGACGGGCGGGCGATCGCGGCCATTAGCATCTCGGGGCCGGAGTTCCGCCTGACGGCGGACCGGGTCGACGAGTTGGGCGAGCTGTTGGCGAAGGAGACCCGGGCGCTGTCGGTGCGGCTGGGATTCGAGCATCGGAACGAAGGAGCAGCATGACGAACGACGAGATCCTCCAAGGCCTGTTCGACAACACGCTGGTCGGCAACGCGCCGGCGGTCAAGGAGCTGACGGAGCAGGGCCTCGCCCAGGACATGGGCCCGGAGACGCTGCTGTACGACGCCCTGATCCCGTCGCTGGAGGAGGTCGGAGCCCGGTTTGAGCGGGGCGACTTCTTCGTCCCGGAGATGCTGATCGCCGCCCGGGCGATGCAGGGCGCGCTCGACATCCTGCGGCCGCTGCTGGCCGAGACCGGCGCCAAGCCGATCGGCACCTTCGTCATGGGCACGGTCAAGGGCGACGTGCACGACATCGGCAAGAACCTGGTCAACATCATGCTGGAGGGCGCCGGGTTCACGGTGCACGACCTGGGCGTCAACGTGGCACCCGAGAAGTTCGTCGAGCAGGTGCAGGAGCACGAGCCCGACATCGTGGGATTCTCGGCCTTCCTGACCACAACGATGCCGATGTTCAAGGCCAACATCAACGCGCTCGAGAAGTCCGGCCTGCGGGACAAGGTGATCGTCATGGTCGGCGGCGCACCCGTCACCCAGGAGTACGCCGACGTGGTCGGCGCCGACGGCTACGCCGCCGACGCCTCGACCGCCGTGCGCCTGGCCAAGGAGCTGATCGAGCACCGCCGCTCGGCGGTCACCGCGTGAAGCCCGACGTCGCCGATCGCATCCGCGGGTTCGCCGCGGCCGCCAGCCTCGAGATCACGCCCAAGCACGCCGAGCGGCTGGGCGAGGTGGGCGAGCTGCTGCCGGCGGGCACCCCGATCTACGTCACCGCGCTGCCCGGCGCCGACCCCGCCGACGTTGTGCAAGCCGCGGCGCGGATCCGCGCTGCCGGCCACCACCCGGTGCCGCACATCTCCGCCCGGTCGCTGGCCACCCGTGACGAACTGGACGCGCTGCTCGGGCGGCTGGTCGCCGAGGCGGCCGTCGACGACGTGCTGGTGATCGCCGGCGGCATCAAGACGCCGGGCGCCTTCCCGTCGTCGATCGAGGTGCTCGAGTCGGGCCTGCTGGAACGCCACGCCATCCGCCGGGTCGGCGTCGCCGGCCACCCCGAGGGCAGCCCTGACATCGCCGCGGATGCCGAGCGGGAGGCGATCGTGGCCAAGAACGCCTTCGCCGACCGGTCGCAGCTGGAGCTCCGGATCGTCACCCAGTTCGCCCTGGCCGCGGAGCCCTACGTCGCCTACGAGCGGCGGATCCGCGAGTTGGGCAACCGGCTGCCGGTGATGGCGGGGCTGCCGGGCGTGACCTCGCCCGCGACCCTGATCAAGTACGGGCTGGCCTGCGGGATCGGGCCGTCGCTCGAGGTGCTGCGCAAGCAGTCCGGCGGCCTGCTCAAGCTGGCCACCACCCGGCTGTGGAAGCCGGACGGCATCGCCGAGACGGTGGCGGCCTCCACGCTGGCGGATCCCGAGTCCCGGATCGCCGGGTTCCACATGTTCCCCTTCGGCGGCATCGAACGCACCGCCGAATGGCTCGCCGAGCAGCGGGCCGACACGCCCATCCCCGCGTAGCACACGCACTCCGAAAGGCCCTTCATGGACACGGTTCTCGAGTCTCGGACGAAGTCGGTGGTGATCGGCGCAGGCCGGCCCTTCTGCATCATCGGCGAGCGGATCAACCCCACCGGGCGCAAGGCCTTCCAGGCCCAGCTGCAGGAGGGCGACCTGTCCCAGCTCGAGACCGACGTGGCCGAGCAGGTGGCGGGAGGCGCCGACATGCTCGACGTCAACGTCGGCGACCCGCTGGCCGACGAGATCGAGCTGATGCGCCGGGCGATCCCCATGGTGCAGGACATGACCGACCTGCCGCTGGTGATCGACTCCTCGGTGATCGAGGCGCTGGAGGCCGGGCTGGGGGCATACGAGGGTCGCGCGCTGGTGAACTCGGTCACCGGCGAGGACGAGCGGCTGGAGCGGATCCTGCCGATCGTGGCCAAGTACGGAGCGGCCGTGATCGCCCTGGCCAATGATGACGAGATCCCGATGGAGCCCCAGCGGCGGCTGGAGATCGCCCGCAAGATCGTGTCGGTCGCCGGGGACTACGGCATCAAGCCGCAGGACATTGTCATCGACCCGCTGGCCATGCCGGTCGGCGCTGAGCCGCGGGCTGTCAACCTGTTCCTGGAGACGGTGCGGCTGATCCGCGACGACCTCGGGGTGAACATGACCTGTGGCGCTTCGAACACGTCGTTCGGCCTGCCCGGCCGCCACACCCTGAACGGCGCCTTCCTGGCGGTGGCTTCCAGCCACGGGCTGACCAGCGCGATCATGGACGCCCGGTCGAGCGAATGCGTCGAGGGCGTGCGGGCTGCCGACTTCCTGCTCGGCCACGACGAGTGGGGCGCCAGCTGGATCGCCGCCCACCGAGCGAAGCAGGCCGCCGCGGCGGCGGGCTAGAGCGCCGATGGCTGTGGACGAGGCGATCGAGACCGGCTCCGGCCGCGTCCGGCTGACCTTCAAGCCGGACGGCGGCGAGGTGCGCGTGCCGGCGGGCACGACCGTGTTCGACGCCGCCAGCTGGAACGGCATCGCCATCGACTCCACGTGTGGCGGGCACGGCACCTGCAAGAAGTGCAAGGTCAAGCTGCTGGCCGGTGAGCTGCCGATCGACAGCGTCGATCCGCGGGCCTTCTCGACCGGTGAGCTGAAGGAGGGCTGGCGTCTGGCCTGCCGGGCGATCGCCCATCACGACCTCGAGGTGGAGGTGCCGCCGCTTCAGACCCGGCCCAAGGCCGCGCTGGTCGGCGTGGGCCGCCACGTGATCCTGCGGCCGTCCGTGCAGAAGCGCTACGTCGAGCTGGATGAGCCGTCGCTCGAGGACCAGGCCAGCGACCTGGAGCGGCTGCTGGCGGCGATCGACGACCTCGAGCTGCAGGTGGAGCTGGCCGCGGTCAAGCAGCTCGGCCGCACGCTGCGGGCCTCCGACTACAAGGTGACTGCCGTGATCTGCGACGAGGCCCTGATCGACGTCGAGCCTGGCGACACCACCGAGCGCCGGTACGCGATCGCGTTCGACCTCGGCACCACCACCGTGGTGGCAACTCTGCTCGATCTCGGCAACGCCCAGCCGCTGGCGGTGAGGTCGATGCTGAATCGTCAGCAGCCCTACGGCGCCGACGTGATCTCCCGCATCTCGGCCACGATGATGGATCCGGAGGCGCTCGAGCTGCTGCAGCAGCGGGCGCACGAGACGCTACGCGAGCTGACCACCGAGGTGTGCGAGGAGGCGGGGATCCCACCGCGGGAGGTGTACGAGATCGTGGTCTGCGGCAACGTGACCATGATGCAGCTGGCCCTCGGCATCGACCCCGAGCCGCTGGGTATGGCGCCCTTCATCATCACCGCCCGCAGGCTGCCGCCGGCCCGTGCCGTCGACTTCGGCCTGCACGTGCACCCGCTGGCGCCGGCCTTCGTGTTCCCGTCGCTGGGCGCCTACGTCGGCGGCGACATTGTGTCGGGGATGCTGGCTACCGGCCTCACCCGCGACAAGCGGCTGCGCCTGTTCATCGACGTCGGCACCAACTCGGAGATCGCGTTGGGGTCGTCTGAGCGGGTCGTGTCGACGGCGGCTCCGGCCGGGCCCGCCTTCGAGGCGGCGCAGATCCGCTGCGGCATGCGGGCCGCCGAGGGGGCGATCGAGGGGGTCGCCATCAACGGCGACGAGCTCACGCTGGAGGTGATCGGCGACACCGATCCAGTCGGAATGTGCGGGTCGGGCCTGGTCGACGCCGTCGCCCAGCTGGTCGGCTCCGGCCTGCTCGACCACTCCGGCCGGTTCGTCCCCGACGAGCAGGCGCACGAGATGCATCCCGGGATCGCCGACCGGTTGGCGATGGTCGGCCAGGAGCGGGTGTTCGTGCTTGCCTGGCGCGGCGACGACCCGGCGAACTCGGTCTACCTGTCGCAGCGTGATGTCCGCGAGCTGCAGTTCGCCAAGGCCTCGATCGCCACCGGCTGGCGGATCCTGATGAACGAGCTGGGGGTCGAGGATTCCGACGTCACGCAGGTGCTGCTGGCGGGCAGCTTCGGCTCCTACCTGTCGCCCGCCAGCGCCGTCCGCATCGGCCTGGTGCCCAGGATGGCGCTGCCCCGGATCGTGTCCGCCGGCAACGTGGCCGGCGAAGGTGCGAAGATGGCCGCCCTCTCGTATCGCGAGCGAGCCGCCGCCGACGCCATCCTCGAGGAGGTCGAGTACGTCGAGATGTCGGGCCGCGAGGACTTCAACGACCTGTTCATGAACGAGCTGGCATTTCCCGGATGAGCACCCGCCTGGTCGCCTGCGGCGCGCTGGCGCTGCACATCAACGCCATCGCCCGGCGTCGGGGCTGGGACGTCGAAGTGCATCCGCTGCCGCCCGAGCTGCACAACCGCCCCGACCGGATCGCACCCGAAGTGGCGGCGCTACTCGACCGGCTGGGGGAGGGCCCGGCGGCCGTGGCCTATGCGGATTGCGGCAGCTACGGCGCGCTCGACCGCGAGCTGGAGGTGCGCGGCGTCAGCCGGCTGGGCGGCGACCACTGCTACCACGTGTTCGGCGGCGAGGAGGTGCGGCGGGCGATGGCCGAGGAGCCGGGCACGTACTTCCTGACCGACTTCCTGGCCCGCAGCTTCGAGCGCACCGTCTGGCGCTCGCTGGGGCTCGACCGGTATCCGGAGCTCCGCGACGACTACTTCGGCAACTACCGGCGGGTGGTCTGGCTGGCGCAGCAGCGGTCGCCGGAGCTCGAGGCCGCGGCCGAGCGGGCGGCCGCGATGCTGAGCCTGCCGCTCGAGGTGCGCGAGGTGGGCGAAGGCGGGCTGGAGCGGCAGCTGGAACGTCTGATCCTGGGAGGGAGCGATGCGCACACGGGCTGAGGTCGTCATCGTCGGCGCGGGCATCGTCGGATGCAGCGCCGCGTATTACCTGACCCGGATGGGGGTCAGGAACGTCGTCGTGCTCGACCAGGGCCCGTTGGAGGACACCGGCGGCTCAACGTTCCACGCTCCCGGCCTCTGCTTCCACACCAACCCGGGCCGGGCGATGGAGGCGCTGGCGCTGGCGTCCAGCGACATGTACCGCGAGCTCCACACGCCAGAGCTGCCGACCTGGCTCGAGCTGGGCGGCATCGAGGTCGCCACCACGCCTGAGCGGCTGGCGGAGTGCCACCGCCGCCAGGCCTATGCGCTGGCCGTCGGCCTGGAGACAGAGTTGCTCTCGCCGCAGCAGGTGGCGGAGCGGATCCCCCTGGTCGATCCCGACGCGATCCTGGGCGGCCTGCACTCGGCGCGCGACGGGCTGTGCAAGGCGGTCAACGTCTGCACGGTGCTGCGCGCTGCGGCCGGCGACGCGGGGGCGGAGTTCACCGGCCTGACGCCGGTCACGGGCTTCCAGATCGCCGGCGGCCGGGTGCGCGGGGTGGAGACGCCGAACGGCTCGGTCGCCGCATCGACCGTGCTCGTCTGCGGCGGTATCTGGGCCCCCGAACTGCAGCGGATGACCGGTGTCCCGATCCCATTGCAGCCGATGCAGAACCTGTTCGCGTGGACGGCGCCGGTGCCCGAGCTGGCGGGTGAGACGGAGGAGGCCCGCCACCCGATCCTGCGCCACCAGGACCGCTCGATCTACTACCGCCAGCGCTACGACGGCTACGGCATCGGCGTCTACCGTCACGAGCCGCTGCCCATCGACCCTGAGCAGTTCGGCAGCGAGCAGGACGGCCATCGCACGGCGCTCGGCCCGTTCACGCCGGAGCACTTCGGCGACGCCCGTGACGCCACCAACACGCTGTTGCCGTCGCTCCGCGACATCGACCTCGCCCAGCCGTTCAACGGCTTCTTCTCATTCTCGCCCGACGGCTACCCGATCCTCGGCCCCTCGGCCCAGCTCGAGGGGCTGTGGTTCGCGGAGGGCATCTGGGTGACGCATGCCGGCGGCGCCGGCCGGGCCGTGGCCGAGCTGATGACTGCCGGCCGCAGCGAGATCGACATGCGGCAGTCGAACCCCGACCGTTTCCAGCGGTTTCAGACCACCCGCGCCTACGTCCGCGCCCGCGGCGCGCAGAACTACCGGGAGGTCTACGACATCATCCACCCGCTCCAGCAGATGGAGCACCCGCGGGGCCTGCGCACCCTGCCCTACGGGCAGCGGATGGAGGAGGCCGGCGCCGTCTTCGTGGAGAGCGCCGGCTGGGAACGCGCGCAGTGGTACGAGTCGAACGCCGGGCTGCCGGAGCCGCCGGGCGTCCAGCACCGCGATGAGTGGGCGGCCCGCCTGTGGTCGCCCATCATCGGCCGCGAGCACCACGCCACCCGCCAGGCCTGCGGCATCTTCGACCTGACGCCGTTCACCAAGGTCGAGATCGAGGGGCCGGGCGCGGTCGACTGGCTGAACCGGGTGTGCGCGTCCGAGATGGACCGCCCCGTGGGAAAGGTGATCTACACCACCGTGCTCGACGAGTACGGCGGGGTCTTCTGCGACCTCACCGTCACCCGCACCGGTGATCACCGGTTCCTGGTCGTGACCGGCGGCGGCTCTGGCCCGCGCGACGTCGCCTGGCTGCGGCGCCACCTGCCCGAGGGCGGCGGCGTCACCATGACCGACGTCACCTCGGCGACGTCGGTGATCGGCGTGTGGGGCCCCCGCGCCCGCGACATCATCACCCAGGTGTCGAGCGACGACTGGTCGTTTCCCTACCTGGATGCCCGCGAGGTGGAGATCGGCCCAGTGCCGGCGCTCGCCCTGCGGATCTCCTACGCCGGCGAACTGGGCTGGGAGCTGTACACCGCCGCCGAGCACGGCCGCTGGCTGTGGGACACGCTGTTCGAGGCCGGCCGGCCGCTGGGCGCCGCGCCGGTCGGGCTGGGCGCGTTCGACTCGCTACGGGTCGAGAAGGGCTACCGCTTCGCCGGTCAGGACATGCACACCGAGTACACGCCGGCCGAGGCCGGTCTGGGCTTCACCGTCAATCTCTCGAAGTCCGCCTTCATCGGCCGCGAGGCGCTGCTGCGCGAGCGCGAGCAAGGCGGTCCCCGGCGCAGGCTGTGCTGCATGGTGCTCGACGAGCCCGATGGCGCGCCGCTCGGGTACGAGCCGATCCTGGTCGATGGGCGCCCGGTCGGATACGTCACGAGTGCGAACTTTGGTTACACGGTCGGCCGCAGCCTGGTCTACGGCTACCTGCCCAGCGAGCTCGCGGAGCCGGGCACCCGCGTCTCGGTGCGCGTGTTCGACCACGAGCTGGGCGGAGAGGTGAGCTCCGAGCCTCAGTACGACCCCTCGGGCGAGCGTGTCCGTGGCTGACGCATCGACACTGATCCAGGCGGCGATGCTTCCGGCCCCCGGAACGCCGCTGCGGGTGGTGGAGCTCGAGCTGGCGCCGCCCGCGCCCGGCGAGGTGCTGGTCAGGCTGCACGCCAGCGGTGTCTGCTCCGACGACCTGAACGTGCTCGACGGCACCGTCGACGTGCCGGCGCCTGTCGTGCCCGGTCATGAGGGCGCCGGTGTGGTGGAGGCGGTCGGCGAGGGAGTGGGCGACCTGACGGCCGGCGATCACGTCGCCCTCTCCTGGGCGCCCTACTGCGGCCGCTGCGAGGAGTGCCTGCGCGACCTGCCGCACCTGTGCGGGACGGCATGGCCGCTGATGCTGCGCGGCGGCCTGCTCGACGGCACCACCCGGCTGCGGTTCGGCGGGGCGGCCGTCCACCACTATTGCTTCCTCTCCTCCTTCGCCGAGCGGGCGGTGGTGCCGGCTCGCTCGTGCGTGCGGATCCCCGACGACGTCCCCTTCGAGGTGGCCGCACTGCTGGGCTGTGCCGTGACCAGCGGCGTCGGCGCCGTGTGGCGCACCGCCGCTGTGCGGCCCGGCGATCGCGTGGCCGTCTTCGGCCTCGGCGGCACCGGCCTCTCGGCGGTGCTGGGAGCCGTGGCCGCGGGCGCGTCTGAGGTGATCGCGGTCGACGCCCGCGCCGCCCGGCTGGAGGGCGCCACCGAGCTGGGTGCGAGCCGGGTCGTCCGCTTCGAGGGGGAGCCGGTCGACGTCGGCCGGGCGGTCGCCGAGGCCTCGGGCGGAGGCGTCGACTACGCGATCGAGACCACCGGCAGGCCGGT
>Ga0207674_10005863_pt1 | contig 14560 bp, 10 predicted proteins | sample KBSCornC72_FD_184303 | JGI IMG/M metagenome (GOLD analysis project Ga0207674, IMG submission 184303) | Corn rhizosphere microbial communities from Kellogg Biological Station, Michigan, USA - KBS Corn C7-2 (SPAdes) (version 2) | ecosystem: Host-associated > Plants > Roots > Rhizosphere > Soil ... | reverse complement strand
CGAAGCGAGCGAACGCGGCAAGCAGGTAACAGTCGTTATCGAGATCAAGGCGCGGTTTGACGAGGCAAACAATATCGAAGGGGCAAAACAGCTCGAACGCGCCGGAGTGCATGTCGTTTATGGCATTTTGGGACTAAAGACACACGCGAAAACTACGCTTATAGTTCGGCGTGAGGGTGATGAGCTTCGGCGGTACGTTCATCTCGCAACGGGAAACTACAACCCGCAAACATCCGCGGTTTATACCGATCTCGGCCTTCTGACCATAAACGAGGACATCGCCGAAGACGCGACAGAGTTGTTCAATTTTTTGACAGTTTATTCCCAGCGGACCGATTACAAGCAGCTTCTTGTCGCCCCGATAAACCTTCGCGAGCGAATGACCGAGTTGATCAACCGCGAAACCGAAAATGCCCGGAACGGCAAACCGGCAAGGATCATAGCGAAGATAAATCGCCTCGCTGACGCTGGCATCGTCCACGCTCTTTACGAAGCGTCAAACGCGGGCGTGAAGATCGATCTCATTATTCGCGGAATTTGCACATTGCGGCCCGGCGTTCCGGGAATGTCTGAAAACATTACAGTTCGCAGTATCGTCGGCCGCCTGCTCGAACACAGCCGCGTTTACTATTTTGAAAATGCCGGTGCCAACGAGCTTTTTATGGGCAGCTCCGACTGGATGCCGCGAAACCTTGACCGCCGCGTCGAGGTTCTGACCCCGATAATTGATCCCGATATCAAGAGATACTTAAAGGATGAATTCTTGCCGACCTATCTGCGCGACACCGCGAAATCGGCACATCTGATGCCGGACGGTAAGTACGAACGCCGCCGTCCGCTGGCTGGCGAAGAAGCCTTTGACGCTCAACTCTCGTTTCAGGGGACTTCGAACATTATAAAGTTTGATGAACATCATTAAAAAATGAATATGAACATGGGAGGGCACTATGTCGAATCGCAATAGGGTCATCAGATTCCTTTTACTTTTAACTATATTTTCACTCGGGGCCGCCGGGACGTTTGCGCAAAAGGGGCAAAAGGAAAAGGAGAAAACTGCGGCCGATTATCCTCAGGCCAAGCCGCTCTTATGGGAACCGGTAAATATATCCGGACAGGATCTTTTCAACGGTCCTGGCGGAACTCAGATGAAGCCCAACCTCAGCAATATAACCTTTATCGAAGAGGACAAGTCCGGCCACAATAAGAAATATCGGATCAAAGACGGCTCAGGTCGCGAGTGGGTCGCGAAACTCGGTGACGAAGCTCAGCCTGAAACGGTTGCGGTGAGATTGTTGTACGGACTCGGCTACAAAACCGAGATCAACTATCTTGTCCCATCGATCACAATTCCAGGCAAAGGAACATTTAAGAATGTTCGTCTCGAGGCACGCCCCGCTGGTGTTAAGAGATTGGATGAATGGAAATGGGGCGACAATCCGTTTGTCGGCACGAACCAGCTTCAGGGTCTAAAGATAATGATGGTCTTTCTCACGAACTATGACCTCCTGGATATGCAAAACAAGGTTCTTTACGTCAAGGGCCCAAACGGAGGAGAACTTGATTACGTTATCAGCGATCTTGGCTCGACGATCGGCAAGTTTGGCAATAACAACCTTCCTATATTTTTTCGTCTCGGACGTAAGACGAACGATCCCGAAGCCTGGAGTAAAGCCGGGTTTATAAAGGGTGTGGAAAATGGGCAGCTCAAAATGGATTATACGGGCGGAAAAAGTCGCGGCATCATGGAAAACATTACCGTCGAGCAAGGTCGTTGGCTATATAACCGTCTTTCTCGATTTGACGATCGTCAGATCGAAGATGCGTTCCGCGCTGCTAACTATTCGCCACAAGACGTAAAACTGCTGACCAGAGCCGCAAAGGAACGAATTTCGGCGCTCGGCGAAGCAACAAAAACGGCTTCACAAGCGGACGCGAAATACTAATGTCACAAGACACTAAGCCCGCACACGCTGAATGATCTTCCCCCATTATTGTTAAGGAGGGCGATTTTTACATGCTTAAGCTACAAAGATTCGGTAAAGCGGCGGTTCTGTTGTTAATTTTACTTCTTGTCATTTCTGCTGATGCGCAGAAAAAGAAATCCAAAAATAAAGATGCTCTTCCACCGGGGAAACCGGTCATGTGGAAATCGGTGGACATTTCGCATAGAGACCTGTTTCTGGGACCAGGAGGCGACGCAATGCGCCCCGATCTCAGCAAGGTTACGTTCATTAAAAAGGAAACAGGCGGTTATAACAGAAAATATCGAATCAAAGACGGATCCGGACGCATCTGGGTCGTTAAATTTGGCAGAGAGGCAAAACCGGAAACCGCAGCCACACGTTTGCTGTGGTCATTGGGCTATCAAACTGAGATCAATTACTGGGTTCCCGAAATAACGATACCGACGGTAGGAACATTAAGAAACGTTCGGCTTGAGGCCAGGCCCGATAATATTAAACGATATGACGGATGGGACTGGAGACGTAACCCGTTCAGCGGAACGAACGAACTTCAGGGACTGAAAATAATGATGGTCCTTTTTAATAACTGGGACATAGGACCTTACAACAATAAGATCTTTTACGATAAAAGGACAGGTGAACTTCGATACGGACTCAGTGATCTGGGCGCGACGTTCGGAAAACTTGGAAGTAACAATCTACCGATATTCTGGCGGCTTGGTCGAAGCATTGGCAAGCCGAGAGGTTATGCCCGAACTCATCTTGTAAAAAGCGTTAAGAACGGCAGGGTCAAGCTGGCTTATAAAGGAAAGTCCGCATCGATATTCAAGGATATCACCCCGGGACAGGCCCGTTGGCTCGCAGATCTGCTAATGCAGCTCGACGATGGACAGATCGAGGACGCCTTTCGTGCGGCAGATTATTCGCCGGGCGAGATCGAAATTCTTACACACGCGGTAAGAAGCAGGATAATGGAGTTGGATAGAGCGGCCTCGGCCGAGCGTTTTGCGGAAAAATAAAAGTCGGTTACCTGAAGCGATAAGTTATAGCTGGTACACCATTAATCTATGATCAACCGAAAAACTGGCGTTGTATCCGTGGCGTTATTTGCGGCGATTCTTATCGCCGTGTTCCTGCATCACGTTTACGGTAGCGGAGCCGGCCTTGCCCGTGACGCAGATGACGCAAATACACCGGCTAAAACCGCTCAGGCTTCGCCCGCAAGCGCGCAAAATCCCTTCCCGATACAGTCAGGTACCGATAATTCAGTTACGGGTGAAGCGAAAACATGGGCCGAAGATGCTCTAAGCGTGTTCGGCCGTTTACTGTTGGCGGTTTTGCTGTCGTCCGTTCTTGCGTTTCGACCTCGCCAGAACGTTCCGCTGTTTCGCAGAAGCCTCTTCGTTTCGCAAACTCAGATACTGCTTTCCGTCGTGGCGGCGGCGTTGATGATGATCGTAGGCGACAATACGGCGCGTGCATTTGCGATATTTGCGGCTGTATCGTTAGTGCGTTTCAGAACGAATATCCGCGATCCCAAAGAAATTACCGTGTTGCTGATCAGTCTTGCACTTGGCCTTGCGGCGGGGGTCGGCCGTTGGGAGCTTGGTATAGCCCTTTGTATTTTCGCTCTGGCTTTGCTGTGGCTGCTCGAATATAACGAAAAGGAACAGGTCTTTCGCTCGATGGAGCTTACCGTCAAATCTCGCAACCCCGACCATACGCAGAATATGCTCAAGAAGCTTTTCCGAAAATACAAACTCGATGCCGAGGTACGTGAGATCAAGCCGGTGGATGAAAAGGACGATCTTGGCGAAATCGTTTATTATCTGAATCTGAGATTGAGTCTGAGCACTGATTATTTAAGCGACCGGATCATGAGGTTCGATTCCAAAAATGTTGAAGGAATCCAATGGTCACAGAAAAAAGGTGCAACCGACATCTACCAATAAGAAAAGGCGGGACAAGACCCGCCGTCATCAACAAGGAATGAGATCAGTGTTAGTTTGACCGAGCGCCGGCTGCGCGAAGACTTCCTGACGCCTCGGCTTTAGCTGCCGACACCTTGCTCTTTTGCAATTTTTCCGAGTAATTCTTCACATAGCTCTTAAGGGCGCCATGGACAAGGCCGCTTGAGAAGTTATAGTTCTTCATTTCCTTATAAGCTGTGTCATAGTCCCAGCCGTATTTGGTCATGCGATAAACCGCGGCGGTGATCCCCGTCCGGTGAATTCCAGCCTTGCAGTGAACATAAAACTTACCAGTTGCCGGATCGTTTGCGATCTTCAAAAATTGCGCGACGTCTTCATCGTCCGGGGTCTTCCAACCGCTCATCGGCAGATTGATGTACTTGATGCCAACTGCCTCGGCATCTTTCTTTTCGTAGTCCGTCGGGTCGTTACGCAGATCGATTATCGTTTTGATACCCAGATCGGCTAGCGATTTGTAATCTTCTGGCTGGGGCTGCGCTCCGCGATAGTAATTTTCGTCCATCTGGCCGAAATTTCCTATCTTTATATTTGGGAATGTGCTGGGTGATGTGGGTGTTGTAAATGCGTTGTTAACTGCGGCAGCTACTGTTTTTGCGGCTCCGTCTGTTGAACTCGCCGCAATTGTTGCGGGTCCGGTTTGGGCTGATGTGAAGGCCGCGAATGCGATTATGGCCGCAAGCGACATTGAGAATGAGCGTAGAAGAGATTTTACCATTTTGTTCCCCCGTTTCGAGACCGAGTCTCGACCGGATTGTGGTACTCTAACTCGTTCTCTTATTCGTTTTTCTAAACTGTTTGAGCAGGCATTTGCAAGCAACGGTTGGGTCGATTTTTTCTGGTCTGCTCAAAGTGACGTTATTAAGAAGCATAAATTTTTGTAGCCGTTGCCATAAAATTTCCCGATCAATGAATACGAGCGATAAATCCCTTTATATCCCGCCGGCCGCCTATGTTTTTCTGGGTGTTTTTTTGTGGAGCACCGGCGGGCTTTTTATCAAATTGACCTCCCTCGACGCATATCAGGTTACGTTCTTTCGCTCGCTCCTTGCGGCAGTAACAGTAGCTATACTTACACGAAAACACGGCTGGAAAATAAACGGTTTCGGCTTGCTAACCTCTATTTTTTACGCCGTGCTGCTGTTTTTGTTCGTTTGGGCAACAAAGAAAACAACGGCGGCAAACGCCATTTTTCTCCAATATACGGCGCCGATCTATATTCTGGTCCTTGCTCCGTTTTTTATAGGAGAAAAATTTCACCTCCGTGATCTATTGACCGTTATTCTGTGCATCGGCGGAATGAGCCTGTTCTTCGTCGGCAAGCTTGAGATCGCCGATTACCAGGGCAACATTGCGGCGCTCGTATCGGGTTTGTTTTACGGTCTTTATGTAATGCTGCTGAGGCACGAACGCGGCAAGGGAATGAATCCGACGATCGCCGTAATATATGGTAATTTCCTGCTGGCTCTGGTTACCCTGCCCGCAGGTGTTTCGGCGGTGCCGGTAATGACTTGGTTCGACCTGCTATGCGTGAGTTTTTTGGGAATAATCCAGATCGGCGTGGCGTATATCCTTTTTATAAAAGGCGTTACGCTCGGCACGCGGCCGCTGGATGCGAGTATAATCGGCTTTATCGAGCCTTTGCTAAACCCAGTATGGGTGTTCTTCTTCTATGGCGAACGGCCGTCGAACTGGGCCGTTCTCGGAGGTGCTATTATCATTGCAGCCGTAATGTTCCACACTCTCCGGCAATATTCAAGAAGAAACGGCGTGGTCGAAAATCTCGCCTGAAATACATAAGCAATTTGCAACCGTTTCATAAGCTTTATTAATTTCTCGATTCTTTTAACATTTAGCTAATATCGTGATAAACTTGGCTTATAGTCCTTAAAACGAACGCTATTATTCGTTTATCTTCTTTAACTTAATTTAACCGTTTCCTTTGAGAAATTCTTTGGAGAACTATATATGCCTGATCTTAATATTCCTGCAAATATAAAAAATAAAGAACTTATCCGCTGGGTTGCCGAAATCGTCGATCTCTGTAAACCCAACGCCGTCCATTGGTGCGACGGCTCCGATGAAGAATCGGCCCGCCTGTCCGCCGAAATGGTCGAGAGCGGAACATTTATAAAACTTAACGCGGAAAAACGTCCCAATTCATTTCTTGCTCGCTCTCACCCCTCGGACGTTGCACGCGTCGAAGACCGCACCTATATCTGCTCGCGAGCCAAAGGCGACGCCGGCCCAACCAACAACTGGATGGCCCCGGCGGAAATGAAGGCGACGCTGACACCGAAATTTGACGGTTCGATGCGTGGCCGGACCATGTACGTTATCCCGTTCTGCATGGGACCGCTCGGTTCGCCGATTTCGCAATTCGGCGTGCAGATTACCGATTCGCCCTACGTCGTCGTCAATATGAAGATAATGACGCGAATGGGCAACAAAGCGATCGACGCCCTCGGCAGCGGAGATTTCGTTCACTGTCTGCATTCGGTCGGAATGCCGCTCGCCGATGGCCAAAAAGATGTTCCCTGGCCATGCTCGCCCGACCCCAAGGACAAATACATCGTCCATTTTCCTGAAGAACGGCTGATCTGGAGCTACGGCTCCGGTTACGGCGGCAACGCGTTGCTTGGTAAAAAATGCCTTGCGTTGCGTATAGCCTCGAACCTTGGCCGTGAAGAAGGCTGGCTCGCCGAACATATGCTCATTGTCGGCGTAAAATCGCCGGACGGCCGCAAAGATTATGTCTGCGCAGCATTCCCGTCGGCCTGCGGCAAGACAAATTTTGCCATGCTCATTCCGCCCAAGCCGTTTCAGGATGAAGGCTGGAAGGTGACGACAGTCGGCGATGACATCGCCTGGATCAAACCGGACGAACACGGAAAACTTTACGCGATAAATCCCGAAGCCGGCTTCTTCGGCGTGGCTCCCGGAACCAACTACAAAACCAATCCCAACGCGATGGAATCGATCAGGGAAAACACGATCTTTACGAACGTGGCATTAACCGACGACGGCGATGTTTGGTGGGAGGGGATGGATGGCGAACCGCCCGCACACGCCATCGACTGGCAGGGCAACGATTGGACGCCGGCAAGCGAAACAAAAGCCTCGCATCCGAATGCGCGGTTTACGGCATCAATCACGCAATGTCCCGTTGTTGACGAAGATTTCGACAACCCGAAGGGCGTTCCGGTTTCCGCATTCGTATTCGGCGGCCGGCGCAACAGTGTTGTTCCACTCGTTCAGCAGGCATTTAACTGGACGTTCGGCGTTTACTCGGCCGCGACGATGGGTTCCGAAATGACCGCAGCGGCTTTTGGCAACATCGGCGAGGTGCGCCGCGACCCGTTCGCGATGCTTCCCTTCTGCGGATATCACATGGGCGATTATTTCAGCCACTGGCTCGATTTTGGCCGCCGCATTCCGAATCCGCCGCGAATGTTCACTGTCAACTGGTTTCGCAAGGACGAAAACGGCAAATTCGCCTGGCCCGGCTACGGCGAGAATATGCGCGTCCTGAAATGGATCGTTGAACGCGCACGCGGCGAAGCCGCCAGCGTCGAAACTCCGCTCGGCTGGATGCCGAAATACGAAGATCTCGACTGGCGCGGGATCGATTTCACACGCGAGCAGTTTGACGCCGTGATGAACATCGACCGCGATATGTGGATCAAGGAGATCTCGATGCACGACGATCTGTTTTTCAAGCTCTACGACCGCCTGCCCAAGGAGATGACGTTCATCCGCGAGCTGCTCGTTTCGAGCCTGTGGCGCTCCGCCGAAGAAGGCCTCGCCGCTCCGCGAGCCGAACCTGCGCTTCCTTTAAAAGCTGCAGGAAAAGGTGAATAAGTTAGACCACCTGCGTCAGGAGGTGGTTTCTGATAATAAATTGTCTCGAGCTTATCGTTTTGACGATCAGCCGGTAGAACGGGCGTTAGAATTTCCCCCCGGGCTCCGTGTGCCCGAGGGTAACCTTCAAAAACTCATTAAGCCCGTTTAACGGGCAACAGAGGTCCGTCGCTATCATCGATAGCTCTACATTCTGTGATAACTCGAGCCCACTCACGAGTAGCGCTTTTGAACGTTCCTCATCCTCATAACTTCTTCATAAAAATTTCAGCGTTTCCTAAGTACGCTCTTACTTGATTCTCATTAAACTTTCTTTACTAGCGAAAAAGGGAGAAAGTCGAATGGAAGCAAAAACGAATTCTTCACACGGGCACGCGATAGTGATCGGCGGCGGCATTGCAGGACTGCTGGCGGCGCGCGTTTTGTCCGATTTTTATGGCGGAGTCACGATCATCGAAAAAGACCGCCTTTACAACGATCATGAACCGCGTCGAGGCGTCCCTCAGGGACGCCACGCTCACGGCCTGCTTGCCGGCGGACTGCGGGTTGTTGAAGACTTGTTTCCCGGCATTTCACAGGAACTGAGAGATGGCGGCGCAGTTCCCGCCGATCCCCTCAACGACGGAACATGGTTTTTCGAAGGCGGATGCCTGAAAAGAAAACCGAGTGACACCACCGCAATAATGATGAGCCGCCCGTTTTTCGAAAGCGTCGTGCGGCGTCGAGTGCGCGCATTGGCAAATATCAGTTTTGTCGAAAATTCACCCGTTCGCGAACTGCTCTGCCGCGATGGCCGCGTGACCGGTATTCGGACAGACCTTGCGCCGATAATTGCGGATCTTGTTGTGGATGCTTCAGGTCGGGGCTCCAACGTCCCGCGGTGGCTTGCATCGCTTGGGTTCGACGCTCCAACCGACGAAAGGATCAATGTACATCTAACTTACACGACGCGGCTTTTCCGCCGCGATCCGCAGGCGTCCGGCGATAAGTTTGCCGTCATTCCGCCAACGCCTGCCGGCAAACGCGGCGGCGTGTTGCTTGCGCAGGAGGACAATCGCTGGATCGTGACACTCTTCGGCCATTTTGGAAACGAAGCTCGGCCCGACCTTCCAGGTTTTCTCTCGTACGCAAAAAGTCTGCCCTCGAGCATTATCTACGATAAGATCCGCAACACCGTACCGCTTGACGAAGGAACAATGATGCGTTTTCCAACCAGCATCCGCCATCGTTACGAACGCCTTAACCGGTTTCCCAAAGGTTTTCTGGTATTTGGCGACGCCATATGCAGCTTTAATCCAGTCTACGGACAAGGAATGTCCGTCGCTGCCCTTCAAGCCAAAGTGCTTCGGGAAGAATTAGCGGAAGCTAACCCGGAGTTTGCAATGCGATTTTTTGAAAAAGCCGCGGCCGTTATCGACAATCCGTGGAATATCGCGGTCGGCGGCGATCTGCGAATGCCTGAAACGAACGTGCGCCGCGGCATCGGCGTCCGCCTTATGAATTATTATCTAAGTATGCTGCACAGGCACGCCCACCGTGACGCCGAAGCCGCATCTGCATTTCTTCGCGTCGCTCAGTTGATAGACTCTCCGTCATCGCTTATGTCGCCAAAGATCGCGCTTCGGGTGCTGCTCGGAAACCTGCTCCCGCGACGAATCGGTGTGCCAAAACAGAAGATCAGTGCGACGACGTGCGAACCCATGCCGTCAATGGACACAAGCGTCGGATAAATTCGATCACTAAAAAACTTGTGAACTACCCGTGAAAGGCATAATCTGAATTTAATGAAAACCAAGGAGGTAACTCATGTTAACCAAAGCCCTTGCGGTAAAACTTGTCGCCAAACCCGGTCGCGAAGCCGACGTTGAGGCCTTTCTTAAGAGCGGATTGGATCTCGTAAACGAGGAACCGCTGACCGTCACCTGGTACGCGGTAAGATTTGACGACGGCACATACGGCATTTTCGACTCGTTCGAGGCCGACGAAGGCCGCGACGCTCATCTTAACGGCAAAGTCGCGGCGGCGTTAATGGCAAAGGCGGCCGAACTGCTTGCCGAACCGCCAAAGATCGAAAAGGTAGATATTCTCGCGGCAAAAACTGCGTCGGCAGCCGGTAGAGGCTCCGTCGCTTGAGAGAACTCGCTGCCTAAATAACACACACGGATTTTGTACGGAGCCAAGAATGGATGGATTCGCCTGTGGTTTTAAGATTTTTGGGTTACCGCTGTCTCATGCACACAACGCTTGATGATCTATGCAACGCCCTTCAAAATGAGCCAGCCGGCTTCGCCGACGTTCTTTGAAAATACTCAAACCTTCTCTGATCAATAACAATACCTTACCGATCGCATATAATCCGCTACAAGCTAACGTTATCTCTGCTATTTCGAACATAACATTTTTGATTTTCGTATAAGCCTTGTATCCTTATATTAAAGAATACATTGATAAATTTCACGGAAAGATACCTGGAGAATTAGGATGTTAAGCAATAAGTTTTTCGTCATCATTTTATTGGCAGCCGTTCTGTTTATCGGCGGATGCAAAACAGGCTTGCTTGGAGACGGTGCGGGTCCCACGATCCAGCAGCCGCAGGCACCCGCGCCGGTCGTGATTGACGGCGTTCGAACCTCTTATGCCGATGTCGTGGAAAAAACCTCACCCGCCGTTGTGCGGATCGAGGCCGAGCACAAAACCAAGGCTCAGTCCCCCCAACTCCCTCTTGGCAACGACGACTTTTTCCGGCAATTTCAGCTTCCTCAGCAACAGCGTCCGCAGATCGAACGCGGCCTCGGTTCGGGGGTCATCGTCAGTGCGGACGGAACGATCCTGACAAATTATCACGTAATCGACGGTGCGGAAAAAATAACCGTTTCGACAAACGATAACAAATCGTTCGAAGCAAAAGTCATAGGCTCCGACCAGCCGAGCGATTTGGCAGTGGTCAAGATCGAGGCTCAAAACCTCCCATATCTGACGCTGGGAAATTCGGATAACGTTCGCGTCGGCGACATCGTTCTCGCGATCGGAAATCCACTGGGCATCGGACAAACGGTAACGGCCGGCATCATCTCGGCAAAGGGCCGCCGAACGGGCCTCAGCGACGGCGGGATCGACTCGTATCAGGATTTTCTTCAAACCGACGCCCCCATTAATCGGGGTAATTCGGGCGGAGCTCTCGTCAACCTTAGCGGAGAGTTGATCGGTATCAATTCGCAGATCCTTTCATCACCGGGCAGCGCCGGTGGCAGCATAGGTATCGGCTTTGCTATTCCCTCGAACATGGCCAAATCTGTGATGGACCAGCTTTTGAAAGACGGCAAAGTTCATCGCGGTATGCTTGGCATAAATATTCAGAACATTACGGAAGATGCCGCAAAAGCCCTGGAGCTTAAGGATACCGAAGGCGTGCTCGTCAGCAATGTTCGTTCAGGCAGTGCCGCCGAAAAGGCGGGTTTGAAGCGAGGCGATGTCATTGTCGCCATTAATGGAGAAAAGATAGAGGACAGCAACGTGCTTCGTAACAAGGTGGCCGGAACCCTGCCTGGAACTGACATCAAGTTAACCGTTCTGCGTAACGGCAGCACCGAAGAGCTGACGGCAAAGCTCGACGAATTTGACGCGAACCAGGCGCGAAATAATAGTTCCGATACGGGCGATAATGACAGCGATTCAGGTAAAGGAGCCCAGAACGGAAAACTCGGCCTGACGCTACAGCCGCTGACGCCTCAGATAGCGAAGCAGTTAAATGTGCCGGAAGGAATTGATGGGCTGGTCGTAACAGACGTCGATCCTTCAGGTGCGGCCGCGGACGGCGGCGTAGGCCGCGGTGATGTGATCTCTGAGATTAACCGTCAGCCGGTCAAGTCACTACAGGACGTGCAGGCCGCGATCGCAAAATCCGGCAACGGCCCGGTGCTTTTGCTGGTGACGCGACAGGGACAAACGGTTTATCTGACCGTAAGGCCCGAATAGATACATCTGGTTTTGGCTGTTTGAAAACCAGGTCCCTACCGGGAGGTTCCGAGGCGCCGGCGGCTCGGGGGCGCTGTTGAATCGCGCTTGATCAGATACGTCGGGATACGGATCTCGACGCCTTGTTGATGTGATCGGTCTACCGTAAGCATCAGCGCTTCGACGGCCCGCCGACCGATTTCCACGCGCGGCGAACAAACGGTCGTCAACGCCGGCTCGGACAAAGACGCAAACGAAATGTCGTCAAAACCAACGATCGAAATGTCTTGCGGAACGTGAAGACCGGCCGCTTTAAATTCCTGCATCGCACCAAGCGCCATTAGATCGTTGGCAACCACAACCGCCGTCGGAAGAGTTTTCCCCTCGAGAATCTGGCTGGCAGCCAGCCGCCCCCCTTCAAATCGAAAGTCCCCCTCGTAGATCTTGGGACGCGATGCTTCGGGCAGATGGCGTTTCATCGAATTAAGAAACGCCTCCCGACGAACCCGGGCGGAGTGTATTTCGTGAGCGCCGGCTATGTGGACAATGTTTTTGTGTCCGAGGGACACCAGGTGCTGTACCGCTTCGTCGATTCCAACCGCATAATCAAGAATAATATTACTCATCTTCTCGCCGACTATACCCAGATCGTGAAAAACGATACTCGTTTTTTTTCGTTTTGCCTCTTCGATCAATTCTTCATCGAATTCGGCGATCATCAGGATTATTCCCGCAACCTTCATCTGAATCAGCCGCCGGACGTACTCGACGGAGCGGTCCGCTTCATAGTTAGTGTTAAGCAATATCAGGTTGTACCCGATCGCGAAAACAGCAGCTTCGATGCTTTTTATGATCTCGGGAAAAAACGGATTGGAGATGTCCGAGACCAGAAGACCGATGATCTTGCTTCGTCCCAGCGCGAGCATTTGGGCATGGGCGTTCGGATGATAATTAAATTTTTTTATCGCTCGCTGGACCTTTTCGCGAGTTTCATCCGTTACGTATTTCGTGTTGTTGATTACGTGCGAGACGGTAGCCGTCGAAACGCCTGCTTCGCGTGCTATATCTTTTATCCGCATATTTTAACGGAGCTAGTTTAATTCAGCGTAGAGGTTCGGTCAATTAACAGAAGCATCGCACCTCTAGAAATTAAACCGGTCTATATTATCCTTGTTAAAAATGAACGGCTTTCCAAGCCGCACTTCGTCACCGACGACGTCGATGTCATTTAATCGTCCCGCCTCTATTTTTGTGTCGCCTTTTTTTAACGTGCCATTGCTAAGCGCAGCCGCAGTATAGACGGTCAAATAGCCCAGATCGACAGTATTCCACAAAACGATGCTATCTATCGCACCGTCTTTGATATACTGCTTGCACATGTTGGGAAGAGAAAGTCCCGTGACCTTGACGTCTTTCCTACCCGACTGCTTCACTGCCTCTGCAATTCCGGGAACGGCCGGCGCCGCAATTCCCATGATTAGTTTTACGTTCGGATACACTTTTAGTACGTTCTGCGTTTCGGCGAATGCTCTGTCACGATCGCCCTCGCTGGGCTGAATCGCGACCAGCTTGATCTCAGGATATTTCTCGGCAAGGCGCTGATTGATATATTTGATCCATTCATTCTGATTTGCCGCACTCAGCGACGCCGTGATGATTGCAAATTCGCCCTTACCTCCCATTATTCGCGCTGCCTCGTCCGTCAGGGTCTCACCGATCCCTTGCGGTGTCGCCTGATTTATCAGAAAGTCGCGAGCATCTTTTTCCGCATCGGCATCCCATGTCAGGACTTTGATCCCTTTCGCGCGCGCTTTTCGCAGTACGGTCGAAATGCCCTCTTTATTTTCTACGCTGACGGCTATAACATCGACGCCGCGCGTGATCCATGCTTCGACCACTTCGTTTTGCTTGACCGGATCCAGGTCGGTCGGCCCATCCCATAAAAGCTCGACGCCAAGCTCCTTGGCCGCTTCTTCGGCTCCTTGTCGGCAACTTATAAAATACGGGTCGCCTTTGGCTTTGGGCATCATCGCGATCACGATCTTCTTGCCAGCCGGTTGTCCATTCACCGGTTGGGGGTTAGTGACTGTTACAGATCCTTTTTCTTCCCTGATCGATCGAACGAGCAGCCAGTTGGTTCCCGCAACGATCAATGCCGCAACCAAAATGACAGCAGACAAAACACCAATTTGCCAATTCTTCACCTCGAATTCCTCCTCCGTAACTTGTTGAGAAAGCCGTCCGGTCTTTGCTTTTCTGGATAAACGGTCAAGCAAAATTGTTGCGATCAACAATACGCCGGTCAGAATGCCGGCAAGCTCTGCAGGTTGTCCGCTAAGCCTGAGCCCGTTTTGCAACGTCACGATAGCAAACAAGCCCAATACCGTTCCAAACACAGTTCTTCGGCTGCCAAAGATTGACGCTCCCCCGAGAACAACCGCTGTGATCGCCATTAGCTCATAACCAGTACCGGCATCGGATTTAGCCTGTCCAAGATGGGCCACATATATTACACCTGCTAGGCTCGAAGCAAAGCCCGAAAGACAATAGGCAAAATTTAGCCGCCGCCTAACCTTAATCCCGGCGTAGCGGGCGCCCTCCTGTGAAAACCCGATCGCGTAAAACGACCGCCCAAATGCGGTTCGATGCAGCCACCACCAAACGACAACAATCGCCGGAAGCACAAAGAATAATTGCGTGGGAATTACGCCGCCGATATAGCCTTGACCCAGAAACAAAAAGGACGGAGAAAATCCAGCATAATTCTCTACGCCGTGCGTGAGACCTTCCGCG
>Ga0207674_10005862_pt1 | contig 14561 bp, 20 predicted proteins | sample KBSCornC72_FD_184303 | JGI IMG/M metagenome (GOLD analysis project Ga0207674, IMG submission 184303) | Corn rhizosphere microbial communities from Kellogg Biological Station, Michigan, USA - KBS Corn C7-2 (SPAdes) (version 2) | ecosystem: Host-associated > Plants > Roots > Rhizosphere > Soil ... | reverse complement strand
GGTCGGGTCGGCGCTGAGGTCGAAGGGGCTGGTTGAGCGCCGCGGCCGCCGCGACGGCAATCGGGTTCTCTACTACGTGTGGGTCGACCCCGCAGCGAAACGAGCGGCGCGCGACGCGGGCGAGTTCCCGGAGGGCTACTAGATGGCCTGGAACGACGAACGCCCCGGAGGGCGCTCAGTCGGTGCGGCTAGAGGCAGAGACTTGTCACGGTTCCTGCATGGCCGCAACGCTGTCGAGAGCTGCAACCCATCGGTCGTTCGAAGGCGCCTGTGGAATGCCGCCCCAGCAAGGGCCGCTGCGCTGTGCGTTACGCAAAACGTTCTCCTTGATCTGAGCGATTACTTCCGAGTGATCGCCTTCTTCTTCTCTGACCCAGGGCGAGAAGTCGCTCCTGAAGAAGAGACCGCATCGCGTGCAACGAGCGTCGCCGCGAGCATGGCCGAACCCGACTCGCCCCATGCGAAGTGTGTTCTGCCGTTCGTCCTCGATGGTCACTCGGTTCGGCTCGATCTCGATGTTCCAATCGCCAAGTTCGTGCTGGGGCAAATCGGTCTTGAAAGCGGCCAGCATCCGGCGCAGTTCGTGGATTTCGGCGGGGCTGAAGTTCTCCATCCCAAACCTCCGTGCAGTAGGAACCGTGACAACTCGGAGCCTACCGGAGTGGCCGCGTGACCGCGTTCCTGATCGGCCCGGTCGGATTCCAATACCTCCCCGACGGCGACGACCCCGGCACCGGCCAACTCCGCATCACCCTCGACGGACAGCAGGTCGAGCTCGAACTAAGCCGGGAGCAGTACGACGAATTCTGGAAAGAAGCCGGGCCATGAAACCTGCCCTGCCGCTCGCCGACATCCTCGAGAAAGACTGGCAACGCACCGTCACCGACCTCGCGAAACAACTCGGCTGGCGGATCTACCACACCCACGACTCCCGCAGATCCGCGCACGGGTTCCCCGACCTCGTCCTCGTCCGCGACCGAGACCGCGTCATCTACCTCGAGCTGAAACGCGAAAAGACGAAGCCCACCCCCGAGCAGGTCGCGTGGATCCGAGACCTCATCGGCGCCGGCGCAGAAGCCTACATCGCCCGCCCCAGCGACCTCGAGCAGCTCGCGCAGATCCTCGCGTCGCGCTCCTACCCCGACGGCGCCTACGAGCTCGAGACAGCCACACGGCGAGAGATCGCCGCCTAGCCCCCAACCGAAAGGAACGAAGCAGCGTGACCGCAGAAGCCGCACCGCCCAAAACGAAGACACTCACCGAGTACGTCGTGCTCCGCGAGAACACCTCCGACCCGAACTCCGCGAACACGCTCGCCGGAACGCACTCGGTCGTCAAGACGCTGAGAGCAACATCGGCCAACGACGCGATCAAGCAAGCGGCCGGGAGCAAGGAAGGCGTCTACCGCGCCATCCCCGCCCGCAGCTTCAAGCCCGTCAAGGTCACCGTCCACACCGAAACCACCATCCGGCTCGGATAGACCCGTTGGCGAACGGGGTCGAACGGCAGCCGTCACCGGCAGGCAGCGCAGCGCCACCAGGCGACTACACGTCGTGGGACGAATACATGGCCGACGTCGAACGCGCGGACGTTCGCTCCGGCGACCGGTTCGAGCGCGTCGTGCTGGAGACCGAAGCCCGACGCCGAGCCGACTACGAAGCCAACCACGAGCTCAGCCTCGAGATCGGCAAAGCGATGCAGCTCGCGCCGAACACCATCGTCTTCCGGGCGCTCCTCGACGGACAGCAAGTACCGGTGTCCGCGCTCGACCAGCACTGGGCACGGCGCTACGGCCTCATATGGAGCGCAGCATGAGCACCGACCGCGTCATCACCCTCGCCGAAGTACGCGACGTCCCGGCAGCACCACCAGCCGACAAGCCCGACCACTCCTGGCGGCCGCTCAACCTGATCCAGCTCGCCGCCAACCCCCCGGAGCCACCCGCTATCGGCGGGCTTCTCTACCCCGGCAAACGCACCGTCCTCTCAGGCGAAACCGAATCCATGAAGACCTGGTTCGCCCTCATCCTCTGCAAAGCCGAGCTCGACGCAGGATTCCCCGTCGTCTGGGCCGACCTCGACGCAATGGGCGCCGGCGCCATGCTCGAACGGCTCGAGCTGATCGGCGCCCAGAGAGAACAGATCGAAGACAGCTTCCACTACATCGAGCCGTCCGAACCGCTCAACCCCGCCAAGGTCGGCGAACTCCAGGAGCTCGTCGACGGCACCGGCGCACGCCTCTTCGTCATCGACGCGTTCAACCCCATCCTCAACCTCCACGGCCTCAACCCCGACTCCGTCACCGACGTCGAAACGTTCTGGCGCACCATCGCCGACCCGATCTGCCAAGCCGGCGCCGCCACCGTCATGCTCGACCACGTCGTCAAGAACCCCGACGCACGCGGCAAATACGCCAGCGGCAGCGAACGCAAAGCCTCCGGCGCGATCGTCCACCTCGGCTTCAAACTCCTCGAACCCCTCCGCAAAGGCGGCACCGGCAGAAGCCTCCTCAATGTCCACAAAGACCGCCCCGGCTACCTGCCACGGCCAGCGCTCGGACGGCTCTTCATGGACGCCACCGCCGCCCACATCGCCTACCGCATCGAGCCCGACAAAAGCCACGACGAACCCGGCCGCTTCCGCCCCACCGTGCTCATGCAAAAGGTGTCCGTCTACCTCGAGCAACACCCGACCGCGGCGTCCACGAACGAGATCAAGAAGAGCATCACCGGCAAAGACAAAGCCATCGAAACCGCCCTGCAGATCCTCGTCGAAGACGGCTACGCCAGCCAGCAGCAAGGCCCCCGCCGAAGCGTCCTCTACACCTTCGTCAGGCCCTATCGGGAGTCCGAAGAACCCCCACCCTTCACTTCGGCCCCACTTCGGCCCGACTTCCGCCTCGACCTTGAGTCCGTCCACTTCGGCCCCATCGTCCCCCCCTACGGGGGACGAGGCCGATGTGCGACTTCCGCCCAGGCCGAAGACGACTTCAGCCCGCACCTCGCCGATGGCGACCCGATCCACGAGTACGAACACCCACCACCGGACGACTCGATCTACGACCCGACCACCGACCCGGAATACATCCCCTCGACCAACGGCCACGGCGACTGGAACGACCTATGACCCAACGCACCGAAGCCGAACTCCTCCAGATCGCCGAACAGATCCTCACCACCAAACAACTCCGCGTCCTCCGCCACTGGCTCGACGGCCACAGCATCCGACGCATCGCCACCGCACTCGACCTCCACGAAGCCACCGTCCGAGGACACCGAGACGCCGCCCTCCGCAAGATGAAGCCCTACCTCCGAAAGGACAAAGCCGCATGACCGACGACGCCCGCCTCCTCCCCCGCTACCGCACCACCACGCACGCCACCACGACGACCCGTCGCCTCGACCAGCACCTCGCCCAACTCCACGACCGAGACACCACCACCACCGAACACGTCAACGCCGGCCGCACCACCGACCCCGACGACCCCGACGTCCGCCACCGCCAAATGCGCATGATCCCCATCACCGCCAAAGGCATCGGCTCAACCGTCCCCGGAACCAACCCCGTCGCCGAGCTCTTGCGCAACAACCGGGACTCGCGCTATTCTCACCGCAACCGGTGACACGACCCGGCCGCGGACGAGCCCAAAAGGCACGCACGCAAGCAGCGCCCGACGTGCCACTTCAGCCGCCCACCAAGGCGGCTTTCTCATGCCCATCCTCCGCCACTGCGCCACCCAAGGCTGCACCCGGCTCGTCCTCAAAGGCCGCTGCCCCCAACACAAAGCCGCCGACGCCCAACGCCGCAACGCCCGCGTCAAAGCCTACGGCTACAGCTCAACCAACTGGCAACGCATCCGGCAACTCCGCTACGCCATCGCCAACGGCATCTGCGAACTCAAACTCCCAGGCTGCACCTCGCTCGCAACCCACACACACCTCGACCCCGCCGCGAACGGCGACCACCGCTCAGCAACCATCTACCAAGCACGCGCCTGCTGCGCCAACTGCTCCGGCGCCATCGACGCACCACGCAGCAATAGGAGGGGGGCGGTGGTCGATCGTGAACCATCAGACCACGCCGCATCCCGCGCCAACTCGCGGCGAAACACACTCGTGAGGCGTCTTGCCGGCTGAGCCGTTCACGATTTCGCATTTCGGTGCGTGGTCGCGGCGTTGTGTGCTCGATAACGGTGAGGAGTGCCGGCTGAACGACTTCCAGTTCGAGTTTGTCGAGGATCTGTTCGATGGGACGCCGGAGGCGCATCTGGTGATTCCGGAGGGGAACGGGAAGACGACGCTGGTTGCGTTGTTGGCGTTGTATGGGTTGCGGTTCGCGCCGGATGCGTTGATTCCGGTTGCGGCGTCGTCGCGTGATCAGGCGCGGATCATGTATAGGCAGGCGAAGGGGTTTCTGCGGCGGTCGCGGCTTGACGATCCGGGTGTCGAGTTCCATGCGTTCGATGGGTATCGGCGGATCGACATTCGCTTGCCGGGGCGAACGAAGCGGGGCGATGTTGGAGGGTCGATCGAGATCCATGCTGCTGACGCTGGGACGGGTGACGGGATCATTCCGTACCCGTACGCGTTCCTCGACGAGCTCCACCGGCATAAGACGTTGGAGCTGTACCGGACGTGGGGCGGCAAGCTGGATAAGCGGCAGGCGCAGTTGGTGATCATCTCTACGGCTGGCGAGCCTGGCGGCGACTTCGAGGAGACGCGTGAGCGGATCCGTCAGGAGACACCGGTTCTTGTTTCTATGCCGGGGTTCACGAAGTGTCGTTCCGACCGGATTCTGTTCCATGAGTACGCGCTTGAGGAGGGCGGCGATCCGGAGGACATGGAGGCGGTGAAGCGGTGTAATCCGTTGCCGTCGATCACGGTTGAGGGGTTGGCTGCGAAGCATGGTTCGCCGACGATGACGCCGCAGCACTGGTCGCGGTTCGTGTGCAACCTGCCGACTCGTGGCGGTCATGCAGCGATCGCTGAGGCGGACTGGTTGCGGCAGAGGTCGGATGAGGAGATCCCGGAGGGTGCGCCGGTGTGGGTTGGTCTGGATGTCGGCTGGTCGTGGGACACGACGGCGATCGTTCCGTTGTGGGTGCGCGATGCCGAGTTCCGGTTGCTTGGCGCGCCGACGATTCTGGTGCCGCCGCGCGACGGGACGATGCTGGATGGACGGAAGATCGAGCGGGCGCTCGAGGAGATCCATGAGCGCAACCCGATCATCGCGGTTGTGATGGATCCGCATGACGCGGAGCCGCAGGCGCAGTGGATTGATCGGGAGCTCGGTGTTGATGTGATCGTCAGGACGCAGTCGATTCCGGGGAAGGTTGAGGAGTACGATTCGTTCACGTCTGCGTTGCGTGAGGGCTGGTTGTTCCACACGGGGGATCGTGGGTTGACCAGGCATGTGATGAACGCGGTGGTGCAGGTGTTGCCGCGTGGTGATGCCCGGTTTGCGCGTGTGTCGAAGACGCGGCAGGGCGGTAACCAGGACATGCGGGTGATTGATGCTTTGGATGCGGCGGCGATGGTGCATGTGGCGGCTACGTCGGCGCAGCCGGCCGGCGAGATCATGGTGGCGTTCGCGTGAACGCCCGCGGCTTGATGCGCCGGATCGCCGGTGTGGAGAAGGAGCGTTCCGACTGGCCGGTGATCTCGATGCAGCAGTGGGCGGACATGTTCAACCCGTTCATGTCGGCGGGGATGCAGTACACGCTGCCGACGGCGAAGCAGGAGTCGATCGGGTGGGAGTTCCAGTCGCTGGCGAGGGCGGCCTATAAGACGAACGGGCCGGTGTTCGCGTGCATGTTGGTGCGGATGCTGCTGTTCTGCGAGGCTAGGTTCCAGTTCCGTCAGCTGCGTGATGGGCGTCCTGGTGATTTGTTCGGGACGCAGGCGTTGCAGCCGTTGGAGACGCCGTGGTCGGGTGCGACGACTGGGGACATGTTGGCGCGTGCGATCCAGTATGCGGATCTGTCAGGGAACGCGTATTTAGCGCGGCGCGGCCAGAGGATCGTCCCGTTGCGGCCGGATTGGACGTGGATCGTTGGTGGTGTGCCGGGTTCGCGGGAGTCGACGGTGTGGGATATCGACGCGGAGGTGATCGGCTACCTGTATCAGCCTGGTGGCCCGGGGGCTGGCCGGGACCCGATCCCGTTGGCTGCGAACGAGGTTGCGCATTTCGCGCCGATCCCTGATCCGGAGGCGCGGTTCCGGGGGATGTCGTGGCTTGCCCCGATCGTCCGGGAGGTCATGGGTGACAAGGCCGCGACGGAGCACAAGCTGATGTTTTTCGAGAACGGCGCGACACCGCAGATGGTCGTGAACATCAACGCCGACGATCTGAAGAAGTTCACGGACTGGATCACGATGTTCCGTGAGCAGCATGAGGGCGCGTCGAACGCGTACAAGACGCTGTTCCTCGGTGCGGGACACTCCGCCACCGTGGTCGGGAAGGATCTCGAGCAGGTCGACTTCAAACGTGTGCAGGGCGCCGGCGAGACGAGGATCGCCGCGGCTGCCGGTGTGCCGCCCATCCTTGTTGGGCTGTCGGAGGGGTTGGAGTCGGCGACGTATTCGAACTACGGGATGGCCCGCCGCAGGTTCGCTGACGGGACGATGCGTCCGTTGTGGCGGAACATGGCGGGGTCGTTGGCGCGGATCATCGACGTCCCCGGCGGGGCGGAGCTCTGGTACGACGACCGCGATATCGCGTTCATCAAGGAGGACCAGAAGGACGGCGCGGATGTGCAGTTCACGCAGGCGCAGACGATCCGGCAGCTCGTCGACGCGGGCTACGACTCCGACTCGGTTGTCAGCGCGGTGACGTCGGGCGACTTCTCGAAGCTGGTGCATACCGGACTGTTCTCGGTGCAGCTGCAGCCCGCGTCGAAGACGCCGAAGCAGGGATTGTTCACGGGCACTGCTGTGCCTGAACCGGGAGCGAACGGGAACGGGAACAACAATCAGCAGCCGGCGGCTGCAGGGGCCGCGAAGTGACCGCGGCCCGCTCTCGGAAGGAGTAACGGATGAGTGTTGTCGACAACGACACCTCGCAGGAGGTGGGCGCCAGCGTGCCGTCTGCTCCTCCGAGGGAGAACCTGTACCGGGCGATCAACGACATCGGGCTCGAGCGGTCCGCGGACGGTGGGATGCCGACGCTGACGGGGCATTTCGCGGTGTGGGATCAGTGGACGGAGATCCGGTCTGCGGTCGAGGGGAACTTCATGGAGCGGTTCTCGCCGACGTCGATGGTGAAGACGTTGACGGAGCGGACGCCGAAGGTGCTGTTCGACCACGGGAAGGACCCGACGGTCGGGAACAAGGTGCTCGGCCCGATCCGGTCTGTCTCCCCTGACGCGTATGGGGCGGCGTATGCGGTGTCGCTTCTTGACACCTCGTACAACCGTGACCTGATCCCGGGGCTCGAGGCTGGCCTGTACGGGTCGTCGTTCCGGTTCCGTGTGTTGCAGGAGGACTATGTGTCGCGGCCGTCGCGGTCGGAGTACAACCCGCGTGGTCTTCCGGAGCGGACGGTGACGGAGGCGCAGGTGATGGAGTTCGGCCCGGTCACGTTCCCGGCCTACGCCGGCGCGACGGCAGGGGTCAGGTCGATCACCGACACGATGTTGGAGAAGCAGCTTCTCGGCGGCGACGAGATGTTGGAGCGGCTCGCGGACATGATCGCGCAGCGCGCGTCTGTCAACACGCAGCCGTTCACGGTGAGCTTCTCGATGCCAGGAACGGCAAGAGAGATTGGCGAGCCGGGTCCCTCCGGGGACACCACTCGCGCAGACACACCAGGCGGGTCCGAGATGCCGGACATGCCTCCGGGAGTGTCTGAGATGCCCGACGGAGTCTCGTCGTGCTCGGTCGACGGCAAAGCCGGCTACACCGGCGGCGATGTCTGCCACACGCACAACGGGACAGCGGACGGGATGGCGTCAGCGATGGCGAAAGCCAGGATCGACGCGAACCGGGGAACAGAGCCGGAGCCTTCCGAGGCCACCACTCAAGAGTCAGAGGCGGAGCCGTTCACGTTCAGGTTCGCGCCTAACCCATCAGAGCGAAAGGGAAAGTGATGGACGAGAGAATGACTCTCGAGGAGCTGCGGTCGCACGAGGAGGCTGTCAAGGCCCGGTCGACTGAGCTTGCGAAGGAGTACGAGAACCGCGACTTCCCGTCTGACGTCGAGGAGGAGTTCGATCGGCTGAAGGTCGAGCTCGCGGAGACCAGGAAGCGGATCGAGGAGCGCGAGGCACGTTACGCGTACATCGAGTCGCTTTCGACGGACGAGAAGAAGACGGAGACGGAAGCCCGTTTCACCGGCGCGCATTTCCAGACCCGGCGGGCGTCGAAGGTGCCGGAGGATCCGACGGACATCGCCGGCTACCGGTCGCTCTCGAACAACCTCGACGACCTGAACGAGGCGTACGGCGAGGGAGCACGCCGGATCGTCGACAGCGCGTACATCCCGACGGGCGACGCGGCGAAGTCGAAGGAGCGGATGGAGTACCTGCTCGAGGAGTGCGACGACCGCGAGAAGTCGGTCGCCCGCAGGTTCATCCACACGTCGAACCGCACGTATCTGCGTGCGTTCATGAAGGCCGCGATCCGCGGGAACACCGTCGGTCTCGACCAGGACGAGCTGCGCGCGCTCGGCCTCGGCTCGCAGGGCGGCAACTACCCGATCCCGGTCGTGCTCGACCCGACCGTGATCCTGACGACGAACGGTGTCGTGAACCCGCTCCGCACGATCGGCCGGGTCATCCCGATCACCGGCAACCACTACGAGGGCGTCATCTCCGCAGGCATCACCGCGTCCTACTCGGCTGAGAACACCGCGACGTCGGACAACAGCCCGACGCTGACGCAGCCGGTCTGGGATGTGGAGAAGGCGCAGGCGTGGATCCCGTTCTCCGTCGAGGAGGACGAGGACTGGCCGGCGCTGCAGTCGGAGATGGCGCGCGAGCTCGCCGATGCGAAGGACACGCTCGAGGCAACGCAGTTCCTGACCGGTCTCGGTCACGGCTCGAACGCTCCGCAGGGGCTTCTTGTCGGCGCGACGGCGGTCGTGAACTCGGTCAACTCGACCGGAACGATGGACGTCCGGGACATCTACGCGATCGAGGAAGCCCTCGCGCCGCGGTGGCGTCCTCGTGCGTCGTTCCTGGCGAACAAGGCGTACCTGAACAAGGTCAGGCAGCTCGACACCGCCGGCGGCGCGAACCTGTGGGTTCAGCTCGGCGACGGCACCCCGTCGAGGCTGCTCGACTACCCGACCTATGAGCTCAGCACGATGTCGAGCTCGACGGCGACAGGGTCGTCGGTGTTCACGATCGGCGACTTCTCGCAGTTCTACATCGTGGAGCGGATCGGCATGAACGCCGAACTGGTTCCGACGGTGTTCGGGACGGCGATGACGCCGACGGGTCAGCGTGGCATCTACGCGCACTGGCGGAACACGGCTGGTGTGACGACGCAGCTGGCGTTCAAGACGCTCAAGAGGCAGTAACCGGGACGGCACGACTCACGGGGCTGCCCTTCGGGGCAGTGTTCTGGGGGAGGGTCCGGTCCCGGTGGCCCTCCCCCACTTAACCGGGAAACGGAGACACGAGCGATGAGAGAAGACATCCGGCGGATGTACGTCGCGACACGGTCCTTCACCTGCGTGATCGACGGGGTCGTGTGCACGGTCGAGGCTGGCCGCACCCGCGTGACGGAGGACAGTTCGCTGCTGAGGTTCCATCGCGACTCGTTCGAACGTGACGGCGACTCGAGGGTCGAGGCCGCGGTCGAGAACCCCGGCGAGACCCGCACGGCGGCGGAGGTGGTCTAAATCAAGATCATGTGGCATAGCAACGCGCCGTGGGCGCCGACCGGCTACGGCCAGCAGACGGCGCTGTTTCTGCCGCGGCTGCAGGCGCTCGGCCATGAGATCGCGATCTCGGCGTTCTTCGGGTTGCAGGGCGGGATGGGCCGGTGGGGTGACATGCCGGTGTATCCGCAGGACATCACCGGGCTCGGGAAGAAGATGCTGCCGCACTACGTCCGTCATTTCTCCGACACCGGCAGCCTGGATGACGTGCAGGTGATCTCGCTGATGGACGCGTGGACGTGGATCGACCCGACCCGTGGCGGCATCGCCGACTTCAAAGGTTTGAACTTGGCGGCGTGGGCGCCGGTTGACCATGATCCGATCCCGCCGGCTGTTGCTGATGCGTTGGACAGGTTCGCGACGCGGAAGATCGCGATGTCGCGGTTCGGTGAGGAGCAGATGCGTGAGGTCGGATTCGACCCGTGGTACATCCCGCACGGGGTCGACACGGAAGTGATGCAGCCGCGGGAGTCGCGGAACCAGATCCGGGAGTCGATGCGGATCCCGGAGGACGCGTTCGTGGTCGGGATGGTCGCGAACAACCAGGGTTCGTCGCCGCCGAGGAAGGCGTTTCCGCAGGTGTTCCGGGCGTTCGCGGAGTTCCATCGCCGCCACCCCGACACGTTCCTGTACCTCCACTGCGAACAGTCGGGGATGTTCGACGGGATCAACCTTCCCGCCGCTGCGTTGCAGTGCGGCATCCCGTCGGAGGCGGTTGCGTTCATCGACCAGACGAAGTACCTGATGGGCGATATCAGCCAGAAGGAGATGTCGCACATCTACTCGTTCATGGATGTGCTCGCTAACCCGTCCTACGGTGAAGGTTTCGGGATCCCGATCGTCGAGGCGCAGGCGTGCGGTGTGCCGGTCATCGTGACGGACTGGACGGCGATGTCGGAGCTGTGCGGTGTCGGCTGGAAGGTTCAGGGTGACGCCTGGTACGACTGCGGCCACGGCGTCGACTTCATGTGTCCGTCGATCTACGAGATCGTCGACGCGTTCGAAGCCGCCTACGACCAGCGTGACGTGGATGTGCGTGCTGATGCGCGCGAATTCGCGATGCAGTACGACGCCGACGTTGTCGTGGAGACGTACTGGAAGCCTGCGCTCGAGTTGCTGGAGCAGGAACTGGGCGGGGGTTCGTTGCCTGCGGTGACGTTGAACCGGAAGCAGCGGCGCGCGAAGGACCGCGGCAAGACGGTGGCGGCATGAGCAAGGCGATCGTCACCCGCGCGACCGGCCCGCATATCGAGCTGCTCGACATCGCGATGCCGACGTTCGAACGGTTCGCGGAAAGGCATGGCTACGACATCGTCGTCGCGGAGTTGGAGTGTCCGCGGCCGGCTTCGTGGCACAAAATCCCGGCGCTGCTCGCCGCGTTGGACGAGTACGAGCAGGCATTGTGGCTCGACGCCGACGTCGTGATCGTGGACGACTCGGAGGACATCACGGTTCCGGGGTTCAAGTGGCAGGCGCTCGTGGCTCACCACACCCAGGACGGAGAGGTTCCGAACTGCGGTGTGTGGCTTGTCCGGCAGCCGATGCGGCCGTGGCTCGAGCGGATCTGGTCGATGCGTGACTACGTGAACCATGCGTGGTGGGAGCAGGCCGCGATGTGCGAACTGCTCGGCTACCGCGGCTACCCGTTGACGCTCGCGGACCCTGGCGAGCTGGTGGCGCGGACGGCGTTCCTCGGCAAGGAATGGAACCCGCACCGGAACGACCCGGAGGTTGTTGAGCGTCCGCGGTTCCGGCACGCGACGATGCACGACGACCGTGCCGCGGTGATGCGACAGTGGGCCGACGAAGCGATGGCGGTCGCGGCGTGAAGATCGTTGTCGCGAACAGCATCGGCCGTCTCGACAACGGCCAACAAGTCATCCTGTTCCCGTCCCGGTGGGACTCCGCGGTCAAAGGCGACCGGCCGTTCGCCTACTACCCCTACGAGCTCGCCTACCTCTCGTCGCTGCTGAAGCGCGACACAGACCACAACGTGAAGATGCTCGACGGCAACCTCGACCTGCTCGGCGCTGACGAGTACGCCGACGTGATCGCGGCGGAAAAGCCGAAGCTGCTGATCACCGAGTGTTCCGCTCTGACGTATCCGGCGATGACCAGGGCCGCGCTCGCGGTGAAGCAGCGCACCGGCTGCGACATCTGGCTGACCGGGCCGCTCGCAACCTACGACCCCAACCGGTGCCTGAAGGACGGGTGGGACAAGACGTTCCGCGGCGAGTTCGAACTGAACGTCCTTGAGACCGTCACCGGCAACCTGCCCGGCGCGCCCGGCTACATCAACCTCGACTTCCTCCCTTGGCCGGAAGACACCGACATCAGCCGGATCGACTACTCCGAGATGAGCAACCCCGTCCCGGGGCTGATCCAGGTCTACCCGACCCGCGGCTGCCCTCTGGCGTGCACGTTCTGTGTCGTCCCTCTCTACTACGGCGGCCACGGCAACAGCCACAAGTCGCACCGGCAGCGGGACGTCGACAACGTGTGCGACGAGATCGAACACCTGGCGGTGAAGTACGACGGGTTCAACGGCTGCTTCTTCAACGAGGAAGCACACAACGCGAACCCGCAATGGCTCGAGCAGTTCGCAACCCGGCTCATACAGCGTGGTCTGAACTGCTTCACCTACGACGCGATGTGCGGCTACTGGAACTACACCCAGCCGCTTGTCGAGCTGCTCGCCCAAGCGGGCTACCGGCAGATCCGGTTCGGCGTCGAGTCGACCAGCGAGGTTGTCGGCAAGCAGATCCGCAAGACGATGCACCTGGAACGGCTCGAGCGGTTCATGGGCTGGTGCCGCACGGCTGGGATCGACTGCTACGGCACGTTCCAGATCGGTGCGCCCGGGGCGACCGAGGAGACGGATCTGCAGACGATCGCCGATCTGCGCCGGTGGGCGGCGGACGGTCTGATGCAGCGGTGGCAGGTGTCGACGTCGACGCCGCAGCCTGGCACGCCGTTCTACCAGCAGGCCGTGGACGAGGGCTGGCTGCAGACCGACGACCTGTCGCATTTCGACGGTGAGCGGGCCGTCCTGTCCTTCCCCGGCTACCCGGCCGAGCGGATCGAGAAGGTCCGGGCGATGGCATGAGTCTTGGCGCGTCGTGGCTGCTGTCGTACGATTGCGATCATGATCCGGCGTTTTCTCTTCGTGGTGTTCTTCGCGCTCGGCGGCTTTCTCTTCTACATCCCGAAGTGGATCCTTGTCGGGACCAGAGGGAGCCGCGATCGCAAGAAGATGATCAAGCTTCAAAAACAGCAGAACAAGATCCTGCGTCAGCAGAAGAAATAGCTCCTGCTCGGGGCGGTTTGCGCCTCTCTGTCTACACCCCGACGTTCCAGCGCCCCGGCCTGCTGGCCGACTGTGTCGCGTCCGTCGAAGCGCAAACCGTCCCCGTCGAGCACATCATCGTCCACGACCACGTCGGTCTCGGCGTCGGCGGCATGTTCGCCGACATCCCGAACCACGCCGACCGGGCCACCGGAGACCTTGTGATGGTCCTGAGCGACGACAATCTGCTGGTCGACCCGCAGGTCGCCGAGGATCTTCTGCGCGTCTGGGACGGCCAGGGACGGCCTGACGTGGTGATGTTCAAGGGAAGCATCGGTGAGTGCGTCCAGCCGCTCGCGTGGGATCAGGAGCCGGTCGAGCGCCAGGTCGACCTTTCATGCTTCGCCGTCGCCCGTGAGATCTGGCAGCGGCACGCCGGCGACTGGGGCCACCGCTACGAAGGCGACTTTGACTTCATCCATACCCTCTGGGAGAACGGCTACCGGTTCTACTGGTGGAACCGGCTGTGCTTCATGGCTCAGCAGATCTCGCAGGGACGGCCGGAGGCTGTGGCGGCGTGACCAGCTACGCGGAGTCCTGGGCTCCGCAAACAATCGAGCAGGCAGAGTTCCTGATCGACACCCGGAGGGCAGGCGACGAGTTTTGGGATGTCGGCCGCGACCTGGCACGGTTCGTGATGACCTACGCGCCCGCCCACACCGCCACGGTGTGCGAATACGGCTGCGGGGTCGGACGGATCATCGGAGAGATCGACGCCCCGGTCACGGTCGGCATCGACGTCTCGGCGGAGATGCTTGGGTTTGCGCGTGAGCGGTTCCCTCACACACTGTTCCGGCAGACAGACGGGGCGTCGATCCCGCTGGACGACGGCTCCATCGACTTCGTCTACTCGATCCTCGCGTTGCAGCACATGGACGCCCGAGACGTCACAGGTGTCCTCTACGACGTCTCCCGTGTCCTTGCCGAGGACGGCCGGTGCTATCTACGGTTCTCGGGGTTCGGGGTGGCGTGGATGGACAACCGGACGCTCCCTAGAGGGCCGCTCGTCTGGAACGGCGGACGTGAAGGGTCGAGTACGCCGGCGCACACCACGATCGCCTACGACCCCGACCTGATCGCCCGTCTGGCCGACGAAAACGGCCTCCGCGTGTACGACATCGAGACGGTAGATGACGGCCAGCTCGACCATGCGCTGATCGGCGGCAGACGGTGACGGCGTTCATCGACCCGGCACGGAAGCTGTTCGCGCACATGGACAGGCTCACCGTGCTCCAGGCCGGAGGGATGCCAGTCCCGGTGAACGTCGAGATCGACCTGTCGAACCGGTGCAGTCTCGGCTGCGAATGGTGCCACTTCGCCTACACCCACACCCG
>Ga0207674_10005855_pt1 | contig 14577 bp, 14 predicted proteins | sample KBSCornC72_FD_184303 | JGI IMG/M metagenome (GOLD analysis project Ga0207674, IMG submission 184303) | Corn rhizosphere microbial communities from Kellogg Biological Station, Michigan, USA - KBS Corn C7-2 (SPAdes) (version 2) | ecosystem: Host-associated > Plants > Roots > Rhizosphere > Soil ... | reverse complement strand
ATCCGCCTCTACTCCAAATCAGCCAAGCCTTTTTGCTGGACCTACACCGATCCCACTCGCAGGATCCGCCCTAACAAAATCGCCGGGACAGCTTACTAGTAATCCGTGACGAACTCAGAGGTTGGTGGAGCACACTGGACCGAACCGGACGGGAGCGTGAACGAGCGTTCTGCCTGCAAGCCTGAAATGGCGACACGGGCCACACGATCGACCGCATCGGACGCGGCACCATTCATGTCGATGCCTGCTGTATGTCGATGGTCGGAGGCATTCAACCGGGCCGGCTCCGATCTTACATGGCAGATGCATTGCACCACAGCCCTAGCAACGATGGGTTGATCCAACGGTTTCAACTTCTCGTCTGGCCCGACACAGATTTGGAATGGAAATACGTTGACCGGCGACCGAACCCGGCAACAGAAGCCCGGGTCAAACAAATTTTCGAAACTCTGGTTGGGCTGAACCATGAGAATCCCCTCCAGTTCCGTTTCGATGCGGGCGCGCAACAACTATTCATCGACTGGCTGACCGATCTTGAGGCCAAAGTGCGCAGCAAAGAGCTGCATCCTGCGCTCGTGTCGCATGTGAGCAAGTATCGGAGTTTAATGCCGACCCTAGCGTTGCTGTTCGAGTTGGCGGACCGGGCGGCAGCAGAGGAGGAAATCACGAAGGATTCCGATTTGGTGGTCTCACTTGAGCACGCCAAACAGGCGGCGGGGCTTTGTGACTACCTGGAATCCCACGCTGTTCGGATCTACTCGTGCGTGACGACACCACAAATGCGAGCTTCACGGGAACTCGCGGATAAGATCAAGACCCGCAAGGTGGGCGCGGATGGCTTCTTTAGGTTGCGGGATGTGTACTTAAAGGGTTGGAGCGGCTTGGATACGCCGGAGGCGGTTCGACTCGCCGCACAAGTTCTGGAGGACTCCGGCTGGATTCGAGAAGTAAATGCGGAACCGCGCCCACCCTCCGGAGGCCGGCCGTCTCTCCGCTACCGGGTGAATCCGAGGGTCTGGGAATGAGCCACGAAGGAGAGAGCCGGACTAATCGCCGTTGGTTGGAGTGGAGCCCAATTTTGGCGGATTTGCCCCAGACCGAACCTACAAAACCTTCACAACCTGGTTTTGTAGGTTTTGTAGCCGCGTTCTCGGCCCCTCCAGCCAAGATTGCTTGCGCGAGACTTGGCGGCGCGGACGCCAGCTGTGATTCGGGCTCGGCACCAAACCAAGTGGTGAATCCAATCGACCCTCAGGTTGACTGTGTTCCCAAGAGAGAGCGACTAATGTCCTGGTCCGAATGGAAGGCCAACTCTCTTAACCGACTCTTCTTGGAACAAGGCGCCACTGGGCAATCGAGCCGGATTACCGCGGAGACGGCTCGGCATGGCCAGCAGGCGCGGAAACCGGACCCGAAAGGATGAACGGGTAATGGCGGTCTACAAACGCGGCCCGGTCTGGTGGTATCGCTTCACCTGGAAGGGCGAAGCCATCCGCGAGACTACCAAGCAGACCAACAAGCGGGTCGCTGAACAAATCGAGGCCGCTCACAAAACCTCGCTCGCAAAGGGCGAGGTGGGTATTCGCGATCGACTTTCTGCCCGACGCTGCGGCAATTTATCGAACAGGATTTCCAGCCATTTGTTGTATCGCGCTTCCAAACCAAACCCAAGACGCTCGAATACTACACGATGGGGATCAAGAATCTCATCAACCACCCGCAGTTAGCGGACAGTCAGCTTGACGAGATTACAAATCAGAAAATAACAAGTTTCATCGAAACGCGACACGCCAGAGGGCTGCAGGTTTCTACCATCAATCGTCAACTGGAAGTACAGCGACGGTTGTTGAAACTTGCCGTCGAGTGGAGGAAGACCGACAAGGTGCCACCCAGAGTCGAGATGCTGCCCGGTGAGCGGCATCGCGATCGTGTACTTAGCCTCGAAGAAGAAGAGCGGTATCTAAATGCGACGACCGCGGTGGGTGAGGGTATTCAAGAGTCGTATCGCCGTGCGCTGGAGGGGATTCGCGCAACGATGCGCGGCGAGCAACCGATCGAGCCCGATCCCCCGCGGATTCTTGACGATGCCACCGGGATCGTAAACCAGGCAGACGAGCGTCTTGCAGTCCTGATGTTCTCTGTATTTGGCGGCGTCAATAATTAGCTGCTCTGAGACCTCCTTCGCGCCAAGGCCCGTCCGCGTCATCTTCGCTTCGACGACCTGCTCTTCTTTCAGGAGGAAGTCCATTCGAGATGCCCCGCCACCATAGGATGGTGTCCATTCCTCCGGTCGTACGTCATCGTAATGCAAGCGCAGCAATGCGTGAAGCAGATCCTGGACATCATATTCGTCATTGATCTCAAGATTCCTCCACCTTTGCGGCGGCCTCGGAAAGATTGTCACAAGCGGCCTGCGAGTCACCCAGCTTAGCAGTGAGCTTTCCCTCCAGCGATTTAGCTTTGGCCAGAAGGGTTGTGGCTATGTTTGCGAGTGTTGCCATAGATCAGAGTTCGCCGGAGAAGGCTTTGGAGAGGATGGAGGGCGTGAGCGCACCGAGTTCGGCGGCAGTTTCGGTTTGCAGCAGCTTCAGCGTGTCCACCTTCGCCTGCAACGCTTTCACTTCGTCCGCGATCCGGCGCTGCTCAGAGAGCCGTGGGAGCGGGAAGTCAAGCTGTGCCAATTTATTAATAGGGAGTTGCGATTGTACACTGCCAGATAGCCTTGCAGAGATTTGGTCAATGAAAGCTGGCGAATTTATGACCACCTGCAAATACTGCGGTAAAAGAACATGGGGCAACGCTCGAAGGATTACCATTCCTGAATTGATGCGCATGTTCTCGAATGGAACCGTGCTGTCATAGTGGGCGGAGTTTCCGAGTGTTCTCCGTGTTGTAAGTATTACATCGCCTCTTGCGAGCTTTCCCTTCCTCAATGTCATGTCTGTTTCTTTGGAGATGAAGTCACATCGTGAGAATGAAAAGAAGCCTTTACGGACATTTCCAGTATTCAATTGTCCCTTCACTTGCGGCACGGCACAGATCCACAAACGACTCAGTCCTAACGAGCCATCCTAGGAATTCGGGCTGAGCCAAGGCGGGGTCGATATCAAAGACTGGAAAGTCATTGCTAACGACAGCGCCACCGAGTGACGGCGGATGGTGGGAAGGCTACACGTTGGTCGTCGATACGGTGGGTTTTAACGAGGATTTCTGGCTCGACTGGAGCGGACTGCCGCACACCGAGCAGCTTCACACCATCGAACGTTTCACGCGAACCAATAAGAATACGACCGACTATAAGCTGACGATCGATGATCCAGGCGCGTATGAGACGCCCTTCGACGGCGGTTCCGCTCTTCGTTACAACGAGAATCAGGAGCTGTTCGAGTATGTTTGCCAGTAGAACGACCAGGCTCCCGAATTGATGGTGGGCGAAAAGTCGGCTGTCAACCGGAGCAGTCTGATCGTTCCTTGACGAACTTCGTACGTTAATGCTTTCAGGTCAAGCGCCTGGCAGTCAGTGTGTAAACTGTCCAGATGGGCGGAGTAGTCGATTCGCCTTGTCCGCTTGGCGCATTCCCGTCTGGCAGCAGCCACCGGCTCGCCTTCTGAGATACTCTTCACTTGCAGGAAAGCCGGGGTTGTTCCCGATTTGAGCAATGGGCGGAAGGCTGCTATGATTGAGCGCGATGGAGATTCGGCACCTTCGCTCCTTCTGCGTGCTCGCCGAACAACTCCACTTCACCAAAGCCGCGGTGCTGTTGAATGTTGCACAACCTGCATTGAGTCATCAAATCAAGCAACTCGAAGATGAACTAGGCACACAGCTCGTGGAGCGGACAAACCGGCGCGTCCGGCTGACGGCGGCCGGCGAGGTATTTCTCGCTCGGGCGACGCGCATTTTAGAGCAGATTGATCAGGCGACGCGAGAAACCGCGCGGGTGGGTCAGGGCGACGCCGGGTCGCTGGTAATAGGTGTTATCAGTACCGCGGTATGCAGCATTCTGCCAGAGCTAATGCGCAGTTTCCGGCGCGAGTCTCCCAATATCACCATCGATATTCGTGAGATGGAGCCCGGCGAGCAAGTAGAGGCATTACGCAAGGAGACCATAGACATTGGTCTGTTATTCCTGTCGATACAAGACCCCACACTCGATTCTGCGTTGGTCTCACGGGAACGGCTCATTGTGGCGTTGCCCACTGGACATCGAGCGGCTTCGGCGGGGAAAGTCCGCCTTCGCGATTTGGAGTCGGAGACATTCCTGATCCCACGCCGGCAGTCCGTTCCTGGCTTTCATGAGCTGGTCCTGAATACGCTACGAGCAGGCGGCGTGACTTCTCCTCGGCTGCAGCCAACGAGGCTACTCCAGACGGCGGTGTTTCTAGTAGCAGGTCAAATCGGAGTCGCTTTGGTTCCAGAGTCTTTTCAACAACACTTAAAAGTTCGCGGCTGCGTGTATCGAGAACTTGCGGGGACCCCAAGCCATGCCGATCTTATCGGGTTGTGGCGACGCGACAATGTCCCCCCTGTGCTGCGGCGCTTCATTCAGCAGATGAAACGCGTTGGGGCCAGAACGTAAGGTCCATTGGCAAACCTACATAGTTCTCTGCGAGGCCTGTTATTGCAGCGGTGGATCTGGTGATGCAGATCAGCGCCTACGGATAATACACGTGGCGCGCACAGCCCACGATCCGAAGCATCGGGCGAGCTGACGCCGATTAGGTTGAAGGGTGCCGATCAGATGACAACAGCAACGAAAACGCGCGGGTTAGCGCGCAGCTTCGAACCACAGGGCAGCCTACTTCTGCGTTTTGTCGCCGACCGCTAGGCCGCCCGTGATTCCGTCGACCTGATATCCCTTCTGTATCGTCCGGATCTTGGCGATTTCAGCGGGTGTAGCGGTTTTCGGATCGACATTCGCCGATGAACATGTAAATCCCCGGAGCGTACATTCGGACGTCGTATGCTCGATGCCGCGCTTTTTCATTTCCGCAGCCATCAGGTCCATGACGTCTTTATGCATGATAACGGCGTTGTTCGGCACGAACGTTCCCACGCCGATAGCGTAGTCGAGGGGCATGAGAGGCTCGACGCTCGATCCGAAGGCGCCATCATTCTTCTTGCCGAGGTCGTGTGCACCGAGATCGGCGCCCTTCGAGATCAGATACTTGACGATCTCGATATCGCCAAGATTGGCCGCCACCATAAGCGGAGTGATGCCGTAGTTATCGGCCGCGTTAACGTCTTCACCCGACTCGATCAAGAGCTTTACCAGTTCCAGCCGATCGGCAGGGCTTCGCTGGCGGTGATAACCGTTGATGAAACCGGTTCCACATGCCGCCATCAGAGTAGTTTCGCGGTCCTTGGATATGATATGCGGGTCCGCTCCATGGGCCAGCAGCAATCGCGCCAGTTCCACATCCCCGGCCAGGGCCGCCCGCATCAATGCCGTGGCATACACGAGGCGTGGGGATCCTTCGCGCATGCGCGCGCGAGGTGTCGAGTTGATGAGCGCGTTCGGATCTGCTCCCGCATCTAGCAGCTTCTTGATGAGCGGAAGCGGGTCCCGGGTTTCCATCCAAGGGAAGTTGGGCGCCGTTTCCATGTTGCGCCGGTCTACTGCCCAGAACAGCGGCGTGAATCGCTGCGCGTCCTTTTGGTTCACGTTCGCGTGACTGTCGATGAGAAATTCAGCGACGTCATAACTGCCGTCAAAGAAGGCTAGCGAGAGGGCATCCTTGCCATCGGCGGCCTGCGCGTTGATATCAGCTCCTGCTTTTACCAGGATGCGCGCCGATTCCAGACCGTTCTCCCGGGCGGCGAACATCAAGGGTGTCAGCCAGCCGCTCGCGAATTCCTCGAAGTCCTTTCCGGGCTTTTGCGCTACTGGAGTCGTTCCTTCAAAGCCGCGCCCCGATGCAGAGGGAACGTAGTAGGATCGAGCGTTCACGTCGGCTCCGCGTTCGACCAGGAGTCTTGCGACCTCGGGATGCTTTTCCGAAACCGCCCACATCAGCGCCGTAGTGCCGCCCCAAGTCTCCTGCGCGTTCACTTTAGCGCCTTGGTCCAGCAGCACGCGAACGGCATCCACCTTACCCGTGCGCGACGCAATCATCAGCGCTGTATCTCCGGACCGCGTCAGGGAAACGTTGGGATCGGCCCCGGCGGCGATTAATCGGTCGAGCATCGCGGCGCTGCCGCTCAGCGCGGCCAGTTGGATCGGTGTGGCGCCCGCGATGTTCGCAATCGAAACATTGGCGCCATTGCGAATCAGGAGATCGGCCAGTTCGAGGTCGTCGGCCTCGACGGCCCAGTGCAGGGCCGTGGTTCCGTCGATCTGTGCGGCGTTGACGTCGGCCTTCTTCTGCACCAAACTGCGAACGGCGGCTTTATCGCCATGCTGGGCGGCGTCTGCAATGTCGCTTTTGGCGGGCGCGGCAACGGCGCACGATACAGCTGCTGCGGCAATCATGAAAAATCGGAAGTTCATAGCAAGCCGTCCTGTTATTTCTTCGCCGGTTTCCCGGAAGGCCGCACATGCACGTCGCGCAACACCGCCGGCAATGCGTCGTAGTTCTCCAAAGTCACGATTTTGGTCGCGGCGTCAGGGGTCACCTTCCCTGCCAGTGAAACTCGTCCTTCACCTTCACCCTTCGCATTCAAGCGCAACTCGATCACCGAAAACTCGTAACTGTTCGCCGCGCCTTCAAAGGTCGGGTTCCAGCGTTGATTCACCGCGCCCAACCGCCGCTGCGTGATCAGGATGATCTTTTGTGATCCGTCAGGGTTGTCCACTTTGCCCGCGTAGCGCAACGCGTAGCCGGCTATCTCGGATGACCATAGATAGCCTACAGTGGTGGTCTCATTCAGAGCCTTGGCGAGCGCGGCCTCGGGAGTCAGATTGTTCGCCGCTGCATTCGCCGGCCCTCGACCTCTGCCTGCAGCTTTTCCCTGCTTCGCGGCTCCCTTTTCTGCTCCGCGTCCTGCCGGCGGCCCAGCCGCGGACGGCTTGAGGTTCCAAGCGTCCGTCAGCCGGTCGCGTTCTTCGTCGGTCGACCATCGCAGGATCTCGATTCGCACGGGATCCTGCGAACCGGCCACGTTGACCGTAGTCGCGGTCAGTTGCAGAGGCCCATTCGGCGTAGCGGCATGATCCTCCGCAAGCAATAGCGTCGCGGCGAGAATCGCCGCGCCAGATACGAACCACGTGACTTTACGCCTCATTTGTCCTGGTTGGTTCCCCACACCCGGCCGAGCCATTCGACCAACCGTTCCAGTTCTTCGTCCGATAGCTGGGCTCCGCGCTCCCGCATGTCAACTAGCGTCACTCGCCAGTCGTCGGCAGCTTTCCTTGAGCCCTGCACCTTGTCGATTGCGTGGCAGCGCGTGCATGCCCGGTTCATCAGGCGGAACGCTTCAGGATCGGAAAAGAACGTCGTGATTTCCGGCGGAATGTAGGTCCGCGGGAAAGGCTTGGTGGCGGGGCCGAATCTTTCGGCCAGCCAGTCCACCAGCAGATTCTGGTCGGCTTCGGAAAGCTTGGCGTCGGCCGGCTGGTGTTTTTCGGCGATCAGCTTCGACCATCCGGCCTTATCCAGCGCGAAGAACGCATAGTCGTCAATCCCATGGCACGCCGTGCAGTTCTTGCGAATGACTTCCCAAACCGGGCCATCCGGCCGCTCGATTTTAGGACGAGTAGCCCGGTTGCCTTGGGCAGCCAGCGGCAGGGCCGCGAGGATCGCGATCGTAATGAAGCTGCGCATGCACCTATAGAGAAAGAGGCTTGGTGCTCGAACCGAAAGACTTTTGTGTCCCGATCTGTCGTCCAGCCACATCGTACTTCGGTATATCTTCGATGCCGTACTTGTGCAATATCGCCAGAAGCATATTCGAAGTGCGTTCCGTGTTGTCGGGAAACACGATGTGACGGTTCCCTTGGAACGTTCCATCCAGGCCGCCGAGCAGGATCACCGGGACCTTGATGTGGGCATGCCGGTGCGAGTTGCCCATATTGCTGCCCTTGTATATAAGGATGTGATCGAGCACGCTGCCGTCGCCGTCCGGAATCTTGCTCAACTTCTCGGCAAAGTATGCCAGGTTCTGCACGTGATACCGGTTCATCTTGGCGTAGTTGGCGACGTTCTCGGGTTTGTCCCCGTGATGCGAGGAGCCGTGCCAGGCGCCATTGAATCCCGACTCCGGGAAACTCGCGCCAGAGAGATCCTTGCCAAGCATGTAGGTCGCCGAACGGGTCAAGTCTCCTTCGAATGCCAGAGCCAGCAGGTCGTACATCAGGCGATAGTGAACGTGCTTATTCTCCGGAATGCCAAAGGGTATCTCGTTCGAGGGTTCCTTTACGGTCGATTCCATCGCGATGCGGATGCGCCGCTCGATTTCGCGGATGTTTTCGAGATACGTGTCCAGCCTCTGTTTATCGCCCTCACCTAGAGGTCGCTTGAAGTACGCGATCTCCTGCGTGACAGAGTCCAGGATGCTGGCGCTATCCTTTCTTCCTCGTTTTCGTTCCTCCGGGTTAGTTCCATCACCAAACAGACGCTCGAACGCCACGCGTGGATTCACTTCCGTCGGCAACGGCTGCATGGGAGACGTCCAGGAGACGGAGTTCGTGTAGGCGCAGCTATATCCCCAGTTGCAGTTCCCGAAGTTCCCGTCCTCCTCAACGCCCAACTGAAGCGAGGACAGGATGGTGCCCTGGCCATACTTCTGCGCGATCAACTGATCGACCGTCACTCCCAGGTACGGGCTCACGGCGTTTCTTCGGGGGCGGGCCGATGAGAGCAGGACAGCTCCGCGCGCATGATCGCCGCCGGGCTCTTCAGTTGTCGCCGCGGCCTCGGGCATGTCCATACCCGAGATCAAAGTGACGCGATTGCGGAACGGCTCCAGCGGCCTCGTGATGAAGGAGAAGTCGAAGCCTTTGCCTTCCTGGAGCGGACTCCAGTAACCGGGCGCCGCGCCATGCGGATGCCAGATGCCCATGAAGCGGGGAACCGGCGCTGCGGCCGTCTTCTTCAGGTCCGTCTGGGCCGGCACCATGCTGTCCAGTAAAGGCAAACCGATCGCTACGCCTGCGCCCCTCAGGAAGGTCCGGCGTGGGATGAACTTCTTGGTAAGAAACATGTGGACTCCTTTGCGTTGCGTTCGCTAGTTCTCTGCGGCCTGCTTCACTCTCATCTCGAAAGGATCGCTCTTGATGATCCCCATCAGGATCGCCATAAACCGATCGTTGTCATTGTGCGCGTCGCGTGCGATCGACCGGATCACGGGCATGTCTTCGTATTCGACGCCTCGCCCCAGGGCATACGTCATCAGCTTCTCGGTGATGGTTCGCACGAACTGCGGCGAGTACCTGAGCAGTGCCTGCCGCAACTCCGTGGGGCCGTTCACCTTCGTGCCGTCCCAGATCGTCGCCGACGCATCGATCGGCACACCGCCCTGCCCGCCTTGCATCGTGCGCCAGGAACCGTCGGCATCGAAGTTCTCGAGCGCGAATCCGATTGGGTCCATCAGCTTGTGGCAGCCTGCGCAGGGTTCGTTTTTGCGATGCAGCGTCATCTGCTCCCGCAGCGTCATGACTTTTTTATCGGCATTGCTGTCTTCAAGCGGCGGCACGTTCGGCGGTGGCTCCGGCGGCGGAGTACCCAGGATGTTTTCAAGTACCCACACGCCGCGCTTCACGGGAGACGTGCGAAAGTTCTGCTGCCAAGCGAGAGCGAGCACGCTGCCTTGGCCCAGTAGCCCCCTGCGATATGCCTGTTCGGGCCCCCACGTGAACCGGCGGAAGTCCGCGCCGTAAATGTTGGGCACTCCGTAGTGTTTGGCCAGCCGTTCATTCAGGAATGTGTAGTCTGCGTTCAACAGATCCAGAACGCTGCGATTCTCTTTGATGACGCTCTGAAACAGCAGCTCCGTCTCACGCCGGAAGCTCTTGCGCAGTTCGTCGTCCCAGTTGGGATAGAAGACGCCATCGGGAGACGTCGTCGGGAGGTTGCGCAAATAGAGAAGCTGATCGCCGAAGGTTTCAACCAGCGCGTCCGCTTTGGGATCCGCCAGCATGCGGCGAACCTCGCGCTCGAGCACCGCCGGAACATGCAGCTGGTTCTTCGCCGCGACCTCGATCAACGCATCATCGGGGATGCTGCTCCAAAGCAGGAATGAGAGCCGCGACGCCAGTTCCAGGTCGGTGATTCGGTAGGCTTGGCCGACCCGGATGTTCTCGGGTTCCCGCTCGGCGCGCACCAGGAACTGCGGGCTGGTCAGGATGCGGCGCAGCGCCAGCTCAATGCCGTCCTGGAAGGTTCCTTGGCGGCGGCCCTCCTGATAGAAACCGTGCACCCACTCCATGTCTTGCGCGACCACCGGCCTGCGGTAGGCGCGGCGCAGGAGTGTTGTCAGGATTTGTTTCGCGCAAGGTTCTTCCTGCTCCGCGCTGGAAGGTTGGCAGACGTATACTTTACGAATGCTTCGGGAGTCTTCCGCGCGCGTCGCCGTGAAAGGCCCGCGAATGCGTACCGTTCCGATGGCAGGATGGTATTCAAGCTGCGGAATCGGATTGTCTTCAAGCGATTTGCGGTCATACTGCCGGATCAGGTCTAGGCTGGGCCGAAAATTCTCGGCCAGAAACGTCACGCCCACCAGATGCGAGCCGGCTTTGACCGGAATAGTCACGTCGATCGACCCGTCCTTATCTGATGAGTTGGCAGCCGACAATCCCACGCCGCGGTAGTCGCGGGTTTCTACAAGTTCGTTGTCGATGAACAGTGCCAGTTTCTCGTTGGGAATAAACTTGCCCAGGCCAAAGTTCGCAATGGAAAACTTATATTCGCCATTCGATGGAAAAACGTGGCGGATGGCCATCCCACCGCGGGTTCCAAACGGCAGTCCACTCACGCGCTCGGTCTGCGATGTATCGGCGGGTGAGATATAAGCGGCTTCTGTCGGCGATTTCCAGAATCCCACGGCCATCCGCGAGATCCGCGCGGCCGCCGATGTGTACGCTTCCAGCAGCGTGGGCGAGATTGTTAAAGAGCCCGCGATATTGTCGAATCCATGAGCGGAATCATCTGGTGGAAGGAGCGAAGCCACATCGATCTCCAGGTCCAGAAGATCGCGAATCGCGTTCTTGTACTCGGTGCGGTTCAGCCGGTGCAGGATCACCGAACCAGGATTGGGATGCGCAGCCGCTTTCTTGTCGACTTCCGATTCGAGCCAGTCGCGAACATTTTCGTAAGTCGCAAGCGGCGGGCGGGGCATGCCCGGGGGAGGCATCATGCCTGCGCGCATCTTGCGGATCACCCGCTCCCAAACCTCTGGGTGATCGCCTGCGGTCGTCAGGTCGGCTTTTTCCAGGGAGAAGTTCGCAGTCCTGGTTTTATCGTTATGGCACCCTACGCAGTACTGGTCGAACACGGTCTTGGCCGCCGCGGGTGTGGTTCTCGGCGCGGGCTGCTGAAAGCCGGGTAGCGCGACAGCGGCCAACAGTCCGACTAGTAATAGTCTGGTCTTCATTTTTGTGACGCGTCGCCGAAGTGATCATGGTGTAGCGCGTGTTCACCCCGCTGTTTTTCCTGGCGGCGCGTAGCAGCTCGGTGGTGAGCCGCGCTCAGGTTTGCCGCGCGGCTGGACTCGGAACTGACGGCGCAGAGGGACACCAGGCGTTGCACGCACTTCGCCCCGCAAGATGGGCACACAGCTTGTGGGCTGTTCGCCCGTTCAAGATGCTCAAACTGCTGCTCGCACTCGAGGCACTCATACTCAAAAATGGGCATAGAACATCCATCCCGCGGAGCGGCACACACCCCACCACTTGAGATAGTATCCGAATCCTTGGCTGGAAACAATCGTTTGTTCTTCTGGAATGATATGGCTCAGCTATGGGTTAGGGCTCGAGGTCGGCCAGCTAATTTTGCTCGTGCGGACCCAGCCCAAAACCTCTAAGGTACAGGCGGCGGATGTGAGCGGCTCTTTAGAAGGTCAAGCGGCCCACGAGGAGGCCGCTTCGCTCGCCGATCACCGCAGACGCCGGTTGGGTTGCGGTCGCGCCGAATCCAGCCGCATTCACCTTGTTGCCGTTAGGAGCAACCTGCTGCGTAATTCCAGTCGTGTAGTTGCCGCCACCAGCCGTCGGGGACCCAGACACTGGGTTGGGAGTTTGCGCCCGATTGAGCACATTCGTAAATTCGGCGCGAAGCTGGAATTTCACTTTCTCGTGGATGCTGAAGATGCGGCCGAAACTCAGCGTCTCTTTGGGATGGCGCTGGTAGCGGTAATCGTTATAGAAGATGGAGCTCGCGGCGAATGTGCCGGGCACCGGATCCGTCCATTGAGCACCTGGGTGTTGGCGGGATCGAAACAATGGCAGTTCAAATCCACGAGATACAACGGCTGGCCGGGAACCCTTTCTGCGTGCGTTCCGCGCAACAGTGCCGAGGCGTTGTTGATGACGGCCGTATTCGGAACGCCGACGGGCTGGCCGCTGCCATACTGCAACACGGTTCCCAGCGTCCACTCGCTCAGCAGGTAGTCCGCATAGCGGTGAACCTTTACTTTGGGCACGCTATAGTTCAGTGCCAGAACATTCCAGAATGGCCGCGAAAAACTCGAGTAAGTCTTGTTCGAGTTTCGATTGAAAACGTCGTTGATTTCCCCGGTACCACCGCCAGTATCGCTTTCGACCCCTAACTGAAGCTCTTTGGACCAGGTGAAGCTATAGGTTGCGTCCAAACCGTGCGAAAGCCGCTTGGTCACCTTGGTCTGTAAGGAATCGTACCAGGTCTTGCCGAGCGGTCCGGCGCTGGTGATGCTAGCCGAGTTGGCGAACTGAGGGAACGGCAGAAGGGACCGGGCAACGCTGAACGTAGTCGGGAATCCCGGAAAGGGCACCATATTCCGGAACCTCGCGGCGGCTGACTGTTGCACTTGAGCTGCGAGAATCGTGCGGTCCGCAGCGTTTGTAATGTCGAGCCCGTAAACCTGTTTGAGAATGTCCGGTTGAAGGCCGTTGTACTGATTCAGGGCGCTGGTTTGCCACCACCCTCCCCGATTGGCAACGTAAGCGGCGTCGACAACCAGGTTGCGGGCGATTTCGCGCTGGAAACCGGCCGACCACTGTACCTGACGCGCTGGACGGCCGGCGTTCTGATCAACGAGATTGGGCTGTCCGGCAGATGTTCGTGGATCGGGGAACAGGTTTCGCTCGAAGATCCGGCCACACCGGAGAAGCCGGGTAGCCGCTACTCAGGGTGAAAGCCGGATCACCATACCCGGGAGCATTGGCCGTCTGCGAGGCCCCTGAAACTCCCTGGCTTCCGCCGGGGCTTGAGGATAGACGACTCCCAAACCCGCGCGGAACACCGTTTTCGAATTGATCAATATGCGATACCAAGGCGCGGACCGAAAGCGAAGGGATAGTTGTGGGCAAACGAACAGCCGCAACGGCCGGGTCCGTCGCCTTCAAAGATGGAAGCTCCCAGACGCCCGGCAGCGGTGGAATTCGGAGTCGCAGCCGAAAAATCCGGCGTGCGGCCATATTGTTCGCGCGAGTACGTCAAGTAGTCATAGCGCAGCCCGTAATCGACCGTCATTTTGCGGCTGATTTTCCAGGTATCTTGCGCGAAAGCTCCCATGAAGAATCGTCCGCCGCGCACCTTCGCGGGTGCTGCAACCGTTACCTGGTTTACGCTTCCCAGCAGGAAGCTGGCGAACGGCAACCCAGTGGCTCCATTGGTTAACGTGACTCCGGCATCGTTGTACCAGGGGTTGGCAGTCTGGTCGGCACTGAACGTTAACGATCCTGAGTTGTTTTCGTAGGGAGTCTGGATATAGCCCTCTGTGCGTGCCTCGGCGCCGAATTTATAGGTGTGTTGACCCTTCACCATGGTGAGGGACCCGTTGAACGTCGGCTTGAGTTCGGTCACCAGATTCTGCGTGATGGGCCCCATGCCGTTCATACCACCCGAAGTGTTGCCGCCGGTCATCGCATTGCCTAGTTGGCCGAAGACGTCGAAGCTTTTGACGGGAGGCTCATACTTGAACTCGGTGGACGAAGCCGGCGCCAAGGTGGAGTAGCGTCGTCGGCGACAAGGTGTAATCGAAATTCAAACGCTCGGTATTGGAGCTGATGTACGTGCTGGACGTCGTGTCCACGGGCTGCGGTAGACCGACGCTGGAGCACGGGGGAACGCACAGGACAACTCCGGTGCTGGTGTCCGACCAATACCCGGAAGGCTTCTCCTTTGCGCCGAAGCTCTGATCGATTTTCAGGGATGGAATCGGCGTCTTACGATCCGTCGGAAATGGATTGTTGTAGTTGTTGACCAGTCCACTGCGGTTCGCTTGGGGAATAAGCGCGAGGACCTTGACTGCCGAAGGATCGAAGCTGGCCGAAGGAATTATATTGCCAGGAAAAGGGTCACGAATCCGGTAACCATCGGCGCCGAGCCGCGTAGTTTTCGGATCGAAGATCTGCCCGTCTATCACAGTTCGGCCCGTGCTATCCGCCAACTTGTTGTTGGTTGCGCTGATCGGAGCTGTATTGCGATTCAGCGCCTGGCTGA